>Ga0214917_10007242_pt1 | contig 11284 bp, 12 predicted proteins | sample LL_1208_BB_MetaG_FD_177983 | JGI IMG/M metagenome (GOLD analysis project Ga0214917, IMG submission 177983) | Freshwater microbial communities from Lake Lanier, Atlanta, Georgia, United States - LL_1208_BB | ecosystem: Environmental > Aquatic > Freshwater > Lake | place: USA: Georgia | collected...
ATAAAACACAGCAAGTTTAGTCATCATTCCAGGTCATTCATATAGTCACTATACATACTGATCTCAAGGGCAGGAAGCATTGTAATAATACGTCCTTTATAGTGGGGTCTTAAACTTTTGATAATATAATTTTTAAAGTTGTGGGCTAATATAACCAGGTTATCAGGTTGGTTTTTGTATAGATAATCCCGATCCATAATTTGCATTCCAGTGCCAGGAACGTATAAACCTTGTTTAGAAGCAGTGTCATCAACAACGTAGGACCTTGGTTTAGTTGCGGTTGTTACACCTAACGCGTTCAGGTATACACATCCTTTTGCCGCTGCCCCAAAGTAGGCAGTCTCTCCTTCTAGATTATTAAGAAAACATATATCTTTTACAATTTTTACATTGAGCTTAGAGCGGCACTGTTTAAAATCAAACTCCTGTTCTTGCTTTATAAAATTAAAGTGAGCATTTGTACTAGCATAAACTTCTTTATTTGTTATCCATAGACGCATTGTTCCCCCATGTATTGGAAGTTCTTCTGCATTAAAGATGTGTAAACCATATTCTTCAAATAATTTTTGTAAGGGCGATACAAGCCAATAATAGTAATGTTCGTGATAGAACTGATCAAACTGTAAAGTTTTAAGAGTGTTTAATGTGTACGGAAATTCAAGAATCCATACACCATCTAAGTGTTCTTTAATGCCTTCAACAAATTTACGAGCATCTGAAGTATGTTGAAATACATTAGTAGAAATTATTAGGTCGGCTTTAGGTAAAGCTAGGTCTTTATTAAAGTATGCATTAACGTATTCAATATTGGCAATACGATTCTCTTCTAAGAAAGAAGTACTGGCATCTACATTAATTAAGCGCAGCTTATCTGTTGTTTGTGATTTAAAAGCTTTAAGGAGTGTGCCATCATTTCCTCCTATATCAATAATAGTATTGTGTTTAAGGTGTTTTAATTTATGCCAGAGGAGGTAGCAGTGGTTGATATAAGGCTTATTAACTCCTGAATGATAAAGGTAGTTCTTGTATAATTTATCTGGTGGTACAGCAGTACTAAGTTTGATGATTAGTTTGTCATCAATGGTTGCCTTTAATGGGTAACGTTTAGCTGACAGGGCTTCTTTCCTTGTTTTACACAAATTATTGACTAGGGGTTGGGTGCCTAGATCAACCAGGATTTGTTCAGATCCACCTAAGTCGTTGCGTTCTGGTTGAATCATATTTCCAGTAATCGATTGGATAGTTTTTGTTAAAAGGCGTAACATAAGTTTCTTTGTTAGGGGGTCCTCCCCATTTCTTTATATAATAGTTGTAATTTTCTTGAAATGTAAAGTTGTTTTTTTGTTGAAAGATAGTAGAACTTTTTAAAGTGCTACTCGTCTGGTGTTCATTAGCAAGAGGAATGGATGTGATTTTGGTATTGGTTAGTTTAAGGCGATAGCGATAATCATTGTCTTCAAAGTAACCGGGGAAAAAATTCTCATCAAAGTAACCTACTCGATCCAAGAGGGTAGGAGTTAATACAAGACCACACATCTCGTCATTACCTGTACCAAGGGTTGCACCAAAGGGCAGTAGATCGCTCTTGCTAAGGACTTTTTGCCATTCACCAGGGGCTACCCACCAATCAAATCCTGTAACAATCCAGTGATTGCAGTCAGTGTTCTGACGGACTATCAGGTTTACTGCTCCAGGGAATCCTACGTTTTGTGGTAAGGAACAGACAACAACCTTATCAATGTGCGCTGGTTTCCAGTTGATGATGTGTTTTATGGCTTCATCTACGGAGGGGTCTTTGCCCATGGAGTTATCTAGAATGAAGTACCGTTTAAGGGGTACATCAATCGTTTCAAAATGACGTATGAGTTTTTTGCCGTCTACCAGGATGGGAACAGCAATTAAGTCAAGTTTTCTCATAGGTCTACACGTAGGTAGTCTGCATCTTTGGCAATAAGAGTTACTTCGTATTCGTCAGCTTCATCAGTCGGAATATCTGTGACATATCCATCTGCTTCTTCTTTGTTTGTGCAAACATAGAAACGAGAGACATAGAAACGAGAGATGTTGCAGCTCATGATAAAAAGCACATAAGAATAGGAGGTTTAGATCAAGTATAACGGAAGAAGGAGAGGGGTAACAACAATAAAGAAAACATTAAAAGAAAGGGTAAGGTCGTATTAAATTCTGAAATAGACTATATTTAAGATAAGTTAAAACTTTGTAATGTCTGTTGATTACGCAGAATTAAATCAGCTACCTTCCAGGATTACTATTAATGGTAAACGTCATTACAACACGCCGTTTTATACAGGACCTGCACCTTCTGTAACCACTATTCTTTCTGAAACTGCATCAGAAGCCAATAAGAAAAAATTAGAGATGTGGTCTAAAAATAATCCAGGGGTAAAAGAAGCTGCTGCAGAGAGGGGTACCTTTATCCACAGTTGTATGGAGAATTATTGTAAGAAGGCTCCAGTTGAGGTGCCTGAAGATTATCAACCCTACTGGCAAGGAATGCCAAAGATATTAGATCAGTTTGAGGAAATACTTTGGGCAGAGACACCCCTACTAGAAAAACATCAATTTGCTTTATCAGAAGATGGGGTGGGTAGAGTATGGGGTAAAGATCATGAAGATAGGGCTTGGGCTGGATCCCCTGACCTTATTGGGGTGGTTAACAACAAGTTAACATTAGCTGACCTTAAGACTAGCGTTAAACCTTACTCTAGAAATTGGCCTAAGGATCTAGAAAAAGGTTCGCCTGAATGGCGTGATTTATTGGGGGGTCACATGAAATTTAAAAAAACTCTTAAACAACTCGCTGCATATGACCTGGGTATTGAACAGACTCTTGGAATGAAGGTCCAGCAGGCAGCCATCCTTGTCTCAACTCCCATCAGAACACAAATTTTTAAAATATCCAGAAAGTTTTTAGATAGTTTAAGGGAAGATTGGTTCAAGATTGTAAAGGAATATTATCAACAAATAGAGAACCAAGTGATGCATGATTCTGATTTAATTTAAAGATTCCTTAGAGATTATGTCATCTCAATCGCGGTAGGATGGTGGATGTTGCTTCAGAGAGATGGACATTTACGTCAGCACAGGACAGTGGATAAAGACTCTAATGGAGCAAATGTCAGGAAACACTGACATACCAACCTGTTTTCGTCTACCTTCGTCACAACATGTTCATGCCTTTCTACTTGTAAAAGAATCTAATTTTTCTCAACAACCTTTTACATATACACTAGAAGAAGAAGCAACAGCAAAATGAAAGGACAAAAAACTTCCTTGGCTCCTGGTGAGATAAGGCTTGATCTTATTCCACTTGACTGGCCCTTAACTCCTTTAGGGGAGAAAAAAAATCCTTATAAGTCTGGCTGGCAAAATAAACCATTTGGTGTTAGTGAAATCGAAACAGAATTGGTAGAAGGTCATTGTAAAGCAGTTGGTTTAATGTCAGGCCCTGCTTTTAATAATCCCTATGGTTTGGTGTGGGTGGATGCTGATGGTCCCAGTGTTGCCAAACTTGTTGTTGATATTGCTGGTTGTCCACTGGAAGAAGCTTTACCTAAAACACTTACTATTAAGAGTGGAAAAGAAGGCAGGTTCCGCAAACTATATAAATTAGAACGTAAAGATTGGCAGCACTTTACAAGAAATAAATATGTTTGGCATGCAGAAACAAATCGTGAACAACTAGAAATTCTTTGGGAAAAACACCAAGGGGCTTTGATGGGTTTACATCCAGAAACTGATGGTTACTTTACGGCGGAAGGGGAAGGATTTGAGTGGGCACCTAAATTACCGTTGCTTCCTGCTTGGATATTAAATGGGATCATAAATAAGAATGTTAGGCAAGGTAAGCCTGCAGCAGAGCACAATCGTTTTGTTGGTCCGGGGTTTGCTATTAATACAACAATTTCTCTTGAGAGGGATATTAAATTAGCACTCGAAGGTATGTATGCCTGTCCACCAGAGGCTGCTGATAATCACGATATTTGGATAACCATAGGACAAAGCTTACATTCATTAGATGAATCATTATTAGAGCATTGGGATAACTGGTCCAAATTAAGTAGTAAGTATAAAGAGGGTGAGTGCCATAAAAGATGGAAGTCTTTTAGTAAAGAGGGTGGAAGAGGAGTTGGAAGCATTATTTATGTAGCAAAAGATTATGGTTGGCATCCACCACAAGATCACAAAATTTTACCTGCTGATGATGCTTTAGTAGAACAAACAGCTTTACTATTAAATAGTTTGCCTTTAGAACAAGAAACTACTTTTAATTATTTCCCTGACGCTATCCCTCAAATGAATGGTACTACTGCTTCAGTGGTTCCAGAGGAGGTGGTTGATACACGTGAGTTTTTATCTTTGATGGAAGCGGGGGAAGTAATACAAGAGAAAGATAAAAAAGATAAGATACGCAATGCACCAGCTAGTGTTATTGCTGATGTGTTAATGCAAGATTATAAGGGTAGATTGTTATTTAATAGAGTTCAGAATAAGTTTTTTTGTTATGAATTACATAATAAGGGTTTGTGGTCTTGGATGCCCACAGAAAATGTAAAGGGAGACATAAGAAATAGAATACAAAAGATGGGGGAATCCTTGGTGCCAAAAGGTTTTAGTATTAATTTGGTTAATGATATATTTTCTCAATTACAGATATCTCTTCTTTTTGATAGGTGGTATGACAATAATAAGTATTTGTTGTTTAATAATGGTGTGTTAGATGTAGAAACAAAAAAACTTTTACCTTTTAATAAAAATTTATATCTTACGCAACACATGCCTTATGATTACGAACCAGAAGCAAATTGTGAAGACATTATTAAATGGTTGAAGTATACACAACGTGATGACTGGGGTCGAGTTCAAGTTCTTAGGGCTTGGTTAAGAGCTACCCTATTAAGTTGTTATGACATGCAGAAGTTTATTGAGATTATTGGACCTGGTAAAAGTGGTAAGAGTACTTATGCCAACCTTGCTGTAGCTTTGGTAGGTAAAAACAATGTTCACAGTACAGACTTTAATCAATTAGAGACTAACCGTTTTGAAAGTACTAGCTTGATGGGTAAAAAATTGGTGTTGTTCCAGGATATGGATAGGTGGGGTGGTTCAGTATCTAAGTTAAAGGCATTGACAGGTGGTGATTGGATTCGTATTGAACGTAAATATCAATCAGAAAATCCAGAGCCATTTCAGTTTCATGGTCTTGTAATGATTACGGCTAACGAAGCAATTCAATCTACAGATTACACGTCGGGATTAGCTCGTCGGCGCTTAACAATTCCATTTGATAGACCATTTGATGGTAGCCACATTACGCAAAGAGAGTTAATTAAATTTGATTCAGAAGGTAATCCACAAGGTGAGTTTGCTACTCTTTTACCAGGGTTGGTTAATTGGTTACTGGATATGAGTACAGAAGATATGAGAGCTTACATTATGAACACTGGTGATAAAGTACAATTTCTTAAGACTTATGCCAAGACTCAAAGCTTAAGGTCTAGTCCTTTGTTGGATTGGATGGAGCACACTCTTTATTTTGCACCAGGGGAGGTGTGTCCTGTTGGTTTTGCAAAGTCGGAGGGACATAATGTGCCGTATCTCATGTGGGAAAAATGGTTGTATGCAAGTTACTGTGAATTTTGTAAGCGATCTAATGTGAATATCATGTCAAGGAATAGGTTTGAACCTTTGTTTTTTGATACGTGTCAACATCAATTGAAGCTTAATATTTATCATAAAAGAACATCAAAAGGAATTAAGGTATTTAATATTGGAATTAGGAATACCGACGAGAGTAGAAAATATCCTTCATTAATGGAAGTCTCTGCAAACAAAGAAAAATTTAAAGAATACTATGGTGATACTTTGGATTGTCAAGAAAACAATGAGAGAATAGAAGGAAAAGAAATAGACGAATGACAAGAGGACGACATTTAATTCTTGACCTTGATGGCTGTGATCCATTGGTATTAGACAATTATGAGCTGTTGGCTAACCTAATGGAAAAAGCTATGTGTCTTGCTGGTGCTAATATACTAAATATTATTGGCGAAAAATTTAAACCACAAGGCGTTACTTTGTTAGCCTTGTTGTCAGAGTCACATTCTAGTATTCATACTTGGCCTGAATTAGCCTATGCAGCTATCGATCTATATACCTGTGGAGATACAACGAATACGGAAAGGGCTGCTGACTTCTTGATTAGGGAATGTAAGGCGACAACAGTTAACAAAAAAGAATTAGTTAGAACATCGTGTTCAACTGAACAAAATTAGTGTTTATACTGTGTAAAGTTTCTAGTAGGACATGACTAAAAAACCAAAGTTACTTTGGTCTGGTGACATTATTGCCATGACTGGTTTTGCAAGGGTAACTGAAAATATCCTTGAACGTATTTGCGATGACTATGAGGTCATTGTTTTAGGTAATAACTATTGGGGTGATCCACATCCTTTGCAGGAGAAGTATAAGATTTATCCTTCAAGCAACAGAAATCAAACTGAGCCCTTTGGTGTACAACGATTTAGGGAAATTGTAGAAAGGGAGAAGCCCGATCTTGTATTTACTATTAATGATATTTGGATTATTAATGAGCAGTATCGGCAGATTGCTGATTTGCATAAAGCTGGACAGTTTAAGTTTGTTGGGTATTTCCCAATGGATTCGTATGGTTGGTATGGATCACTAGGTGAAACAGCTAACGATTGGGATGGGTGTGTCTGTTATACAGAATTTGGTGCTAATGAGGCAATTAAGGGTGGGATACGTAGACCCATTACTGTGATTCCCCATGGGGTAACAAAGGGTCAGTTTTATCCAGAGGATAAGGCAGCAGCACGTAAGAAATTAGGATTACCTGATGAACATTTTATTGTTTTTAATGGGAATAGGAATCAGTTTAGGAAGAGGCAAGATATTACGATATCTGCTTTTGCTGACTTTGCTGTAGATAAACCAGATGTTCGTTTGTATTTACACATGGGAATGAAAGATCAAGGATGGGATCTAATGCCTTTGTTTGGTAGAGAGATGAGTAAGAGAGGATTAGATCCTAATAATAGGATTATTTTTACAGGGAATAGTCCGCATCCACCTAATGTGCCTGTTGAGTTCTTGAATAGTATTTATAATGCTGTTGACGTAGGTGTCAATACTTGTAAGGGAGAAGGATTTGGATTAGTTAATTTTGAACACGCTGCCTGTCGCGTAGCACAAATTGTGCCAGACCATACTTCGTGCAAAGAGTTGTTTGAGGGTTACGCACCATTGATCAGGTGTGATCACGTCGATGTAGATACAAATTATGGGCGTGAGATGCCATGTCCTAGTGCAGAGCATTTGACTGAACTGTTAAATGAGTTGTATGAGGATAGAGAAAGGTTGGCTTCTGTATCAGACCTTTGTTATGAGCGGGCAACGAGTGAAGAATTTGACTGGGACACAGTAGCAAACCAGTTCAAAGAGGAGTTTGAGGAGGCTTTAGAGGCGCCTACCGAGGCCTCTGTTGAGGTAATAGGAGAGGAGACAAAGACCGACATCTGCGAGCTCATGACCGCCACCTAAATCAGATTGGGATCAAGAACCACGGGGGCCTCTACTTCAGGTAGGGGCTTTTTTATGAGGTAGGCAAGAGAGGTAGGGCGGGCTTTCCGACTTTACCCCTCATCTAACCTTTGTATAAGGCAGATGACACTTTTAAGAGAGAAAAGGAAGGTAGTACAAAAGTACTAAGAAAAAAAGAGGTTTAAACCAAAAGTGTCATCTACTCTATATAAAGATATAAATAGGGGTATAGTCGGAAATGACGCCCTCGCTTTGATCACCAAACGGATTTCCCCATGGTTCGTGCCTACATCAAAATGTTTCCCATCTGGTACGTAAAAGAAAAACTAAAGCTTTCTGATCGGTATCCCAGTGGCCTTGAGTGGGTCGAGAACGCTTACTATCACAGGGTTGGTGATATGGCGGGGCGCTGGACTCTTCCAGGGCGCTACTACTTGGTACGCATGTCAGGCGAACAGTTCCATGCCCACAGACTGGTGTACTTTTTACGTACAGGACAAGATCCTGGTAATGCAGATGTACTGCATTTGCCTGATAATATAGACAAAGACAACCGAAAAGACTTGGTACGACACGTTCGCCCACCTTCTGCACGTAAGAAGAAACCCAAAAACACACAGGAAGAGACCAATGACGAGTCGATCTAAAGAACAAAAGGTATCAATAGATACAATTCCCTTTCGTTACGTCCCCGATATTGACAGCAAAGATGAAGAGAATCTAAAGAAAAATGGTTATTATCGAGGCTTTTTTTGCCCCCACAACCACAATATTCGGGATATTGAGACCCATTTTTGCTATCACTGCGTCAAAAAAATCCTTTCAAACAACTGCGGATTTAATATTAATTTTATAAATGAGGAGTACAAGGTCAAATATCTGCAGCTCTGGAAGAGGGTCGATATAGGTGGGTGGGATAGCTGCTGGCTTATCGATACTCCCACCAAGCGAGGTAACAATAGGGTCTGTTTTCCGTCCTATCGGTCCTTCTACAGCGAACAGAAAGCTGAAAATGTGTCCTTTCATAAAGCCATCTATCAGTGTGCATGGGGAGATGTGGGTAGTACATTTGTTACACACCTTTGCAAAAACAAGAGTTGTGCTAATCCCTTGCATCTGGTTTCCAACTGGAATAGGCGCAATCCTCCTGCTGCAATTTTTCCTTTCACTACAGAATTTGAAGCTGAACAATTGATGTTATTTAATCGAACAAAATTACAAAACAATATTCAAACTCTTATACAAAAAGATATGAAGCCTACGATTACTCATCCTCTAGGTCTAACTGATAATTCAGAGTACAATAAGTAAAACAGTAGTTATAAATGAGTAGGGTATCTCAAGTTTCTCAACGCCAACGTACTCAGGACAATCCTTTAGTTCTTGGTTCTTTTGATGAAACATCACTGCGTGTTCTAACTGGTACCCTAGGTCCTAAGAATGTTGTTGTTGGTCGCGCTGACACTAATCAATACTCTAATGGTGGGTTTGGTGGAGGATCATATAATCATTGGTACCAGGTAAATTTAACGTCTCCTGCTTGGATAATCACTGTTAAAGGGGGACCGCGCCCTAATTACATACAAGTATCTGCCTATGATCTAAATAAAAACCCAATTGGAGGTCAAGGTATTTTTCAAGGCGATAGTGTCTCTGTTGAAAGCTCTGCTGATGGAACCTACTACCCTTATATTGATAATATAATGGGGGCACCCTCTGATTTGTATAATACATTTGATCCTTATGCTTTAGGAAGAGGAGATGATCGTTATTTTTCTTTAGGTGCAGGAAGTTATTTATTATGTGTTTCAACTACTCGTAACGAATTACTTAATTACACACTGGGACTTGTTATAGAAATAGTAACAACAGAAATGTTTTTGTTACTTGAAGACCTAGAAAGAAATTTTTTAACACAAGAAATAGCTTTAGACACATCTAATACCCTTATTATTGCTTCAAATTTTACAATTAACTACACTCTTGCTTCTGGTTATAATGCTTTTAGTTCTTCTCCTGTTACTATTAATACCGGTGTTACCGTTACTATTCCTCTTGATTCAACCTGGTTTATTTCTAATTTACCTCCAGAATCAAATGATCTTTTTATAATTGAACCTTCAGATACTTTTGATTTTGAGTCTATTCATGAACATTCCCGCGCAGAATGGCTTGCCGCATGGCGCCGTGAGAGAAGTCCTTTAGATTCCTTACCTGATATCTTTGAACCATTAATCACAACTTCATGAAGTACAAAAGTAAAACTATTTACTTTGAGCCTGAAAACACATACATTAAACTTAGACTTACTAAATGGGGACGTCTACAAAATCAAACTTTTTGGTTGCTTTCTCTTGGAATAAGTAAAAGTAAACGTCAATTAAATGATTGGTTAAATAAACGTAAAAACAAAAGAGCTAAAAAATTATCTGCTCAATTAGTAGGTAGTTCTGGTTTGTTGCCCCAGCTTATGGCAGTCCGTCATTTGCGTATATGGACAGAAGAACTTCCCCCCGGTGATTACATCTTTTTCTTATGTGAATCTAAAGAAAAACTTAAACAATTCAAAGTATATTCTCGTTGGTTTAAACAACGTGAAATCAATGGCTGGTACACTGATCCTAATAAACTTTTATTTTATTATTCAAAACCTATTCGACAGGTTGAAACCAGTAGATAGTTCCGTTTTGAGCTTCAATTTCTTTTCTTAATTTATAAGCCATTTCTTTATTTATACATACACATTTACGTTCTTTATTTAATTGATAACAAATACTAACCCTTATCCAAGGATTCTGTTTTATTTTCATGCAAGAATGCACCACCCAGAATTTGGTCCCTCCACAAGCCACCTAGGGTTGAAATTTTTGTAACTGTACTTAAGTTTTGCTCCATTTGTATTCAGATATGTACCACCAATTAAATCCATGTCTCCCCAAGGATCATGAACAATGTAACTACTTTCGTTGTATCCAATAATACAAAGCCAGTGGCCATCCCCACTAGGAGCATTTACTGTGCCATGGTGTAAAAAGCCTACTGGAACAGGTTTATTGTTATCAATTTGTTTTTTAATTATTTCAGGTGTTCCTTTAGTACTAAATCTTGCTTCTATCCCATATTTAAATAAGGCTTTTAACTGAGCTGTGCTATCAGTACTATCACCGTAAGTAAATACAGTTTTAATATAATCATCATCACCTGTTATTGCTTTAGGCTTTAGGTATTTCAACATCATGGCACAACTAGAACTAAAACATGTTCTACTTGCATCCCTATAATTATCTCGTTGACTCATGTAAATAACAGGTAAAGGATTTAACCTAGGTGTGTCATCTGCTGGCACACTAAGTTTTTGATCCATTACTTGAATCAATTTTGTGGGATAATCAGGATCGGTAGCATAGCCTTGTTCTTTAAGTTGCTTGGCTGCTTCATTACGATTAGCTGCATTATTGACGCCTTTGTATCCTTTATAGTCTTTGTACCACCGGTCAACGAGATAGTAAACACAAGCATAAAGGTCAGGAAAATCAAGGAACCCATCAGTAATTGTGATCCAAGTGCCATTAACAAATTCCTGCGTAGATTGATTAGTTCCTGATCCTTTAAGTCCAAAGTAATTGTTTTTTCCTGATACATGTTTTCCCCATCCTGATTCCACTGCCCACTGCGCTGCTACTAATTCTGGATATTTAGA
>Ga0214917_10007243_pt1 | contig 11284 bp, 17 predicted proteins | sample LL_1208_BB_MetaG_FD_177983 | JGI IMG/M metagenome (GOLD analysis project Ga0214917, IMG submission 177983) | Freshwater microbial communities from Lake Lanier, Atlanta, Georgia, United States - LL_1208_BB | ecosystem: Environmental > Aquatic > Freshwater > Lake | place: USA: Georgia | collected...
TCTTCTGATTTCTTTTGACTTTCAATATTATCTTTACGAGCACGTTCTATACTGTCTATAGTTAGAACGTGGCTGCTCCAGTTTTGTCCATTAAAACTGGGGCTTTTGAATTGTTGGACTAATTCTGCCTGTACGGTCAAGGGTATAGTCAAGGCCAATGCCCATATATACTTCATGTTCGCTCCTTGTATATACTAATATTTAGTAGGAGGAGGCAAATTAAAAATTACAACTTTATTACCGTAGTAAAAGATACCAAATAATTATCACATAAGTAAGCTGATGTGCCAGCTGATCTGCACCAAACTCTCGCCAATATCGTGGAGTAGTAGCATCTTTTGAACCAAACTTCACTTTAAAATAGTCTATGTGATAATGAGCGAACCCTTCAACTATACTCACTGCTATAATTTTTACAGGATCTAAAGGGTGAATAACTGTAAAAGCTACCAAAGCTAATAGTGTCCATAGTATATGATCTAAGGTATGACTTACTCCTACGGCGTCACCGTATATGCCCTTTTTTACAGTTTGATCATAGGTTTGAACACAAAAGTCTGCGATCCAATGTTTAAGCTGTAGTAGAGTTAAAAGTGCTAATATTTCCATGTAGATTATTTATACACAGAAACTTCTTATTAGGTTTTTAGGCTGTTACTTTTATACCGTGTTCAGCTTGCTCTTTCTTATTGATAGCCAAACCTGCTTTATATTTTTTAATGTATTCAGGACTTTGTTTAACCTGTGTAGCATAAGTTTTTCCTTCTGGACTCGAAGCCAAAGGACCATAGTATATGCCTGGACTAGACTTTCTGCTTTTGCCCATTGTGATACCTTTGGATTCAAAATGTACACCTTGGCTATCAGGATCTGTGGCTATAGCGGCAATATCCTGAACAGAATCTATAATTTTAAATTGTTGGAAACTACTATTATACAATATAAATCCGCTTTGATAAGGACCTACAGCATATTGTAGCATAGCCATAATACCTTGCTGTTTAGCTATTTCAGTAGTATTTTGTTGTTGTATTGCTTCATTTATAGCCTTTATACTGTTTTTGAAGCTATATTCATTTGTTTCCATATTAGCTACATCAGGGAACAATGATGAATGTAAATCAAACATTAATTGATTTGGTGTAGCCACTGTTTTCATTAAGGCTGCTAAACTTTCAATGCCCATTGGTCTAAAGTCTGCCTTTAGGAATGAATTTTTATCCTCAGAGGTTCTGATTGAATTGGGTGACTGCTCTTCTAATAGTTTTTTGAATAAAGTTCTTACCGCACTTGGAGCTACTTCTCCAGTGGCATCTAACCAAGCATTGCTATTGCTGGCTCCTGACTTACCTACACTTACTGAGCTACTTTTCACTTCATATTTTTTACCGTCAATCTCTAAATCGCCCTTTGGTGCTTTTTTGGCACCCCCCATGATAGCCAACATAGCTTCAAACGGTCCAGTAGCAGCACCCTGTCCTGAACTTAGACTAATGTCCAATAAGGTCGATTTCACTGACTGAAATACCTGTTTTATACTAGGAGGATTTTGAGTGATATAATCTTCTAGCTTACCTTCTTTGTCTTGGAACATTCTAGGCATGTCTAATGCTGTGCCTTTTTTACAGGCAGCAATAAAAGCGTTTCTATCTTCTCTGCTGACACTGACGCCAAACATACCAATAAGATTACGTGCCCATTTAATGTCTAGGTGTAGACTTTCGGCAATTTCTCTAGCTTGATCTTCTAACTCTTTATCCATCTTAACGATGTTTCCTTGAGTGTCCAGCTTTATTTTTGTTTCTAATGCCTTAAAAGCCTGGCTTACCTCTGGTGATCTAATTAATTTTTTAGCTACATTAACAGCATCATGTCCAGCTCTTATAGCAGCTATCATGCTTTCAATTTCTTGCGGAGACATTTTTGCTAATGCTTGGAGCTGTGCTTGTGCTACAGCAAGTCTTGAACCAGTAGGAGCAGAGGCTTCTTGTGCTAGTTGTCCACTACCCTTCAGGGCAATAGTATTCAGTAATTTTTGTACTGTTAATCTAGCAGCATTATCAGGAGGTAATGTGCTAGCAGAATTTACAAGACTTTGAAGTTCTTTTAAAGCCTGCTGTGCTAGCGGAGAAAAAGGAGCAGCATATTCTTTGAAAAATTGTCTAAATCGCATAGTGTAATATTTAGCCAAGCTCTGGGAATAGACAATCCTGTATAAACACCTTAACGTCTGCTTCACTCAAGCCTAAACTGGTCATCACACGGGGAGTATGAGGGTTCTGTTTTTGATTTTGTGCGTAAAAGTCCTGTGCCTTGGCAGTATTTACTGGGCTACGATTAGTTTCTCCCACAGTTTCTAAATAATGCTTTAGACCACGTTCTGCTATTGTGTAGATCTTTTCTAATTCTTCTTCATCCTGCACATTGCCTGCGGCTACCATATTACTACTGAAAATGCGCTGTGCCCAATCAGGTAATTTACGCTCTTTATTCCAGTTATATTTGCTAGTTTCCACTGACCACCAAGACATCATAGGGTGTAGATCATCACCAGTTGGGCTGTAATCCATAAAACAGCCTGTAATTTTATTTTTGCCAGCTATAACATCAAAACCAAAAATAGGAGCAGGATTATGTGTATGTGGAAAGACACAGCAGTGCATCATCCAAAGCCCTTTTGTTTCTCTAGCATCAACAACATCTAGATGTGCTCTACGATAAATGCTGCTAGCCCAGACTTTATTGACCCAACCCGGTTTATTAAAACGTTCCATTCCCGGTTCAAAAATTATGCTGCCTGTAGCATAAAACTGACTCTCAAAGAATTTTTGTATTTTAAGCAGTTTATCCCAAACGAGACTCATAACTTCCTCTAGTCAGTGCATTCATTATTTTAATTGCCCATTCGAAAGCTGCTCTAGCCTCATCAGCTAGATCATCTGTAAGTTCGTCTCTTATTCGTTGTTTTAGATTTTCAGGGTTATCAAAGTCGTAAAACTTAGCAGACCCAGGAACTTTTTTAGCAATTATCTGCCCACCAAACAAATCTCCCATATGGCGACAATACAAATGTGCTTTGATTAAGTGTCGCCTATCACGATTATTGTAAAGATCAATTAAATATCTATAATAATCTAAAGTTTCTGGTAACCATTTAAGATTATGATGTGGACCAACTAATTCCAGACAATCAGCATAGATTTTGCTGGCACGTTTGATGTCAGGTAGATTATCTAATTGACCTAGCTCATCTGCGATATTTTCTATGCCTGTATAGACAAGAACCATTTGCCAAAGATAGTTAGCATATTCTTCGGTACTTATATTACCGGTTACTAATTTTTTGGCAAATATAGTTCTTTCAGCGTTTGTATGTAAATCTTTAGTTAATTCTTTAAGACTCATTCCTCTTCCATTTTTATTTGTAATGGAAAGCCGTTTTGTCTAGCTAGATTAGTTGTTTCAACTGTTTTTACTTCTGCGATTTCACAACTATATACACCAGCTATACCGCTTCCTTCATTATGTATCTCTAGTGTTATTTGTTTTGCTGTATCTTGAGTATGCTTAAAAATTTCTATAAGAACACCTATGACAAATTCAATAGGAGTTTGATCATCATTTAAAAAAATGACTTTCCATCTCTTAGGTTCGCTGATGGACTGCTTGATTTTTTCATCTAATTTTACTTCTGCGGTAGTCATGCCGATCTCCGGTAAGTTAAGGGGGAATAATTCCCCCTTATTATATTACTTAACCTCTACGATGTCAATAACTCTGGCTTTCTTTTCTTCAGGAATAACATATTCAAGACGAATACTGAGCACACCATCTCGAATCTCTGCTCCTTTTACAACCATATGTTCAGCCAGTTGCCAACTACGTTCAAAATTACGACTGCTTAAACCTCTATGAAGAAATTGAAAGGAACTAGGTTGTTCTTCCAGTTTTTCACCTTTCACTGTTAGAATTTCCTGTTCAACTTCCACGCTGATTTCTTCTTTTCTAAATCCAGCAACCGCTATTTCAATCACATAGTTATATTCACTGGTTTTAATGATGTTATGTGGAGGATAATTGGTAGCCATTTGTTGAGCAAATCTAGACTCGAAAGTATCAAACATACGATCGAATCCAACAAGAGCTTTGGCTAAATTTGTAGTATCTACACGAGTTAAAGTTCCATTCATTGTCATTTTATTTCTCCTTAATTAAGCAAGAATGTCTAGGGCCCTACCTAGGCGCCCTAGTTTAATAACAGAATTAGGCAGCTTGTTTAACTTCCTTAACTTCTGCTTCTGATACAACCTCTCCAGGTTGTTCTGTAGCGGCCTCTTTTGCCTTACGAATGGGCTCGGTGGCCGTTAACATTTCGGTAATTTTTTCCATTACCTTATCTTTATCACCTTCAGTTACTGAATCTTGAAGAGCCTTGATTGAATCTTCAATCTTAGTCTTTTCTTCCTCAGTTAATTTATCTTCAACTTCTTTAAGATCTTTTCTAACCGAATGAATTTGAGATTCTGCCATGTTAGCAGTTTCTATCTTTTCACGCTGCTTACGATCTTCATCGGCATTAATTTCAGCTTCGTGAATCATGCGATCGATTTCTTCCTTGGTCAATCCGCTATCGCTCTTAATGGTTATCTTATTCTCTTTACCAGTAGTCTTATCTTTAGCACTGATATTCATAATGCCATTAGCGTCTATGTCAAAAGTTACTTCGATCTGTGGCATGCCTCGTGGCTGAGGTTGAATTCCTTCTAAATTAAATTCACCTAGAAGCTTGTTATATTGTACAAGTTCACGTTCTCCCTGGAAAACCTTAATCGTTACAGCAGGCTGGTTGTCTTCTGCTGTTGAATAAATTTGGCTGGCCTTTGTAGGAATAGTGGTATTCTTGTTGACTAATTTGTTCATTACTCCGCCTACGGTCTCAATTCCTAAGCTTAATGGTGTAACATCTAATAATAACACATCACTTCTGTCGCCTGCTAGCACAGCACCTTGTATGGCAGCGCCAACTGCTACAGCCTCATCTGGGTTAACATCTTTACGAGGAGCTTTACCAAAAAGTTGCTCAACTGCTTCTTGAACCTTGGGCATACGTGTCATACCACCAACAAGAATAACTTCGTCGATGTCACTGGCTGACACTCCAGCATCTTTCATAGCCACTTTACATGGTTCAATACTTCTCATTATAAGGTCATCAACAAGATTTTCTAATCTTGCTCTAGTAAGTTTAACATTAAGGTGTTTAGGCCCAGACGCATCCGCAGTAATGTAAGGCAGGTTAACATCGGTCTGCTGACTGTTAGACAGTTCAATTTTAGCTTTTTCAGCAGCTTCTTTAAGACGCTGTAGTGCTAACATATCCTTTTTAAGATCAACACCACTTTCTTTCTTAAACTCGTCAACAATATAGTCCATTACTCTATTATCAAAATCTTCACCACCTAAGAACGTGTCTCCATTAGTAGAAAGCACTTCAATCTGCTTGTCACCTTCAAGGTTAGCAATTTCTATAATACTGATATCAAAAGTTCCACCACCCAGATCATATACAGCAACTTTACGATCCTTTTTATCTGTTTTATCCACACCGTAGGCAAGAGCAGCCGCAGTGGGTTCATTAATTATACGTAATACTTCTAGTCCAGCAATTTGTCCCGCATCTTTGGTGGCCTGTCTTTGGCTATCGTTAAAATAAGCAGGAACAGTAATTACAGCCTGTTTGACTTCTTTACCAAGATAATCTTCGGCAGTTTTTTTCATTTTACGAAGAACTTCGGCACTAATTTGTGGAGGAGCCAGTTCTTTATCATTGGCTTTTATCCAAGCGTCACCATTTTTAGATTCAATCACAGAATAAGGGATGAGATCTAGATCTTTTTGAACAGCTTGTTCTTGAAATTTACGTCCGATGAGACGCTTGGCAGCATAGATAGTATTTTTTGGATTAGTTACTGCCTGTCTCTTAGCACTAGCACCAACTAGTATTTCACTATCCGTATAGGCAACTATGCTAGGTGTAGTACGAGCACCTTCTGAATTTTCAATTACTCGGGGATTTCCGTTTTCGATTACTGCGACGCAGCTATTGGTGGTACCAAGGTCGATACCGATGACTTTGCTCATAATTATCTCCTTAAATAAGCAAGAATTTGTAGACCCACATGGCATCTACAAATTTATTTATCTCTACTATTAAATTGTTTTAAGAAAAGAGCAATTAGCAGTTAGTTTCTTAAATACATTTTGAACTCCTCGTGCTTGTCTTATAGCATCATAAAGAGCATGATGTTTGGAATTCTGGTTCATTTCTGGATCAAATCCTATATCAAATAAAGTTCTTGTATCACGTACCTGCCAATAATTCCAAGGACACGCTCTTTTAATTTTTCTAAAAATATGTTCACAGATAATAATATCAAAACCTGCCCCATGGCTCCAAACACGCTTTGTCCCCCAAGCAAACTTATATAATTGATACATCGCATCATGTATGTCAATTCTGTTGTTAAGCCCAAATGCTTCTTCTTGAGCTTGGCTATTTTGTTTGCTCCACCATTCTATGGTGTTGTCATCAACCGTTAAGTCTAGACTGGCACAGCTATCTATATCAACTTTTACATAAAATTGCTCCATATCTTCATCACCATATGGATCGAATTTTACAGCACCAATTGTGAGAATTGCCGCGTCTGGTGTTGTGGCTAAAGTTTCTAGGTCTATCATTAGATCAGTTATCATAGTAAAAGCATAACTGAAATTAGATAAATTGTCAATACATTTTTTTGGGCAGTTGCTCTTTTTCTAACTTTTTGAGAAATCTTGCCTTTCCAGCAGCTTTCATGCGTTTTCTTTTGGATGTAGGCTTTTCATAAAATTCTTTCTTTTGTAAGGCCTTTAGTATTCCTGAATCTTCAATTTTATTTTTAAATCTACGTAAAGCTCTATTAATATCCTCGTTTTCTTTTAGAATAACATGCGTTCCTCTAATTTTCTGATTCATCCTCATCCTCTTTTAAATTATCATTTATCCAGTCTAAATTATAGATTCTATTTTTACTTATTAAACCCCAAGGAGTGGATTCGTCTAATGTGAAATAAAAAGCATTTGGTTGCGCTATTACAAAACTGATAAAACTTTTTGTTATGTGATCGCAGTTGTCGATATCTATAATAATTATGTCTACTTGTTGACAAACACTAAGCATCCATTCGATGTTAGTTTCATCTTGATCAAATACAAACACATTTAAGTCTTGCGAAAATTTGCTTAACACATTTTGGAATTGTATTTTAATATTAATGCTGGGTTTGATTAAAAGATAACTTATATTAAGATTAAAAAGCTTGTCTGGTGGAGTAATAACATTTATTTTATTCATATAATATAGTTATATTACTTTTTAATTTTATTCCATAAACTATGATTATCTTGTTCACTATTTTGAATATATGTTATTCTTTGGTTTTCTTGATCTGTTGATCCTGTTCCTTGATCATATAGTTCTTTTTTTTTGGAACTTCCATCACTGTTTCTTTATCGTCTTCCCACGGTAATTTATCAATCAAACCAAGATCTTTTAAACGTTCCTGCTGTTTAATAGTAGCTTCTGGATTTTCTACTTTCCATTGTTGTTTAGCTGATTTTAGATCTTCATCTACAATCTCTTCAGCCGTTTTTACTTCAACCTTTGGTAACCCTTTAAATGCTTCATCTGGAGTTACAGGCGGAATAGGGGCTTTGTCCTCGAACCTTTTTTCTGGTGAGGGTTCGGGCTTATAGACTTGGGGAGGAAATCTAATTCCTGGAACTCGATCTATCCAAGGTTTGCCTAAGTACGTCTGTTCTACTTTTTCTTGAATTGGTTCTGTGACAGTGGCTGTGCTGACTATATCAGATTCCTTCTCAGGGCTGTTACCCTCCATGGATTCTGCTTTAGGTATTTCTTGTTGTCTAAACCAAGCAAAACTATATTGACTGGCCAATAATAATATAACAGCCAAAGGATCAAATACTATAACAATCATTATAATGACCCAACGAACTGCTGCTTCTAGCATATTTTGGTCGGCATTATCTCCATAAATGAGAGCAGCAATATATTTGATTGGACCTACTTCTGCTTCAACCTTTCTAACCTCTGCTCGTATTGGCTCTGCTTCTTCATTAAGCTTACTAATTTTTTTCTGCTCGGCTTCGATCTCAGCAAGGAGACGCCCACGTTCCTTTTGCTGGGACCTACGGATAGCCACAGCCTTATCTGCTCCTGCTTCCGTTGTACTGCGACCCATAACTTGATCCACTGCGTCATCGAGCTGTTTAAGTGCCTTACGGTTAGCATCAATATTTTCCTTTGCGATTTTTATCTTTTCATCATATATGCTAATTTTAGCAGAGATATCACCACTTACTAAATTTTGATCCATATGGGCTTTGGACAAGTATCCAAAGATGCCCATACTGGTTATAAACATTAACAAAAATATAGCCGCAAGTAAATAGGCTTTGATAGCTCTTGGTGCTATAAACCAATTCTGTTTCAGCCAAACAGTAGCCACCAGCTTACTTACCTCTAGCACAGTGCCCATTATAATAATAGGCACTACAGCGGCGGCAAAAATACTTACTAGTCCTGCTACAGAATAGTAAATGGCTACTGCACTTAAGGACAAACCGCAAAATAAAGTAAGCCAGGCGATAAATTTATCAGCCAAGGTCAATTTCATACAAAATTATTTATAGATCCAATTCCAAGTTTTTGTATGTGTATTATAACAGGCAGTATCCTCATAGGTTTTTTGAATTTGGCTAAAAATCACAGCACTATATACACGCCTACACCATCCACCCGGGCTAGGATGTGTATAGACTATTCTAGCCATACCTTGACTGCCCTTGGCATCATTGAACCATCGTATGTCTTGCCCTTCAACAGCATTGTTTAAAGCATGATAAACAGCTTGACTATGAAATGCTTGGTCCTCTGTACTCATTCTAGTTTCGAACAGCTTACCAATAAAATAGGCCGTACCTATGCCGCTGCCTGTATAAGGGTTATGACTGGGTCGTTCCCAACTTTGAGCATTAACGCTGGTACATACTAGGGTGAGGAACAACTTCATAAGTCCCATCCAATTTTTGGCAAGCATAGCCTCTCCTTTCTACTGTTCTACCTTGAATAGTCATTAAATATTTGTATTCACCACAATCTGGACTTATACCATAATTACGTATGGCCATTCTGTCTACAGGATTATCACTACACTGTAGTCTTGTCTCACTGTTTACACGTTCTCCATTCTGGACACGTATGTCTTGATTGGTATAACAGTATGGCGCAGAGACCTGCTTTGGTGAACTAGCACAGCCTGCCAAAACTAACAGCAAACATGGAAGTAATTTTTTCATTGTAGCTTATTTTCTTCTACAAGACGTTCAAATACATCTTTTGGCATTTTTAATCGTACAAAAGTATAATGACGACCATTCATTGTAAAGCGACCTTGCTCTTGATGAATGTGTTGTCTCACAATAGTATCTGTAACTTTATAGGAAATGACTGTACGAGTAGTTCTTTTATCATTATCGAACTTAATACTAGTTTCACTATTAACACGGCCATTCATACGTTTGGCAAAGTTATTCATTGCAATCGCATACATTTGTTCCTCTGCGGCCTGAGCATATTGACTTTCACCAGCACCGCAGGCATAGACATAATCTTTGCTCCACCAAAACCAACCTTCGGTTCCACTGGCAACACATTTTGAATACCAATCTGGTTGAGCATAAGTTTTACGTTCTTCTACAGGCTGCATGCTAGAACAAGCAGCCAATACAGCAAAGGCAGGAATAAGAAGAAGTTTTTTCATTTTTGGTTGGCCTCTTGAATAGTTTTGTTAGCCTCTTTAACAACTTCACTGGTAAGAGCCTTACCTTGGTTGCTAACAAACATTACACCATTTGAAAATAAATTGATAACAAAGGTCGGTGCAAGAATAACCAATGCTAAAACCAAAATCCATTTAAGCATAAAATCCTCTAAGTGTCTGTTAATTAATTACCACAAGCATAGTATAACATCTTGTGGTAGGTGAGTCAATTTATTTTGGTTAACTATTTGAAAATTATTAGAGCACAAAGCATGGCCTGTACGAAAAACCCAAAACCAATTGTAATGATATTGAGTAGATCTTTGGCAATCACGCTACGCACAAAGAAAAAGAATAACCCAAGCCACATTAGCCCGACCATGTCAACTGGAGGCATCTTTTCTGTTAGCCCAGTCAACACAGCTACCAAAGTAGGAATGGTTGCCATATGAACCAAAATCACTGCTATCCAACCCAAAGTTTCTGCGCTAAGATGAGCAACATTTTCTCTAAGCCCATCTGCCAGCTTTTTAATGCTAAAAATATCTTTTAATGATTCTAAGTTCATAACTTACTCCTTGGGCTTATAAAAAATATGGCCACCTATTGTGGCAACTTTTTGGTGAGGCCAATTTGGCTTGACATGAACAGCATGAAAATATAGCGCATTATCTAAACTTGGTAATCTAAATCCTTCTAATAAAACCTGTCTTGCTACCTTTTCACTTTCTTGATAAGCCTCTGTATTTTTTGGAACTTTTCCACTTGGGCTTTGGCAATACCAATTAAATTGACAAAGCACTTTTTCATATACGATGTTTTTTTGGTAAACTACCTTACATAAGTCACTGGGAAATTGCCCACTTTCCATTCTATTAAGTGTTACCTGTGCTACTGCGACCTTACCTTCAAATGGTTCGCTGCCTGCCTCGTAATAGATGTTCTTGGCAAGACATTCTAATTGGCGATTACGAACGTCTGCTGTAACCGCGCTCATCTTAATTGTAATTTCTTTTGTATCATTTAGTTTATATTGGACCACTTTATAACCAATCCAGGCAACAAGTGCCAAACCAACGATGACAAGAAGGATCTTGATAATGCGTATCATACTTTTCTCCTTACGCTTAGGATTAAGTTTATCGACGCATATGAGCAATGTCCTTAGCCTCATCATCTGTAAAGATAGGAACTGCGTTGCTCTTATGCATGGTGCCAATGCCCTTAATTTTGGTGCCAGTATAGACTTTTTGTGCTGCCTTTACTGCTGAAGCACTGTCCATACCATTGTTGAGACTTGGAATACGTGGAGATTCTGCGCCACGATAGTTCAACTTGGGCGGCACGTAAGTTTTAGCTGTGAGAGCACGATGACGCTTCTTGTCCTCTGCCTCTA
>Ga0214917_10007246_pt1 | contig 11281 bp, 2 predicted proteins | sample LL_1208_BB_MetaG_FD_177983 | JGI IMG/M metagenome (GOLD analysis project Ga0214917, IMG submission 177983) | Freshwater microbial communities from Lake Lanier, Atlanta, Georgia, United States - LL_1208_BB | ecosystem: Environmental > Aquatic > Freshwater > Lake | place: USA: Georgia | collected...
GGTGAGTGTTGATATTACTGCGGCTACCGTACCAACCAATATTTCGATGGTGGAGTTGACCGTTACATCAGCAGCTAAAACGTCAGTTGGGGATTTGAATGGGTCAAGTATCTCAGTGACTGGGCTGTCGATTGATGGTGCGGCACTCTCGTTAGACACCAATGGGGTCTTTACTGGAATTTATGTTTCTCCGACCCAAAGTGCGAAGGCGGTGTCGGCCATTTTGACCGGTGGGCATGTCGGGCTTGGTGTTTCTAGTCCGCAAGCGGCCTTGGATATGGCAGGTACGTTGTCGGGGGGAAATGTCCTTCTGACCACGCCTAAAGATTGGTCGATAGTTTCCGTTACGGCCAATATTGTGTCTGTATCAGGTGACGGGGTTATGGACGTGTTTGACGCACCCAATCAGGTAATTAATGTTCCGGATGCGTTTTATTTGGGAGAAGCCACAGGTGAGACTCAATTGCCACGACTTGAGACCCAGTCAGTGGTGAATTTCATCGACGTGACTGCGGCGGTTGCGACGTTTAATCGATTGGTAATGCCGACCTTAAATGCCGATATGAATTTGTATACGGGTGTTACGGCCACTGTCTTAGCTGTTAGCGGATCGATGGTCGTTAAAGACGTAACAATCAACATAGGGACTGTTACTGCCAACACCTTGGGTGTTGAAGGGCAGCTAAATATTGCGTCCTCTGTCACCTTAAACCGTCGAGTTATTGGGTCTGAATCATGGGCGGCTAAATCGGTGGTGATGAAGGCAATTTCGCCCCCCTCAATTCGTCCGTCTGCTGATGTGTTGTTATATATTGATAGCACTAGTTCGAATAGCTTGGTTTATGTCAATTCTACAGTGGGTGTTACTGCAAATATTAGCAACGCGGTGACAGGTACTGCGAATAAATTAGCCTTCTTTAACCTGTCAAAACGATTGGATTCAGATGCGTATATGGAGCTTGTAACAGTCAATGGTATTGGTATGTTGCGAGTCGGGACGACTTCGGTTCAAGTTAGAAGTTCGGGTAGTTCCATTCTTAAAAGTACAAGCCAAATTCCGACTGTTTCTAGTACAGACAAAACAATGGTATCGGTTGATTTAGGCGTGGGAATTCGGACGGTTGCGTCACAGACCACGATTAATTCAGCGGTTGTTACAGTTGGGCTTTCCGGGGATAAATTGAGAGCAGCGGATTCTGCGGCGGGTGTCATTGTGCAGGTGGATTCGAGTGTGTCTGCAAATATGAAAAATCGTGTCGGGAATATCATTACCGGCAACATTGCTGTTGCTACCTTTAAGAGCGGTAGCCAAACCAGTGCGAACGTCGTTGTGATTACGAACCCGGGTGTTCCTTTTACCGCAAATGCGGATTTGTACGTCGCGTCAATGGTCACAACCAATGGAAGTGGGGCATTCTTGGTTCAAAGTACAGTTAATGGAACTTTGCGTGATGTGATGTCAGTTTCGAACAATGGTCTCGTTTCGGTTGGCAATGCCTCAAACTCTGCAGTTGCCCAATTGGCCGTAAATGGACTTGAGTCGGGCGTGGATATGTTGGGGGTTTATAATTCGGCGGGTGCGATGCTTATTGCAGGGGATACGAGAGGTGTTGTGTTAGGTGGTGGGACTGCTCCTGCCAATGGGATTTGGGTTAATGGAACAATGAAGACCCCAACGGTTGCTGTGACGTCTGGGCTTCTGCCAAAGACGCTGTTTGTCAGTAGTAGCAATCGAGGATTGGTTGTTACATCCGAAGGAAATGTCGGGATCGGGACGACTACTCCGGTTGGTCAGTTCGAATTGAGCCGAACATTTGCGCGCCCCGCCGATTTATCGGCTTTGTTTACCCTCCAAACCGTAAGCGTTAATACGACTGCGAGTCGGGTTAGTCGGAATATGTCGGCTGTCGAGTTACTAGTAACGTCGTCTGCGCGGACCACTTTTGGGGATAGTAATGGCGTTAGCTCCGTAACCGGTGTTGGATTAAATGTTGACCTCAGCGGGCTTAATGCAGATACCAACGGGGTTCTTACTGGTATTTATGTGTCATCGACGAGCAATACCAATGTTAATTCGATGATTTTGACGGGTGGAAAAGTGGGCGTTGGGACATCGCTCCCAACGGTAGCGTTGGATGTTGCCGGTGTGTTGGCAGGTAGCCGTTTAACGGTTGCGAGTTCTGACTTTGACGTCGACGTCGTAACCGTGAACCAGATTCTGACCTCGGGTTCGATTCAAGGGGTTAGTGCCAACGGTCTTTACGTTGAGTCCACAGAGTTAGGCCCCGAGGTGAATGTATCTGGTACATTGACCTTCAATTCTGGTAGCAATGTCACTGTGAACCTTCAGGTGGGAGCCGGTGCCGGGGTTTACACGGGTACGTCAGATTTGTTTGCCCAATTTGCGACCATGAATCGCATTGCGATTGGTAACGCCCCATTGATTAGCTCGTACTCTTTGGCGGTTTCTGGCAGCGTGGGTGAGTCAACTATTGGGGGCAGTTTGTTTGTTAGCAACAATGTCAGCGGGGTAGCCTCTGTTACGGCTAATGAACTATCCTCTGTTGCGTTCATGAACTTGCCTAGCTTAAAGCTATTGGTTCCTACCGTAAATGTATCTGAGGATGTGGTTGGAACAACGGTCTTGCTTGCATCGTCGAATATTGGATCCTATCGTGCAAGATTAGGTGCGTTGGGTGTCAGTAATTCGACGACCTCTAATTTATTGTATCGGTATAGCGGTGGATCAGCGATTTCGGTGAACATCTCTCAAGCCATTACCGGTAACGCGTCTGTTTTCCCCTTCTATGGAACCGACGGGCAATTGACGTCGACTTCGAACGGATTGAATTGGTCGGTCAATGGCAGTGTTCGGGTGGTATCTGTGAATGCAATTGCATCTGCAAATTATCCATCTGATTTTGTAGGGCATTCCGCGCTGACAGTTAGTTCAAATGTCGGCCTTACCGAAACGTCGGCAACGGGTGCTTTTGTTAATTTGGGGTTTGGTCCAAGAGATACTGCATCTACGGATGACTTTTCAGGATACACCGTTCGGGTGACTGGGAACGTTGCTCGGGTGAATGCCGGTACCTCGGCCCTTGATACCGCTATAGGGGTGTTTGTTGATTTGCGAAAAATTCTCGCTTCTAACTCAACCGAACTTCCGGTTGGTCAAGATCGGGCGATCCTTGGTACAAAGGCGTCTGCCTATTTCTTAGTTGACGGGGAGGGGCAGGGTGATTCGACCGGGAACGTGGGAATTTTCATAAAAGATTACGGTAGTGATTATTCTAATGCCATTCCGTTGGCGTTACTCCATGTATCAGATAAATATATGGGGACATCGGCAAGTCCTCGGGATAGCTCTAAAGCCGTCCGCTTTGATGTGGGCGGGTTGGCGGCCATTAGTAATGTCATGATAGTCGGGACTTCTAACGAACGGGTTGCCATAGGGATGACAGTTCCGACGGCGGCGTTGCATGTAAGAGGACTGTCTACGACGTCAAATGTTTTGCTTGCTCAGACGTCAGCCGGGTTGGATATTTTGTCTGTGTCGAGCCGTAATATGGTGGGGGCTGGTACGGCTACCCCGTCGGCGACCTTGCACATTGCTGGTGATGCTACCTTACCTTCATTCTTGATTGCGTCGGTGAATTCTGCGCTTCTTGTTGACGCGCAGGGCAACGTTGGTCTTCGAGCAACCGATTCCGCTTATGCGTTAAATGTATCCTTTAATGCAAGTGCCTACCCAACGGCGCCGGCGTTTTTAGCTCAACTGTCCAATACCTCTCCGTTGATTGTTTCTCGTGACGGATATGTGGGTGTGTACGTGGTTACAAATAATGCCGGAGTCGCGGCGCGAATACCGCTACGCGCAGGGACTGGTACTGTCACGGTGCCATCCGATTTAAATCCTACTTCTTTTGGAGCCGTTGCTGGTCGGTCAGCCGAAGGTATTTTGGCGGTTACCGAAAATAGATACATCTTTTTTGGCGTCACTAGTAATGGGGCGACTTCCGTGGAAAGTGTTCTCAGTTGGTACGGAGCCCCGACGGCTTCGACTTCTTTATTTAGCAATGGATTGGTGGATCTGAGGCTTGCGAAAGATCGTGTGTCGATGGGAACTGTGACTTCTGATGCGACACTCACGATATCTGGTAGCTCTAATCCGATTTTGAAGGTCGTGGCTGGGACTTCGCCGTTTGTCATTAATTCAAATGCTGTTGGCGTTGGGACCTCAAATCCGACAGTCCCGTTTGTCGTAAGCGGTAATGTTCGAATTTCATCTCAAAATGGCGGATTGGTATTTGGTAACGGGGGTATTTTAGATGTTAATTCTGTCAGCATGAATCAACTTATTGCGACGGATACGATTAAAACGGCCGTCCGCCCTGTATTGTCGGTCAAACACACCGCTGCCGGAGGTTCTGATACGGTTAAATCTTATCTTCAGAGGAACTACACGACCATTGATGCGGATTTTTCTTCGTCTAACGTCGTTGGGATGGCCCTAACTGTGACCTCCTCGGCGGGTGCTGCTCCGGTCTCTACAACCCGACGAGTGATTGGGGTTAATGTGGATGTAACAAATATCAATACGGCGGATCCGATTACCCCAGGGGGGACTCGTGGCGGGCTGGTTTACCCTGCGTTATTTATGGGTGGACAGGTTGTTGTTGGTGGTCCTGATACATCAACTTCCGCCGCTTTGATCGTGCAAGGTATGAACTACACCGGGGCAACGGCAAGCGTAACGTCTTCTGATGTAATGAAATTTGCGGCTACATATTCAGGGACGTCTACTTCAAAAAATTATGTGACCTTGGCGGTCAAGAGTGGCCTTACACCAACCCGTGGAACTGGGCGCTTTCACCCATATACATTTACGGTGATTCCCGGTGTTACCTCTGTTAAGTCCGTTGAAATTACGCAGGCATTATGGGGTCAAGGGGCGCTTCAGTTTCATGGCCCGTTATTAGGCGTTGGCCAGTCGAATCCGAATTACGGTATTGGGACGACACTTGAGACGGTGTTACGTGATTTGAGCGACGTGCAAAAAGCTGGGGTTTCCAGTATCATCGATCAATTTTTTGGGTCAAGACGACCGTTTGAATTTAGGGTCGATTACGCGAGCCCAACTACACCAACTAAGACGTATGGAATTACATTATTAAATGGGTTCCGAAATGTGTCGGCTAACCCTGTCTACTCTCCCTTGCCGGGTACTGTGATGATTGGGTCTTATAATGCGGCGCTTGTTACGGCCAATTTAACAGACGCTGCCTTGTATGTGAGTGGGGACGTTCGAGTCGGTGTGGTGACCTCCTCTGTATTTACGGGAACTGAAGGATGGGGATCTCGGTTGTATTTCTCCGGTGGGTCTACTTTTGTTAATAATGTTGATAGTGATAACAAAGACCCGATTTACATTGGTCGATATAATATTTATGGCAATGCGGGATCCGGCGGATGGAGCGAATTGCGTGTTGCAGTCGGTGAAGATAACACCTCTGACCCCAGTGCTAAATTCTTAATTGGGCGGAGTATACCTCTCGACCCCACAGCCTCTGTGACTTCTAATTTTGCAATGGCCATCAGTGGCTATATTGCTCCCGAAAATCTTAGGACCATTTTGAAAGACGACCCGTTTGCGATTCAGGCTGGTAAGGTGACCTATACCCTTCAGGGTGGTGTGGGAATCGTGACCCTTAACCCTGCTGCGGCGTTACACGTTGTGTCGACCAAAAATGTTCGTACTGGCGAGACGCTCCATGCTACTGGTAATCATACTGTACTGGTAACGGTTAGCGGCAATTCGGCGTCCCACCCAAAATACGGAGTTGCAGTCAAAAATATTGGCAATTCGACCAATGCAAATTTTGTTTCATTCATTGCTAAAAATCTTAGTAAGACATCCGATACCGCGTTATATCCAACCTATGATCCAGAAGTTATTGGAGCGATCGAGGGAGATGGGGCTGCGGGCGCGCAATTTACCTCCCCAGAGGCCGACTATGCTGAGTATATTGATAAACTAGTCCCGACCGATGTGTTTGAGCCTGGTGATGTCGTGAGTGTTGATACGGGTAAGTTGTCCCATCAGACGACGGGGGCTAAACGCTTGTTGGTGATCAGTTCCGCACCGGTTGTTGCCGGTAATTGGGATCCAAACCGGAAAGACGAAATGGGCCTTACCGCATTTATGGGGCAGGTTCCGGTAAAAGTGGTGGGCCCAGTTAAGGCCGGTGATTACCTAGTGGCGTCCGGAAGATCAGATGGTACTGCCGTGGCGATATCGTCGACAGTCGCTGTCCTGCCTGACGCCGTGATTGGGCAATCATGGGAGTCCTCACAGGTCGCAGGGATTAAAAAGGTAAAGGCCTTAATTGGGTTCCCATTTGCACACCGTTTGGTGGCTCAGCAAATGGCGGTGACGGAATCGCTAAAGTTGTCGGTTACTGAGTATCGGAATGAAACTGCGGATATCGAGAAGGATCTGTTAACTAAAATTAACGCCCGGGCAATTAAGCTTCAAAAGCTTAAAGCAAAATTAGCAGAAATTAGCCAGTAAATTTGTAATTGCCCTATTGTTTTACATCTCTATCACAGCTACAATCCCAGAGATTGCTGCCCGTTCACTTTTCTCTCATTTACCACTTTCTTTCTTACGGAACTGCCCATGAATTACACGTTTAAACCCTCTTTATATTTGAATAAAATCATCGCCATTCATGGGATTTTTGGGGAGGTCCGTGATCAGACTCCATTAAAAGACCCGGTTGATTTGGCCTACAAGTTTTTGCGTCAGCATTGCACTTCAGATGGATTTCAATGTTCGGCGTGGGGTTCTGGAACGACAGACTTACCCCTTGTTTCGAGTGGTTTTTATGAAATGTTCACGTCATCGGTGATGTTGGAAGTATTGAATAAAAGTACGATCAATGGCCGTGTGATGCAGAATTTGCGGGCATTTGTGTCTGCTAACGTTAGAGGTCCTCAAGTTGGGTTTTTTATAGAAAATGAAGCGTTGACTAAGATTTTTCCTCCAGATGTTGATTGTACTTCGGTTGGTTTTTTGTCCCTTTTGAAATCTAAAGCGAAGCTTAGTCCAACTTTGGTCAATCAGGCTGCAAATGCGATTTTGCAGAATGTTATCCCTGAGGGGAATGCTGATGCCGGAGTTATTCAGGTGTATTTTCCTGGAGTCGATGGCACTCGTGGTAGTCGGGAAAATCGGTTAGACGCAGTTGTATTAGCTAACGCCCTTCGTTTTCTCGCGACTGCTGAGCGTTTAGATCCTTCATTGCCAGCCGTTGAGAAATCAATTCAGTATTTAAGAACACACCTTGAAGGCAAGATTCCGAGTACAAAGTATTACCCGTCTCGAGATCAGTTTCTGTATTTCTTGGCACTTGCTATTCGCGAAAGCAAAGGTGTTCTTGAACCTTATTTTGGGACGTTGCTGAGATCGGAATTGCATGGTCGCATTGGTGCACAACCTTCTGTGGACTTGGCAGTTATATTGGATGACGAGAATCGGAGTGGCCGTAGTGAGGTTGCTCTTTATTTGGCGATGAGAGTTGTCGCTTGTCAGGTAATGGGGGTTCCGTGTGACCGCGATAAAGCGAATTTGATTGCGTTGCAAGATCCCCTAGATGGCGGGTTCCCAGCTCGTATTCATGGAACTCGATCTCTTGAAGCATTTTTCTCTTGTGGTCGGTCTCCAATTAATTTTGGATCTTCAGCGGTATCCACTGCAGTGGCGTTGGAAGCGTTAGGGTTTGGCAAAGACGTTGTGTTGCTAGGTCCAGTTGTTAAGGCAGTTTTAGAGCTGGACTATCCTTCCGAATTAATAGGTTCTGACCCAGTAGTCTCTGTTGCCGTTTCCGAAGATACTGGTCTTTTAGTGTTTGCTGATGCCCTCCATGGGGACAATGCAAGTCGGTATTTGGCGTTGTGCGCGAAATACACGGAGATGTGTTCACCGGAGGGTGCATCCGAAGCACAGAAGCTTGTAGCTACCCAGTTCTTGTTGATTTTTTATGTCTTGAATGACACCTTAAAGTCGAACACTGATTCCCAAATTAAAGACTTATTGCCACGATTTAAAAATGCGCTACAGGGTCGGAGAAAAAGTATAGATGAACCCCCCTTCTTGGAGAAAGTTCGTCTATTTGGTTCAGCGCTTAGGCATAGTAAGGGGTACCAAAAAAACCACTTCTTTGAAAAAATCGATAATTTAATTGCGGCTTTAAGGGAAGAGGCTCTTTGGTCGGGTATTCCGAGAATGGAGGCGTTTCAATTAAACCGTAACACGACAATTTGTGTCGATGCGTGGATAGCGTTATGGGATGAGCTCGGTATCGGGTCGTTCGAGTCTAATGAAGTCAGATTGCAAGAGCAGTTTCATGAAACCGACTCAATGTTGGACAAATTACACGATGCTGCTCGCCATTTGATTGTTTGTGACAATGAACTGGGATCTGTCGTGTCGGACTTGGTTAAGCACAAACCCTCCTACGTGACTATTCATATGAGCGAAGGCTATGGCCTCGCGCAGAGTCTACATATGATTCTTCAACAGAGGGAGCGGCATCTTAGTCGGTTTAAAGAGCATTTAAAATCATTTGAAGAAGATTTGTCTGTGTCCGGTCCGTCGCTCCGGCACGTCTCTTCGGTGTCGTCGATGGATGGCCAAGGTGGCGCGCCTGAGGACGTAGCTCTTGAAAAATCCATCGCCTTTATTAAGCGCATTGTTGTTGGTAATTTGCAGGCTACGAGGTCTAATCCCCGTTATCAGATATTTGATCCGTCTACCTATGATAAATTTCTTTCGTCTCAGCCGCCTGGTCCGGCGAGAACTATAGTTGAAGTTGCGCAATCGCTTTAGTCGTCCTCTTAATCAGGGGTTCGTAGGACTTGGTTCTTAGTTTTTTTAAGTGGCTTAGCCAGCTTGGCGTAGTCGGCCCTGTTGGTGCACCTGAAAACAGACGGGTCGTTTTGGCCAATCAGATATGTATATTATTGGGGGGTTCCGCCTCCGTTTATTTTTTTATTTTTTTAATTGCGGGGTACACGGTCCTGGCTACGTTAATCGTTCCGACTGCCGGAATCTTGTTCGTTTGTCCGTTTCTTAATTATTTCGGTTATTCACGGCTTGCAAGTTTTTTAATAATTTTTGATTCTAATTTGGCCATTTTTTTTTATAGCTGTTCGTTGGGCCGAGATTGCAATGTCCAATCATTATATTTTGCCTTAACTGCAGTTCCCATTGTGCTTTTCCCCAATGGGAAAATTTCATGGGCGTTGGCACTCTTGACGCCGATGTCGTTGTTGTTTGTTTCTGAATGGATTGACTATAGTTTGTTTTCTAGGGTTTATCCTTCTGCTATTGTTGTCCAATCTGTTTTTTTTACAGTTACACTAATAAGTTTTTTGATTATTGCGGCTACCGTATATTTTTACATGAATTTGCGTGAACAAGCTGAAATTAAGTTGCTACGTTCGATTGGAGATTTGGAATTAGCGTATCGTGATTTAAAAGAGAGTCGGAGCGCCCAAGAAGAAATGGCGGTTCAGGCTGGATATGCTGAGCTGGTTCGGGGTATTGCGCATGAAATAAAAAACCCGTTGGCAATGATTCAAACTCGCGCTGAAATTGTTCAAAGGCATTTGGAAGATCCCGTTCAAGTGATGAGGTTTTCTGAAATGCTTCAACGCAATATTGTGCGGCTATCTGATTTGTTGAAGCCGATGCTTGAATATAGTACTTACAGACGACTGCCATCCCACGGCCCATTTCAATTGGATGAATTGATGGACGATCTCGACGTGTTGGTGCAGCCTCGCGCCACTGCTCAAGGTATCGAACTGACGGTTAGCGGGAGTCGGGGAATTGTTCTACTCGGAGACCATAATTTTATTTTTCAGGCGCTGCTAAATTTGGTTACAAACTCGCTTCAATATACGCCCAAAGGTGGTCGGATTAGCATTGCATATCACAAAGCTAATTATGTTGATCCTTCAGACCGGTCTCGACGGGGTGCTCAAATAGCTGTCACGGATACAGGGTGCGGTATTCCGGAGAAGAATTTGGGTAAAATTTTTACCCCATATTTTACAACTAAGGCGACAAGTTCGAACGTAGGCTTGGGCCTTCCCCTGGTTTTTCGGGTTATTACTGAAAATGAAGGCCTTGTGCGAATTGATTCGACCGAAGGCGAGGGGACGGTTGTTACGATTCATTTGCCGGTTCAAGATGAGGGAATCGAGTGACGTTTCGGTTGGTGGCTAGTGCCCTATTACTGTTGATAATCCGGCACGATTACGGTCTGCCAACCGGGTTAGTTGCGGTAGATATTGCAGAATTTGCCGTTTTAGCCCCGTGTGATTTTGTAATGCAATTGCAACCGCCGTTGTGATTTCCGAGTCTGAACTAGGTTCTCTAAGATCAATCGCAGGTTGCCCCAGTTCATTGGCAATGGAAATGACTTTGTCGTCGTAGGCGAGGGCTAGAAATGGGGTGCCATTGAGTGCCGCCCACACGCATGCGTGATAACGCATCGCAACAACAAGTTCTGGAACACCGTCGCTTAACGAAGTCCTAGGGAAATTATGTTGGAGCGACGTGATCGTTGGGTAGGGGATCTGTGCCGAATCAAATGCACTCTTGATGGCAACATCGTCGCCCGGAGACTCAAATGAAAGGCCCAGTATTGGTAGTGGGGAGTTGGTAATAAAATGTGCGATTGGAGCCCAGTTTAGCTCGTGATTGGGTTTTCGTATCGACAAGGCTATATACGGTCTATGGATCGGATGAATTTGGGGGCTACGATTAGCAAATGCCAGATCGGCTGTGAGTATCCCCTTGGTGCTGTTGGTTAGTCGTCTTAATTCTATTAACGAGTCATTATCGCGGCACCCGATCCAGCTGCACTGCGACAATGCCCATCGAATAAGTTGCTGACTAATGAGTCTCTTGGGGCGGCTAATGCCTTGTCCCAGTAATACAACCGGGAGCCCGAATAGGCGTGCTGCAAATACGAGTGAGACGTAATAGATAAGGCTTTTAAGTGACGTTTGGTCTTGGAAAATTCCCCCGCCGCCAAAAACGATAAGATCGCTTTGACGGAGTGCGGATACGATTTCGTGTGTTGAAAATCGACTGGTCGCGATTACCCCGTCGGGCAGGGGGGAGCGGGGTGTCGCTGGGAATGCAACTCTGATTGTTGCCTCGTTATCTGTTGCCCGGATTAGGCGTAGCGTTTGATTGAGTAGG
>Ga0214917_10007247_pt1 | contig 11280 bp, 10 predicted proteins | sample LL_1208_BB_MetaG_FD_177983 | JGI IMG/M metagenome (GOLD analysis project Ga0214917, IMG submission 177983) | Freshwater microbial communities from Lake Lanier, Atlanta, Georgia, United States - LL_1208_BB | ecosystem: Environmental > Aquatic > Freshwater > Lake | place: USA: Georgia | collected...
TCATAAAAAATAATTCTTTTTCTTTTATTTTATTATTATTTTTTTTATTAAATAATTTAATTGCAAAAATACCACATTCTTTTGATTCAATTTTATAAACTAAACCCTGTCCGCCTTTACCTAATAAATTATTTTGTGTTATATTTAATTTATTATCTAATCGTTTTATACATTCATCTATATTATTAAAATAATTTTTATTATTATAACGATAACTATTCATTATATTATAATTGCATTTCAAAAAATATTTCTAACTTTTAATTTTTATTATTATGTAATTTATATAAACTATATATGAATAGTTTGCGTATTGAAACACAAAAATATATTCCTAAAAAACATATGTTTGATACTATTGAATTTTTTAAAACGGGGACACTTTTAAATGACACGATTTTATGGTATCAAAAATATCATAAAATTAAAATTTAACAATAAATTATTAAAAGGTGGTAATAATGATGATTCTAAAATTATAAAAATAAATTTGAGAAATGATAAATATAAAGCACGTATTTATGAATACAATGATGATAATTTAAAAATAATAAATTTTATAAAAATTTATATAATCAAAAATATTTTGTCTTGTATCTACATTATGATTGAATTTAATTTTATCAAATATCATGCTTGTAATTGACTTTATCATTTTTATATAATTATAATATAATTGTAATATAATTTATTATATACACATAATTTATATATGATCAAAACTGAATTTTTAATTTTAATTATTGTATTAATTGTTAGTGTTTGGTATAGTAGATCTTCAACAGAACATTTTGCTTGTTCACCACCTGGTACTATTGGTGAAGTTAAAAATGATAAAATAGCAGGTTTATGTTGTGCACCATCTAATTATCAATTAATATGTACACCAAAACCAAACATGCCTGGTTTTAGTGAATGTAAGTGTATTAAATAATTAAAATGTAATTTATATTATCATTTTTGTTGCAAGATTATCTGATTCAATTTGATTATCTATAAATTCTTTTGTTTGTGGTAATATTGATATAAATATACGATTATTATCTATTTTAGGTTCAGAATGCAATGCACCATTAATATTATTTTGACGATCACCTGAAAAAAATATTACACATTGATTATTATTTAGCTGTGTTATTTTATATTTTTTTAAAGCATTTGCATATTTAATTCTATATTTTTCACGTAATTTATTTTGTTCTTGAAAATTTAATTTTTGTTTTCTTTTTATTTCAACTTCTTTATCATGAATTTTATGATATATATCATTAACTTCTTTAGTTGATTTAATAAACAACGTGCCTGGACCTTGTAAAACAACTGCAAATTTAGATGTTTTATTTCCATAACCATAATCTTTATGCCATCTAACTATATCAAATTTATTATTTGGTAATGATACACGAATATCTAATATAAAGTTATCAAACTTATATACTTTTAGAACTTTTATGATCATTTTTCTTATAATTTGTTCTAATTTATTTATATTTGTGATAGTATTATTACCAATATTTTGTAAAAAATCTGTTATATTATACATCTTATCATAAGTGCCTAAATATCTATAAGAATTAGATTTATTTATATTAAAATTATCAATACAATTTTTTTCTATTTTTGAATATGTTATATTGAATATTTTATGATCATATTTTTTGGAATTTATATAATCAGTTAAATCTTTTGTATTGATTTTCATTATTATAAATTATTTATATATTATTATATAATATTTATAAATATCAATTTTTAGTAAAAATTAAAATGTAATTTGTTTTATTTTGTAAATAGTATTATTTTTTAATTTTTTATATTCTTCTTTAGATATTTTTTTATCAAAATTATAATCGTGTGGATATAATTTTATTGCATCATTTAATTTTAGATCTACCATAATATGATAATTATTTTCAAATTTAATTTCGTCTAAAATTTCATAATTTAGATTAGATAACCCATTTTCTTTAAAATTTTTATAATTATAATTTTTTTCATATTCATTATTTTCTTTATTAATACTATCTATTTTTAATTCACTTGTTTTATTTGATATATTTTTTACAATTTTATTTGTTTCTTCAATATCTATAATTTTACCTCTATTATTTACATATAATGATTTTTTTAATTCATATAATCTAAATAATAGATTAGTATCTTCACCACCCCATCCAATAAAATTATTTGGATAACCATTTAATTCTTGAAATATTTCTTTTGTACATGATATCAATGCACCAACAAATGGTGTATTTTGTTTTAAATCAATTGATGTATATCTAGTTCCAAATCTAGCTAATGTATTTAATGAATTAGTAATTTTAAAAAAATAATCAATCAATTGACTATCAGGAATAGTATCAATATCAGTAAAAATATAATTATCATAATTTTTTTTAATATTTTTTTGAATATAATCAAACCCAATATTTTTTAATTTACCAATATTAAATACAGTATCTTTTGATTGTTCTACTACAATTATATCGTAATTACATATTCGTTTTAATAGTCTATTCATCCAAAATAAAAAAAATCTTTTTTGCATTAATCTTGAATTATCTTGGTTATTTCTATATATTGTAATTACTGCAATAGTTTGATTATATTTTTTAAAATTTAATGATTTAACTGATATCTTACTTAATATATTTTGCATATAATCAAATATACCATCTTTTGATAAATACTTTTTATAAAAATTATATCCATTTATTGCTATTTTTTTACATTCATTATCATTTTCAATACACCAATTTATTTTTTCTATTAAATCAGATAGATCTTCTTTTACTGGTACAAAATGAACAAAAGGTTCTAATAAACTAGAAAACCATAAATAATATTTTGATTTTGGTAATAAAATTACTGATTTTAATGAAAATTCATGTCCTAAACGAAATGCCGCGACATGTCCATCTAAATTTAAGATATATTTGTATTTAATTTTTTCTTGTAAAGTCATAAATGTTGCTTTTTGTAATGTTGGTTTAATAATTTCTAAAGGTTTACCAATATTTTTTTTTATTTTTCTATTATATGAGGTTATTCCGGCATCTAAAATATCTGGATATTTTTTTGATAATAAACTTGCTTTAATTCTAACATTTTTATCATCAATGTAACATCCAGTTGAACTACCTCTAAATACTGCTTTATTAATTTTATCTTCCCATTTTATATCTTCAACTTTATCTATATAACCATTTTTACAATCATCTGGATAATATTTACTTTCAACTCTTAACCAATCATCTTGTGTTATTAAAGGTATATCAAAAGTATCAAATGACGGTCCTACTGATAAAATTGGTACATATTTATTATATTTATATTTTTTATCAAGTTCTCTACTAATAATACTTGTATAACTATCATATAAATTTTTATTTAAAATAGGATGATCGCGAATATTTATAAAAAATATAGAATCTGGTAATTTTCTATTTTTACACAATTGAACAAAAAAATCTTCATATAGTGCTTCTGATTTATCACCTTCAAAATTTTGGTATCTAAAAAAACAATCATTTGCAACCCATTTAGTTCTATCTAAAATAACATTTTCAGTGGAGATTTTATATTTATTAAAATAATATTTAACAGTATTTTCTAATTTAATTTGTAATTCACGATTAGGATTTTTACTATATTTTTCTAAATTTCTTTTATCATTTTCATCAAAATATAATTCTGTAAAATAATCATTAGTAAAATTATATTTAGAAAATGGTAAGAATATTAATAATTTATTATTTTTAATTCCAATTAATATACCTTTTTTCATTTTTTCTAACATATAATACATTGTATTTTTTATAGATTCAAAGTCAGTATCAAATTTATTCCATATATCTATTTTTTGATCTTTAAACACATTTGTCACAGAATCATCAAACTTGAATTTTACTAAATTAGTATAATTACTTCTTATATGTATATAAGCATATCTTTCAATATCATCAAAGTTTCCTGCATGATAAAATAAATGATTAAAAGTCTTAAATTTATAATTAGTTATTATACCCCAATCAATACTTTTTTCACATCTACTTTTATCATTAAAAACATGTTCTCTTTTTGTAAATTTTGATGTTTCATAGATTCGTATATCATTATTATTTAAATTAGTATTAAGCCAGTTAATATATTCAGTTAAATCTTTATTTTTTTTATATATAGGATAATGCACAATCTCTATATTTTTTATTGTATCCCAAAAATAAGTATGTTTTATAATATCATAATCATAAAGAGATGTATAAAATATACATTTTTTAACATTTAATTTAGTATTTTTAAATTTTTCTTTAATATCTTTTTTAATAATTTTATTATCACATAAAATTTCATTATTTGATATTTCAACTTTTATAAAAGTTGGATTATTTTTTAATTCATACATTATTGTCTTATTATAAATATACATTGATTTCCAATATATATATATTATATAAAAATTAATTATTTATTATTAATTATTATTTTTAAAAATAAAATGTTTCTGTGTATCCCATTCTAATAATGCTTTTTCAGCAACATCAATTACATGATTTACAAATAAACATTCACGAGTATCATCAAAAATTTCTGGTAATTCTTTTTTAACCTTTTCTAAATCTTCTTTATTTTCATAAGGTAAAAATACTTTTTTAACACCTGCTTTAAATGCACCTTGTACTTTATATTTTACACCACCTATTTTTGTTACATTGCCGTATAAATCAATTTCACCTGTTAGCGCTACTTCTCTATTTATTTTTAAATTTAACATTATTGATAAAAATGCTAATGTAAATGATACACCTGCACTTGGACCATCTTTTGGTGTTGCTGCTTCTGGTGTATGAATATGAATACCATTTGGATATTGTTTAAAAAATAAATCTTTTGCTTCTGCTGTTAATAAATTTATTGCTGTTGTAAATGCATATAATATTGATTCTCTCATGATTTTCTTTTGATTACCAGTTAATTTTAATACAAATTTAGAATTATTACCTAAATGATTCCCTGTTAATTGAATTGGTACTATACCACCACTACACATACTTGTTGCATATAAACCATTTACAACACCTATCATGTCTTTAGCATGTATGCATTTGTAAGTTACTTTTGTTTCACCTAAAAAATCAGTAATAATTTCATTAGTAATGTGTAATGGATTATTAATATCATATTCTATATTATTTTGAAATATACCTCTCTGATATATTTTATCAATATTTAATTTTAATAATATATTTTCCAATGATCTTTTTAATGATCTAACGCCAGGTTCAAAAGTATAATTTTCAATAAGATAAGTTAAAACATCATTATTAAAAATTACTGATCCATATTCAAAACCAATATCTTTGCATAATTGTGTTAATAAATAATTATTAGCAATTGTCATTTTTTCTTTAATATTATAACTTTCAACATCTAATACTTCCATTCTATCTAGTAATATCTTATCTATTTTTGATATATCATTGAACGAAAATATAAATATTACCTTATTTAATGGAAATGAAATTTCTTGAAAAAATCTATCTTGAAATGCTCCATTTGTCATTGGATCTGTTAAATGTATTAATATGCTCATTAATTCATTTACTTGACCATTTTTTGATACACATTTGTCTAATTCATCAAAATACATTATACATCTTGCTGATCCGGCATCTACCATTTTTTTAACTATTAATCCTGGTTGGGCTCCTGAATATGTATATCCGTGGCCATGTAATAATTCACCATCATTTTGTCCTCCAAGTGTTATTTGCACAAATGGTATATCTAAACAATCAGCTAAACACTGTGCAAATTTAGTTTTACCAACACCAGGTGGTCCAGATAATGCAATAGGACTAATATGTGAACCTTGAACTGAAATTAATTTAGCAATTATTTGTAATGTTTTAGTTTTAGCAATTGAATGACCGTAAATTTGTTTATTTAGTTTAGTTTCTATATTTTCTAGAAATTCTTTTGATTTTTGTTTTTCAAAACTAACTGTCTTAAAAATATTATCATCTGTATCTGATAACCATGGATATTGAACTAATATATTTACATACATTTTAATTTTATATGTTTCATTATTTGCATTTTTTAATTCTTCCAATTTATCTATACATATCTTTTTAATATGTTCTGGCATATTTTTAGATAATAATACTTGTTTTTTAAGATCAATGTCAGTAGAACTAATGCCTTTTAGTTTTTCTAATTCATTTTTAATATTAAAACTTGATTTTTTTAATTTTATTTGTCCAATATAATTTAATTGTTGATAAATTATATTTGCAATATATTCATTACTATTATTTATTTTTTTATCTTTTAATAAATTAAATAATAAACTAGCAATTGAACAATTTTCATCAGAACCTAATAATAATAATTTAATCGTATTGTATATATTATATAAATTATCACTGACGTCTTTTGTAAAAACTTTTATTAATTTTACAAATTGCATTTTATTTAATTCATTAAATTTGTTATAATCTTCATACAATTTATTTATAAATTGAATTTCAGTTATTATTAATATTTCAGTTATTGTCATATTTTTTAAATAAATATCCGCAAATTCTTTATTTATTTTTAATAATTTATTGTAATTTTCTTTTGTAATGTTATATTCTAATAAAAATTCATTACTTTTATTATCTATATTCTTTGATATTGGCTGTATTTCAATTAAATTTATCATTTTCTCAAATTTTAATTTTTTATTGTATAACATCGTATTTGCAATTTGTGATGTTCTTATGTATATATTTAATGGATCTGGTTTTATATATCCTGATATCTTGAACAATTTATTATTTATTACTAACTCTACTGTACATTGATTATTAAATAATACAATATTGTTATTATGAGTATTGTATATCTTTATATTTTGATTAATTGATGTATCATATATTTCATAATCTAGTGAAATAAATACATTATTTAATAAATTTATCATACTATCGTCTTCTTTATCATAAATATACTTTGTTATATTTAATGTTAAATATACTATATCTTCAATACCTGTAAATCCAACAATCTTGCATAATAATATTATTTGACTTTTTATATCATTGAATGGATTGAATTTCGCATACTTTATTAAATTATTGTATTTACCATAATTATCAAATTTATTATTATTTGTTATTACATTTCGTAATTCTTCTATTAATAATAATTTGTTAATATCTATGTTTGATAGTTTTATACTTTTTATTTCTTTATTTTCATTATTTACATTATTACAATTATTTTGTTCTTTTTGTTTTCTTTTTTCTTTTTTTACAGGAGATTTTGATACATATTCTTGAGATGATATACTATTATCTTGTGATTTATTTTCAGATTTTACATCTGGTAATTCTGAATACATAGATTCATCATTTATAAATTCATTATTTACATCTTCTGTATTATCCATTTTATCTATATTATTTGAAATTATATCAACTATAGTTTTATTATAAACTTCATTTAATTTTTTTATTAATTCATTTAATGTCTTCATTGATTGATTTTTTGAATAGAGTAATATATTTTCATTTTGAATTATTACATTTTGAATTTTTGTTAATATTATACTTAATAATTTATATTCTTTTTGTAATATATTACATTTTAAATTATCGTAATTATTTTCATTTAATAATTTTGTCATCTCTCTATATAATAAATTATCTATAATAATTATTTTAAATTACTAATTTATTTTTATAATAAAAATAATTTAAAAATTAAAAAAGTATACACATTATAAATATGGATACAAAAAACACAAAGTCAAAGTCTGTGCAAAAATCTGCATCTAAGAAACAATCTGGAGGTTCAACTGAAAATGTTGGTGTTCAAAGTGCAAATGCTATTGTTGAAAATAAATTAGAAAATAAAGTAGTTGAAGTTAAGAAGACTGCTAAAAAGTCTGTTGAAAAGGTAACTCCTTCAAAGACTGAAGTTCCACAAACTGGTGGAAAGTCATCAAAGACTGAAAAGAAGGTTACTAAGAAGCAAGATGTAAAAGTTGCATCAGAAGGATCTGTAGCAACTGCATCTACTGCTGCAACCAAGTCAACAAAGACTGCTAAATCAAGTAAGGCTGAAACTACTGAAGGTTCTGCAAAGACTACCAAGAGTGCAAAGGCAGCCAAGGAAGCCAAGCCAGCCAAGGCAGTAAGGGCAGCAAAAGAAGTTGTTAATGAAACTGGTGCAGAAGAAGATGATGATGAAGATTTAAGAAATAATAAATTAAGATACTTTAAGTTAATTTACAACAATGAAATTCAAGGTCGTTACTGTGGCAAGAAGCCAAAGCAAGCTGCCAACAAAGCATTTAGTTCTATTATTAAGGATTATAAGAAGACTGGAGGAGAAAACGGAGGTGTTAATCTTGATATCAATTTCAGTATTAGAGAATGCACTAGAAACAGTAAGCATAAGGAATATAAGTATATTGGAAAGAGACAAGTCTTAGAAAATCCAGTAAAAGTAAAAATTGCAAATGTTGATGGATCAATTAAGCAAATTGAATACAAATTCCACAATAAACTACAAAAAGCACCAAAAGTATAAATTAAATAAAACAAAACTAAAACAAAATAAAAATTTTTATTAAAGATAATATAATTATATATTATATAATTATATATTTGATGTTAAATACAAAGCCAATAAAAAAAATAAATAATGACAATTATGAAAATAATATAATTCATAATCACAACATGACTAATGATAATAACATGATAAATGATATTAAAAATTTAAATTTATTAAATGACAATATGATAAATGAGAATAAGCAGATTTTTATAGAAAGTTCTAAACAAAAGGAATTAGAAAAATTAATTACAAATGCAAATAATAGTATAAAAAATGATTATAAATCGGCGAGTGATAACAATTATACATATCATCATGATAATAAACAAGAAATGTTTGAAATAAAAAACGAACCAGACGATAGAGCAGAATGGAATGAAGAAAGTAACTCATATATAATTTACATGAATAATCAAGTAGATTGCATAATAACAAATAATGACATATTAAATAATATATTAAATAATGATAATAATAACAACAATATAAAAAAATATATTTTTATATTAAGCTACAATCCAATTTCAGGTGTAAGTGAATTTAATTTTATTAATTCCGTATTTACAAGTAATTTAGATTTAATAATTAAATTACAAAATTTTATTTATGATACATTAAATAATGAAAATATGAATAATGATATTTTATTATTTTTTTATTATCAATTAATTATTTGGTTATTTAAAAATATCTCATTGTTTGAAAATCATAAATTAAATGATAAATTATCAAAAGTATATTCTAGTATTAGTTATCGTTTTAGTAGCTTAATTCTTAAAAATATTATTAAAATTAAAGATATGTATTCTTCAAATTCTGAATCTATTGATCAACTCTTAAAAATTAAAAATGAATTAATTCATAAATTAGATAATATGAATAATACTTTATCTACTTCTAATAATACAAATTCAAATAATACAAGTTCTAATAATACAAATTCAGATAATACAAATTCAAATAATACAAGTTCTAATAATACAAGTTCTAATAATACAAATTCAGATGATACAAATTCAGATAATACAAATTCAGATAATACAAATTCAGATAATACGAGTTCAAAAAATTATGTAGAAGATAATATATTAAATAAATACAATATAGTGAACAAAGATGGATTACAAATAACTAATTTCAATGATTTATTTACAGAAGAGAACAGTGATAATTCTGTGAATGGTTATACAGAAATAAATGATACAATAGATGATACTATAAGTAAAAGAGGAGATAAAACAAATATTTCCAAAATCAAAGATATAGAAAATTCATCAAATAATACGAATACAAAGTCATACAATATGGAAAGTATATTAAATAATAGTAAAATTTATAATATAAAAATATAAAATGAATATATATTTATATGGAAGATAATTTGGATAAAAATATAGTTAAAAAAGATATTAATAAATTATTAAAATTAATAGATGAAACAGAAATAGAAATAATAAATAATAATAAAATAAATAGTAATAAATTGAATACATATTATACGATGTTAGATACAGTGATTATAGAATATCACGAAGTATGTAAAAAGCTTTTTAAGTAATATATTATATAAATAAATATATAATATAATAAAATATATAAAATAAATATATAAATTAATGCAAGAAGAAAATAATATAATTAAGATATTACCATATATATATGTGACAGAAAAATATGATATTGAAATATTAAATTATTCTAATATAAAAAACATAATATCTATTAACAACAACATAGAAAATGAAGAACATAATTTATTAAATATTTATTTTGATGAGAATGAAATGTTAATCAAATCAGATAATATAATTAATATAGATTTTGAATCTGCAAATAATTTTATTTATAATTCTTTAATAAAAAGAGAAAAAGTAATTATTTATAGTAAAAATTTACAATTAGCTGGAATACTAATTGTTGGTTTTATATTAAAAAATTTAAAAATGACATCAATAGATACAATATATATTGTATATAGATTATTAAGAATTGATATTAACTCTATAACACTCAGATGTATTCATACACTTTTTGAATATTATAAAAAATTAAGTAAATGAGTCTAAAACACTTATCATATCATTTATTTTATTATTTTCTAATGAAATATAGCCAGAATTAATTTTATAAATTATACTCTCAAATTCAATTATTTGATCTAATTTTTTATTTATTTCATCTATCATATTAGTATTATTTGATATATCCAATGTTTCTAATATATTTAAATATTCTTCTTCTTTTTTTTTCATTTTGATAATAAATTTATTAATAATATTAAATTCATCATTAAATTTATTATATTCATCTTTAAATTCAATATCATAATTATTTAAATTATTACAATATTCTATTACATCATTATCATTCAGATTTTTATCAACAAAAAATTTAATTAATATGTCATTTGCATATGAATCAACTCTCTCAAATAATATAAACAAACTATTTAATATATTTTCTTTATTATAATTGTTATGATCTATATCATCTTTATGATTGTTATGATCTAAATATTTTACAATTTTTAATTGTTTATTAATATCATGATATTCATCAATAATATTTCTAAAATATTTAATTTGTTCAATATATTTTTGAGTATTTATATCATCATCATAAATTTCTATACCTTTTGTTTCTTCATTATTTGAAGGTTCTAAA
>Ga0214917_10007248_pt1 | contig 11279 bp, 8 predicted proteins | sample LL_1208_BB_MetaG_FD_177983 | JGI IMG/M metagenome (GOLD analysis project Ga0214917, IMG submission 177983) | Freshwater microbial communities from Lake Lanier, Atlanta, Georgia, United States - LL_1208_BB | ecosystem: Environmental > Aquatic > Freshwater > Lake | place: USA: Georgia | collected...
GATACTGAGCTACAGACTTCATGACGTCCTTGTCCAAGTCGATTGACTTGCTTAGCAGCTGAGCTAGGTTCTGAAGAATAACCACTCTTTGCTCTAGGTAGTTGTCAATCTGTGAGGCATTAGCCTGAATTCTCTGCTGAAGCTTGCGTAGGTAAGCCAAGGCATTTACTTTCAGAAGCGCAAAGATCAAACCTGGAATAATTCCGGCAACCCAAAGTGCAATCTCGAATACCTTAGTGCCAGTGTTGACCTCTGGCTTTAGTTGCTTTTCAATGACATTTACATCTCTACCTTCAGAATTGGTAGGACCGGTCATTTCGTCAAGTTCGTTTACCATGTTGATTTCCCTGCCTTTCAATCCCCAACTGGGGAATCCTTGTTAATACTAGTTAGGACGCGGACATTTGAACCTAGCAGTTGCCAAATAGTTACTGGGGCAGGTATCTGCCCGGAACAACTTTTAGTCACTACAGACACTCATAACAAATTCTCTTAGAGAGAAACCCGATCCTGCTCTACCAATCCTCAATAGCTGAATGGCTAGACCCAGACAACCTAGAAGACCAAGAAAACACCACCCAAGCCCTACTAAACGAACTAGCCCAAGAATCCGATCAAGTAGCAGCCGAAGTTGAGTTATGTCCGGTTGGAGTAGAGGTTGGGAATGTTCGGAATAAAAACAAAAACCTAATTGAGCTGACGCTCTAGCGATTGTCGAATCAAGCCCATAATGTATGGAATTTCTTCAAGCGACTTTATCCCGATTTCCACATCGCCATTACCCCACCGTCCGACGTCGGTTACATCTTTGCAAAGCCCAAGTGGGTCTTCGATGTCATGGAATCGCATGTTGAGAGAAAGCCTCAAGCGCGATTTCTGAGGCACAATGTCCACGAAGTTAGTTTCAAGTTTATAGGCGATGTAAAGCTTCAAGACTTCTGTGGTGACATTCGGATCTAGAGCTAAAATTTCTTCATTTAGTTGCTCGAATAAGACACGTATCTCATCTTTGTGCAAGTGCTCGTGGTCATCCAATGTGTATTCAGTAGTCTTCTCTAGATTTCTTGGCTGGTACTTACTAATGATGTCGTCATCAACATCAAGCGATGGCCAAGCTTTTAGTGCCTTTTTTGATAGAGCCATTGCGCGGTTCCTAATGGATTCTGCATTCCAGGTGACGATTTCTGAAAAACCTGAATTTAGATTTAGTGGACTATGCCTGAGACCTTTGTCTTGCATGTCTCGTTTCTCTGAAAAGGAGAGGTCGCTGTACTCAGAGTTATAACCAGTAAGGGTAAGGTTGCCAATGGTGTGAAGGTAACGTTGCTGAATTTCTTTCCAATTTTCACCTAGTTCAGTTACCCATTTCACTGAGAGATTGGGATTTTGCGGAAGAATGTGCTCTATCGAATATTCTTCAACGTTGACAAGCTCCTTCTGACGTCCAAGATTTTCAATCCTTCGAAGCCAGTATGAGCGATTTGCCATGTTGTACATGTCTCTCTCTACGATCGAGCGAACAAATTCTTCATCTGTAGGGAATCTTCGATATGTCTGAAGGTGAAATAACCTGGCTTTCAGGCTATCCAGAACTGCGTCTGAATCAATGTCTTTGGGAAGTGCAGCGAAAGTCTTATTCATTGATGAGGTTGGGATGCCTACAATAGCTCTCCTAAATACATAGCTTTCGATAAGTCTCACAGCGGACACAAAATCTTCTACACTAAATGGGCCTTCATCATAGAGCTTAAAGAGCCGTAACAAGGTTGGAATCGTAATCGTAAAACCTAGATCACCGATGAGATCGTTGAAGGCTATTCTTAGACTTAAATTTGGCTCTTTGTCGTAACTTAGTCTGCAGAAGTAGTCAGCATAAACATATATGTCTTTTACAAGTTCACGAACGTCTTGCTCATTTGGATAATTATTCCGTGTAAATGTCTTGAAGGCTTCGTAGACATCGTCCTTTTTTGGAGCTGAGCCCATTCTCACAGTCAAGTAATGTCTCATGAAAGAGTCGAAGTCTTCCGCGTATGCTGCTTGACCAAAAGACATCTCCATCGGTCTCCAGTATTCTCGATAGAGCTCATCCTGAAGTGTTGGATTAAGGTCCATCAGCACAAAGTTCCGGATTAGATCAGCTTGGGACAGTTCCTTACCAGTCGAATTCATGCTCTCGAAAATTAGTTGGGGGTTATCGGTACCCTTTTCAAGAGAGACATCGACAATCGCCAATTTTGAGATTCCTCTACAAATTATTTCTAGGTCTGCTGTCTCTAGCTTCTTTTTGAAGTACTGAAAATTGGCTTCTATTCGCAGTGAAGGGTTTTCAGGAAAACCTAACTTGTCCTTTTGCGAGACAATCGACCGCAAGGTTAAATTGTCTGTGTCCGTCAAAGTAAGTTTGTATCTCTTGTCACCCTCTTCCTCGGGATTAAGAAGATACCTGTTACGAATTTTCGTGCGACTGAACCCATCGATAGGCTCATCCTCTCCAACAAAGGACGCAAGCGCTTCTAGAAGCAAAGTAATTGTAGTGATTCTCTGCTGACCATCTATTATTTGCCAGGAAGAATTCATTACTCCTGAAATGCCATCTTGAATGTAGACCACAGAACCAACAAAGTGGAGTCCTTTTTCTCTACTTGCCCCAGCTCGAACAATGTCTTTCCAGAGCTGTTCACACTGTTTCTCAGTCCATGAATAGGTTCTCTGGTAAATGGGAACTATGAAGTGGTTTGCTTTTTGCAGGAATTTTAGAAGTAGCTCTTCATTGGCTTTCAAATTTCACCCCTCACGCTTTGTTTAAGCATACTTAATTTGTTCGACTTTTAGGTTCGATGAACATAGCCAAAGAGGCTGAACGCAGATCGATAATTCGTTCCCAAATGCGCCTATTACGCATACACTATAGTTTGTGAGCGATATGGGTTAGGGCATCTAATGGAATCAAGAAATTATGATGAAGAGATAAAGCGAGCTCTGGAATCCTCCGAATCCAAATTTGTAGTTTGGTATACAGGTTCAAGAGAACAAGCAGAGTACATTTCACATTACTCAAACCACCTCAAAAACAACTCTCTATTGCTTCCTCTACCTGACTCTGCAATGAAAGGGCAAAGCGCAGTTCTTAGCGAAACACTTCTTTCGTACTTTTTTTTGGATTTTCCGGACGTAATAGTTTGCTATAGAGACGAGCTTGATCGGTTACCCCTCGTTGGTATTGAGATTTTGGAACAAAAGCCAGTGGGTTGGAATCATACGCAGAGATTTCCTAGGGCCGCAGCATCAGCTTCTTTAGGAGTGCCATTTATATTCCTACTGCCCCAAAAGAGATATATGTTCGACAAATTAAAGTCTGAAAGAACAAAACACTTAACTTACGATATAAATGGTGAGAAATACAAGGAAAATCTTAGAGAAGAATTTCAGCTGCCTTTCAGTTTGTATAAATTAACTCAAGTTCATTCGATCCCCTGCTTACCTTTCGTATGGCCTCTGAATGAAAAAAACAAATTTCTCTCTGAGGGGCTTGAGTACAACATGGATAAAAATCTTAGGTGGAAAGCCATGCCTCCCGGTCCAGTTGGAATGAGGAACAACGTTCACTCTGAAATAAGAGATATGTTTGATTTCATCGACTTGACAATTCAGTACGCAAACGCGGGCAAACATCCGTCTCTACTTATGAGCGAATCTCTAGTTCTGAGAAGTATAGAGAAAATTGCCCCCGCTACAACTTCCTTTTACAAAACAAAGCATGTGGCTCTAAAGACCCCCGACAAAGGGAATGTTAAAGCGGCCGAAATGTTAACGACAAATTCCTTCATTTCGCTTTGTGAGCAACTATTAGGTGATGATTTGGGAATGTTCTTCGACTCTCAAGAACTCGACCTATTTAAATCGAGACCAAAAACACTTCTAATTAAAATTGATAGCGATCCAGAGTTGGGTGGTCGAGGATTCTCTGATCCGTATTCTGGGGTCACGGCATCCTTTGATTATAGATATTGCCGAGAGGAGAGAAAATTGCCTGGAATCAAAGAAAGAGACTCCAATTTGGTTTTTTTTGCGGACCACCAAAATTCTCATAGTTACTTCAAGTCAAGTATTAGTCGAGCTATCGGAACGCAAACCTTCGACTCTCTTTTTACCCAAGGGAATTTCAAGAATGTTGCTGCCATTACGGAAAAACTATTCGAACAGGGTCCCTTTCGCTTGAAGAAAGACTTGAAGAACTTGTTCCACTTTGCGGACATTATCCTCACATGTGAATCGCTATTTGTTGGAAAAAGCTTTCTCGGAGAATAATTCCCTGGCAGGAGCAGATGGGCCTACTTGGCTTTCAATTAAACTAGTTGCGGACACCTTGAAAGCTACAAAATCGTTAGGAATATTCAAATCCGAGATTTTCCCTTTCTCAAAGGCAACTATTTTCTGAACTTTTGCAACCGCGTTATCTGACCATGCGCCTAAATCTAGGTGATTTTGTAAGCGAAAACCAAGCCAAGCCAAGTGGCTGTCATTAAAATTCACAAGTTTCTCAATGTCATCGATGGACTCCAGGCTTGAAGTCTTACTTTCCGCTACCACAACGAAGTAATCACTAATTAACTCGGAATATTTGATAGCCACTACATCTGGCATATACGCCCCTTTAGACCTTCTACCATCAAGCAATGAAAAACTTGTATGACCCCCTGGAGGATGACAGGCGACAACTTCCCAGCCATTTTTATCCAAAAGTTCTGCTAGGAATACTGTTACATTTCTCTCTGCATCAAAATTGAATATTTCCATTAAAGTACTTTCTTATCTTTGATGATTCATCTAAGACAACGACTTCACTAGAGCCTAGAAGAGTATCAGCACAAGCTTCGACTCGGTTTTTCATGATTTCGAAATACTCTGGATCTTTTTCGATGCTAATGGAATTTCTTCCCATATCGATAGATACATCCGCCAAGGTACCACTACCGGCGAAACAGTCCAGAATAACGTCTCCTTCATTAGTAAAAATCTGCAGAAGCTTCTCTAGCACCTTTTTAGGTTTTTGAGTTGGATGTTTTGTCCTTACTTTACCCATAGCAATAGGCGTTTCGATGAAGTTGTGCATGTCACGTTGGTTGCTGAAATTAAAAGTGTAGGAAATTTTCTTGTCGTCAAAACCTTTTGTTGCCCACAAAATTGCTTCACAAGATGACAGAAAACCTGTTTTGCGAATCTGTGGTGATGGATTAGTTTTGTGCCAGATAATCGTAGCGTGGTGTTTAAAGCCTCGTTTTTCGTAAATTCGAATGATGTCGCTTATGTACTCAAGTTTCGAGAAAATTACCAGGTTTCCGCTTGTCTTTATAAGGTCGTGAACCGAATCAATCCACTTTGCAGTGAATTCGAGATATTGTTCGTCAGTGAAATAGTCCCACTCTCCAAAATCAGAAGAAAGAGCCTTCCTTCCTTTAAGAATTTTAGTGTTTTTGTTTGCAGTGTTGTAAGGTGGGTCTACAATACATGAGTCAACCTGGATTTTTATGTTCTTGAGAACTTCGGCCGAGTCACCGTGAATAAGTATTTGTTTAGGCATTCAAAGTCCTGATTCTCTCTTTAGATAGCTCAAAGTACCGGGCATCAATTTCCGATCCAATAAAGTTTCTTTTCAATTTCGTTGCCACAACTGCAGTGGTTCCCGAACCCATAAAAGGGTCCAAAATCAAATCCCCTTCGTTTGTAGTAGCTAAAACTACCCGCTCCAGAAGCCACTCAGGTTTTTGAGTCGGATGTATTTTTTTTCCTCCGGCTGTCTTTCCCCTGGTCCAGATGGATCTCATCTGTTTACCGCCGTTCATCTCTTTCATAACTTCGTAATTAAAAGTGTTTCCTTTGCCTTTTCTGGCCCAAATAAAATTTTCATGGTCTGCCACAAATCGAGTGCATGAAAGATTTGGAGTTGCATCGGATTTGTGCCAGAGAACTTCGTTTAGGATTTCAAACCCGATTTTTTGCATTAGGTAACCGACCATGTATATGTTGTGGTAAGTGCCCGCAACCCAGATAGCTCCTCCTGGGCGCAAAACCCTGAAAGACTCCCTCAGCCATTCTTCAGTGAATTTTTCGAATTCAGATGATTCCTGAATGTCCCACGAGCCTTTATTCGTATTTAGATCAGCTCCACCAGATTTAACAAATTTAATCTTAAAGTTGCTCTTACTTAAGTTATAAGGCGGGTCCGCAAAAATCATGTCAATCACTTCAGAATCAATTTTTGAAAATAATTCCCTACAGTCAAAGTTGTAAATGTTATTTGGCTTAATTTTCATAATTCATTCCGTCATAAGAGCGTCAAGTCTATAGGATACATGCCGCATGAGACACTGGGCCTATGCCTCACCTACCTACCTTCTTCAGATTTGCTGTTTATCGACTTGCAATGTCAGACCAAACCTATAAACTCTAATATCCGAACATATGTTCGTAAAAGGGTAAGGGTGATTTGTGGGCCGTATAGACGAAGCTGTGGCTGTTTTAGTGGATCAGGAGGGTGCTCCTACCCTCTTTACATGGAGGGAAAAGGACTATCAAGTTAGTTCTAGGCCAGTTAGATGGTTTGCCAGGGCTGAATGGTGGGTAGGTGAAAGAGCTCATAGAGGCATAGGTTCAGGAGTTCTGGAAGTAGAGATGTGGCGATTTCTAGCTACAGCAGATGGAACAAAGACTTCCTTTGAATTGCTTCATAACTATCTAACCGGCTGCTGGACATTGAATAAAACGTTTAATTAGGCAATTCTAAAAACTAGCTTTGCCGAAAAAGATCCACATCCAAAGGTGAAAAAATATAAATCTTGAAGGGAAGCTAAAATCTGACCCTTCCGCACCAACTTGAAGTCTTTCTAGGGAGGTCGGTGCGATATTTGTGCCACTCATTTCTTACATTCGCAGAACTAAAAGGATCTTCTATTAATGTAACAGAAGTTGTTTCTGAGAGTCTTTCTGGTGAAAATTCAACTAGTCCTTTATTTAAATCCCCTATCAAAGTCTTATTCTCGAGCAGGTGAAAAACAATCCACCTATTATGTAGATCTTTTCCTTGTATGAAGAGGGTATTAAGCCTCGTTATTGAAGAATTTGACGATTCTCCTCTTGCCTTGCTAATGACTGACTCAAATTTAAACTCAATTTCCATGGAACGCTTATCAAATACTAAGTCATCTTCAATGTCATTCTTAGCGATACCAGTGAAAAAGGAGATTTCAAGATCAGGGATTGCTAACAACTCGGTCAACGGAAGAAACTGGTCATTTAGCAGCATCCCAGCGATCCACTTGTCAAAAACCTCAACTTTTGATGAAACCTTTGCGAAGGGAAGGATAACTCTGCGAAGATAATCAAGTGAGGGGTCACCTTTCTTGCTTCCCCTAGATCTATTTTTCACAATTTGGTCAATTACCCTAAAACTTTCGTAATCATCAAAAACGTTAATTGTCTCCCCGTCAACGCCTACAACTAAATCAGGAGTTTCACGACCACCTCTGCCCCACAAAGATTCCGTCATAAAACCTATGATCAAATCCTTTGACCTATCCGGTAATGACGTCAGACAAGCTATCCGTTCCTCTTTCGCCTTCCCATCCGAAAGCAAAATTACTTTCCCAGCTATAGCTGCTAGTGTCTTTCCGAGGGAATTTGGCTCTAGATCAAGAAACCATTCTGTGGGATTAGACGAAGGTTGGACTAAAGCACGCATCAAATTAAGTCCTCAAACCTAAGAGAACTAAATGAATTAGGCATCGGCATAATGAAATCTCCGTTTTCATCAAGAGGCAAGGCAAACGCGAAATTTCCCTCATTTTTTGGCGAATCAGGAGAATCCGGTATCTGATCAACATAAATAACCTGGACCAAATTAGGGTCTAAACTGCCCTCTCGAATTCGCTTTTGAATTCTGAGCAACATTGATTCAGAGTGAGTTTCTAGAAGGACCGTGCGATGAGACTTAGGTTTTTGGATGAATGAAATAAAAAGATCGACAAGATTTGCCTGCATTTTTGGGTGTAAATGAAGCTCTGGTTGTTCGATTACTAGTGTTTGTTGCTTAAGCGCCGAAGCCCTGGAAACTAACTCCAGTATTGGAAGTATTTGACTCAGCCCTACCCCAACATCCTGGAACGTAACTGGTGTTCCCGTCCTAGTATCAGTGAGAATTTGTGACTTCAGGGTGCCTAAAAATCTGGCATTTCCCAAATACGACTCTATTGGGCTCAATCTATATCTACCCTCTGTCAACTCAAAGAGCCAGTTTGCCACTTCATTTTCCAACGGTTCAAATAGGATTTCGGCGCTCTCGTCATCAAACGTGGTAAGCGTCCCAGCATCGTAAGTAAGTCTTTTAGATATTTCTCTTAACGGTCCAATGTGACGTATCCCCCTAAGGTGTGTTTTAACTTTAAATGAATGATAAGAAAGCAACTGATCCAGGTTTTCGGCAAAAATCGAGTCCACAACAGAAGAGGGAGACACTCTAACAAAATTGTCAAAAACTTGAAATTGTAAATCAAAGACTTCTTCATCAATGTAATTGACTTCTTCTTCAAATTTAGATTTAAAACTACCGTGGTGCCCTTCGTAATTTCCAGGTATCGCATCCCTAACGTCATAGTCGCTCTCTTCTAGTGCTTTGTCTGCCGAGGCTATGTTTCTTTTTATTAGATGAGTGAGCGTTTCGATGTTTTCAATAGTTAGTTTGTAAGTCAATTGTAATTCTTGGTTTGTACTTACTTCATTAATTAACTGAAACTTGAATTGTACGGGTTTTTCAAAAGTTCTAAATTTGAAATTTATACTAAGAGATAAAATCGGTTTTTTTATTGATACCTCCCATGAACTGCTTATGTGCTCGACCACCTCTTCTAAATTAATTTGAGTTTTATCTCTTGGTTCGGAACCTCGATTCCTCATAAATCTCCTAGCGGAAGGAGAGTTTTGTTCTGCTTCGCAATCAAGTCCGAATTCGATTATGAAACTGGAATTCTCGTCATGCTTGAAAACAACATTTGCAAAGCTCGCTAGGGAAACTTCACTTCCTTCGTATTCGAAGCCAATTCTCCGGGAACTAATTAAAGGGACGGAACCTAATGACTGTTTAGCCAAAAGCAAGCTTCTTATGAGTGAAGATTTTCCCGACGCATTTGGGCCAAAGATCAAGGTCAGAGGTCGAATCGGAATCTCAGTTTTGTTCGAGAATCCTTGAAATCTAGTCAAACTGAGTTGAGTGAACATAACTTACTTTCGATTGTTTTGATTTTGTTGCTTTATGGGAATATACACCTAGCCCTTGACTTAGATCAGATTTGCCATGTCGCCCCAAACCTATAAACTTCTATATCCGAACATATGTTCGGATATTAGTTTATAGGGCGTTTTATGAGTTTTACCCATTTGCATGTGGCTTCAGGCTTCTCTTCCCATTACGGGGTTAATCGGCCTGAGCTGTTGGTTGAGGCTGCCCATAACTTGGGCTTTGATGCTTTGGCTATTACTGACCGGGATGGGCTTTATGGTGCTGTTAAACACATCGGAGCATGTCTAGAGGTAGACCTATCCCCCATTGTTGGGGTTGATCTACCGGTTCTGGACGAGGATGGTTCTTTACTTGCCCGAGTGGTAGTTCTAGCCCATGGTCGTAACAAAGGTTTAGGTTGGGCTACTTTATGCTCCATTGTTACTGAGTCTCATGCTGGAGGTAAGAAGAAGCAGTTTGGTATCAAGAGAACCAAACTAGCTTCGCTAGTTAGTTCTGGGTTTGTGACTGTTTTACTTGGCTCTGATAGTGATGTTGCTAAAGCAACTCTGGGTAGATCTAAGACTGCTGCTGTGAAGGCTTTAGGCAAATGGTTAGAGCTATTTAGTAAGCCAGGAACCTTAGGACTAGAAATAGTTTCTTGGCTTACTGAGCCTGGCAAGATGTTTTCTTCTATTCAAGCTAGAAGAATGCTGGAACTAGCAGATTCTCTGAATGTTCCAGCAGTGCTAACGAACTCCGTTCGTTACATCGAACCTGATGATGCAATTACTGCTGACATTCTTGATGCTGCAAGATTTCTAGAACCGTTAGGAAAGTTTGAACCACAACCTAATGCGCAAGCTTGGTTGAAACCTAAAGCACAGATGCAAGCTGTTGCTCTTGAAATTACTGAAGACCGAAAAAGAGCTAGAAAGCTAATCTCCGACACTTCCCTACTAGCCGACCTTTGTCGTTTAGATCCTGTTACTGATTGTGGTTGGGGTAAACCAAAAACCCCCGAGAAGGAAGCTCTAGGTATTGAAGGTTCTCCTTTTGAAGTGCTATTCCAGAAGGTTCAGTCAGGGGTGAACTGGAGGTATGGTGCTGTTTCAGGTAAGCAACTGTCTAAGATTCAACACCGGTTAAACCAAGAGCTAATCACCATTAACAAACTTGGCTTTGCTACATACTTCCTAACTGTTGCCGATGTTGCTCAGATGATTAGAGACATGAACATCAGGATTGCTGCCCGTGGTAGCGGTGCTGGCTCTCTGGTGAACTATTTACTTGGTATTAGTGGTGTTGACCCAATTGAGCATGACTTGTTGTTTGAAAGGTTCTTATCGGTAGAGAGATCCTCTTTACCTGATATAGACATCGATGTTGAGTCAGCTAGAAGGCACGACATCTATCGAGCCATTTTTAAACGCTATGGCTCTAAACGAGTTACCTTGCTATCCATGCAATCTACATATCGAGGCAGAGGAGCAATGAGAGACAGTGCTCTAGCTCTTGGGATAGATCCTGACCAGGTTGATTCGATTGCTGAATCGATGTGGCGATTCAGTGCTAGTAGTTTCCGTAAGGCTTTGAATGTAAAACCTGAGCTAGCTGAGTTTGCACAAGCAGTTGAGCATGACCGCAAGATGAACCTGTTAGTGGATATGACTGAACGGTTAGATCGTATTCCTAGGCATATATCGATGCATCCTTGTGGGGTTATCTTGGGTGATTTGACCTTACCTTTGCTTACTCCAGTGGAACCCAGCGGTATGGGGTTACCGATGAGTCAGTTTGATAAAGACGATATGGACCCGATGGGCTTTCTAAAGCTGGATGTTCTAGGTGTAAGAATGCAGTCCACTATGGCTTATGCGGTTAGTGAGATCAAAAGAGTTAGGAAGGTTGATTTAGACCTAGACGGTATTGCTAAGGACGATGCTGCAACCTTCAAAGCCATTAGAACCACTAATACTTTAGGTATCTTCCAGATTGAATCTCC
>Ga0214917_10007250_pt1 | contig 11276 bp, 6 predicted proteins | sample LL_1208_BB_MetaG_FD_177983 | JGI IMG/M metagenome (GOLD analysis project Ga0214917, IMG submission 177983) | Freshwater microbial communities from Lake Lanier, Atlanta, Georgia, United States - LL_1208_BB | ecosystem: Environmental > Aquatic > Freshwater > Lake | place: USA: Georgia | collected...
AGGAACAAGTCTTTGTTCCGTCCTCACGATTATGAGGAGTATGAACTTCTGACAGCTCCCCTAAGGACCGACTGGCAGAGTTTGCTTGGCCACTGAGTGAATCTGGCCAGTAGTATTTAATGATTTCTAAGTTCGTTGTTGGGTGGATAAAAGATCGTATTTCCATATATTGGGCTTTTCCTTTTCGTTTATTGGATTAGGTGAAATGTTTTGGGTATGGGGTAGTTACTTGAATTCTTAGTTCCTGTATCTCTATGGAGTTATCTCATACATCTGCAGGCATGAGCTGCTGCATCGCCATCACTTTCCAGCTGAACTGCACTGGGGTAGATGAGCATCCATTAAAGATGCCGGCCGGCGGCTGATCAAAAGAACAGACTCCCCGGGGCAATGCTTAGGGTGTGCTAATTAGTTATGTTGGATTTACTGAAGTTCTGGTTTCTTCAGTTATTAGATCTATCGGTATCTGGGACTCATTTTGCGCTTTGATTTACTGCGATAGAGAGATAACTATACATTGACGCACCGAAAACGCAACCCCATTTGGGGAAAGTTTTCTCCAAGCGAAACTTGCGAAAATACATCAGCGTTCACCTAAGAGTTTCCTAGCAGGAACATTGGCTGGACTAGAATTCTAGGCACGAGCGCAACCCAAGAATCGAGGCCCAAATGGCGAGGATGATTCCACCCGAATACAAAGGTAAGCAGACATCGGCAGAGCGGCTCATTTATGAGGCGATAAGGGATTCCAAGTTAGCTAAGGATTGGACTGTATTTCACCATCTTGAAATCAGCAAGCCACACATAAAGAAAGACGAAGAAATCGACTTTATGGTACTCATCCCTCAAATGGGGATAGTCCTAATTGAGGCCAAAGGCGCAAAGGGATTCGATTGCGATGAAAAAGGGGTCAATCTTGTCGGAGTTCCAGACCCACAGGCGAATCCATGGAATCAGGTTCTAACAGCAGAAAAGAACATTCAGTTTGAATTGCAATCAATTGAGCTTGATGATAAATCGATCCCCATAGCGAGGCTAGTTTGGATGCCAAAGATGTCCAAGGATCTAAGTACATTATCTAAGAATCGCCCTGGTCGAGGATTTATGGACTACGAGATTGCCTTCATGGGTGGTTTGGACAACCCATACCAAACAATCGTTAATGCTTTAGAAGGCTCTATCAAGGACTATAAGAGAGGGAAGTCGAGCACTCCGAAGCCAGAGGAGTTCACCTCAGAAGTAATCAAAGCCATCACGAGACACTTTGTCGCTGACTATCACGTTTCCCAAACTGTCGCTGACAAACATAAGGAACGTGAGAGGGAGCTTAGGAAAGTTTCCGAGCGTCAAAACTCGTTACTTGAAATGCTGCGAGATAACTCGATTGTCTATTTCAGTGGTCCAGCAGGTTCAGGAAAGAGCAAAATACTGGCAAAACTAGCCTCTGATACAAAGAATCTTGGTCACAACGTCTTGGTTACCTGTCACAACATCATGATGGCCAACTGGATGAGAGAGCAGCTTCAACATTTGGAGAATGTAAAGGTAATTGCTTTCGATGACTTACTTTTAGAAATAGCGGGACTGAAAAACCACAGAAAATCAAACGAGGGGGCTTGGTACGGAACGGATTTACCAACCGCCGCTCTAAACGCTTATAACTCCGAGACGGAGGTAAAGAAGTACTCGGCGATACTCGTCGATGAGTTCCAAGACATCGCAATCAATGACCTAAAGCTACAAGTGCTGCAAAAGCTTCGAGGTAAGTCCAAAGCTCTCGAGTCCAGAGTTTATCTAGCAGGTGACGATAACCAACAAATTATGAACGGATCTCTTCCAGTTGACTCGATTGAAGTAGCAAGAAAGATTTTTGGTGCTCTCACTCACATCCAGCTCAAGAACAACATAAGGCAAACTCCAGCCTTGTCGGCTGCCATCTACAAGTTACTTGATAGAAAGTCTCCCTTCCAATCGCATGAGATTAATGAAGATATGAACGATGATCTTGAAGTTATTCATGTGACGAAAGAAAACCAACCGAAGCGCTTAGCTACAGCGCTAGAACGATTGAATAAGGATTACCCGCTGCCAGACATTCGTGTTCTGCATTTCGACAATGCAACTGCTGTTCTAACCCAAGTATTTAAGAAAGCCGGAAACATTGATTCTGCTCCCGAGCGATGGTTAGCCAAGCATTGCAAGGAGACAACAATCAACCCAGCGGGTGAAATCAAGTGGCGTAGCATCAGAAAGTTCAAAGGACTCGATGAGGATGCAATTGTCATAACTGACATTTCCAAAGAGAGTGCTGCTTGGGTAGAGAAGACTCTTCAAAGAACCCTAGATGATGCTTTATACGTTGGCATGACTAGAGCCCGATTCAAGCTCGTACTTCTGGTTCAAGATGATCTTTTCCCAGCCACACATAACGCCGACGGTTCAGCATTCAAGACTCAGCGCTAGTTGGCTAGAGAGCCCAGGTAACCGCTTCGTCTTTCTTAGCGTGAATGATGAGAACTCTTGCAACGGGCACACCGGTTATGTCCTTGAGGATGTCCGCATAAGCGCCAAGTTGCTCTCTGTAATGGTCCATCGATGCTTGTAAATCAGCGTCCGTCTTGTAGTCAACCAGAACATACCCATCTTGCGCTTTGTAAACAAGGTCGGCGAAGCCCTCCACGAATCGAATCGAGCCCTCTTCTACTTGCTTTGCAAGGTGTAGTTCTGGCCAACGCAGATCTGTAGAGAGCGCTTCCAAGATTTCCTTGTTTACAAGCAATCCCTTAATACGCGACTCGACTTCGTCAATCACATCTTCGGCTTGTTCCTTCGTAACCATTTGGGCGACATAGGCCTGAACCTCAGCTTCTGAAGGGACTCCACTACCTAGCATCACTAGTTCCATCACCCCATGAACAGCTCTGCCTAATGGGCGCCCATCTGGAGTCTTTTCATCCTTTGCAACTGATTTGAATTGCTCCTTAGCGACCGCTTGACTCTTTCCGTGAGTCGATGGTGCCCGCATAATAGGTTCAGCTGAGCGTTTACGTACCATTTCCACTCGTTCTAGTTCATCGTTAGGAATAGCACGATAGGAATCAGTGATTTCCTGAGAACCGACCTGAGGTAATTCATAACCCAAAAATTCCTCATAGTAACGATCGATGTATGGAAGTGTCTTGTTCAATCGGTAACCTCGAGACACAGTGCTAGAAGTGTCGGATCCTGGGCCAGAAATGGTTGAAAGAATTAGGTGGTCTTTAGCTCTCGTGCAAGCTACATAAATCAACCTGCTCAGTTCTTCCATTGATGACGCTAAGTGCTCGCCCTTTTTCAAGGCTTCATAACCATCGCTCTCGAAGTAACTCCGAGAGTCCTTCTTGATGAGAGTGAATTCAAGATATTGGTCTCCATCTGAATCAGCTTTATGGAACAGAAGTTTTGGTCTTTCGCCCTTCATGCCGCTAGCTAGCCCTGTCACGACAGTAATAGCAAACTCGAGACCTTTGCTCGCATGCACAGTCATAATCTGGACGGCATTGGCATCTAGGTCATCCGCATCGGGAAGGCTTGCTCTTGTTGATTCGGACAACATTGTGTTAATCCAATCCAAGTAGGCAAGAAGGCCGATGCTTCCATCCGATAACCATTGCTGAGCGTGGGCAATTATCATTCGTAAGCACGATGCCTCAAACTCGCCAAACTGATCTTTGGCAAGCACTTGGTAGATTGACAAGCGGCCAAGGAGCTCTGAAATCAGCCACGCTGGATTGCTTGAACCTGGATTTTCAGATAATTCATGAAGCATTTCTAATGCAGCATTCACCTCAGCTAAACCATTCTTTTGTCCCTTACCAATGACCCAATAACCACCTGCCTGTTTGTGTTCAAACAGTAACTGATCGCTAAAACCAAAGAGCGGACTTTTCAATGCGCCCCAAACTTTAGCTTGGTCATCGGACTTGGCAATGACGGCAACCGCGTCTCTAATTCCAGCAATTAGCGGACGGTTATAGACAATCGATGGATCCGTCGAGCGATAAGGAACTCCTGCTGATTCAAATTCTTTGAGCAATGTTTTTAGATGTGTACGAACTGGGACAAGGACACAAACATCTCCAAAGTTAGTGGCTCGACTGAACACCCTTTGATAGCCAATTGCTTGGCCCTTCTCTGTCACCTGCCATTTCTCGTCTATCGCTTTTCTGATAGCTAAGGCGGTGTTCTTCATTTCCAGCGCTACGTAGTCGAATTCCCTTTTGGCTCTGGCAAGTGCTCTTTCATCAGGGTTGTCGATACCGGTCTGCGCTTCGAAGAACTCTTCAGTTGGGTTCGTTAGAAGTACTACCTCTGGGCCAGAATCTGAATGCTCTGGGTTGTGGATGTTATCCAATGCTTGATAGTCAACACCCATATGTAGAGGGTTTTTATCATCTGACGCAACATCATCTCTGAATGCCAGGTTTATAAAATCAAGCACACCTTGGACGCTTCTGAAGTTTGCAGAGAGCCGCAGCTGAGTACCAAATGTTGGAAACTCTGTCCGAGCAGCTAGGTAAGTGTTGATGTCTCCGCCTCTAAAGGCATAGATTGCTTGCTTGGGGTCGCCCACAACAACGAGCCTGCCTGGTAATGGCTTAAGAGTTGAATCTGTCGGATCACTAGTAACTAGCTTGATGATCTCCCACTGGACCGGATCGGTATCTTGAAATTCATCAACAACAAGAATCTGCACTTTGCTGTGAACAATCCCTCGCACTTGATTGTTACCTTGCAACAGCCGGAGAGTTAGAACAAGAAGGTCGTCGAATTCAATGTCGCCAGACTTACGTCTGTCTTCCATCTGAATCTTAAGCTCTTGGTAGCTGTTGTTGATGAAATTGATTGCAGCTAATTGATGAGCTTCTTGATTATTTGCTTGATCAATTTTGAAACCACCAACCAGTCGAGTGAACTTTTGGTCCATTAACTCAACCATTTCCTGCATCATTTTGCTATCAAAGCCAATCTCATAAAAGACTTGCTTGTCTGTTGCAGAAAGATTTGCATAGGCGTTTGACACAACGATTCTCGAACGCGTTATGCGTAGTGACTCAGACGAGTTCTCATTGGCAATTCTGAATCCTACTGGGATGCCGGCGGCCACGGAATGTTCGGTCAAAATAGACTTCGCAAAGGAATGAATCGTTCCAATCGCTGCTGTATCTAGGTTTTGAAGCAACTCAGTAGCTCTTACCTTGATGGTCGAGTCTTTTGAATTAGTGTCTGCCGACAAAATCTTTCTAAATCGTGCTCTTAGCTCCCCTGCGGCTTTCTCTGTGAAGGTGATAGCAGCAACCTGATCCATGTTGAGGTGCGTGTTCAAGTAAAGCTGGTTGACTATGCGTCTAACGATGGTCTCAGTCTTGCCGGTTCCAGCGCCTGCCTCTATGAATACATTCTGGCTCAGTGCGCTTTTGTTATCGCCATCCCCACTTGCTAGATCTCTGTCTCTATGGTCTGGTAGGGGGCTAGGTACCTTCTTAGGTTCACTCATCTTCATCTCCTCCAGCAACTAGTCCAGATTTGTCCATATAGTCAAGACGCAATTGCTCTGAAACCCAACCAAGTCTTTGGCATACGTCACAGTATGTGTTGTCACCTATCTTGGAGGAGTGGCTAACAGAGAACTCTGCGCTCTCTTCCGCTAGATAAATTTTTTCAAGGATTTCAGCTAATTTCTCTTCTGCTGGTTCAGCCCATTCAGCCTTCACGTATTCGGTCTTTGTGCCACTGGAAATATATGCGAAGGTTACTTCTACCTTATTGAGAGAGGGGAACTTTTTTCTCAGAGCAACTGTGTAGACCAAGTCCTGTACCTTGGTTCGTTTCACAATCCCCTTGTTGGGCTCTCTAGTCTTGGGTCTACCAATAGCAGTCTGAAGTTCGGATAGTCTCAGCTTTCCAGACTTGAAGTCTAAGACGGCTGCACTTTCTTTGGCACTGTTGAGATCTACTCGGTCGATTCGTCCAACCAGCTCGACAGGTTCTCTACCAGGCACAACCAAGGTAGTTCTGTCCTTCTCCAGCTCCTCTTTACCGAAAGCCAACTCCGACGCATGAACCGCCAGCTCGTCAGCGGAGCGAAGGTTCATTAACTCGGTGGCAAAGAAATCTCTAAGGTTTGCTCTAACTCTTTCCATCAGTGCCTCGAAGCCCGCTCGCCAAACATCGTGGCCCTTAGCGTAGAAATCTTTCAATTCTTCATCTAGATAGTCTTTGAAGAAGCTATTTACTTGCTCCTCGCTGAACTTAGTCTTTCCATCAGGCAGGTCGCCTCTATCAGACAGATCGTTAAGGAAATGTTCCATACTGTTGTGAATTAGATTTCCGAAATCCTTGGCTCTCCAAATATCGAGTACGTCTTCTCGCTCACCTGTATAGAAGCCAAGTGTTCGTGTGACAAAGAATTTGTATTCGCAATCAATGAAAGCTTCAATTGCACTAGCCGAGACGGGGTTCGCCCCGATGCTGTTTTGCTCAGGGATAGTTTCTACCTGACCGAAGTACCCTCTGTTCGCTGGCGAGCGGAAAATTGACAATGCTTCGAGAGTCCGAACTTGAGAGGAGTCAAGCTGAGCATTGTTTGCGATGGAAGCTGCCGTAACCTGGATTGATTTGGATGCAACCGTCAAATCCAGCCCAGATCTGTGAAGCGATGTGTAGGAAGGAAGCAGGATTTCTTGGGGGATTAAGTCACGGTCCAGAAAGCGGCTCGGAACGTTATCCAGCTTCCCATTCATAGCCGCTCGGGATCTGGTAACGACTAAGGGCTTACCATTCACAAGAGCCGAGAGATGCCTACCAATTAAGTCAGGCTTCTCTGTGGCCGCGGTGACGCTTCGTCCTAGCTCACCAAGGCTTTCGAGCATCCGATCTGAAAGGAAGGCCATTTCATTCGAAGGGGATGGTAGTAGACCATCTGTAACGCCGACAAGAACTATCTTCTTGAAATTGAGAACGCGTATTTCCTGGATAGAAGAGACGTGCACTCCAACTGACAATGCTGCGTGCCTTGAATTCTTCTGACCAATTTTTCTATCGATGAAACTCTTAACCGCACTCGCCGTCGGCCTAAGCCCTGGCATGTGCTCGGGCTTGAGTAGGTCCAGTTCAGGAAGTTCTTGTAGCAGTACCTGCTTGAACATCTTGACAACGTTCTTTTCATCATCGGAGAGGTTGTCCTCATTAGCGCCTAAATAGAAACTTCTTACTATCTCAAACAACTCAGAGCCGAACTCAGTCCAGTTCGTAGCTTCCGCTATATTTTGTAATCCTCTCTGCAGTGCTTTGAGTAAAGCTTTCAACTCACCGGCAGCCTTAACCTCCCTTGGCTTGGTAGCATTCGGAAGTTTTCCAATCACCTTGAGCCAGGAGATGGCATCTCCATAAATCTCTTTGTCCCTGACAAACTGTCGGCACAGATTTGAATCCAGCAACATGTCATCAACATAGAAGTCGCCGCTTTCAAGAAGCCTCATAACCAAGGGCCTGTCTGCTCCGCTCTTTGCAGTGGTTCTCTTTTCAAGCATTTGAAGAATTAGGTTGAATCCCCTGTAGAGATTCGAAGATTGGGAAATCTTATCCATCGCACCATGCCACGATATTCCTGCGTCGTCCAAAGCAGTTCCCAGCAAGCGAACATATTGTGACTCGTTTGAATAGACCATAGCGACCTCAGATGGTTCAGTCTCAGAGTCAACCAACTCAACGAGCTGGGACACTGCAAGGGCTGCTTCAGTCTGAGGATCGGGTGCGCTGAAGTATTTCTGAGCAGTTTTTATTTTGGGTTCAAATGCCGAGACCTCATAACGAACACAGGTCTCTAGGCAATCAAATAGCCCGCCGACAAGCCTGGGCAGGTTTTCCGTGAGAACTAGATAAAGAACACTTGGCAATTTAGGTGTAGCGCCAGACTTTATTGCATCTATAGCGCCCTCAATTTTCTCCGGCAACCTATCCACTCCGAGCTTCGAGTGAAGAATGTCCCTTGCCGCTATGACGGTTTCAATTACCGCTTTTTGAGTATCAGAGAGATTCTCTGACAGAAGGGTTTGAAGCTCGATGTCCGTATTGAAACGAAGTTTTGAATAAACACTTGAGATCCCACTAGCCGTCGTAAGCGCATCCGAGCCAGCAGAGGCAAATGTGGCATTTGTCAGCATCGCTGAATAACAAGCAGCATCAAGAGCAGCTGCCGATGGAGAAGAGCTAACTTTAGAGCCGGTGTGTTTGAAGATATCGGAGATTACCTCGTCAATCATTTTGACTTGGATGTTGCCAACAGCGCCTGCTTCACTTGAGTCAACCAGCTGTCTCCTCAGGAGCAACCCCTGAAGAGGTGAGTCAGTAACCAACACAACAGGGGCCATTGGTTCGCTTCTCTTATGCTCTCGAATTCTCTCCTGGATATCCGAGTGCAGGTCGACAACTGAAGCGTATTCAATAATGTGCATCAATAAGTTCCTCCGAAACAAACTCTATAGTTAGCCAAAGACATCTCACTAAAGAGGCTCCTTACCGCAGTCGAACATGTCGACCCTGTGAGTGCAGGACTTATCAAACACAATCCAGCTGCCTCTTGGTGCTGACCTTGCATCCAGAGTGTGCTGATCACACATGAATTCGAACTGTCCGCAAGGACAGATGAGCCTGTGGGTGGCCTTACCTTCACAGTCTCTATAGTCACATGTGACGTCAAACTTTAGGTGTTCTAAATCGGTGAAATCCATCAACACATTTGTGTTCCCGGCAGCATTAGGCATTAGCTAGTCTCCACTTAGTAAATCGAGAGTAAATCCTTCAAGGCCACCATCGCTATTAGGCATTTCTCCAATATTCAATGTCAGTCTCATTTAGAAGATACTCCTCAAAGTGCCGATTAGTGATAGCACCTTCACAGCGAGTGCTTCTAATGAGGTCAATAGCCTCTCTAGGAGAGTGGCCATCTCTAATCAGCACCAAGGCGGTGATTAGCCCTGACCTGTTGATCCCTGCCTGACAGCGAATCAAAACCTTCTTGCCAGCTTTCCAGTCAGAGTGAGCTTCTCTAACTAGGAAAGTTAGGTCACGCTCTGGGTCTAGATCTCTCATGTCACCATCGTGGAAGGTGAAGCGCAGCTCCTTGACGTTTCTGCCTGCAGGGTTCGCCTGACTGTATGCAGTTACAACAGTGTCGAAGTCCTGCTTAGTCACTTGGGTCCGGATGTTAGCAAAAGCTCTTAGGTTCTCGCCTCTGCTTTGAGCGCCAAGCTCGTCATACTCATCGGTACCTCCCTGGTAGAGGCCATTGAGAATTTCACTCCATAGAGTGTTTGGGTAGTACGGTACTGCCATAGTGTTTCTTGTTCCTTATCTAAATTGGTTAAGTGCAAACAGCCTGACAAGATTTGAGATCTCGCCAGGCTGTCCAACTAATTGGTTTTACTCAGAGTCTTTATCTCTGAAGTCCCTGCGGTCTCGCTGGCTGCGGTTGCTGTGTTCGTTCAAACGCTTCTTCTTGATGTTTAGATCATCCATCATCATGTATGACAGCAACGCAGTGCTCTCGCCCTGAAGACGCTTTCGCTGTCTCGGACTCATGTTGCTCATGTTCATGAAACGATCAAGTTCGATACCGGCAGCTTCAAGTAATGCATCAGCTTCCTTGTCTTTACCCTGGTCGTAAAGTCTCATTGCCTGATCCTTCACCTGCTGCAAACGAACAAGCTTGAGTTCTGCAACGATGTCCTCGTCTCGAGTTGGTTCAACCCAGTTCTCTGCTGAAACAAGTTCAACTTCGAAGGTTTGGCTGTCAGTAACTTTCTGACCTGTCAAAACATCGGTGTATTCCCAATCAACCTTGACTCCGGTCTTCACCCCTGGTTCAGCTAACTCGTGGCTATCAAGAATCAGATCGAACACTACGTTCTTCTGCTCTCCACTGGCAACATCTCCCAGTGTTGAATCCACTCGACCGTGGCCTAGCTTCCACTTCTTCATTCTTCGTCCAGCAATGATATTGCTGTTCTTTCCTGAGAAGTCTGGCCCTAGGGAGATCTTGATCTTCACATCCAGCATGGTCTTCTGAAGTAGCCCATCGATCTCTGCCTGCAGACCATCGATGGCTTCAACTAGCTCAATAGCTGCAACGTGGTTACCGTTACCGCCATCAGCAAGAGAGCTCATGATGTTCTCGTCGTAGCTGTGACCGATACCGATGGTGCTGGTTGAGATGAAGTGTTCAGTTGCTGCGGTAGCAAGCTTTCCCAGTACCTGAGGGTTGATCTCACCTGAGTTAGCGTGCCCATCACTGAGCAGAATGATTGAGGTCTCGATGCCGGTTGGGGCGTTCTTTGCCTCTTCAAGAGCGGTCTTGTATCCAAGCTCTAGGTTGGTGCTACCACCATCTCTAAGGGCTGAAACAGTCTTAGCAACCTTTGACATGTTGTGCTCAGCAACTGTTTTCAGAGGAACATCAACAGATGCCTCGTCATCAAAGCTGATCACTGAGATTAGATCGTCTGACTTTAGTCTCGGTAGTGTCTCCAGGATGGTCTGCTTAACCATCTCTAGTGGGCCATGAGCCATAGATCCGGAACGGTCAACCACAAAGATGATTGCCTTAGCCTTCTGCTTGGTGTCTTCCAATACTGGTGCAACCGGTGCAGTGATTTCTAACATCAAGCCGAGTTGTGTTGGCTTGCCTTGCTGGCACTTGTTGTGCTCGATTCTTGCATTGATCATTTATCGTTTCCTTATTTGTCGTCGTGCCTTGTGAGCACATTATGGTAAACAGCTAAAAGGGAATATTTATTCCCGAATGGAATTACTTTGGTTCAACGCTGCATTTAGTTCTAAGAACTCTGTGATCACAGCTGCAGTTGAAAACTAAAACCTCACCAATACGCGCATTCTGAATCATCACCGCGTGTGGAGTGCAGAGTAGCTCTTTAGATGAACAGACAGGGCAAATCAAGTTGTGAGTTGCCGTATCCTGGCATGTCTCCCACTGACAGTGTTCATCTGCAGCAAAATCCTCTTCCGTGTGGATCTGCTCCAAGATAAGTTCATCTAACTGAGCGTTAGTCACGTCTGTTCTCCGCGCTGTCCTGGTGTAATTCAAATTCAGGGTGTGAACCTTTTGGACCAAAGATTGAAGCTCTTGGGTTTCCGCTGTGTGCCTGGTAACGCTCAAGCTTGTCGAGTGAGTGAATCTTCTCGTGGACACCGTGATGGATACCAAAGTAAAACATGTT
>Ga0214917_10007252_pt1 | contig 11273 bp, 9 predicted proteins | sample LL_1208_BB_MetaG_FD_177983 | JGI IMG/M metagenome (GOLD analysis project Ga0214917, IMG submission 177983) | Freshwater microbial communities from Lake Lanier, Atlanta, Georgia, United States - LL_1208_BB | ecosystem: Environmental > Aquatic > Freshwater > Lake | place: USA: Georgia | collected...
ATGTACGCCAGCCTGCCGTCCGCCGAGGGCGTGGAGCTGATCCGCGCCACGGGCATGGCCGTGCCGGCGAACGTGCGCCCGGACATCACGCCGCTCGGGACGGGCAAGTACGGGATGCTCGGACGCGACGGGCTCGACCCGGACGTGGTCGCCGAGATGTTCGGCTACGGCAGCGGCGACGAGATGGTCCGCGCACTGCTGGCCGCCAAGCCCATGAAGGAGGCCGTGGCCGAGCGCACGGACGCCGAGATGCTTCGGCGCTACGGCGACATGAACACCCCCGAGGCGCTCGAGGCCGAGGTGCAGAAGGCGCTCCACAACGAGGCCCGCGCCAGGTTCGTGGCCGTGGAGCTGCGGCACATCGCCAAGGCGACGCAGCCTGTTCGCGTCATGCTCGAGGCCGCCAAGCAGGTCGCCGCCGAAATGATCTCGGACACGACAATCCGCGATCTCCGCCCGGGCGAGTTCGTGGCCGCCGAGGCCCGCGCCGCCCGCGACGCCGAGCGCATCCAGCGCACCTACGGGATCACGGAGCCTGTGGAAGAGTTGGTGCAGCGGTACGGGGCTGACCGTCAGCAGGCGCTGATTCGCGCCAAGCGGGCGCAGCTCTACCAGAACCAGCTCGCCGCCGAGGCGCTCCGCGTCAAGGAGTACGTGGACAAGCAGATCAAGTACCTGCGCGGGGTGATGCGCGACAGCAACGTCAAGCGCATGGGTGCCGCCGCGGCCGACCAGGTCGCCGGCCTGCTCGAGCGTTTCGAGGTGGCCCCGGTCAGCCTGAAGCGGCTCGACGAGCGCCGCACGATGGCGAAGTACCTCGCCGACCTCGAGGCCGCCGGCGTGGTGCCGGACATCGCCGAGGAGATCGCCGACGAGGCCCGCCGCGTCAACTACAAGGAGCTCAAGGTCAGCGAGTTCCGCGACCTGGTGGACGCCGTCAGGCAGATTGAGCACATCGGCAAGAACGAGCAGAAGATGCGTCTGGCCGAGGAGCGTGCAGCGTTTGAGGAGGTGCGTGATGATGTGGTCACGCGCATCCGTGCGGTCGGCAAGGTGCGCGAACTCCAGATCGACCCGCGAACGCCATTGACTGGGATCGGGCGCACGGCTGCGTTCCTGCGCGGTTTCGCCGCCCAACACCTGAAGGCAGCGTCCATCGCTCGCATCCTTGACGGCGGCAAGGAGGACGGCCCGCTCTGGAACGCCATCATCCGCACGGCAAACGAAGCGGCTGACTTTGAAACGCGACGGCGTGCTGAAGCATCGTTGAAGTTTGGTGAGATCCTGAAGCCCGTGTTCGCGCTCGGCGGCATGGGCGGCAAGGGGATGTACTTCCCGTCCATCAACCGCAGCCTGAACCGTGAGGCCAGGATCGCCATCGCCCTGAACCTCGGCAATGACGGCAACCGCCAGCGCCTGCTTGATGGCGAGGGGTGGACAATTGAGCAGCTCCAGCCCGTGCTCGAGAGCCTGACCGAGGCCGAGTGGCGGGCCGTGCAGCAGGTGTGGGACTTTATCGACGGCTACCGCCCGGAGATCGCCGCCAAGGAGCGACGCCTGTACGGCAAGGAGCCCGAGTGGGTCAAGCCCGTGCCGTTCACCGTCCGCACGTCAGACGGCAGGGAAGTCGCGTTGCAGGGCGGCTACTACCCGGTCAAGTACGACCCCGTGGCATCCGACCGGGTGGCGACCGTGGACGCCGCCGAGGAAGCCAAGCGCGACCTTCAGGGCGCGTATACGGCGGCCACCACGCGGCGGTCGTTCGTCAAGGCACGCGTCAAGGAGGTCCGCGACAGGCCGATCCTGTACACGCTCGACGCCGCCTTCAGCGGGATCAACGACGTGATCCACGACCTCGCGTGGCACGAGTGGCTCATCTCCACGAACCGCCTGCTGCGCGACACCAAGTTCGCCAACGCCGTCCGCGAGACGCGTGGGCCGGAGTTCCTGAAGCAGCTGCGCGACTGGACCAAGGACAACGCCACCGGGGCGCGTGGGCAGCAGGTCGCCGGCGAGGCGGTCCTGTCCTGGCTGCGGCAGGGGATCAGCGCGTCGGGCCTCGGGTTCAACGTGGTCAGCGCGGCCATGCAGGTCACGGGCTTCAACCAGAGCATCGTGCGGGTCGGTGCCAAGTACATTGGACAGGGCATCGTGCAGTTCTCGACGAGCCCGTTCGAGTCGGCCAAGACGGTCGCCGAGAAGAGCTCGTTCATGGCCGAGCGCGGCCGCACGCAGTTCCGCGAGATCAACGAAATCAAGAACCGTGTACGCGGGCAGACAGAGGTGGCCCGCCGGGTGACGGCTGGCACTTACTTCCTGATGATGAACATGCAGCGGTCGGTGGATATCCCGACGTGGCTCGGCGCGTACCAGAAGGCGCTCGACGCCGGGAAGGACGATGCCAAGGCCGTGGCGCTCGCCGACCAGGCGGTGCGCGACTCGCAGGGCAGCGGCCTCGTCTCGGACCTGTCGGCGATGGAGCGCGGTGGGCCTGCCATGAAGTTGTTCACGGTGTTCTACTCGTATATGAACACCGTCTACAACATGACCGCCGTGCAGACGATGACGGCCCGCGGCAAGGGCAAGTTGGCCGCCGACTACGCCATGCTGCTGGTGGTCCCGGTCGTGCTCGGGTACGCCATCAAGAGCGCCATCCAGCCCGACGCCGGCGATGACGAGCTCGACCCCGAGGCGCTCGCCCGCAAGCTCGCCGCCGAGGAGCTGTCGTACCTGATGGGCACGATGGTGATCGCCCGCGAGTTTGGCGGGGCAGCGCAGCTCCTGACGGGCGCGGAGGGCGTCCGCATGGGCTACGGTGGCCCTGCCGGCCTCCGGGCCGTGGGCGAGGTCTACGGGCTCGCCACGCAGGCGGGACAGCTCGAGTTCGACCGCGCCTTCCGCAGGGCGTCCATCAACACGCTCGGCGCGTTCAGCGGACTCCCGAGCGCCCAGATCAACCGCACCATCGACGGCATTGAGGCGTTGGTGGAGGGCGAGGTCGAAGGCCCGACTGCCGTGCTTGCGCCGCTGACTGGCGTGCAGCGTTAGTACCCGTAACCGTACCCGTGATCCGTAGCCTCCGATACGCCGAGGAACACCCGAGATGACGATTAGCAGCCCGGATTACCTGTTCAGATACGAGCCGGACACCGGCCGCGTGCTACATCGTATTTCGCATGGACGAGCCAAGAAGGACACGGTAGCCGGAACAAAAAGACGGGATGGCTATGTAGTCATTTGGTTTGATGGAAAACTGCATCTCATGCACCGATTGATTTGGCGACTTGTCACTGGCGAATGGCCAGACAAGAATCTTGTCATTGACCATATCAATCGTGATTGCACGGATAACAGGTGGTGCAATCTTCGATGCGTTGAGCCACGAATCAATGTTCTCAATCGAGGTTCATACAAGATCAGGCCTGACAATACCTCTGGCATAAGCGGTATATCGCACTGCCGAAAGTCAGGAAAATGGATTGCAAGAGTTTCTAAAGACGGTACTAGGCAATATCTAGGCACATTTGCTACACGCGAACTCGCGGCTGCGGCACGATCAAACGTGGAAAATTGTCTTGTTGGAGCAAACTCATGACGATTAGTTCCACCACTAGAGTGAATGGTCCGTACGTAAGCGGCACCGCGCTTCCTGTGACGTTCAAGGTGTTCGCCGCCGCCGACCTCGAGGTCGTGCGCCTGAACACTTCAACGGGCGTTGAAACGACGCTCGTCCTGAACAGCGACTATACGGTCGCGTTGAACGGCAACCAGAACACGAACCCGGGCGGCACGGTGAACCTGACGGTGGCCGCCTCGGCGACGAGCACGGTCACGATCACGTCGGACATCGCCAACCTTCAGCCGACCGACCTGACGAACCAGGGCGGGTTCTACCCCGAGGTCATCACGGACGCGCTGGACCGGGCCACAATCCAGATCCAGCAGATGTCCGAAGACGTTGGCCGCAGCCTGAAGGGGCCGATCTCGGACGGCAACCTGAACATGGAGCTGCCGACCGCCGCGCAGCGGGCGAACTCGTTCCTGGCGTTCGACGCCAACGGGGTGCCGACCGCCGTGGTGTCTGGCTCAAGCGGTGCGCCCACGACCATTACTCGGCAGGTGTTCAGCGGCACGGGCTCGCAGACGGTGTTCACGCTGGCGAGCGACCCGGGTGCGCTCGGCAACAGCGCCCAGGTCTACATCGGCGGCGTGTACCAGCAGCGCAGCACGTACACGATTGCCGGCACGACGCTGACGTTCTCGCAGGCTCCCGTGGCCGGGACCGACAACATCGAGTTCGTGAACTTCCTGACGAGCAACATCGGAGCGACGAGCGCGGACCTCATCACCTACACGCCGAGCGGATCTGGTGCGGTCGCCCGCACCGCGGCGAGCAAGTTTGGCGACACGGTCAGCGTCAAGGACTTCGGGGCGGTCGGCGATGGTGTGACAAACGACACGGCGGCGATCAATGCCGCGCTGGCGACCAACAAGTCCGTGTACTTCCCGGCGGGGACGTACATGACCACCGGGAACCACGTGATCCCGTATTCGGCCACGGTCGGACGCACGCTGTACGGGGACAGCAGGACTTCATCGGTCCTCAAGCGCATCAGCGGAACCAACCCAATTCTCGACGTTCGGCAGTTCGCGTACTGCAACATCGAGAACTTGCGGTTTGACGGAAACAATACCGGGGGCCACGGACTCATCTGGCGTGCTCACTACTCGTATTGCAGCAACCTGTGGTTCAAGGACATCCAGGACTACGCCATTCTCGTCAGCGGATCGAACGTGTGCGAGATGGAGCGCATCTCAACGCAGAACTGCTACGGCGGCATGCTGCTGTCGAATACCTCTGACCCGATCTCTCCGCAGCCAACGTATACGTGCTTGTATTCGTCATTCGAGAATTTATTCTTGGAATGGTCTGGCGGACCGAGCGCGAACTACTCGGCCATTCGTCTTGCCGGATCGCAAGGGGCAATCCTTACCTTCACCGACGTGTCGGTGGAGCCGACATCCGCCCTGACGGTCGCGGGACTGTCCGTGCCATGCATCGACATCAGCACGTCGAACAACTCAAGTTTGTACTTCTCAAAGCTGACCGCGGAGTTCCGCAAGCTGTCAAACCCGTTCGTCCGCGTATCGTCCACGACGAGCGACAACATCAAGTTCGTCGGCGGTCGCGGCTATTTCGGCGCATCCGGCATTGCCGGCGACTGGTCATCGACGGTCTTTGATCTTTCCAACGTCGATAACGTCACGATCTCCGACTTCCTGTTTGCCGGGCCGGACCTTGCTGGCGTCGTCACTGCTCCGGCAATGATTACGCTGACGGCAAGCAAAAACGTCGTTATCCGCGACAACATCATCTCGCTGAAGGAGGCGAACAAGCTCGTGTCGGCGGACACGGCATCCACGCTGGTGTCGGTCTCCGGCAACGCGATACCGCCCAAGATGGTCGGAGCATCGTCAACGGACGCCGCTGCCGTGACCACCGTTAGTTCGCAGCAACTCGGTCGCGTAGTGCTCGCAGACGACTCGTACTACGACATCTTCGGAAACGGCGGCGTGACGAACCCAGGTGCAAACTTTACAGCCATCATCACGATGTATGCCGTGGATGCATCAAATCCTCTTCCTAGAAGTGCGACAATCGCCAGATTCTACGCACAAACATACAACGCATCTGGTGGGCAGCAGACATCGTCGTGGCACGCAGGTGGAGACACGGAATTGGTTGCGCTTGCAGACGGTGTTGCCGCAGCACTTGCATCTACCACAGACGGAAAGCTTGGAATCCAAGTCGGCGGCGGTTCCGTGACGGCGCGTGCAGTGCGTCTGTACAACAGGCTCGGGTTCACGGCCATCGTCAGCCTGCACGTCGAATACCTGAACATCAGCTGACGCCATGACCATCCCCCACCACGACGAACTCACCTGACGGACTCTCACCATGCCCATGACCAAACCAACCTCCGAACAGGTCACGTTCCTCGCCGCCGGCTCCGGCGCGACCCAGCGCACGGTGCTCGACAAGCTCCGTGATGTTGTGAGCGTCAAGGACTTCGGCGCGGTCGGTGATGGCGTGGCGGATGACACGGCAGAGATCAACGCCGCGCTCGCAAGCGGCGCGAAGATGGTGCATTTCCCGGCAGGGACATACAAGGTATCCGCCACCCTGAACGTCCCGGTCAACGTCAGCATCGTCGGCGACGGCCCGAACGCATCGATCATCGACGGCAGCGCGGCGACGTATGCCAACCTGACGAGCGGATACCACATCAATGTGGCGGCAGGAACATGGACTGCGCTTCCTGCGCTGACCACCAACCCGGTCGCCGGGGCGTCATCGCTGGTGTTCGCTTCGGCACCGAGTGTCACGCGTGGCGACATCATCTGCATCTACAACCCAACCAACGGGTCATGGAGCGGGTTCCGCACCTACTACCGCGCAGGCGAATACCAGCGCGTTGCCGGCGTGTCTGGATCGACCGTGACCACGCAGGGATCGCTGTATGCCAACTACGTTGCGGCAAACGTCAACCTGTACCGACTGACGAACCCTAGCACTGCGAGCATCTCCGGCATCAAGCTCCTTGGACTTGCGGATACTGGCAATCCCGTAACCGGAATCAACACGACCGGGACGGTTGATTTCGTGTTTGAGAACGTGGTTGTGACTGGATGCTCGTATGCGTGCATTGCAATCAACCAGGCATGGAACTGCACCGTTACGGCTTGCTCTTGCCAAGAAGATGCCGCAAGCAGTTTTGGTGGCGATTACGGAATCGTCGTGGCTAATTCGACTGGTGTGCATGTCAATGGCGGTACGCATTATGCAGCTCGCCATGCGATAACGACCGGCGGCGGTGATGGAATCGGGAACGTCCCGAACCGGATGGTCCGTTATTCGTCCATCCTTGCGATGACCGGATCGACAACGACCATTGGCGCGCTTGATTTCCACGGAAATTGCGAGCACTGCGTTGTGACCGGATGCACCATCGACGGCGGGATGATTGTCGGCGGCGACCACATCACCATCGACGGCAACACGATTCTCGGGCGCGGAGCGTCCGACGTTCTGGTGCTGGGCGCGGAACTAAAAGGTACGAACCTGTCGATCACCGACAATCTGATGCAGAACTACTACATCGGAGCAAGCGGTCGTGGCGCGTTCATTGACATCGGCGGCAACTCATCCGTCATCTCCGCAGACACCGTCAATGGCGGAACCATCGCCATCGGCAATAACACGATGGACTGGATGTCGGTTTCAACGACCGGGCAACCGTGGGTCCGCATCAATAACAGCGGCTATACGGGAACCGACGTTTCGGTGGCAATCGAGGGCAACGCGGTGACGGCAGCCGGACTTGGCGGCCCGGCTATCGTGGAGTGCGCAGCTCTTGTGACCGGGCGATTTGCCGAGGTGTCGTGTTTTGACAACGTGACCAAGAATTGCGGGCTGATCCGCACAAGGCACGTTACCACCGCCAGCAACGCGGTTGCACACGCAACGGTATCGGGAAATACCATCATCAATGCAACGGCCAGCACAGCCTACGGAATCCTGCTCCAACAGGTGAACGATACCGTTGCGATCACGAACAACGTCATCAACGGATGCTCGTCATACCCTGTGGCCGCGACGGCAACCACCGCGACCGGGACGGTGACGATTTCCGGTAACACGATCATCGACGGCTTGAACGTGGCGACGAGCGGAGCATCCACGGACGCGGACATTGTCATTGCCGGAGCGACGAATGCCGTCTGCGTGAACAACGTCTTCGGGACGGCAGACGCAAACAGGGACTACGGGATGTCGTTCGACACCGTGGCGAAGCTTCTCCTGCGCGACAACACTGCGTGGCAGACATCGAACACGGGAACCTACGTCAATGCAGTCACGGCATACCTTCCCGGCAGTGTGTTGTCCGGCTCCGCGACTTACGACCCGCCAAACCTCATTGATGGTGCCGGCGCGACCACGACCGTGACCGTCACCGGGGCCGCGCTCGGTGACCTGGTCGAATGCGTGTCGTTCTCGCTCGACCTCCAGGGCATCACGGTCACCGGGTACGTGAGCGCCGCGAACACCGTGTCCGTCAGGTTCCAGAACGAGAGCGGCGGCACGCTCGACCTCGGCAGCGGGACGCTGCTCGCACGGGTGCGAAAGGCGTGACCATGACCTCCCCCCACCACGACGAACTGTTCCTCGCCATCGGCCGCCTTGAGGGCAAGGTCGATTCGCTGATTGTCATGCAGCAGAACCAAAGCGAGCAGATCAAGGACCACGATCATCGCCTGCGCTCGCTCGAGCACTCGCGTGGATACATGCTCGGCTGGGCGGCGGCCATCGGGGCCACGTGCAGCATCGCCGCGAACTACCTCATCAAGCATCTCTCGTAAGGACACCACATGCCTACCGACATCATCATCGCCACGGACAAGCCGAACTACCTGACCACGGGGCTCATCACCGCCAGCAGCGGCACGTACGACAACGCCATCCCGACCGCCACGCTGCCGTCCACGACCGGGCAGACGTTCCTGGTGCCGACGAACCTCGGTGACAAGCCGAGTCTCCTGCGCCTCGTCCCGTTCCACAGCGCGAACAACGCGACCACGCCGAGCTTCCGCGTGATCGGGTGGACCACGTACGTGCAGACGAACGGCACGCCGATCTACGTCCCGACGATGCTCGCCGACTGCGCCTGCTCGTACAACGGCACGGCTGGCAGCATCCCGAGCCTGTCGGTGAACGGGACCACGCAGTACTTCTTCCACCAGATCGCGGTGGGTGCTGGCGTCCCGACCGTGAACATCTACAGCCCTGGCACGGCAGCTGCCGCCGGCACGCCGCCCGCCGGCGTGGTGATCGACACCATCGGCATGCAGTACATCACGATCCAGGTTGAATCAGATACTGGAACGATGGGTTGCTTCTACGCCTTCCTCTAATCGGAGTCAGCGATGCGGTACGAAGTAGGCCGATTTCACCGCCCGATGAGGCGTTCGACAGAGAGCCAGCTTGCCTCATTGGTATCGCTTGGAGACGGCTCAACGATCACGATTGATTTCAGCACAATGTCTTCGACCGCTGACCTCACGAGTCGCGGTTTCACATTCGGTCGTGGAAGCATCGGGACGCGGATCAACGCAAACGGATTCGTAGAAACGATGAGCAACAATGTTGCCCGTTTCGATCACGACCCGATCACGCGGGCTCCTCGAGGCATCATCATTGAGGCATCGGCTGCGAACTTGTGTTGTTGGTCGGAAACCTTTGCGACATCGGGTGGTGTGAACAACTGGGCTGATTCCAATATCACGCGAAACAGTACGACCAACACCGATCCAGCGAATGGAACGACTGCGTTGCGAATTACTGCATCCGCTCCAAATGCAACGATTCTCAATAATCATGCCTTGAGTTCCGCAGCGCGGACTTTTTCTATTTGGCTCCGTCGAGTCAGTGGAACTGGTGATATCCAGGCAACACTCAATGGCGGGACAACGTGGACTACCCAAGCCATTACATCATCGTGGGTTCGTTACGAGTTCACTGCAACGAGCACCGCGCATGTCGGGATTCGTATTGTGACGAGCGGCGACAGCATTGAAGTATGGGGCGCACAAACGGAAAGTGGTTTATTCAGCAGCACGTATATTCCAACTGCTGCCTCAACAGTAATTCGCGCTGCTGATGATTGTGTTATGACGGGAACCGCATTCAGTGATTGGTTCCGACCGAATCAGACACAAGGCACGATTCTCGTGATTGGGTCAAGAAATGGCACGGGCGGAGTAGGACGTTTGGTGTCGTTCAATGACAATACGACATCGAACATCATTGAGGTTCTGCTTGGCGGTACTGGTCGGTATCAAATCACGAGCCTTGGAGTATCTCAAGCTTTGGTGACAGCGGGTTCAGTCTCAAGAAATGTGGAATACAAACAAGCTGCGGTATTTGAGAGTTTTTACGCGCAGCTTGCGATCAATGGTGTACTTGGAACAGCAGTCACTGCGGGAATCACATTCATTTCCTTGAACCGATTGATGATTGGAAAGAATGCGGCACCTGCTTATATCAATGGACGGGTGAAGTATTTCAAGTTCTGGCCTTATCGACTTCCAGACGCAACGCTCCAGAGCCTCACCACATGATCGACTTCATGCTCCGCACCGACACTGAGGCGCAGATGGACGATGCGCTGGAAGCCGCAGGAATCCTCGTTGAGCAGGACATCGGCGGCGGCGAGATGGTCCTTATGGTTGTGACGGGGTGCTATGTGGACCGCATCGGCCAGATCCCGAACGGCGACAGTCGATATCACGTGAACCTTCGGGTTACCATTGACCTGACGGCTGACCAAGTCGCGCTGCTTCCGACATTCACTCCAACGCCGAAGCTTCCGTACCGGGTATGGGCGTGAGGCTCCTGCTCGCGGTCCTGCTGCTCGCCGGCTGCAACCCGGTCGCACGGATCTCGGCGAACGCGACCGCCATCCGCAACGAGGCCGGGGCGCTCATCGACCACGGCAACGCCATCGGCGACCAGGTCGTGGTGCAGGGCGCGACCCGCATCGACGAGCACGCGGCGGCGATCCACGGCGACATCCCGAACGTGCAGGCAATCACCCCGGCGTGGCTGTCCACCCTGAAGTGGTGGGGCATCGCGCTGGCGGTCGCCGGCGTGGCGTTCGTCCTATGGCAGAGCGGGGCGTTTACCGCTGTCCGCATCGCCATCGGGTGGTTGCCGAGGCGGAAGGTAACGGCGGCACAGCTCGCCGTGGATACACTGGACGAATCGCGCCCGGAAGGCGAGCGCGAGCTCATAGCCGCCTTGCGCTCCGACCCGGAGTTCGACGCGGCGTTCAAACGCGCCAAGCGCAGAAAGACACAGGATGATTCTCGCTGACTTCCTCGGTACGACTTGGTTCATCGCTCTCGTGGCCCTGATCGGCGTCCTCGCCGGCGCATGGCTGCACAAGATGTACGGGCACAAGCTCCTCAAGTGACCAGCCCCGAGGCGTTCGCGCCTACGGCACTGCGGGCGGGCGTGGCCTACGGGCTGCGCCCGCTGCGCCAAATGAAAACCCCCGCCCGGATCTCCGTCGTGAGGAGCCGAGCGGGGGGAGGAGAGGATGACAGGTTTAGCGAATCCGCAGGCTCGTGCCCCGCGGCAGGAGCGTCACGCCGGGGATCGTAGCACCCGCTGCCAGCGCCTCGCGCAGCGCGGCCTTGTCGGCCTCGACGCG
>Ga0214917_10007253_pt1 | contig 11271 bp, 8 predicted proteins | sample LL_1208_BB_MetaG_FD_177983 | JGI IMG/M metagenome (GOLD analysis project Ga0214917, IMG submission 177983) | Freshwater microbial communities from Lake Lanier, Atlanta, Georgia, United States - LL_1208_BB | ecosystem: Environmental > Aquatic > Freshwater > Lake | place: USA: Georgia | collected...
AGTTTGTTGAAATGCAAAACGGTCGGCTCAAACTGTTTTTTCTACCACCCTACTCGCCGCATCTGAACCCTGACGAAGTGGTCTGGGCGCATGTGAAACGCGAGGTCTCTCGCAAGTTGGTGCAGTCCAAAGAAGAGATGAAGCAATTGGCCTTGTCTGCGCTTCACCGGATACAGAAACTACCGAATCTGGTGAGGTCGTTTTTCCAACAGCCCGAGTGTCAATATGCTGCGGCTATATGACATTTTTTATGCAAATCTTAGTAACCCAGATTACCGGATTTTTCTACGACATCATCAATGGATGATTAATGAGACTGATCTAATCGCAATTCCATTATCAGCATAAAATTATAGGCGTTTAGTTTTGACCGGGCGACATGAACATGATAAAACCAAACTTATTAGATTTGCTTCGTAACGGAACGCACTCTCGCCACCGTTTCAATACTGAGTTCCTGCACAACAACTTGACTCTTGAAGATTTCAGAGACTCCACGTTGCTAATGTATGGTGCTGGCGAATCGGCCCATTGGTTTTATGAGATTGCAGTCAAAAAGATTGGTCTGAGACCGAAGGCGGTCATAGACCGAAACGCTTCCAACATACGGCAATACAAAGATATCGCTTGTATTAATTTAGAGGAGGCTCAACAGGCTTATGACTTGAGCAGCACGGTCATCGTTGTCTGTGTTGGCGATACTCGGTTGTTCAAGAATATTGAATCTGAATTGCGCATCTTTGGCGCAAGGGCGGTGCTCTACCAAGGATGGTTTTACGAAATACATAACCCAATCGAGTCACCAAGAGTTGATTCCGTTTCTTGGCAAGCTGATATGTGTAAAGAAGAAAATGAGATCATTGAGGCATATAACTTGATGTCAGACGAGCACAGTCGACAGGTATTTTGCGAACTACTTTATCTTCATTATTTTCAAGTTGGATGCAAAATAATCGCTAGCCCTCGCCAAGAACAATACTTTCCAAAAGGCATAGGTTGGCATAAATTCAGTGATTGGATAGTCTGCGGTGCATACAAGGGTGAGATAGTCGGAGAGATTGAAAGCCAAAGAATTAACGTTAACAACCTTTACTTGTTCGAGCCTTGGAACGCCGCTTTCACAAAACTGAAAGAGGTAGTAGACCGTGCCTCTTTTCAAGACAACAGTAAGAAATACCATCTATATAACTATGCATTAAGCGGAACAAACTCTGAAATGGGTTTCGACGCTAGCAGCGGTCTAGGAGCCAAACTGTCCGCTGACGGAGACATCAAAGTAACCTCTGTCACTATCGATCAAATTTTCCCGGACACACCAATTTCAACGATAACGATGGATGTCGAAGGTGAAGAGCCAAGTGTACTTCTTGGCGCAAAAAGGACCATAGAAATTAACAAGCCCCACCTCGGTGTCTGTGTGTACCATAAAGCTTCACATCTTTGGGAACTACCAAACTTAATCCAGTCTATACAGCCAGACTACAATTACTACCTTCGAAACTACACCTCCTACGCCATCGAATCGGTACTATATGCTCGACCCAAAACTTGAGAACCCCAGTTCGTCATATCGTTTTATTGCAAGCCGATAAGGGGCAATTCGGAATTGTTCCTAAGCATAATAATACCCGCCTGCAACAGTGAACCTTTACTTGGACGCTGCCTAGATTCGATCAAATCAAATATAGGTGGAATTCCATTTGAAGTTATAGTTATTGCGAACGGGTGCCTAGACCTTACGGTCGATGTCGCGTCGCGGTATCAAAACCTACTTCCTATTATAATTCGGGAATTTGCTTCCGCCCTTGGGCCTGCAAGCGCTAGAAACATCGGCCTGACCATCTCAAAGGGAGATTGGATTGCCTTTCTTGACGCCGACGATGAATTGACACCTGACTCACTTCCTGGCCTACGCAGTGCTGCAAAAGCTGGCGACGCTGACATGATTGTTGGCAGCTACCTTAAGTGCTTACCAAACGGCACCCTAACTGCCTCATCGCATCAAACAACTACTAACGGCCTTTTAGACGAGAGATTTTTATCAAACTACATTCGGCACTATTGTCTTGAACCGTATAAATTCACCTTACTGGTTCACTGCTGGGGCAAGTTTTACCGCCGTCAATTCTTGTCTGACATTGGACTTAAATTCAATGATGCCCTGCATCAACTGGAAGATGTTAATTTTAACCTAAATTTACTAACTCACAAGCCAAGAATTTTATCTATAAATAGCGTGATATATAAGTATTATGTCAGTTCGAATGCGGGAAATTTGTCGTCAATGAGCGGAGACTCTCCAAGGGCAATAGACGACATATTAACTGCATACACCCCCATTTTAAAGGTTCTGGAAACATATCTGCCTTCACAATCGAATGATGACGATCCACTTCATCAACATCTGGTCGCAACAACGGCTCTCTTGTGGCTTATCCGCACGGGAAGGAAATTTAGCCAACTCAAATGGAGCGATCGAGTCAATGTCACCCGACGTTACTTGAGCAGCAAAATAGTCAGAAATTGCATGAACAGCTACAAAATAATGCCTGGAACATCGAAACTGCTGCCCTTTTTTTTTAAGATTAATAGCCCGTTGCTAGTGGTCTTATTTTTTTCGCTCAAACACAATTTAACACGAGGAAAAATATGAACTCAATTTCACGGCTACCGGATCGCCTTTCTGATCTGAAACGATACATTGATACAAGTGAGCAAAGTGTCTACATCTTCGGCGCTGACATAGCTGGCAAAATTGTGTTAAAGCTACTTCAACATGACTTAATACAAGTAGATGCCTTCATTGACAACAATAGAAACAAATGCATCCATCCAATAGATAATATTCCAGTATTGCATGCGAAAGAGGCATTAGAAACTATTGGAAAGGATTCCACAATCCTAATTGCCTCAACTTACATTTCGGATATTATCCGACAACTTGAAGATTCTGGCTTTTACAATTGGGCTCCAATTGTTGGATTTCTTGATACTCTCGATAACGAAAGCATCCGCAGTTTACTTGCAGGCGATCTGCGAAGAAATCACTCTGGCGGAGAGTTCACTAAAGATTTTGACGTGTTTGTTATTCAGAACATGCTTAATTCGCAACGAAAGTATCTTGATCCCAATCAATTGTATATTCGTAGCATCGATCTCGTAATAACTGAGAAATGCTCTCTAAAATGTATCGATTGCTCTAACTTGATGCAATATTACGAAACACCGATTGATGTTACCACACAGGAGTTGATCGACGATCTAGACGATATTTGCTCAATCGCTGATGAAATTAACGAGATTCGCATCATTGGCGGCGATCCATTTGTCAACAAGAGTTTTGATCTTATCGTGCGGCATGCTGTTGAAAAGCAAAATGTTAACAAAGTCGTCGTATACACAAACGGCACAATATCTCCCCCAGAGCACAAGTTGCTTCACTTAAAACATCCGAAGGTTTTCGTATTCATTACTACTTATGGTTCGTTGTCGAGAAATTCAGATAAGCTCGCAATTGCTCTAGAGTCCCTAGGGATAGCTTACAACAGGCAACCAGCATACGGCTGGACTGACTGTGCCGGCATTTCTCCTCACCAACGATCAGATTCAGAACAAGAGCACTTATTTAAAAACTGTTGCGCCAAACATTTCACGACACTTACTGATGGAAAGGTTTTCAGATGCCCTTTTGGCGCCAATATACATCGGCTCGAAGCGAGTCCCCACATTCCTGACGATTTTGTTGATATTAGAAGTTCTCGAAACCTTAGCGTAGAGCAAAATCTCAGGCTTAAAGCACATTTGCGCTGGTACCTGCGCGAGAAATCCTTTGTAAAAGTTTGCGATTACTGCAATGGCCGCACATATGGCGACCCAGAGATTACTCCTGGCATACAAACGAAAAGACCGCTTCATTATGTGAAGTTTCCCATATCTGACGTAATTCATCAAAAGGACGCAACCTAGTGAAATTCTTTACTGCAAGTCTTGAGGAACGCGCCATTTCAAAAGAAGCGATAGATTATTTTAATGAGTTTGGTTTCGTGGTTGTTCGCGGTGTTCTTACCGATGATATCTGCCTTGAGGTTGCAAATATTATCGACGAAATTGCAGCCAAAGAACGTGAGGCTGGACAAGCGCACGAATACGGCGAGAGCTTACAACGCGTTTGGAATCTTCTTAATAAACACAGGATTTTTCACCGACTCATCTTATCGGAATATATTTGTTCTTGGATGAATCATCTTTTTGATCGACCAACACATCACAGGAAATTTTTTTTGAGCAGTTTCCAGGCCAATATATTAGATCCGGGTGCGTCAAAGCAAAAAATTCACATTGACACGCCGATCCCTGATCCACATCCGCCTTACATCATCAAAGCGAATTCAATCTGGATGATTGACGACTTCACCAATGAAAATGGTGCTACACAAGTGGTTCCGCGCAGTCACCTTCTGCGGAGGCGACCCACCACCGATGAGGCTATAGATCACCCTGACTTGGTTACCGTTATTGCACCTAGGGGAAGCGTTCTAATTACGCACGGTGCGCTTTGGCATCGCTCAGGTTCTAATCTGTCGAGTACTAAGAGAAGAGTGTTATTGGGGAGTTTTGCGGCTAGCTACGCAAGGGAGATCGCATCGGAGGAGGATATCGTTCGTTGTCTCTCTCCTGAAACTCGGGACACCATGACAAACGCTCTTTTTGACATGGTCGGAGGCTATCATGGCTTAAAGCCGGGTGGGCTCGTTAGCGTCAATCCAACGAATGTAATTCGAAGTAACCCGCAACCCTATGTCCTTTACGGTGCGGGCACCCTCCTCGACGAATGCTGGATGCAGGTAATTCAAATAATGGGTCGTGAACCCACAATGATTATCGACAACAACCCTAATAGAAGCTTTCGCGGTAATATATGCCTTGGCTCTAGCGCTTTAGATTCCTTACCCAAAAATATTCCAATCATCATCTCAACACGACATCACCTACCAATCGCGGAACAACTGCGTGAGAAAGGCTTCAGTAACGTTCGTCACATTATCTTTACACGCGCACGTTTCAACATACAAAGCATAGAGACTCACACATCACTCGTCGAGGTTAAAGATACGCTCGATAGTGCGTCCATGCGAGGTAAAACAGCACTAATTACGGGTTCAACAAGAGGCATTGGATTTCGAATAGCAAACGCCTTAACGGAGCTAGGCGTGGACGTAGTCATTCACGGTCGGATAAAACAAACCGTAGAAATCGCCAAGGCTAAACTTGCTGAAAAATTCGGAATAAAACCTAAAGGAATCATCGCTGACTTAGCGAACGAGGAGGAATGCTACGCCCTGGCTGCAAATCCAACACTAAGTGACCGACCAGTTGATATCCTATACATCAACGCAGGCGTCTGCCCAGCCCTGGACGAACAATCTATCAGGTCATCGTGGCAAACCTACGCAACGACACTATCGGTAAACTTTAGACCAGGAGTTATCTTGACGCAGTCGATCTTGCCATCAATGATTCGGCGAGGCAATGGCAGAATTATTTATGTAACCTCATCGATCAAAAATAAGCCGGAAAGTAGCCACTATATTTGCTCAAAGCGCGCACTAGAGGCCTTTATAGAAGAGCAATCCAATCGGACAGAAGGGACGAATGTCTGCCTATCATCATTCGACCCAGGATGGATCAAAACAGACATGGGTGGCGCCGCAGCTCCTAACGATCTTGAAACGATCATCCCTGGCGCCCTGATCGGAGCACTAGACATTAAACTTCGACCAAACGCGTGGATAACCGCTCAAGATTTCGCAGGCCTAACACTTAGCGACGCCATAAAAAAGGCTACGCTCGACCATCTCATTTTACAACGATAGGATGCAACATGCGAAACTCTCCAAACAAATACGGACCTAACGACAAAGTCAAATCTTGTTATAAATTGGAAAGCGGGCTACGCCTTGGCCAGGAAGGACTACATGCATGCCAAATGGGGCCATTTTCATCACCAATTTTCTATACACCCGAAGAGGCTAGCAAACGAAAAATAACCAAACCAGACCTTATTGAGAAGCGCCGATATATCTTTGATCTATTGAACACCCCTGGTGCAGAAACACCTTGCAGACACTGTGATATGGTCACGGAGAAGACGTTTTCAGAGGTACGTTTCGATCAATTAGGACACATAGACTTAGCAGCAACCACAAGTTGCAACCTCAGATGCCACTTCTGTGGATACACTCAGCAGGATTCATTCGCCGAAGCAAGGTATGACGCGCTGCCGATTCTACAAGAATTCACCCCCGACGATGTCGTGTGGTCAGCCGCGGTCGATTTCAATGGTGGCGAACCAACATTGTTAAAGGATTTCGACGAATATATATCCTATTTTGAATCCCGGAAAATACGCGTGTTTTTGTTTTCAAATGGACTCGTTTATAAACCGTCGGTATACAACGCACTTGTCGATGGAACTATACGATGGGCCTGTATCTCACTAGACGCAGGCACCTCAACCACTTACGAAAAAACCAAAAAAAGCAGCAAGTTTCACCACGTATTAGAAAACATTGGGCGTTACGCCGAAGCGGGTTCGCAAGGTGGAGGAAACGTATCGGTAAAATATATATTCACTGAACAGAATCTTGGAGATGACGATCTTTTCGGGTTTGTATTTGCCATGTTAGCATTGCGACCGCAAGAAGTATGGCTGACCTTTGACTTTGACCCACTATGCAATCTTCCAGCGAACGAACCAAACTTCGGCGGTTACAACTATGGCCCGCACATTAAAGCATATGCTAAAATGTTCAGGACATTTGAGCAATACGGTATCAGAGCAATCCATTACATAGAAAAGCATTTAGCACCAGCGAGCCTTCATGGAAAAAGATTAATGGATCTGGTAGGTATTGAACTAGAGCAAACTAGAGAAATATCCCTGCCGGAGATCCATTTGAGGGACTTCCGAAAGATAAATATCAGCACACAGCGCGTCGAGTTAGTAGAGATCGTCATATCTCAAGGAAAGGCTTACAAAATCGACTGCGACAACATTTTAGAGGAAATAGACCTATCGTCACTGCCTTTGCTCCTAGCGCCGACACCGCTCGATACTAAAGATTACCTAAGTCGAATTGCAAAGGCTGGAATTAATCCATATGGGCTTCTAGACAGAGACAAGGTACTCCAAGGAAAGTTCATCGGAAACCTTATGATTACGTCATACAGAGATGCAAAGATACAAGACAATCGTTATTATCTCGTTCGGTGTAAGAATGAAATCCTGAACGAAGTTGTTAAATCCATAAGCGAAATTAATGGAAATGCAATAATCTATATCGATAAAACTGAGTATTACTCCGCAACGAACAAACCCCTAGCGAAGCAAATCTGGCTAACCCCATCTTCATAAAGGATTAAAAAAACTCAATAGTCGATACAAAGCGAAGCAGATAAAATCTATACAAAAAATACATTGACCAAGAACAGTTGCATATTATTTAGGCGGATTAAGGAATGAATATAAAATGGCAAACACCTGACAAAGCATTGGAAGATTGTCATATTGACTGAGTGAATAGATCATGACACAATTTCTTGTTAGTGTTATCATCTATAATTATAATTATGGTCGATTTTTACACGACTGTTTCAACAGCGTTCTTAGCCAGACGTATCCAAATATTGAAATCTTGTTCTCTGACAATGCCTCGCAAGATAATTCTTGGGAGATAGCTTTAGACTACCAATCGAAATTTCCGAATAGAATTTTTGTCGCAAGAAACCATACTAATTTCGGCACAGACGCAAACTTTAGAAACTGCATCGCCGCGCTAAGGGGAAAATACTTTCTAGTGCTAGGAAGCGACGACGTTATTCATCGAGACTACATTTCGATAGCAGTAAGATATCTCGACACTTGGCCAGACGTTGCCTTTGTTATGGCACACAGATATATTCTTGACGGATTCGGCACAACCAGCTCAGAAGCGCCATTTTACAATGGAAACTACAAACTTTTTCCCCCGAGCCAAGCTGTTGTATACATGATGGCTGCAGTTAACCCATCCATTTCTCAAGTTATTTACAGGAAAGAACCTGCTCTAGCACGATGTGTTCAAGGATCTTTCGCGTCGCAGTACTATGGGACAAGAATCATGGATTTCCGGCTCTGTTTAGAATTCCCGGTGATTTATCTCAGTGATGCTCTAGTAGGTCATCGCATCCATGGAATTAACCAGTCATTGGAGGCGAATTCTAACCTTATGGAAATAATAGGACCATACGTGTTGAATTTTCAATTCGCCGAGCTCGCCAGGCCATTTGGATTTTCTAAAGTTACTGACAAACTTGAGCCGGCAAAACATAAACTTTCTACACTTGCGCTTCGATATTCCAGACGAGCTTTTCATTTTGGCCATCTTAGACTCGCAACCCAATATCTACATTTATCTGCCGCGATCGATCCAGACTCAAAAGACAGCGCCGAATATACCTATTTGAACTCTCTTATTAGCGGAGATGGTCCGTTAGAACTATCGTCAGAGTTACCATCATTAGAGTTTCAACGTACCACCTCATATGATCCCGAACCACCGTTTGATAAAATCGCTTGATCATTATTTTATGGAATAAACAGGCCGCTCATAAACCTTTATCGCATATTCGCAATTCAATAACTGAGACATCATTGGTACATTGTATAGAGACTATACGAAGTATTTATTTGCAAACTTTGGCTTTTCCTTGAAACCTATTACTCCAAAAACAGTCTGCACAATATTTATTCCAAATTTCCTAAATAGCAGAGTCAATGCCTGTAGCGTGAATATGGAGATATGTCCGTTCCTTGGCGCAATGTACCACGATGATAGTACATCAGCGGCGGTCGGAAATCCGTGCAGTAGCGTTTGTATGTGTACAATGCCGTCTCTTGCCAAATGTTTAGATATCCATGCCGCCACCTCATCTACATTATGACAATGCTCAATCACTTCGATGAGGTAAACGAAATCAAACTTGCCTTTTGGATAATCGTTAACGCCAGAAATGTGCGGATCGAAAGAACTTACATTAAAACCCCTATCGATGAGTGCAAGTCCCGTGTCACCAGGATTGCCGCCCGCACCAAAATCTAATAATGTAATTTCGCTTTGAGAGCCATCTAGCATTTCTGCGAGCCGCATGCCGTTCTTGTACGAAAAAGACTCTTTTCGACTTGTATGTTCGAAACCTGGAATTGCACCATCAGCCTTCGAATAGTCTTCGTTATAAATTAACTCCGCGAATTTATATACACTCCATTCATCCATGTCGGGGGTAAAAATGAATCCACAACCGATACAAGCGAAGTAGTTCACAAGAATTTGGCTTATACCAAAGACTCGTTCGCCAAATCTGTCGTGACATGTTTTATTAAAATCGATTGCACCTCTAAATTCTGATCGATTGCCACAACATTTACAAACAATTGGATCCATTTGCCTTAATACCTATCGAACGTATCAAAAGAAAATACACCCTTAAAACTTAGACGTACCATTTGGTCGAGTTTGTCACAAGTTATTAGATATTGTTGCCTTGCCTTGACAGAATCCTCGACTGCATTAAAAAAACAAGACCTCCAGAGCCGAAATAGATGAAGTTCTGCTGGCACACGTAGGAGTAATTCTATTCGCAGCAATCGCTCCATAAATGCTAGGCAGTATTCGTCGAGTTCGCCATTTTGAGTTAAATGAGCAACCACATATTGACTGAATCTGTCCCATAAAAACTGTGTGTGATATCTAAAGAAGTTAGCCGTAAAACGATCCTTGATCCGTCCACTTTTAAATAGATATTCGACATCATCCACTACGAACATGTATCTTATTCCCATCCCTTCTTCCCTCCATCGTTCGATTGAATGAGAACTTTGGACCTCATCTTGTGGTTCTGCAAAATAATCATCTACTACCAAGATCTCTGATTCGTGACAGGCCTTCAGTAAATGTGAAGAGTGGCGAAATGCTGAATGCCGGTCTCGCAATAATGAATTGTGAATAGGCACATCTGGATTTTTGTGCTCATAGTCCAGGTCATAAAACGAACAGACATATGTTCGCTCGATAATGGACGCTCTGATCACCACGCTCGACATCCATCCAAGCAATTCTAGAAAGCCTATATTATTTGCGGCATCAACGAGATTCGACTTAAGTACTTTCTTTGTCCCCTTGGACCGCCTAGCTTGGGTTAAATGAAGTAAATCCACGTTACTACAATCATTTGATTTTATTATCTGCGCAAGATGCTTCAGACAGTTTGGCGAAACCAAATAGTCGTCATCTCCAAGGAGCCACACCCAGCCGTCTGAATTTGGAATAGTTCTGAAGAGATTACCCCAGTTGTCAGGTCTAGGCTCATGTTGTAGCTTATATTTGTTATACTTGATTATTTCCCGAATCGCACCAAATGGCTCAAGCTTTTCGATAAACTCGAATGTGCCATCAGTTGACTCGCTATTGGAAATAACAAGCGTGCATGTAAAAGAGTCGTCCGCTATCTGAGCCTCCAACGACTTAAGCAGGATCTTGAGCTTTTCAAGCCTGTTATAAGTTGGGATCGCAATCATTAGTTTTATGGGCGAACTAGTCATGGTTTGCATTACGCTTTCGTTGTTGTTCGGTTCGCTTGATCTCATGCCAAAGAAACGTTTGCATCCCTTTGCTCAAGAACTTACTTTCAGGATGCTGCAATTAGTGTAGCAACGTCGATATCAAGAGTCTTCGTTTCTTCGACTCGTCGACGTTGCATCTCAACATAAGCCGCCTCGATATGTTTTGCAAACACCTGCCCGTTAAACAAAGCTGAAGTCAATCGATTGTGCTCGAGTCGCCCCTGAAGTTCGGCAAGTAAACCTGGTTCAGACGCCAAGCTGATCGCCTGTTCTTCATACTCCGCCTGCGACACCGTAATCAATTCCGGCAGATCCAGCGCACTTAGCAAACTTGTAGCTACCCTCGAAGCAAACGACTCGCCCTTGAGTGTCAGCAATGGAAGGCCGGCCCACAAGGCATCACTGGCCGTTGTGTGAGCATTATAGGGCGCGGTATCTAAAAACAGCCTTGCTGCTTGATGGCGAGCTAGATGCTCATCAAGCTTCATTCGCGGTGCGAATATCAAGCGAGCCCCGTCAACCCCTCGCATCTTTGCCTCATTCACCAAGTTTGTGATGGCTGCCGCTTTATCTTCCAATAGCCACAGCACACTCTTATCAACCGCTTTGAC
>Ga0214917_10007254_pt1 | contig 11269 bp, 9 predicted proteins | sample LL_1208_BB_MetaG_FD_177983 | JGI IMG/M metagenome (GOLD analysis project Ga0214917, IMG submission 177983) | Freshwater microbial communities from Lake Lanier, Atlanta, Georgia, United States - LL_1208_BB | ecosystem: Environmental > Aquatic > Freshwater > Lake | place: USA: Georgia | collected...
GTCAAGGCATATGATGGTCGCCTCTGGGCGATGTTGACTCAGACTTCGCGCATCATTCCAACTATCGACAATGCAGATACCAGCCAAGAGTCTCGGAAGGAGCAACTCCCATCCCGGCACACCTTCTACAAAATTCCAAGCACCTTCCGGCCAGTCGGGAACTATTGTGGCGGAAGTGTTCTTCGAAACGAGAATGCCGGAGGCTCCGGATTCACCTGCCTCTAGAGCATCCGCCATTCGATCTAAATCATCTACTAGAACCCCATCCAGCACTGGCCCCAGGGCCAAAGCCATCGCGGTTTCATATCCGGATCGAATCTTCAGCATTGGCCAAATTGCCTCAGCACCAATCTGACCTTTCTCCGACAAAACCCGCAAACACACTTCGGCCTCTCCAGAGGAACGTTCACGAATCGCTTCCTCTCGAGAGCGAGCCAGAGTCCTTTCCGCATCCACCTCCGAAAGCTTCTTTTCCGCTGATGCCAATTCGGACTCTGCTCGGCGAAGATCCTCTTCCGCTCTTGTGATTCTATCCCTGGCCTCAGGAACCAAACCTTCAGCCTCACGCAATCTCGAAAACAATTCCTCAAGTCCCGATTTTTCCAATGTTTCCTCACGCTCTTTTTCAGACAACTCGAGACGAACTCTCTCCAAAACCTCGCACCGCTGACGGGTCGTAACCTCTTCCGCATGTGCCCTTGCACGTGCGCCCTCAGCCTCACGTCGGGCCGATTCACGGCGCGCACGTATGGATTCCATCCTGGAAACCGCCTCCTCGCGATTCCGACGTGCAACTGCAACCTGCTCTTGCGCATCCCGACAGACCTGTTCGGCCTGTTGAAAATCTCCAGAAACCTTTTCCATCTCGGCGGTCAGGGAGCGGATCAGGTCCTCCTGCGTGGAAGCTTGCCGTTCGGCCAAAGCAATTTCGCCTCGCGCCCTCTCGATCGCTGCGCCTAATTCATCAGCACGTTGGGTCTGCATGCTGGCTCGTTCCCCGCAACGAACTTCCTCAGCTTGGGCTGCGACAACTTCCCTTTCGGCTTCCCTCCATATCCTGTCAGCCTCTTCCAATTTCAGCCTCTGAGCCCTCACCCCCTGCTCACAAGTGATCTCCGCCGCGTGGGCCCGCTCTAAATCACCCTTGGTTTTGGCTTGTGTATTCGAGAGCTCATCAATCTTGATCAACAACTGATCGCGCTCCCGAGCGGAAAGCGCCAAATCCAACCTCTTTAATTTATCGAAGATTTCGCGATGCCGCCGGGCTTTGCCAGCTTGACGCTGTAATGAACCTATTTGTCGCCGTACCTCTCTTAAAATGTCCGCCAAGCGAAGCAGGTTCGCCTCAGTTCCCTCCAGTTTTCTCTCCGCCTCACGTTTCTGCACCTTGAAACGCATCACGCCAGCCGCCTCCTCAAAAATCGCCCGCCGATCTTCTGGACGAGACGAAAGAATCTGATCAATCTTTCCCTGCTCCATGATGGAGTATGCGGCCCGACCGATTCCCGTATCTAAGAACAGCCTTTGAATGTCTTTAAGGCGACAGTTGGCCCCATTCAACGCGTATTCGCTCAACCCGTCCCGAAAGACCCGGCGTGTGATCTGAACCTCGTGATAATCCGTCCCGAGAACCGTTTCACAGTCGGTAAAAGTGAGAGAAACCTCTGCCATGCCACTAGCTCTACGGCCGGCCGCCCCATGAAAAATAACATCAGCCATCTCCTGTCCTCGCAACGCTTTGGCAGACTGCTCACCCAGAACCCATCGGATCGAATCCAGAATATTACTCTTCCCAGTCCCGTTTGGACCCACAATGGCAGTGATCCCCTGATGAAATTCCAAAACGGTTCTATCACAAAAAGACTTAAAACCCTCGATTTCTAACCGCTTTAACTTCATCGCTTCTCATGCCTACGCACCATGTAAACCCAAGCAAGAAAATCCAAGATGTTGTGTGAATACATTCTTAATCCTCTATTCATTGTAAATATCCTTTCTTGCTAGCCTCACTCATGATCGTCCATAAGTTGTTCTGAATGACACCAACAGGATCCAGGCCAGGCACCACCCGGAAGGAAAGTGACTCAATGGGCGCAGTGGATGTGCCGACGGATCGATATTATGGGGCCCAGACAGAACGCTCTCTCCATCATTTCGATATTGGGCATGACAAGATGCCCACTCCTCTAATTCACGCCTTTGGCCATCTCAAGAGAGCCTGTGCTTTGGCAAATTACGAATTGGGTCTGCTTACAAAGGAAAAAGCCGACCTCATCACCCAAGCAGCCAGTGAAGTCGCAGAAGGCAAGCTCGATGGGCATTTCCCCCTTCGTGTCTGGCAGACCGGAAGCGGCACACAGACCAATATGAACGTCAACGAGGTGATTTCCAATCGGGCGATTGAATTGGCCGGGGGGGTGCTGGGCTCAAAAAAACCCGTCCATCCCAACGACGACGTCAACATGTCCCAATCCTCCAATGACACTTTCCCTACCGCCATGCACCTGGCTGCCGTATCGGAGCTCAAAAAGACCCTTCTTCCTTCTGTCCAACAACTCCGCGATGCCATCAACAAAAAATCCAAGGAGTTCAAGGATTTGATCAAAATCGGCCGAACCCACCTAATGGATGCCGTCCCCATGACCTTGGGACAGGAGTTTTCCGGTTATGTCACCCAACTGGATGCCGCCATGGCCCGAATCGAAGCATCCCTTCCAGAGCTTCATGAATTGGCTCTTGGAGGAACCGCTGTGGGTACAGGCCTCAATACCCATGCCCAATTCCCGGGAAAAGCCGCTGCCCATCTGGCCAAGTCGACGGGGTTCTCCTTTGTTTCAGCTAAAAACAAGTTCTATGCGCTCGCCACGCATGATCCCCTTGTTGCAGCAAGCGGAACTCTTCGATCTCTTTCCGTTGCCCTAATGAAAATTGCCAATGATATTCGATGGCTTGGATCAGGCCCCCGTGCCGGTCTTGGCGAACTGCAACTCCCTGAAAACGAACCCGGCTCCTCGATTATGCCCGGAAAAGTAAATCCGACCCAATCCGAAGCCATGACCATGGTTTGCACGCAAGTCCATGGAAACGATGCAGCCATCGGCTTTGCGGGGTCCCAAGGCAATTTTGAGCTCAACGTCTTCAAGCCAGTCATTATTCATAACTTCCTTCACTCGGTTCAACTCCTGACCGATGCCTGCCGCTGTTTTCGTGAATTCTGCGTGAAAGGTATTCAGGCCGACGCCGCCAAGCTTAAGGATTATACGAGCCGTTCTCTTATGCTGGTCACCGCTCTCTCTCCAAAGATCGGATACGACAAAGCTGCCGAAGTCGCCAAAAAGGCGCATCATGATAACTCGACACTAAAGGAGGCTTGCCTTTCGCTTGGTTATCTCAAAGCGGACGAGTTTGATAAGTTGGTTCGACCGGAAGACATGCTCGGACCCAAGGCCTAGCGAAAGCCCCGAACATACCACTACAGAAAATCCGAGGCATCATGCTCAGGAAATTCTTTTTAATCCTGCTTCTCCCGGTCTCGCTCCATGCCGCAGATCACCCAAACTTCATTTTCATTCTGATCGATGACATGGGCTGGAGGGACGTAGGTTTCGCCGGGAGTGAACTAGCTCCAACCCCAAACATCGATGCGCTGGCAAAAAAAGGCCTCATCTTCAAGCAGGCCTACGCCAGTGCCCCAAACTGCGCCCCCACGCGTGCCTGCCTGATGACGGGTCAATACACTCCACGTCACGGTATCTACACCGTGATCGATGACCGTCATGCCCCGGGCTCCCCTCAACACAAAATCATAGCCGCTGAAAGCAAATCGGAGCTCCCTTCGCCCACCCTGACTTTGGCCGATATTCTCAAATCAAATGGTTACTCCACCGGCATGGTGGGGATGTGGAATCTTGGCCGCGGCAAGAACGGTCCTGCCAGCCCTCTCGGACGCGGCTTCCAGTATTTCACAGAACCCAAAACGCTGGGGTTCGAAAAAGACGCCTACCTTCGGAAGGATGGATCCGAACTTACGGACGTCATGACGGATGACGCCATTCAGTGGATGACAGAACATAGGGATGGCCCCTTTTTCCTATACTTTGCCCCCCACGCGGTTCATGCCCCCTTCGATCCAAAGCCAGAACTTCTCGCGAAATACACCAACAAGAAAGATCGGATGGCGGCCGAGTATTCTGCCACGATCGAATGTTTGGATAAAAATATCGGGAAACTTTACGCCGAACTGGAAAAGCTCGGGCTGACCAAAAATACCCATATCTTTTTCACTTCAGATAACGGTGGGACCCGCCAGTTCAATGCCCCGCTTAGGGACGGAAAGGGATCTCTTTATGAAGGTGGGATCCGTGTTCCCGCATTTTGGAATGGCCCAGGCGTGAAAGACGATTCCGTGAGTGAGGTGCCCGTCTCGACAATCGACTTCCTCCCCACCCTCCTTGAACTGGCAGGTATCCCTCCTCCCGCAACCCAAGTGATTGATGGCCGAAGCCTCCTCCCTATTCGCAACGGAAAAAACCTCGAACGCACCGACCTTTTTTGGCACTTCCCTTGTTACACGGGTAACGCCAAGCCCAGTAGCGCTATCCGACAAGGAAACTGGAAGTTGATTGAATTCTTTGAAACCGGAAAACCAGAGCTCTACGATCTTTCCTCCGACCCATCGGAGAGCCGGAATCTGGCAAACACCAACACCGAAAAAACCAACCTCCTTCTCCAAACTCTTCATGACTGGCAAAAAGAAATAAAAGCTGCCCTACCTTCGGGCCCCAACCCCGACTACAATCCTGATGCCAAAAAGCGGCCCCGCGAAGAACGCTAAAACTATCCTTGGTTGACCATAATTCCCTTCGTGCTTTGGAGGTGATCTTCCTGCATCATCAGAGATGCCTTTTCAGCAACTAGGGCTTGCCCCACAAGTCATTCAATCGGTCAAAGACGCTGGCTATACCGAGCCCACCCCCATACAGACAGCCGCCATTCCGGTCATTCTCCAACGTCATGATCTAATGGGCATCGCCCAAACCGGCACGGGAAAAACTGCCGCCTTCGTTCTTCCTCTCCTCTCGCTTATGGCCTCCAACCCACCCCAGCATCGCGGAATCCGGGGGCTTATCATGGTTCCCACAAGGGAGTTGGTGGTCCAAGTGGAGGAAAACATCCGGACCTACGCCCGCCACCTCCCCCTGAGGGTGGCCACGATCTTCGGTGGGGTGAGTGAGAGACCTCAAATCCGCGCTCTACAACAAGGGGCGGATATGATTGTCGCCACCCCAGGTCGTTTACTGGATGTCATCCGGGGACGAGAGGCAAGTCTCCGCTCCTTGGAATTCCTCGTTCTCGATGAAGCCGACCGCATGCTGGACATGGGCTTCATTCATCCCATTCGCCAGATTGTTAGACTCCTTCCACAGCAAAGGCTCACCCTATTGTTCTCAGCCACCCTCTCACGGGAGATTGAGCAACTCAGTCGTGAATTCATGCACCACCCAAAAATGGTTGAGATTGGCCGCCGATCCAACCCGGCCGAAACGGTCACCCAATACCTTTATGAAATATCCCACCACGCCAAGATGTCCCTCTTGTCACATCTCCTAAAAAACGAGGCCTTGAAAACCGTTCTTGTTTTTTCACGCACGAAGCATGGAGCCGACCGAATTGCCCGGCGCCTTGAGTCAGCCAGAATTCCATGCGCCACACTACACGCAAACCGATCACAGAATCAGCGGTTACGTGCCCTGCAAGATTTTAAAAACGGAAGAGTTCGAGTGCTTGTCGCAACAGACATTGCCGCCCGTGGAATCGACGTGGAGGGAATCTCCCACGTCATCAATTACGACTTCCCTCGCCATCCGGAAGACTATGTCCATCGGATCGGCCGAACCGGACGAGCCCAAGCCGTCGGCGAAGCCATCAGCTTTTTAGCGCCAGATGATCATTCCCACCTTCGCACGCTGGAACGGTTTCTCCGTCGGGGAATTTTACGGAAGAAAGTCGAGGGTTTCACCGAACCCGTCAATACCGCGGCACCCCGAGATCCTGCGGCGCCTCCTCCGCCTCCTTACCGACCTCGGCGCGACACTATGCCTTGGCGACTGCGCCGAAGCTGGAAAAACAAGGAGCGCTTCCCTCCTCACCATCACTCGGGCGATTCCTCCGATTCATCACGAGGTAGAAGATAGTTTTTGACGGTTGTTCATTGACCTTTTCGATCTGTAATTCAGATGGATGAAGGTATGTCGCTAAAGGATTTCCACCCCCTTGGCCTCCTTTTGGACGAGATCCCGTTTCACCCCAGCCGTAGTTTTGTGCACCAAGTTGAATCCGATCAGTGGAAGGAGTTTGGTATCCAGAAAAAGGACCAGCTCCTTCTTGAGTTCCGTCCCCTCAAGGATCTCGATCTTGCACTGATTCATCACAACGGACAGTCGGTTCTGACCCAGTATCGACACCATCCAAAACCCCATTTCGTTGCCCCTTCTCCGTCTGCATCGATTCCGGAAAACGAAGCCGTCCTCCAAGGTGTCGTAACTTGCCTCGTGCGCATGATGTGATCTCGCTCCGTTCAGTTCTTCACCTGGATGCGGATGCATTTTATGCATCGGTCGAACAGGCGGCCGACTCCCGACTCCGCGGGAAAGCAATGGCCGTCGGGGGTGAGAATCGAGGTGTCATTTCATCTGCAAGTTACGAAGCCCGGGCCCTTGGGGTGCAGACCGCCATGTCCACCTCCCAAGCCAAACGTCTTTGCCCCAGCTTAATTCTTGTCCCTGGAGATTTTGAGAAATACGAACGCTTTTCGCGCCTAATGTTCGCTTACGCCTACGACCTAACCCCGGATGTTGAAGTCTGTTCGATCGACGAGGGATATTTAGACCTCTCAAAACAACGACATGGACACCCTCGTGACTCGGCGATCCACCTAGCAAAGGTCATTCGTGAAAATCTAAAAATCACCATCTCGCAGGGATTGGCCTCGAATAAATTTTGTTCCGCCGTCGCTTCAAAATTGAAGAAGCCCAACAACTTTATCGAAGTCCCTAATGGAAAAGAGCTGGAGTTTCTCGCCCCTCTTCCGATTCGATGGTTGCCGGGCATCGGGAAGAAAACAGAACTCCTCTTAGCTCAAGCCGGTCTCACCATGATTTCCGAAGTGGCTCAAATGTCTCTTAAGGAACTCGAACGGATAGCCGGATCATCAGCTTCAGTTCTTCAGTCTTTCGCCTTGGGTAATGATCCCCGCCCCGTCATTCCCGCCTCTGCTGCACCGAAATCGTTTGGGGAACAGGAAACATTTTCATCCGACAGTCAGGATGAACACTTTCTCTTGGCGGTTCTCCGCTCGATGACGGATCGTCTTTGTCGGCGACTCCGGGATGAACGGCTTGCCGCCCGCACCCTTACTTTGCGAATCCGTTACAGGGATATGGAGGAGACGATACGCTCCGAATCAATTTACGAGCCTTCTCCTCACGAAAGTGATTTTTACCCCATCCTCCAACTTTTACTCCGCAAGGCTTGGACGCGCCCCGAAAGCTTACGTCTGGTCGGGGTCAGACTGACGAATCTTCATACGGCCCTTCCTGAACCAGAACTTGCCCTGACGGGATTACCCCAGAAAAGCGCCTCGGAAAGACTTCAACTAGCTGAAGCTTCGGATTTCCTACGTCGGAAGTACGGAAAAAAGGCGGTTTTACGGGGCCACGATTTGTGGCTCAGTAAAAAACGCTCAGTTGGAAAGAGCGACAGCGATTCGCTCCCCCGCCCAGGCAAGAAGTAAGCCGCCTGCCACACTGGCCAAAACATAACCCCAAGCCAAAATCGTTTCCCCCCTTCGAAACAGGAGAATCGTCTCAACGCTGAAAGCTGAAAAGGTGGTAAAACCACCTAAAAATCCTGTGACCAATAAATACCTCATATGAAACCCCATGAACCAACGATCAGAAACCCATCCGTAGATAAGACCCACCACCAGACATCCCAACCAATTCACTGCCAAGGTAGCCCAAGGTATTTTTTCGTTCGGATACAGGTGAACAACCCATGCACCCACGGAAAAACGCAGCAAAGAAGCAATCCCACCTCCTAACATCGCTGCGATTCCATGGCGGAGCAGGTCAGAATTCATCGGTGAAATAGCCCCTTGGCGAAACACACCCCGGAAATCCAACTGCCCACGACTAGAACTACACCCACCCCCATCCGACCCCAGTATGGACTCATAGCTTGCACCAGGGAAATGTCCTCCGACCGACTGCCCACGCCTTGTACCAATGCCACGCAGAAAGTAAGGGTTCCCACCAGTGCCAATGTCATTTCCAAAGCTCCACGAAAAAAATGCCCGCTACGAAAGGTACCCAACCCTGGTAAAACCGTGGCGTTTAAACCAAAACAGTTCCGCGCCTTTTCAAGGTTAGCGAGAATCGGAGGTTCCGGAGAAAAAGATTTGTTCATACGCGACCATCGTTGCGAGCAGGGTTAATGGAACTGTAACAAATAGACCAACAATCAGGCAAAGCATGCCCAGAACATTAAGGCCCCCCAACAACAGCAAAAGAATCAAGTACGACCAGAAGTTGGGCGCCACTCCTCGCCAACTTTTTTTTAAGGACTCCCAAAAATCCATGGACGTACAGGCAGCCAACGGTACCGCCATCGACCAATTGATCAGCAAGTAGAACATGGCAAGTGTGGCCGCAAAGATTGGCGCGCCGATCCCGACCAAGAGCCAAGGATGTTCCACCAATTTCTCCATCGCCACCCCGGAAGAACCATAAAGCGCTGCAGCGGGGATCGCTCCAAGGAGAAAAGGCCCAAAAGCCATTAGGCTGGAAACTGTGGTAGCCAAAAAGCACGGCAGAAACCTCTCCTTCACAATAGACGTTACATCCGAGACTCCGGTAGACCGCTTGTAAAGCGCTTGCCTGCAAAAGAAGTAGAGACCTCCCAAGATTGGTCCGTTCAGCAAAAAGGCCAGAAAAGCTCCCACCACCGGAATACTGTTCATCAGGAATTGCAGAAGGAGTACTAGTACAATAACTCCGGTAATTTTCCATGGGTCCTGTCGGTAGGCTCTCCACGCTTGGCCCAGACAATGGCCGGCACGAAGCCTACTCCCAAGACGAAGGTCTTTAACTCCTTCGACCGAACGTAGTACGGGAGGGTGAGCAGAACCAGTCGGGTAAAACTCATCTAGACCTCCTAGAGCGATCCACTGAGATTGTCCGTCCGGTTTCACTTGTGTCGCTTGGTCGGCGCGACCCTCGCGAATCCACCGCTTAAGCTCATCCGGGGTTACCGGACCGTAGGTTTTGCCGTCACCACCAATGATTTCATACATCCCTGCATCATCGAAACGTTTCCCTCGCGTCACAAGTCTCTTTTTATTCGCAACTTAATGGCAGCTCTCATCCGAGATACGTTGGCGATCGGATAGTGAAAACCCATAACAGAGAGATGAGCATGCGATTGACCCTTCTACTTCTCACTGGGTGCACTTTATTCCTGCCAAGTCTTCACTCCGCGCCACCCATGGAAACTCCCTACCAACCATTTGATTTCGACAATTGCAGGAGAAATCCGCTTCAAGCAAAACAGACACAAAACATTTCTTCAAAGGAAGGTCGCGATCTGCAAAGTAACCTTATTTCCGGCAAGAACGACAAGCAGAAGGATATCGCCAGGGAAGCTGCCTCTCTCTTTCCTGATCCAGAATCGATACCTTTACACAAGGAGCCAGAGCACATCCCTACCCCCAACGAATTAACTGACCAGATTACTGTCGCCCGAAGCGGGGAAACGACAAAGGGTCAGAAAGATCTCCTCGTGAGGGGCAAGGTTTCCAAAGAACTCAATCTGTCGCAAATGTCTGAGTCAGATTACGAAATTTACGTCAGTCAACACCGCAACCAGCGTGATGAGGCGGAGAACCGCCCTACAAACCTCAACCCCATGCCCACCGTGACCAACTTGAAGACCGACGGACCCGCTCACGCCTACTCCGTGACGCAAGCAGGAGTGCGCAATCCAACCTCAAACCAAAATCCTTTTGAGGATTTGATTCATGCTCTTCGCTTAGATGAGCCGGTTACCCACGGGAATGATCCTCTTCCGTCAGGCAAAGTCAAAAGTAAGACGGCCGATCCCAACCCGCCTGCCGCCAATCAGACTGCCAGCACGAACCCGTAAGTTAGGAGGGAGGCAAATTCCGGGTTGGCTCCTCTCCCAAAGACCGGATATTCTTTTTCCATAGGTGCGGTGGCAGAGTGGTCGAATGCGGCGGTTTGCTAAACCGTTGTACGGGTAAAACCGTACCGGGGGTTCGAATCCCCCCCGCACCGTTTATTTAGTCTTTTTTAGCGAAAGTGGCTTTAATGAAGCTCGATCCGACGTTACTAAAATTAAAGACGTGTAACCCCATTTCCTCAGCCAAATCCGTGCAGAACCGAATCCCGCGAACACTGTTTCCCATGTGATCCAACCGCGGAGAATAGCTTCCGATTCCCAATTGGCGGTTAATTACAGCAAGGATCCCTCCCGCCACACCGCTTTTTGCCGGAATCCCCACTCGAAATGCCCACTCTCCTGCAAAATCGTACATCCCACAGGTAAACATCACACTCAAGACGTCCCGGACAGAGTCAAAACTCAAAACCTCTTTTCCGGTGACCGGATTGGTGCCGAGGTTCGCGAGTGTCGCCCCCATAATGGCTAAATCCCTCGCATTCACGAGAACGGAGCACTGCTGAAAATACAAATCCAACACCTCTTCCACATCACCATCTATGAGGTCCACATTTTTTAAAAGATACCCAATGGCTCGATTTCGATGTCCCGTCTCCTTCTCACAGCGGTAAACTTCAGGGTCCACCCTCAGATCCCTGCCAGCGGCTGCGCTGAGCAACGATAGAATTCTTCCCATTCTCTCCCTCACATTTTTACCCGGAACCATGCCGGTATCGGTAATCGCCCCTGCATTGATCATCGGATTAAAGGGCTTCCGACTCGAACGTAACTCGAGGGAGTTAAAAGCTTCCCCGCTGGGCTCAACACCAATTCGCTTTAAAACAGCATCCCGACCATGGGTCTCGACAGCCAATCCAAAAAGGAAAGCCTTAGAAATCGACTGTACTGTGAACTCCACCGAGGTCTCGCCTACTTCCCAAACCTCACCATCTACCTCAGCGACCGCAATTCCAAAGTGATCAGGATTAGCTTTAGCCAACTCAGGAATGTACGATGCGACTGTGCCATCATC
>Ga0214917_10007255_pt1 | contig 11269 bp, 9 predicted proteins | sample LL_1208_BB_MetaG_FD_177983 | JGI IMG/M metagenome (GOLD analysis project Ga0214917, IMG submission 177983) | Freshwater microbial communities from Lake Lanier, Atlanta, Georgia, United States - LL_1208_BB | ecosystem: Environmental > Aquatic > Freshwater > Lake | place: USA: Georgia | collected...
ATACGATGCAGAAGGGGCGCGCAAGGCGCTGCAAGCGGTGGCGATGATGCATGATCCTCTCTAAACTGCCCGACCACTGCGGTCGCGACGCCGGCCGAAATGTTAACGGAGTGTGCTGCGCCATGCAGGGTTGCCTACGCCCCTCGTTTCTCGCTCGCTTGACCGCCGTCGCACTGGCTGCGGCCGCGACACTCGCCACCTCGGCGCCCGCCAGCGGACTCACGATCGCGCGCTTGTTCGACGGCCCCGAACTCGCCGGTGCCTCGTTGCGCCGCATGCGCTTTTCACCGGACGGCAAACTCGTCACTTTCCTGCAAGGCAAGCCCGAGGCTAAAGATCGGCTGGATCTTTGGGCACTCGACGTCGCGACGGGCGAACGGCGGCGCCTAGTCGACTCCGCGGCGCTGGTCGCGGACGAAGGGCGGCTGTCGCCGGAGGAAGAAGCGCGGCGCGAACGACAACGCACCTCCTCGCTCGCCGGCATCGTCGATTACGAATTCTCGAGCGACGGTAATTCGTTGCTGCTGCCGCTCGCCGGCGATTTGTTTATCTACGACTTGCGCGCCCCGGCCGGTCGCTCACCGGTGCGCCGCCTGACCAGCACCGCGGAGGCGGAGACGGACGCGCGATTCTCACCGGACGGGCGGCGCGTGAGCTTCGTCCGCGAACAAAATTTGTACGTCATCGATTTGTCGACCGGCGCCGAACGCGCGGTCAGCAGCGACGGCCGTGCACTCGTGTCCTACGGCACGGCAGAGTTCATCGCCCAAGAGGAAATGGATCGCAGCACGGGCTATTGGTGGTCACCCGACGGCACGCGCATCGCTTACACGCGCGTCGACGAGTCGACGGTCGACGAAGTCGAACGCTTCGAGATTTTCGCCGACGGTGTGAAGGTCGTTCGGCAAAGATATCCGGCGGCGGGCCGACCCAACGCTCGCGTCGAACTTTTGGTTGCGGAGATTGCGGGCAATACCCCTGCACGCAAACTCGACGCGGCGGCGGCCGGCGACGGCTACCTCGCGCGAGTCGATTGGTTTCCGGACGGTCGGCAAGTGGCCGTGCAACGACACTCGCGTGATCAAAAAACCTTGGAGCTGCTCGCGGTCGACGTGCAATCGGGCGCCGCGCGCACGCTGCTGGTCGAGCGCTCGGACACTTGGGTGCCGCTGCACGAGGAACTCGCCTTCTTGAAGCGCCGGCCGGCATTTCTTTGGGCATCGGACCGCAGCGGCTTTCGGCATCTCGAATTGCGCGACCTGAACGGCCGCTTGATTCGACCGATCACCGCCGGCGAATGGATGGTGGTGGGCGACGGCCGTGAACGCGCCGTGAAATGGATCGACGAGGAACGTGAACTCGTCTACTTCGTCGCCAATCGCGACACGCCGATCGATCGACATCTGTACGTTGCTTCTTACGCGGGACAGCAACGCGACCCGCGGCGCATCGACGCCGGCGTGCGGCGTTTGAGCGAGGGCGCGGGCTGGCATTCGGTGGCGATGGCGCCGCGCGGTGGCAACTGGCTCGACACGTTCTCGAATCCCGAGCGACCGCCGTCACTCACGCTGCGCAAGCGCGACGGCAGCCGACTCGCGACGCTGGTGGCGAACGAACTCGATGCCCAGCATCCCTACGCGCCCTACCTCGCCGCGCATCGCCCCACGCAGTTCGGCACGTTGACGGCCGCAGACGGCCAGACGCTGCACTACAAATTGCTCACGCCCGCACTGCAACCGGGACGCAAATACCCGGTGATCGTCAGTGTTTACGGCGGCCCCGGCAATCAAAACGTCCGCCGCGCTTGGGGTGGCTATTTCGATCAATATTTGGCGCAGCAAGGCTATGTGGTGTTCACGCTCGACAATCGCGGCGCCGGCTTTCGCGGCACGCGCTTTGAGGGGGCGATCCACCGACGTTTGAGCAACGTCGAGGTCGAAGATCAAGTGCGTGGCGTCGACTTCCTGCGCACCCTACCGTACGTGGATGCGAACCGCGTCGGGGTGTTCGGTTGGAGTTACGGCGGCTACATGGCGTTAATGTGCATGGTGCGCGCGCCCGAGCACTTCACCGCCGGCGTGTCCGGCGCCCCGGTCACGGACTGGAGGCTCTACGACACGCACTACACCGAACGCTACATGGGCACGCCCGCCGACAATCCGCAGGGCTATCGTGACTCGATGGTCATGACCCACGCCGCGAACTTGCGTGGTCCGTTGTTGATCATGCACGGCATGGCCGACGACAACGTTTTGCTCACCAACAGCACGGCACTCTTCAAGCGCCTGCAAGATTTGAACAAGCAGTACGACAGCGTCCTCTATCCGGGCAGCAAGCACGGGTTATTGCGCTTCAAAGGCACCGGCCCGCACGGCTACGCCACCATTCAAAGATTTTTCGACGCCGCGCTGCGCGAACCATCGACCACGGGGATTTCCAGCAAGTGAATTCGCTCGCACATCTTTTCGAACGTAATCGCGATTGGGCGGACGCTCGCCTGCGCGAGGACCCGCGATTCTTCGAGCGACTCGTCGGCCAGCAATCGCCCGACTATCTTTGGATCGGTTGCGCCGACAGTCGCGTGCCGGCCAACGAAATCGTCGGCCTCGACCCGGGCGAGCTGTTCGTACACCGCAACGTCGCCAACGTCGTGGTGCACACCGATCTCAACTGCCTCTCGGTACTGCAATATGCGGTCGACGTGCTCGACGTCGAACACGTGATCGTCTGCGGTCACTACGGTTGTGGTGGCGTGAATTCGGCCTTACGTAACGATCGACTCGGGTTGATCGACAATTGGTTACGTCACGTGCAAGACGTGATGCGCAAGCACCGCGCGCAGCTCGATGCGCTGCCGGACGATCGCGCGCGACAACGCCGGCTGTGCGAATTGAACGTCATCGAGCAAGTGCTCAACGTCGGCGAAACCACCATCGTGCAGAGTGCTTGGGATCGCGGCAAGCCGCTGGAAGTGCACGGCGTGATCTACGATCTCTCCGACGGTTTGCTACGCGACATGCGGGTCGCCGTGCGTAGCCCCGGCGAATTCGCCGAACTTTATCGGCGCCTGCTCGACCGCGATTGACGGCGCGCGCCGTCAGAGTTGAATCTTACCGCCGCCGCCGAGTCCGCCGGCCGCATCGGGCACGACGATGCGCGAGGCCGCTTCACGACGCATCTCACGCGCCTCTTCAATCGCTTCTTCGAGCGCGATCTTGACCGCCGCCGGGAACTTCTCGATCGCTTCGGCGAGATCTTTGGCTTCGATCTCGAAGCCGAGCGGCAGCACGCCACCCGGCGTCAACAATTGCGTCTGACCGGCGTACAACACCGGACGTGACGCATCGACGCTGCCGTCGACCGATACGGGCGTCATGCGCCGCAAGGTGCCGGCCCGTCGATCGGTGAACACTTCCTCGCGGTAGAGTCCCTGCACGTCGAATTTGATTTCCGGCAGTCCTTGTTCTTGCATGACCGTTGTCCTGATTGGTGTTGAAACGTGGAGCGAAGATTAACGCGGCCGCGCATGCGCCTCGGCGACGTTATCGATGGTCGCCGGTGCGCCGTGCTGGCGAATGATGGCTTTCTTACGGAAGAACCGCGTGTAGCCACTCGGGCCCATGCGTGAACCACCCATACCGGAAAGCTTGAACGAATTTTTGTCGGCTTCGTAGCAGATCGCCGTCAACGAGCCATCGTTGAGACTCACGCCGCCCGCATCGATGTGACGCGCGATGCCCTCGGCTTCCTCGAGCGTCCCGGCGATCACGCCGGCGGATAGACCGTAATCACCGTCGTTGGCGAGCGCGATCGCCTCGTCGAGGGTGTCGTAGGGCATCACGGGAATCACCGGTCCGAACGTTTCGTCGCGCAGCAAACTCATGGAGTGATCGACGTCCACCACCACAGTTGGGCGCAGCCACTTGCCGCCGTGATCTTCGATTTCGCCACCACAAAGAATTTTTGCGCCCTTCGCTTTTGCATCGGTCAATTGCGCCGCGACGACTTCGGCCTGCTTGGGAAATATGAACGGGCCGATGGTGCCGGCGTGGATATCGGGCCAGTTCGGTTCGACTGCGCGGGCCTTCTCGACCAAGCGCGCGACGAATCGATCGTAGAGACTACGGTGCACGTACACGCGCTCGATACTTTGACAGGCTTGTCCGGTCGCCAGACACGTCGCGCGCAACGCGACGTCCGTCGCACGTTCGAGATCGGCGCTCGCGGTGATGATGAGCGGATCGTTACCGCCGAGTTCCAAAAAAGCCGGCACGAAATGTCGCGCCGCATTTTCGGCGACGGCCCGACCGGTGGCGACACTACCGGTGAAACACACGATGTCGGCGAGTCCGACCAATGCTTCGCCGGTCGCCCGACCGCCCGGTTGCAAACGAAACACGGCGGCGAGCTCGGGAACGTCGGCGATGCTCTGCATCGCAGGTACGACGAAACGCGGCGTGACTTCGCTGGGCTTGACGTAGACGGCGCAACCGGCGAGCAGCGCCGGAATCGCGTCGATGAAGCACAGCGACACGGGAAAATTCCACGGGCTGATGATGCCGACGAGCGGATACGGCACGTACTGCGAGTGGTAGCTGATGTTCGGGTTGCTGGGCGAGCGGAAATCTTCTTCGAGCGCGAGTTTCGGTGCATCGCCACACCAGCGATCGATCATGCCGAGGACCGAGCCGACCTCGCTGGTCGCGATCAAATGGCGGCCGGTATCGATCGCGAGCGCGGCCGTGATCGCCGGTTGTCGCGCGAGCCAGGCTGCGCGCCAACGCTTCAAAACCGCGATGCGCTCGTCCTGCGAACGGGCGCTCCACGCGCGTTGCGCGACGCGCAGTGCGGCGAGGTCCGCCTGCAATTGCGCGGTGCTCGGTGCGTCGAAGTGATAATCGATTGCGCCGCTGCGCGGATTGCGGACGTCGAAACGTTCACCAGCGACGAAATTTTGTTGGGCTGCCTGCGCCATAGGGTCGCGATTCCTGTGTCTCAAGTCGTCATATTGCGGCAGCGAACCGTCGCTGCAAAGCCGCAACGAACGGTCGGTCCGCTTCGAGGATGTCCTCGGTCGCGAGCGCGCCGAGCGCCACCCATTTGAGCGCCTGACCATCGAGCGCCACCGGCTCGCCCGTGTACCGTTCAACCGCGAACAGATGCAAGCGCACGCGGCGCTGCGGATAGTCGTGCTCGAGCGTACACAGCAATTCCGGATCGCGAATGTCGACGCCGATCTCTTCGCGCAATTCGCGCGCAAGAGCGGCCGTCGCCGATTCGCCGAGCTCGAACTTGCCGCCGGGAAATTCCCAGCGGCCCGCGTGCGACTTACCCGGCGGGCGCTGCGCGATCAGCACCCGGCCGCCGCCGTCGAGCAACGCCGCAGCAGCGACGTCGATGATTTCGCAGGTGGTTATCCGAGCGCTCCGTGGCACTGCTTGAATTTTTTACCCGAGCCGCAGGGACAAGGCTCGTTGCGACCGACCTTGCGCTCGTTGCGTACCGGCTCGTTGCGCGCGGCATCGTCGGGCGAACCTTCGGCGGCCGCCCCGGCGAGCACCGACTGCGCTTCGGCATGTTGTGCGCGCAGCGCCTCGGTCAGGCGCCGCTGCCGCTCTTCTTCTTCGCGCTGCAGCTCGGCTTCACTACGCACTTCGACACGCGTCAACACGGACACCGTCTCGTACTTCACGCGCTCGAGCATCGCTGTGAACAGCTCGTAGGCCTCGCGCTTGTATTCGTAGCGATAGTCTTTTTGCGCATAGCTGCGCAGATGGATGCCCTGGCGCAAATAATCCATCGCTGCGAGGTGCTCGCGCCAGGCTTGGTCGAGCGTGCGCAGCATGATGTCCTTCTCGAGGTGCTGCATGAGCTCCGGCCCGTAACGCTCGGCCTTCGCCGCGTAGCTACCGAGCACCGCGTCGGTGATGCGTGCGCGGAAAATTTGCTCGTCGAGTTCGGGTTCGGCCGCAAGCCAAGCGCGCGGCTCGACGATGGCGTTGAAATCGCGTGCAATGGTCTCGCGCAGGCCATCGAGATCCCAATCTTCGTGCGGCACGTTGCGCGGCAACGCTTGATCGAGCATTGCCTCGAGCACGTTTTCTTGGATGCCGCGGATCGCGTCCGACAGGTCGGTCGCGCCCATGATCTGCGTGCGTTGTTGGTAGATGACTTTGCGTTGATCGTTGGCGACGTCGTCGAACAACAGCAACTGCTTGCGAATGTCGAAGTTGTGCGATTCGACCTTGCGCTGCGCAGCTTCGATGCGACGCGAGAGCATCGGGCTCTCAATCACCTCGCCTTCCTTCATGCCGGCGACCGACAGCAGTCGCTTGGTGAAGTTGGGGTCACCGAAAATGCGCATCAAATTGTCTTCCATCGACAGATAGAAGCGCGACGAGCCGGGATCGCCTTGACGGCCCGAACGGCCGCGCAACTGATTGTCGATGCGGCGTGATTCGTGGCGCTCGGTGCCGATGATGTGCAGACCGCCGGCGGCGAGCACCGCTTCGTGACGGATTTTCCACGCGGCACGCGCCCCTTCGCGGGCCGCTTCACCCGCGTCGCTGCCGAGCGCATGCAGTTCGGCTTCGAGACTGCCGCCGAGCACGATGTCGGTGCCACGGCCGGCCATGTTGGTGGCAATAGTGACCGCACCCGGACGACCCGCTTGCGCGACCACCGCCGCTTCGCGCTCGTGCTGCTTGGCGTTCAGCACTTCGTGACGAATGCCTTCTTTGGTGAGCACGCCCGAAATCAATTCGGAGGTTTCGATCGAGGTCGTGCCGACGAGCACGGGCTGCTGACGCGCGGCGCAATCGCGGATGTCCTCGACGATCGCTTTGAACTTATCGGACTGCGTGAGATAGACGAGATCGGATTGATCTTTGCGGACCATTTCACGATGGGTCGGAATCACCGTCACTTCGAGCCCGTAAATTTGCAGAAACTCGGGCGCCTCGGTGTCGGCGGTGCCGGTCATACCGGAGAGCTTGTCGTACAGCCGGAAATAGTTTTGAAAGGTGATCGAGGCGATGGTCTGGTTTTCCTCGCGCACCTGCACGCCTTCTTTGGCTTCGACGGCTTGGTGTAGGCCTTCCGACCAACGACGACCCGGCATCGTGCGGCCCGTGAATTCGTCGACGATGATGACTTCACCGCCACGCACGATGTATTCGACGTCGCGTTTGTAAAGCGCATGGGCGCGTAGCGCCGCGTTCAGATGATGCATCAAGCGTATGTTGCCGGGGTCGTAGAGACTCTCGCCCTCACCCAGTAGACCGGCCTCGATCATCAAAGATTCGACATGCTCGTGACCTTGCTCGGACAGCGCGACTTGACGCTGTTTCTCATCGACGTGGAAATCGCCCGCGCCCTCTTCGGTTTCCTGACGCTTCAAACGCGGGATGATTTTGTCGATCGCGAGGTAGGTGTCGGTGCTCTCTTCGGCGGGCCCCGAGATGATCAGCGGCGTGCGGGCTTCGTCGATCAGGATCGAATCGACTTCGTCGACGATCGCGAACGACAACACGCGTTGCACGCGATCCTCGAGACGGAAAGCGAGATTGTCGCGCAGATAGTCGAAACCGAATTCGTTGTTGGTGCCGTAGGTGATGTCGCAGGCGTAGGCGGCGCGCTTCTCGGCCGCGCTCTGCGAATTACGGATCACGCCGACCGTGAGACCCAAAAAGCGATAGACAGGCCCCATCCAATCGGCGTCGCGCTGCGCGAGGTATTCGTTGACGGTGACGACGTGCACACCGCGCGCCGGCAAAGCGTTCAAATAGGCAGGTAGGGTCGCGACCAGCGTCTTGCCTTCGCCGGTGCGCATTTCGGCGATCTTGCCTTGGTGCAACGCGATGCCACCGACCAGCTGCACGTCGAAGTGCCGCATGCCGAGCGTGCGGCGCGCCGCTTCGCGCACCACGGCGAACGCCTCGGGCAACAACGCATCGAGGGTCTCGCCCTTAGCGAGCCGCGCACGGAATTCATCGGTCTTGGCACGCAACTGCGCATCGTCGAGCGCTTGCAGCGCCGGCTCGAATTCGGCGGCGGCGCGCACTTCACGGTACATCGTTTTGACGAGCCGATCGTTACGGCTGCCGAAAATCTGCTTCAGGATCGCGTTGAACACTCGGGGGACCTACGAAAAAACGAGACGAGTCAAACGGTTGGGACCGTCCCAGCCGTTCGGAACCGGCTATTCTACGTCAGCCGCCGATGTAGGTGAGCGGATTGACCGGGCGGCCGGCACGGAGCACCTCGAAGTGCACGTGCGGGCCAGTCGAGCGGCCGCTCGAGCCCATTAACGCGAGAGTCTGGCCGCGCTGCACGGTGTCGCCTTGCTTAACGACGATGCGCGCGTTGTGTCCGTAACGCGTGACGTAGCCGTCGCCGTGGGTGACTTCGACGACGGCGCCGTACCCCGGCTGCTCGCCGGCGAACGTGACGATGCCCGCACCGACCGACACCACCGGATCATTGATGTTGCCCGCGAAATCGACGCCGGTGTGAAACGCACCGTGTCCGGTGAGCGGGTCTTGGCGATCGCCGTAGTACGAAGAAATGAAGCCGCGTTTCACGGGGCGACCGTCGGGCAAAATTTGCGCGCGCAACTCGCGCTGCATGATGAGGTTTTCGAGCGCGCCCATCTGCGCATCGCGCAACACGAGACGTGATTCGAGTCCGTCGAGCATGATGTTGATATCGGGCGCTGCGGGCGCGACACCGGGAGTTTCCGGGCCACCACTCGCCGGCGGAATCGAAAAATCGAATTCGCGCGTATCGAGATCGGCCATCTGCACGAGTCGTTTCCCGACCGCATCGAGTCGCAGCACGTGCGCGTTCACTTGGCCGACGCGCGCGGCGATTGAGTCGATTCTTTGTTGGACGCGCTGGCGCAACGTCTCGAGCTCGGCCTTTTGCTGCGCGACGATGCGGCGCATCTCGGCCGGCGAATCGGCGGCGAACACCGCCCCCGAGCGGGCACCCAAACTCAAGCCGGCGTAAAACGCACCGCCAAGCAAAACGAGCAACACGAGCGACAGCGCACCGATAGCGAGCGGCGCCGGAACGTCGACGCGTCGGGTGCCGGCGGCACGCCGTAAGAACAGAATTACGTTCACGTCGCCCCCCTCTGCGGGATGTCGCTCGGTACGCTTGCGCGCCGGCCACTTCCCCGGTTTGATGTCGGGTCGCTGATCCGAAGGAGCCGGGACTATGCCCAAACCGCCTGCGCGAAACAACCGGCGTGGTGGAAAACCGAGTTCGGTCAAGGACTTGCTGTCTAAGGCGGGTCTCGGACCGGGTGCCGCATCGGCCCGTTCGCGCACCGACGATGCGCTGCGGGCGAACCTCGCGCGGGTGTTACCGGACGAACTTTCGCGTCACATCACGTCGTTGACGGCGCGCGACGGGCGACTCGTGGTGTACGTGGAATCTGCGGCTTGGAGTGCGCGCCTGCGTTACGCCCTGGCCGAACATTGGCCCGCGGTGCAGTACGCGCAACCGGAACTACACGAGTGGACGGTTAAGGTTCAGCCCGCAGCCGCGAGCGCGGGCGCGCGCACGTAAGAAATCGGCGCGTCTTCGGGGCGCTCGAACACGACCGCCTCCCATGCGCTGGTGTCGGCGAGCAAGGCGCGCAGCAGGCGATTGTTGAGGCCGTGGCCGGATTTGTGGCCGCTGAACTCGCCGATCAGGCTGTAGCCGAGCAGGTAAAGGTCGCCGATGGCATCGAGAATCTTGTGCTTCACGAACTCGTCTTCGTAACGCAAGCCACCTTCGTTCAAAACTTTCGAGTCGTCGAGCACGATCGCGTTGTCGAGCGTGCCGCCGAGCGCGAGGTTGCGCGAGCGCATGGTCTCAAGGTCGCGCATGAAACCGAAGGTGCGCGCCCGACTGATTTCTTTGAGAAAGGAGGTGGTAGAGAAATCCATCGTGGCCCGCTGCGCGCGCCGCTTGAAAATCGGGTGATTGAAGGCGATCTCGAAGTTCACCTTGAACCCGTCGAACGGGTCGAACTGCGCCCACTTGTCGCCTTCGACGAGCCGCACGGTTTTTTTGATGCGGATGAAGCGCTTTGGCGTGCGTTGCTCTTCGAGCCCCGCCGATTGCAATAGGAAAACGAACGGACCCGCACTGCCGTCCATGATCGGCACTTCGGGCGCCGTGACTTCAACGCAGGCGTTGTCGATGCCGAGACCGGCGAAGGCCGACAACAAGTGTTCGACGGTCGAGATGCGCACGTCGCCTTTGACCAGCGAGGTACCGAGATCGGTGTCACCGACGTTCTCAGCGCGGGCCGGAATTTCGACCGGCTCGGGCAGATCGATGCGGCGGAAGACGATGCCGGTATCCGGCGCGGCCGGGCGTACGGTCATGAGCACGCGCTTGCCGGTATGCAGACCGATGCCGGAGGCGCGAATGATATTTTTGAGTGTGCGTTGACCGACCATCGATAGCTCTGGCCGATCGCGGCAGCCTCACACCTGCGAGGCTGCCGGATCGACGCGAGACGATATTAACCCAAAGTCGCGGTCAGTCGGCCTGACGACGCAAGAAGGCCGGAATGTCGAGGATGTCCTCAGGCAGTTCACCGCCGCGCGTCAAACCATCGCCCGCCGCGGCCTTCAAACGCTCCACGGCCGGTTGCTCAAGCTTCGAATAATCTGGCGTGATGCCGACCGGGCGGCGCACCGCGCGCGGCGCTTCCGGGCCGCTGCCGATCGCCACCCGACCCGCGACCGCTTGCACGGCGGGCGTGGCGACCGGACGCGGCGCGGCCGCAGCTTGCGGGCGACCGAGACCGGTGGCGACCACCGTCACGCGCAACTCGCCCGACAGTTCGGGGTCGATGACGGTGCCGACCACCACGGTCGCATCGTCCGAGGCGAATTGGCGCACGACGTTACCGACTTCTTCGAACTCGCCGATGGCGAGATCCATGCCGGCAGTGACGTTGACGAGGATGCCGCGCGCACCGGCGAGGTTCACGTCCTCGAGCAGCGGCGAGGACACGGCCATCTCGGCGGCGACGCGGGCGCGCTCTTCGCCACTCGCGTGGCCCGAGCCCATCATCGCCATGCCGGTTTCGCTCATCACGGTGCGCACGTCGGCGAAGTCGACGTTGATGAGGCCCGGGCGCGTGATGAGGTCGGCGATGCCTTGCACCGCGCCTTGCAGCACGCCGTTCACGCTCTTAAACGCGTCGAGCAGCGTCGTCTTCGGACCGAGCACGGTCAACAATTTTTGGTTGGGGATGGTGATG
>Ga0214917_10007256_pt1 | contig 11269 bp, 10 predicted proteins | sample LL_1208_BB_MetaG_FD_177983 | JGI IMG/M metagenome (GOLD analysis project Ga0214917, IMG submission 177983) | Freshwater microbial communities from Lake Lanier, Atlanta, Georgia, United States - LL_1208_BB | ecosystem: Environmental > Aquatic > Freshwater > Lake | place: USA: Georgia | collected...
CGACAGAATAGGGTGGAATCAATATTCCACCTTCCAAAGCAAAAATCGGCTTTTCAAACTGGGTTCGCCACTTTAATCCCAAAGCCGTATCGAACAGGCCTGAACCAGAAAGTAGGCCTCTTCCCCCGGTCCGCTCCGAAATTTTTCCATCCAAAAAACCACTTTTAAAATACCCAGACCACTGATTGGAAAATCCGTATTCGGCATCAAGGTACAATTTATTCTGAGAAAGCTCCGAAGGAATACCGTCGGTCAGAAGCTCCCGGCGATCATTAAACGAATCAAAGTTTTCATTTGTCCTAAAAATTTCCCACCCAGTCTTTAAGACAAGTAACTTCTCCTTGGGTAGCCAAGCATAATCAGCCAAAGCGGGGATACAAAAAAGCCAAGAAAGGATGAGATGAGTTTTGAGTTTCAAACCGCACGCCCGATAAAATCGTATTCCATCGACTGCTCTAATTTTACAGGATGAATTTCGCCGACTTTTACGTCTCCTGAGCGAAGAAGTACGTAACCATCTATGTCCGGCGCTTGTCCTTGGTGTCTGCCCTTCAAGAGAAACTCAGACTCCTCGGAAACTCCCTCTACGAGAACCGGTAACACCTGTCCCAGTTTCCGTTTGAGATTATCTTTCGAAACCTCTAATTGAACAGCCATCAGCTCTTCTCGACGTCTACTTTTCGTCTTGTCGTCGAGTTGATTCGGTAGAAGATAAGAAGCGGTGTTTTCCTCGTGGGAGTAGGAAAAGACACCCAGGTGATCAAAGCGGGCGTCTCTCACGAACTGTACGAGTTCCTGAAATTCTTCTTCTGTTTCTCCTGGATAACCTACAATTACAGTGCTTCTAATAGAAACGTCAGGTATTCGTCCTCGTAGCTTGGATAACCGCTCTCTGATTTGTGCCCCTTTGACTTTGCGATTCATCAGCTTCAGCATCCGATCGCTGATGTGTTGCACGGGCGTGTCGATATATTTGCAAATCTTTTCTTCTGTAGCGATTAGCTCAATCAGCTCATCAGACATTTCATCCGGATAGAGATACAACATCCGTATCCACTTCAGGCCAGCAATCTTTACCAGAGCTTTTAAAAGTCCTTCCAGATTGGTGCCGTCATTGAGGTCTCGGCCGTAATCGGTAAGATCCTGAGCAATCAAATTCAGTTCGACGGCGCCACTTGCGACTAGTTTTTCAGCTTCAGCAACTAATGAGGTTATTGTTCTGCTTCTCAGGGTGCCGCGAATTCGAGGAATAATGCAAAAAGCACATCCTTTAATGCACCCCTCAGAAACCTTCAGATAGGCTCTAAAAAACGGCTGTGTATTGATGCGTGGAGTGTTTTCATTGTGAACGTATTTGGGATGACGAAATTCAAAGTCATCTTCTCGCTTGCCTTCAATAAATTCCAAAATTTTATGATACTGGCCAGTTCCAACAAAAGCATCCACTTCAGGAAAAGAAACTTTGAGATCCGCTTTGTATCTCTGAGCCAGGCAACCAGTAACGATCAGCTTCTTGCAGCTTCCGGCCTTTTTGTGCTCTGCCATATCGAGAATGGCATCAATTGACTCGCGTTTAGATTCATTGATGAAACTACAGGTGTTTACAACAATAACTTCAGCTTCTTCGGGTTCCTGAACAAAATTGTAATTGTGCTCTTGGGTGATGCCGAGCATGACCTCCGCATCCACCAGGTTTTTTACACAACCCAGACTTTGAAAAAAAATGGATTTTTTATTTGGAGCCAACTGCATTTTAGTCCCTAAAATTCTGGAACTGAAAATCAAGACCTAAGTTTGCCCCTTTTACTAAGTTGATTGCGTCTTGAAGATCATCTCGTTTTTTACCTGTAACCCGAACTTGTTCTTCTTGAAGTTGGGAAGAAACCTTTATCTTGCTATCCTTAATGAGGCGATTAATTTCTTTGGCCTTCTCAGCGGGAATCCCTTGCGCCAAAGTAAGTTTTTGTCGGACCGTTCCTTCGAAAGCTGGTTCTACTTTCGAGTAAGTAACGTTTTTGAGAGAAACCCCTCGTTTTGCAAATTTGCCTTCAAGAATTTCTATAACGGCTTTGAGTTTGTACTCATCATCTCCCACAATAGAAACTTCAGCTTTTTTATCCCACTCTATTTTGCTTTTGCTGCCCTTGAAGTCGTATCGTTGAGCCAATTCTTTTTGAGCTTGATTAATGGCATTGTCCACTTCTTGGAGGTCGGTTTTAACGACGATATCGAACGACGGCATAGAACCCTCTAGTTATTCTGAACGACATCTTGAGGACCCGGCTCATACTGAAAGAGCGATTCCGGCAAAGAGACGTTCGTGCGCACATTTGAAAACACAATCCGGGTTTCGCTTTCCGGACTTTCTATTTTTAACGCGCCGAGAGAATAGCTGGGTTTAAGAATTTCCGCAAGATAGGTCTCAAGTCCCCCAGAAAGTGGGGTCAAAGCCAGCAGAACCGATTGGGGGGAATCAGCTAAAACCCGATATTTATAGGACTTTTTAATGCTTATTTTACCCGAAAGAAAAGACAATGACCGCGCGTCCACGAGCTTTGAGATATCCCGATAGTGGTCTACTTGAGTGGTTTTTCGACGCTTGCTTTTGCGAATCTGCCAAAGCTGAGAACCATTTAGGATTTGGATGGAGTTTTGCGCTGGGGTCTCCCACCTTAGCTTAAGGGGTTTTTGTACTTGGAGCGTCCCTTGAGTTTCTTCTCGGGTGCCCAAACCTTTTGAATTAACAGTTTGGTGAAACTCGGCTTCGTAGCTTGAGATTTTATCCCAAGCAACCTGAATTGAGTTGATGAGGGTGTCTGTTGGTACGCCAGCAGAAAAGCCGCTGGTGCTAGATAAGAAAAGAAAAAGAAAAACTCGCTTCAGCACAAAATCAGGTTAGCACAAAGGTGCTAAATAGAGCTAACCAAAACGCTGCGTCTTTTAGAGTTTCCAGTTGAGGGTGCTACTACCCCTTCCTTCTCCAATTGCTCCATTAACATCGCTGCTCGGTTATATCCAATACGCAAATGTCTCTGAATAAGAGAAATGCTTGCTTCGCCTTTTTCAGTTACTAGACGAACTGCTTGATCGTACAACCTTCCTTCATCTCCATCGGAACCATCGGATGAACCGAAATCTAAATCACCTTGCTCAGCAGCTTGTAGAATTCGCTCATCATATTCGGGTTCTCCCTGAGACTTCAGAAAATCTACAACCCTGTTTACATCAGCATCAGCAATGAAAGCGCCTTGCATTCTTTTTAAAGTCGCAAAGCCTGCGGAGTGAAAAAGCATGTCTCCATGACCCAGAAGTCTTTCAGATCCAGTGCGGTCCAAAATGGTTTTTGCGTCTACAGAGGAAGCCACTCTAAAAGAGATTCGACTGGGGAAGTTAGCTTTTATGGTTCCAGTGACAACATCCGTTGATGGGCGCTGAGTTGCCAGCACCAAATGAATTCCGCTGGCGCGGGCCTTTTGTGCTAAGCGAGCAATAGAGAGTTCAACGTCTTTCGGAACTACAGCCATCAAATCAGCATACTCATCAATGACAACTACTAAGTAAGGAATGTGCTGTTGATCTTCTTGAGCTTGTCCCTTGCTCTTGAGCTCGTTAATTCGGGAGTTATATCCATCGATGTGACGAACTCCTGCTTGGTGCATGAGAGTATATCTTCTTTCCATCTCGTCTACTGCCCAACGCAAAGCTAAAGCTGCTTTTTTAGAGTCCACCACTACTGGCAGAAGCAAGTGAGGAACTCCTTCATAGAGTGAGAGCTCCACCATTTTTGGATCCACCAAGATGAGCTTTAATTGTTGAGGATTAAATCGAAACAGTAAGCTCGAAATGAGAGTATTGATGAAAACGGACTTGCCGGTTCCCGTGGCACCAGCAACGAGTAAGTGAGGCATAGCAGCTAAGTCAGCAGTTACTGGCTCACCCGATGCAAGGCGGCCTAAAGCAATGGGGATTCGAATTTCATCATTATAAAAAGGAGTTTCTTGAACAAGGTCTTTGAAGAAGACCATTTCTCGATGAGGGCTTGGAATTTCTATTCCGACTACGGGTTTTCCCGGGATGGGGGCTACGATACGAACGGAAAGCACACTTAGGGCTAGAGTAAGATCGTCAGAAAGGTTTGCAATGTCCTTAATCTTTACTCCGCTTGCTGGCTTAAATTCGTAAACAGTGATGACTGGACCAGGAGAAATGTGCACAACTTCTCCTTCGACGCCAAAATCTTTCAGTTTCTCAACGAGGATATTCGCTTTTTCTAAATACCAGGATTTATCTACTGTCTTTACTTTAGATTCTGCTTTTCCAGAAAGCATCGCTAAAGGCGGCAGCTGAAAAGGCCCAGAGTTTTTTCGTTTTGGTTTGTTTTCTGCAACTGTGGGAACGCGAACGCGAGAGGGGCCCTCACTGGGATGGTTCACGCTCATCAGAGAAAAAATCTCCTCGTCTTCTTCAGCTGGCAAAGTCGAAATTTCGGGTTCCTTTGGATTAAAGATGGGAAGAACTTGTTCTTTCGGGGCACCAGCAACTGGAGCTGCTACAGGAAGCTGTGGGCTTGTAATGGCTGCTTCCACTGCAAGGGGTGTCGGGGTCGAGATAGGAGGTGTTTTCTTTCTCAGGTCTTTTAGTTTCTCAGATAAAACCCTCAGTGATTCCCTTATCAGTCCCGAGCCTTTTTGTTGCGCCTCCCATTTCATCTTTTGTAGCAAGAGGGCAATTTGAGTAATGGCTTTCCATCTGAAAAGAAGAATTGTCGAAGCAAGAGTTAATACAAAAGCCACGAACACTCCTCCGCCATTTCCAGCCAAATAGCGCCACAAGGACAAATTAATTTGTCCTGTGATTCCTCCCGTATAAGTAATTCGCCAAGGAAGGAGGCTTCGAGGGATGAGAGCTTGAATAAGAGCACTAAATGAAAAAACAAAAACGATAGTTGAAGTCCAGAACCAGAAACGCGACAAGAGAAATTCATTTTCTTCTTGTGACTTTTTACTGATTCTCACCATCAGTAAGATGAGAAGAAAGGACGCCACTCCAAAAAGTTGATAAAGAATATCTGAAACAATACTTCCACTCCGTCCCATCCAATTCTGGAACTGCGAATGAGAAGACCAAGTACTCCAAGAAGGATCTGTGGGGGAATAGCTCACCAACGCCACAAAGGTAAAGAGAGCGGCCACTAGCCAAAAAAGCTTCCAGAGGTCTCCCCATACAGGGGTTTCTCTGAGCGTGACTCTACCTTCAGAGGAATGATAACGATGACTCGCCTTGGCATTTTTTTTAAAGAGCATGTTTTAGATGAGAAAAAGTTGAAAAGTTAACTGCTGGAACATCTCTTATTGTAAATTCAAGAGACGATAAAATTAAGTATAACTTATTGACATTTCATGTCAATCAAGGCGCTTGACACAGCGTCAACAGTTTCAGATCATCGTGTTGAATGGGTGCAAAATTATTCCTTTTGGTTAGAGAATAGTTTTGTATTTAGGGGGGATCCTTAAGACTCAACGCTTAATAAGGTTTGGTTTGAACGCAAAGATTTTGTGCGCGAGCCACGTAGAGCGCTTTGGACCCAAAATTAGGAGGACAACTAGGTATGCTTCAAGGCTTTGTTAAATGGTTTAACGACAACAAAGGGTACGGCTTCATTGAACAAGAAGGTGGCGCAGATGTATTTGTGCACTTCTCCGCTATCGAAGGCGAAGGCTTCAAGTCTTTAACAGAAGGACAAGAAGTTCAGTTTGAAATGGTAGACGGCCCTAAAGGTCCTCAAGCCACTGTGGTTCGCAAGTTAAAAGGCAACGCCTAATACTTTAGGTTTGAAGAGGGGTGGCGAAAGCCACCCCTTTTTAAGTTGACACACCTCTCAAATCTTCCTAGAAGTAGAGCGACCTAACTAGACAAGTTGTTTTAAGTCTAGACCGCCAATCCGGAGTCTCATTTAGACAAACACCGTGAGAGCCGATTTAAACGGCTGCTGGAAATTTGGCAGATTAATAAACCCAAATGTTTTTTCCCAAAAAACAAAACCAATCCAATTAAGCAAATGAGGTAGTCAGATGCACTTAAAAGAGCTCAAAGAGAAACCGATCTCCGAACTAGCCGAATTAGCCCGGTCCTTGGGTGTTGAGTCTCCAGGCGGAATGCGCCGACAAGAATTAATTTTTGCTATTCTCCAAGCACAAACTGAACAAGATGGACAAATTTATGGAGAAGGAGTTTTAGAAACCCTTCCCGATGGATTCGGATTTTTGAGAGCTGCGGACTATAACTATCTCCCAGGTCCTGACGATATATACGTTTCTCCTTCGCAAATTCGCCGTTTCATGTTGCGAACCGGGGATACAGTTGAAGGACAGATCCGACCACCTAAAGATTCTGAGCGGTATTTTGCACTTTTAAAAGTAGAGAAAGTGAATCACGAAGAACCAGAAGTTGCTCGAGATAAAATTCTTTTCGACAACCTTCGACCCGTGTTTCCCCACGAGCGCTTCAATTTGGAATATGATCCAAAACGCTATTCCACTCGAGTGATTGATCTTTTGGCGCCTATCGGAAAAGGACAACGCGGTCTTATCGTTGCTCCTCCACGAGCAGGTAAAACCATGTTGATGCAAGAAATTGCAAATGCCATTACTCGTAATCATCCAGAAGTGGTTGTGATGGTGCTTCTCATCGATGAGCGTCCTGAAGAAGTAACTGACATGCAACGAAACGTGAAAGGTGAAGTTGTTAGCTCTACCTTTGATGAGCCAGCAACTCGCCACGTTCAAGTTGCAGAGATGGTTATTGAGAAAGCCAAACGATTAGTTGAGCACAAAAAAGACGTAGTGATTCTGCTGGATTCAATCACTCGTTTAGCTCGTGCATACAACACAGTAGTTCCCCCCAGCGGAAAAATTCTTTCAGGCGGTGTGGACGCAAACGCACTCCACAAACCAAAAAGATTTTTTGGAGCAGCTAGAAAAATTGAAAATGGTGGCAGCTTAACCATTTTGGCAACTGCTCTTATCGATACTGGTAGCCGAATGGATGAAGTTATCTTTGAAGAGTTCAAGGGAACTGGAAATCTTGAAATTACTCTTGATCGTAAGCTCATGGAAAAGAGAATTTTCCCTTGTATCGACATCAACAAGTCTGGAACTCGAAGAGAAGAGCTTTTGATGGATAAAGAATCTCTCAATCGTGTGTGGATCTTGAGAAAAGTTCTGCAGCCTATGAACGTCGTCGACAGCATGGAATTTCTTCTAGACAAAGTGATGTCCACCAAGACGAACAAGGACTTCTTGAGCTCCATGAGTGGCTAAGCAGCACCAAAGCTTACACTCGAAAAAAAGCTAAGCGTATTCTAGGCGAATACTCAGCCTGTATTTAGGCTTTTTATTTGCAGCCTTTTCATTAATTCATGAAGAGGTTTGCTCATTTCCTTTGGCTATTTGGTCTTTTCTTTTTCTCATGGGTGGGTTTTGCCAAGGAAACCACCGGAGCTTGCGTTGCTGCTCTAGAAAAATTAAACCACCAAATAGAGCGCAACTTCTTTGAGACGAGGCGAGATTTTCATAAATACGTAGAGACCTTTCCAGGGACTCTTTTCAGAGACCTGTCTCGTTTGTCTGTTGATGGACATTGGGTCGACGCGGGAAGCGGAGAAGGATTCGCGCTACAAGACTTCTATAATCGAGTTGTCTTTGATCCGGAAAAAGCAATTAGAAATGCCGAACCTAGTTTCTGGGTACCACGAAGAATCAATCTTGATAGAGCGCTTATCAGAGAAGCAGGAAACACCTTGAACCAAAAAGTTCCTCAAGATCGCGGACGCATTACTGGGGTGACATACAAGATGGAAAGAGAAGCTCCTAAAATTGAGGGGCTTAGGCTTTTGTCCGGCAGATTTTTCGAAGAAATCCCGAATCAGGAAATTTCTTCTGCAGATATCATTACAGATCTCTACGGTGTCATGTCCTACTCCCCCAGAGTGGACAAGGTTTTGAGCAAGTACCATTCGATTTTAAAAAAGGGGGGCAGAGCTTATATTTTTATTGGGGATTATGTTGAAAGTCCCGATTTCACTCTCTCGCTTAGAGCTATGCCACATCAAGAATCGGGCTGGGACTCCCCATTCGCTTTGAGCAAAGTTAAGAAGAAAAATGGTGAGACAGTCTCTTTGTTGGAATGGGTAATGGCTATTCCTGGATTTAAAGCCACATTGCAAGCCAATGAAGTTGAGCCCCAACCAAGAGCTGGTGTTATTCCTGGGGTCATACAGCGGACCACCCTTGTCCTGGAAAAAGCGGATGAAATCACTAGAATTCCCTCATTGCGACTTCTAGAAGCAGACGAAGGCAAGCCACCCCTGCGATTCTTTGAAGAAGTCTCCGATTGATTCCTAGGCTTGTGCTAAAATAAAAAGGCTTTGAAACAGAAATACCTCATCCTTTTTTCGTTGGCCGGGCTCATTATCAGTCTCGATCAACTTTCGAAGTGGATAGTGAGGATTTTTATTTCGGAAGGGCTTACTCAAAATTACGCTTCCTGGATTTCATTGATGAATTTGAAAACCAATGGATTCGCATTTGGATTGGTTCAAAGGCTTCCCGGTTCTTTGCAGCACTTGTTTTTCGTAGCTGTTCCCGTTTTTGCGCTCCTCTTGATCATTATGATCTTCATAAAACTTCAAGGGAATGAAATGTTAGCCTCGCTTGCTCTGACTAGCATTTTAGGCGGGGCCGTCGGGAACCTCATTGATCGAGTGGAGTTTGGGCACGTTCTTGATTGGGTGCAAATAAAACTCGTTTTTTGGGAATCGCCGCCGTTCAACATTGCTGATGTAGCGATACTGGTTGGAGTTGGCTTGGTGTTTCTGAATACTATTTTGGTTCAAAAACGAGAGAAGAAGACGGTATGAAATTAGAGAGTCGAAAGTACTGGCTTTTGGGTTGGGTTGTGTCCGTCGGACTGATCCTTGATCAGTGGTCCAAAGGACTTGTTTTGAAAAAGTTTAGTTGGGGAGAGTCTATCCCGGTCATTCCTGGTTTTTTCAATTTTACGTATGTAAGAAACAAAGGCGCTGCGTTCGGGTTCTTGCACTCTGCTCCAGAATCTTTTCGGGAGCCCTTTTTTTTAGCAGTTCCTGTCATTGCTATTTTTGTTTTAGGTTACCTCTTCTACCGATTAAGACCCGATGAAAAGTTGTCCGCTTGGGCCCTCAGCCTCATTGTTTCTGGGGCGGCTGGAAACCTCATCGATCGAGTTCGACTTGGGTATGTTGTTGATTTTATAGATTTTTATCTAGACACCTGGGGGCACTGGCCTGCTTTTAATATTGCGGACAGCGCCATCGTCGTAGGAGTTTCGCTTCTCTTCATCCAATCTCTAGTTACCAAAAAGCCGCTCTAGCTGGCCTTTGGGGAAAGGGAAGTTGTGCCCCCTTGCGCTCCGTGGTAAACAACCCCACGAACTTTAATAAGGTAGGAAGCATGCAGGAAAAACACACGCATAATCATGATTTAAACTTAAAAAAGGTCGACCACTTAAGTCCCACCCGAGTCCGACTCACTGTAGAGTTCAATGCGAATGCAATCGCGGACCATGAACCGGCTGTCATCAACCGCTACGCTCAAGCAGCAAAAATTCCTGGGTTCCGCCCCGAAAAGGCTCCGGTCAGTCTCATTAAGCAGAAATTTGGGGATGAAATTTTACGCGATATCGTTTCCCATCTTTTAGAAGTAGGCCTAAGCGAAGCAATCGACAAAGCCAAGCTGAACCCTGTCAGCCAGCCAAAAGTAAAAGTAGGAGAAGTATCTGTCGGCAAGCCTTTTGGATTTGAAGCTGAGTTCGATGTTCAGCCAGAAGTAGAACTAAAAAACTACAAAAGCATTCCGCTGACACGAAAAAAAGAGGAAATCTCCGAAGACGAAGTTAATAAGACTCTCGAAAATCTCAGAGAGAGACTTTCCACATTAGAGCCAATCGAAGCTAAAAAGCCCGAGAAAGGCAATTTTGCAGTTGTAGAAGTCGGTTTCACTCTTGAAGGAGTCGAAAAAAAGGAAGAGCCCAAGACCTATACCGTGGAGCTGGGCATGGACAAGCTTTTGCCCAACCTAGAAAAAGAAATTCTGAAGATGGAAGTGGGAGAAACAAAGACAATTGAAGATGCTTTTCCAGCGGATTACCCAGAAAAGGATTTGGCCGGAAAGAAAAGCGTTTTTGAAACCAAGCTCATCGAGCTGAAAAAGAAAGTTCTTCCCGAACTCAATGATGAGTTTGCAAAGCAATTAAAAGAAGGCGCGACATTAGAAACAATAAAAGCCGAAATTCGTGAAAATATTCGCGCTTCAAAAGAAGCAGATGCCAAACGAGAAGAGCGACAAGTGATTGTCGATTACTTAATTGAAAACAATAAGTTTGAAGTGGCTCAAAGCTTTGTTGATAACCAATCTGCCCAACTGCTTCAGTGGATGGAAGAGGACTGGAAGAAGAGGGGAATGAAAATGCCAGCTCTCCAAAAAAACGACGAAGAAGAAGTTAAGAAGCGGGCAGAAAAAATGGTAAGAACCAGCCTTGTTCTTCGAGAAGTGGCAGTAAAAGAGAAGATTTCCTTGGATCCTGAGCGACTCAAAAATCGCATTGATCTCATAGCCACTCAGTTAGGTCGTCCGGTAGAAGAAGCTGAGAAGTTCCTTTCTGGGCGCGGGATGATGGATAAGATCAAAGACGAAATTTTGACGGATCAAGTCTTTGATTTTCTTATAGGACAAGCAAAAATAAGGAATTAATCCATTCTGTCGATAAGACTTCTGGGGGACGGTATTGCCCAGAGGCTTGTCTTTAGTGGAGCAGCGTGGCAGCAGGACCCCCACAGGACTTGTCAGTCTTGTGTGACTAGAGTTTAATACTCACTAGGAGGTCTTTCCATGTCCGGCCCTCTTTACTCCATGGCCAAAGGTTTTTCAGTACCTACAGCAAGCCAGCTAGAAGCAAGTCTTTCCAATTACTTGGTTCCTATAGTGGTTGAACAAACCCCTCGGGGAGAGCGAAGCTTCGATATCTATTCTCGTTTGTTAAAGGAAAGAATCATCTTCATTGGTTCTGCAATTGATGACGCGGTGGCTAATCTGGTAATTGCTCAGTTATTGTTTCTTGAATCCGAGGATCCAGCTTCGGACATTCATATCTACATCAACTCTCCCGGTGGAAGCGTTTCAGCCGGTTTGGGAATGTACGACATGATGCAATATGTAAAGCCGGATATCTGCAC
>Ga0214917_10007258_pt1 | contig 11267 bp, 8 predicted proteins | sample LL_1208_BB_MetaG_FD_177983 | JGI IMG/M metagenome (GOLD analysis project Ga0214917, IMG submission 177983) | Freshwater microbial communities from Lake Lanier, Atlanta, Georgia, United States - LL_1208_BB | ecosystem: Environmental > Aquatic > Freshwater > Lake | place: USA: Georgia | collected...
TGAGATGTGTCCGCCCACGCCGAACGAGGCGCGGCCATGCAGCCGCTTGTCGCTGCCACCGGCGAGGCGATCCATCCAGAAGAGCTGTGTCTCGCTCGCAGGAGCCCCCGCAGGGCGATAGAGGGCAACTGCGTACGGGATTGGCTGCTTCCAGGAGGGGTCCAACTCAAGTTCGCGCCGGGGACGAGGCTGGGCTACCTGATCGAGACGTGTGATCTCGTGCTCGCCCTCCTCGGGACTGCTAAAAGTGCGGAGCCCGGTCCAGGCCCCTGCAGGGAGCGCAAGTTCGCGAGGGATGCCGATGATCTCCTCGTCGGCACCTTTCGCTAGAGGATCAGCGCTCACTCGTTCTCCGTTAGCACTGCACGCGCAGCGGCGAGACGCTTCTCTAGATCTACCCGACCGATCACTGGGTCGTTCTCTGCGGCGGCCAAGCGCGCATCCCACTGCTCTAAGACCAGTCGAAGTGTCTTCAGCCGGCGGCGCACCTCGCGGGCGTTCGTTGCAAGAATGTCGGCACCCATCGCCTCAGAGCCACGTGCCAGTCGCGTGGCGGAGAGCCAACCGGTGCTCGCGAGCAGGTGCGAGATATTCCAGCCGTCAGGGGCATCAGCCGCCTCTCCGAGCGCCACGGTCTCTACGAGTGCTGCGGCAAGGAGGAGCGGCAGGTGGCTGACCGCAGCGGTCGCGGCGTCGTGCAACTCCGCCTCAAGGATCACCGGACGCGCACCACAGCTGGTTGCGAGACGCTCAACGAGTGCGGCCGCGCCGCCACCATTGACGCCTGGAACAATCACCCATGGTCGCCCAAGGAAGAGATTGGCGTCTGCCGCAGCGAAACCGGTCTCGTGGCTCCCCGCCATCGGATGGCCACCACAGAAACGAATGTTCCGCGCCGCCGCCTCCTTCGCGATCCACACCTTCGTTGAGGCAACGTCAGTCACCACAGCACCATCGGCGAGGCGGCCAGAGCGGCGGCAGATCACCAGCTCATCGAGAATCGCCGTCATGGCGATGGGTGGCGCACAGAGGATGACCAGCGCTGCGCCATCGACCGTCTCGGCAATTGAACGCCCAACGGTGTCGATGACGCCGGCGGCTAGGGCCTCACGTGGCCCAGTCTGTGATGGGGTCCATGCGGCAATCTCTAGGCCGCTCTCATCGAGTGGGCCAACAGAGGCAGGATCTTCGCGGAGTGCTCGCGCAATGGAGCCGCCGATCAGGCCGAGGCCGAGCAGCGCTACCTTCACGGGCGGTCAGCCAACAGTGGCGATGGCGTCGAGTGCGCGAATAACGGCGCGGATGCCGCCCTCAAAGTTGCCGAGATCCATCGACTCGTTTGGTGCATGGGCGTTGTCGTCGGGTGGCGTGAAGCCAAGTAGGACAACGGGCAGGCCAAGCTCCTTCTGGAAGAGCGCAGCGATCGGAATGGAGCCACCTTCGCGGATGTAGAGCGGTGAGACACCGAAGGTCGCCTCAAGGGCCCCAGCGGCGGCGTTGAGGTACGGATCGCCAAGCGGCGTAAGGAAGGCGTCGCCGTTGCCGAGATTCTGCACCTCAACCTGCAGCCCGGCAGGTGCCGCAGCGCGCAGCGCCGCCTCAACCTGTCGACCGATCTTCGCGGGGTCCTGCGCGGTCACGAGGCGGCACGAGATCTTGGCGTGTGCATGCGCTGGGATGATCGTCTTCGATCCGTCGCCCATAAAGCCGCCCCAGATGCCGTTCACGTCGAGTGTTGGGCGCCCACCGCGTCGCTCGACCGTGGAGTAGCCGCTCTCCCCCGCCGTGGCGGTGGCGCCAATCCCAGCGAGGTAGCCGGCCTCATCAAACGGCAGGGCCGCAAATGCGGCGCGATCGGCTGGTGTGAGCTCAACGACATCATCGTAGAAGCCAGGCACGGTGATGTGGCCGTTCGCGTCATGCAGCGAGGCGATCATGGCGGCGAGGGCGTTGGCCGGATTCACGACGGAGCCGCCGTAGCTCCCCGAGTGCAGGTCCACATCGGAGGCGCGCACGTCAACTTGAATGTAGGTGATGCCGCGGAGCCCAACCGTGAGGGCCGGACGGTTGCCGTCAAAGAAGCCTGAGTCGCTGATGATCACGGCGTCACCGCTGCAGCGCTCTGGGTTTGCGGTCATCCACGCCTCGAGATTCACGGAGCTCGACTCCTCTTCGCCTTCGAACACGTACTTCACGTTAACGGGCAGGGTGCCGCGGGTGGTGACGAGCGCCTCGAGTGCGCTGAGGTGAATCACGATCTGACCCTTGTCGTCGGCTGAGCCGCGACCGAGCATGCGCCCGTCGCGAACGATCGGCTCAAATGGGCTGGTCTTCCAGAGGTCGAGCGGATCCCCCGGCTGCACGTCGTAGTGGCCGTAGATCACGATCGTTGGGAGCGAGCTGTTGACGATCTTCTCGGCAACCACGATTGGGTGGCCGCCCGTCTCACTCACCTCAACGCGCTCTGCGCCGATGCGACGGAGCTCAGCCGCCAGCCACTCTGCGGCGGCACGGCAATCCGCGGCGTTCTCAGGGAGGGCAGAGACGCTCGGGATCTTCAGGAACTCCGCGTACTTCGCCATCCGCGAGGTGGCGGTGGCAACGAGATGCGCCTCCTCTGGCCCCTCTAGCCCCCTCCAAGCGAGCGTCGGGGCGTAGGCCATCAGGCTGGCTGCCCCGCAGCCGCGCCGCCAGGCCCTGGCTTTACCACCGGTTCAGACTTCGGCTCGACCTTTGCCACTGGAATCGACACTCCTGCGGCACGAAGGCGATCGAGAAGGCCCGCGTATGCAGCTGGCTTCGCAGGAAGATCGGCAAAGAGCGTCTCAAACGCCTCCCCCTCAACCGTCTCTTCGGCAATCAGCTTCGCTGCAAGCGCATCCAAACGATCGCGATGCTTCGTCAGCACCTCGCGTGCGCGCACTGCGCCACGATCAATGATCGAGCGGACCTCTTCGTCAATCTGCTTTGCGACAGCTTCAGAATAGTTCTTCTGCTCCGACATCTCGCGACCCAAGAAGATCATCTCGTCCTGTCGGCCGAGCGTGACGGTGCCCAACTTCTCGGACATGCCGAAGCGCGTGACCATCTTGCGCGCAAGATCGGTCGCCTTCTCAATGTCGTTTGATGCACCGGTCGTTGTATCACCAAAGACGAGCTGCTCAGCAACGTTGCCGCCAAGCATTGCGGCGATCTTGTCTTCAAATTCGCTCTTGCTCTGCAGGTAGCGATCCTCGGTTGGCAGGTTCATGGTGTAGCCGAGCGCCATGCCTCGACTGATCACCGTCACCTTGCTCACTGGATCGCACTTCTCAAGAATGCGACCTACGACCGCGTGACCACCCTCGTGGTACGCAATGATCTGCTTCTCGGCATCGGTAATCAGGCGGCTCTTGCGCTGTGGGCCAGCCATCACGCGATCCAGCGCCTCGGCGAACTCATCCATTCCGATGGTGCGCTTGCTACGGCGTGCAGCGAGAATCGCCGCCTCGTTCATCAGGTTCGCGAGGTCAGCTCCTGAGAATCCCGGTGAGCGGCGGGCGATCTCTTCAAGGTTCACGCTCTTGTCGAGCGGCTTCCCCTTCACGTGCACCTTCAAGATCGCGAGGCGACCCTTTAGGTCTGGGCGGTCAAGGATCACCTGGCGATCGAAGCGGCCTGGACGCAGCAGCGCCGGGTCAAGCACGTCGGGGCGGTTCGTTGCGGCAACGATGATCACGTTCGTGCCGGTCTCAAAGCCGTCCATCTCGACGAGGATCTGGTTCAGCGTCTGCTCGCGCTCGTCGTGTGAACCGCCGAGCCCGGCGCCACGCTGGCGACCCACGGCATCAATTTCGTCAATGAAGACAATGCAGGGCGAGTTGCGCTTCGCCTGATCGAAGAGGTCGCGCACGCGTGATGCGCCAACGCCAACGAACATCTCGACAAATTCGGAGCCAGAGATGCTGAAGAACGGCACGCCTGCTTCACCGGCAACGGCACGTGCGAGCAGGGTCTTTCCCGTGCCTGGTGAGCCAATCAGAAGGACACCCTTCGGAATCTTTGCGCCAAGCGCTTCAAAGCGCTCAGGGAACTTCAGGAACTCGACAACCTCTTCCAGCTCGACTTTGGCCTCTTCGACCCCTGCGACGTCGGCAAAGGTGACGGGCGTCTTGTTCGCAATGAACATCTTCGCCTTGCTCTTGCCGAAGCTCATCGCCTGATTGTTCTGTCCCTGTGCGCTGCGCATCATGAAGACGAACAGTCCACCGATCAGCAGGACCGGGAGAAGGGCGCTAATGAGCAGGCTCAAGAGCTGGCCAGAGTCGTCGGGCTTCTTCGCGCCGAACGTCACGCTGTCCGGGTTGCGACCGCCAGCAACGGCGGCGGCGCGCACGTCGTTGTAGACGTCGGTGAGCTGTGTAGGGACCTGAACCTCGTAAGTGTCAGGTGGGGTACCCGTCTTGGTGACGGTCAGGATCTGCTCTTGCTGCACCACAGAGGCGACGCTGCCACCTCGAACTTCGGCCAGGAATGCCGAATAGTCCTTCGTTGGTGCTGAGACCGGGGTGAGGAGCACGCTGCCAAGGAGCACGACCGTGCCCAGGAGCAGGATCAGCATGACTGCACCGTTTCGCAGAGCCTTCGGAATCATTAGGTTCCCTCCGTTCTCCGTCTTCCCCAAAGGTGCATGGTAGCGAGGGCAGGAATCGAACCTGCTACCAAGGGCTTATGAATCCCCTGCTCTACCGGTGAGCTACCCCGCCGTGCCTCTGCATAGGATACCGAACGGGGCTCCCCCACGCACCACGAGGCTAGAGCCCGCCCAAGAGACGATCCGCTAGGCTCCGAAGATGCTACGAATCCTCGTCCTCTGCCACGGCAATATCTGCCGCTCCCCCCTTGCGGAGGTGCTCATCGAGGCGGCCGTTACCGGAGATCCACTCCTCGCTGGTCGCGTCTCGGTTTCGAGCGCCGGCACCTCGAACGAACATGCTGGCGAGGGTATGAACGAGAACAGCGCCGCCATCTTGAGCGCGCGTGGCCTCAGAAGCAACCATCGGGCGCGCCACTTTACGCCTGCACTTGCATCAACCCTTGACCTCGTGCTCGCCGCAGATCAGGCGAACCTGCGAAACGGGCGCAGCATCATCCGCCTGGCAGAGAAGCAGCCTGAGATCCGCCTACTCAGGGATTTTGATCCAGCGGGTGTTGGTCGCGATCTCGATGACCCGTGGGGCTACCCGCCGGCGGAATACGAACGTGTCGCCGCGGAGATTACGGCGGCGGTCCCCGGCCTACTCGCGGAGCTTCGCGACCGGATCTAGGACTACTTAAACGAGAGGATCGCGTCCACGAGCACGCGGTCGAACGCTTCAGCGTCAACGCCAACGGCCACATCAACGTCAGGGGTGCGTCCGCGCTGCTTCAAGCGATCGCCATACCAGTCGGTGATCGTACGGCCGCGAGCAAGGTCACCGAGCTCAACATCGACGGCGGCATGCACCAGCGCCAGCAGGTTCGGCACCGCAAGGTGCGCAACTGCAACAGCATCATGTACCGCGGAGGCTGGCCAATCGTAGCGATCCTTATGGAAGATCGCGTAGAAACGCAGCAGATCCGCGAAGATCTTCGCCGGCAGCGTCCCCGCCGCATCAAGCCGCCTCATCGCCGCTTCGCCTGTCAGGGCGCGATGCGTCGCGTCGAGGCAGACCATGGTGATCGGGATGCCCGCAGCGAAAACGATTGCTGCGGCATCAGGATCAACGTACGAGTTGAACTCCGCCGATGCGGTCACGTTCCCCTCGGCGATTGCGCCGCCCATCCAGCAGATGTGAGCGATCTTGGGCTTGAGTTCAGGATGATCGCGGAGCAAGATCGCAATGTTCGTCAGTGGGCCAAGCGGCACGAGGGTCACTGGATTAGTTGACTCGCGAAGGAGTGTCGCAATCAGGTCGACGGCGCCTGCAGCGTGCTCTATGCCCGTAGGCGCTGGCAACTCCGCCCCATCAAGTCCAGAATCTCCGTGGACGTATGGAGCAACCCAGAGTGGTCGCACGAGTGGCACATCGGCACCAGCGGCAACACGCACGCCATTTGCACCAAGCAGGGCCAGAGTGCGGCGCAAGTTCTCGTACGTCTTTGGCAGCGAGGCGTTACCTGCCACTGCGGTAACACCGAGCACCTTCAGCTCTGGGCGAGCAAACGCTACAGCGAGCGCCATCGCATCATCATGGCCCGGGTCGCAATCGATAATGATCGGGAGGGGCTTGGCAACAGTGCCGAGTGGTGCGCGGCGCGGCGATGGCGGGAAAGGCGTGGAGAGCGGGAGCGGATTCGGCTTTAGTTCGCTCATGGAAGTTTCGAGTAGATGTCCACCATGACATCGGCGAATCGCTTGCTGTCAATGGTCAGACCCACATCACAATTGGGCTCCAACTTGTCGCGCTTCAGCCGATATGGATTCGAATCACCGATGGTGCGACCGCGTGCTGGTCCCTGCGTTGCATCAACGACCACGTGATAGCGGGAGACCCCTACAAGGTCAGGAATGGCAAGGTGCAGTACGGCCACAGCGTCATGGATCGCCATCTTCTCACCTTGGCCCCATGCTGCGGAACGATCGAACGAGAACTTCAGCAGCTCGGCTGCAACTTTCGCAGAAGCGCCGGGGAGCGCCGTTAGTCGATCAAGAATGGAGCGGTCGAGAATGGCGTGATGCGTCACATCAAGTCCGATCATGGTGATCGGCAAACCGCTGTTAAAGACAATATCAGCGGCAGTTGGATCGGCGTAGATGTTGAATTCTGCGGATGCGGAGGAGTTCCCCTCGCCAACCGAGCCGCCCATCAGGCAGAGGTGCGAAATCTTTGGTGCCAAATGTGGGTACGAGCGAATCAGCAGCGCAATGTTCGTGAGCGGACCCACTGGGGCAATCGCAACAGGCTCCGGTGAAGCAGCCAGGATTCGCGCCATCAGCGCCACGGCCCCCTCAGGTTCTGCGGTGCGAGGGGCCTTCGGCAGCGTTGTATTGCCGAGCCCGCCCTCACCGTGCACCTCGGTCGCCCGTTCAAGCGGCCCAGCAAGCGGACCAACCGCACCCTCGGCAACAGGCACGTCGTCGGCGCCGTACAAATGCAAGAGGCGCAGCGCGTTCTCTGTGCAGTGATGAACATCGGCGTTCCCGCCCACACTGGTCACAGCGAGAAGGTTGATCTCTGGTCGCACCACCGCGCAGGCAATTGCTAGCGCGTCGTCAAGGCCTGGGTCGCTATCGATGATCAGCGGAAGTGGCTTGGCAACTGTGCCGACTGGTGCCGTCCGCGAGGTGAGCTTCGCGTGGTGGAAGGTTGGCCAACCGAGCACCGAAGCCTCACTCACGATTTGCGACGTCTATCCCTGGTCGTACGGGCGGCCAGCGGAGGCCGGCGCACGTACTCGGCCAATGAGACCAGCAACCACGATGATCGTGACGACGTACGGCATCGAGAGCAGGATCTGCGGTGGCAACGAGACGCCGAGGCCCGACAAAAGCGTGGTTGCGGCGGTTGTCATGCCGAAGATCAACGATGCGCCGAATGCGTAGATTGGGTTCCAAGCACCAAAGATCACCGCTGCAAGCGCAATGAAGCCCTTGCCAGCGCTGGTGTTCACGCCAAAACCACCCGTACCGCTCAAGGAGATGTAGCTGCCTGCAAAACCCGCCAGGAGGCCGGCAATGAGCATGGCGCGGTAACGCAGCTTAACGACATCGATGCCGACCGTTCCCGCCGCGCTCGGCTGCTCGCCCGCTGCACGAAGGCGCAGCCCCCAACGGGTGCCGTAGATCATGTAGGTGAAGAAGAGCACGAGTCCAACGGAGAGATAGAAGTACGGGCTCAACGAGAAGAGAATTGGCCCCAAGATTGGAATCTCTGAAAGCACAGGGATTTGGATCGGGCTGATGCCAATAGGGCGATTGAATTCGCTATGCGGCTGCAGAACGCGCAAATAGGCGAATGTCGTAACACCGACGGCGCCAATGTTGATGACTGTGCCGGCGATGATCTGATCCACCTTGTAGCGAATGCCGAGCCATGCGAGGAAGAGGCTCACGCCTGCGCCAAACACGGCGCCCGCGATTGGCCCTGCAATTGCAATCCCCGTAATGCTTGATGCGATTGAACCGATCATTGCGCCGAAGAGGAGCTTCCCTTCAATGGCGATATTCAGGAATCCGCTGCGCTCAGCCACGATGCCGGCAAGCGCACCGATCCCAACCGGGATGGCATAGCTCAACGTGCTCGTGAAGAAGACGGTGAGATTGGCCGTGGTCCCATCAAGGAGTCGCGCGAGTAGGGCGAACACGAGGAATGGCGAGACGAGGCCAATAGCGAGGCGCCAGCGGAAGGTTGAACCGCGCAACAACTGCAGTGCGGTCATTGCGGCAAACCCAGCGGCCACCAGTGCCCAGAGCAGGATGACCGGCACAGAGAATTCGATGTTTGCTCCGCCCACCTTGTCAGCCCAGAAGGAGAACTTCCCCTCTACGCCAGCGGAGCCCGATGTAATTGCGAGCGAAATGAGCGTGAGTACGGCGAAGAGCCCGGCCCGGACTCGTGATGCAATCAACTGCTGATGCGCATCCGCTCCCTCACCTGTTGCGGTTGCGCGTGGGCGTCGTGCCGGTGCGGACGCTGTGCTCTTCTTCTTCGTCGTCACCTTGCCTCCTCGGGTACTCACTTTGCCACCGCGCGCGGGCGTCGGCGGAACGGATTTTTCAAGATTCCGAGCGTTAGGTCAGGCGCTGCGATGAACGCGATCACCAGCGCCTGGATGAAGAGCAACATTTCGATCGGGATCCCAGTCTCGACCTGCATCAAGCTGCCACCGTGCTGGAGCAGCCCGAAGACGAGCGCCGTGGCAACCACGCCGCTTGGGCGCGTACCGCCAACAAGGGCAATGGCGATCGCCGTGAAGCCAACGCTTCCCGCGATGCCTGGTGAAAGCTGCTTTACGGTGCCAACGGCAACGATGGCGCCGCCGAGTCCGGAGATGGCGCCTGAGATCAGCATGGCCGTGATGATGGAGGTCGTCGCACCCATACCTGCATATTTCGCTGCTGCGATATTGAGGCCCGCCGCTCTAAGTTCAAACCCACGGGTTGAGCGGAAGAGGAACCAGCTCACAGCAACTGCCGTCAAGAGCGCCACAATAATGCCGATGTCGAGTCGCAGGCTTGCAATCGGCAGGATCCCGGGCAGATCGACGAATTGGCTCAGCTCTTTGGAAACAGGTTGAATGCGCGGTGGCTTCTGGATGAACTCAAAGTTCGAAACCAAGAAGAAGACCAGCTGGCCGGCAATGAAGTTCAACATGATGGTCGTGATCACTTCGCTGGCGCCGACTCGCGCCTTGAGGAAGCCGGGCAAGAACGCCCATGCGGCTCCACCGATCAGCCCGAAGATCATCACCAGGGCAATAGCAATCGGAGCGGGGGTTACCCCAGCGCCAAAGAAGAGCGCCGCGAGCGTCCCGCCGACTGCGCCCATCGTGAACTGTCCTGCCCCACCGATGTTGAAGATGCCAGTTCGGAATGCAACAGAGACACCCAGACCCACAAAGATCAGCGGTACTGAGGCCACGACACTCTCGACGAGTGGGCGCAGCGCTCGTGCCCACACCTGAATATCGCCGTTTGAGGCGAGTGCTTTGCCGATTGTGGCTGGATCACCGAACGCCCCACGGAAGAGGGCGCTATAGGAGGTTGCAGCCCGACCGAAGCCGAGAGCCAACGCGCCGATCGGATCAGAGAGCAGCTTCCCAAGAACCTCGAGGTCAGTGAAGACGATAAAGAGCGCACCGACAACGAGCGCAACGAAGATGGAGAGAGCGGGCACGCGCACCTTTGCGCCAAACTTCTTCAAGGCGTTCACTTGGTAATACCTCCCATGAGAAGTCCAACGCGCTCGCGTGTCGCTTCCTTCGCATCCAAAATTCCGACGATGCGGCCTTCATACATCACGGCAACCCGGTCGCCCAGCGCGAGCACTTCATCTAGCTCAGTGCTCACAATGAGCACCGCCGCGCCAGCGTCGCGCTGTTCCACGATGCGACGATGAATGTATTCAATGGAGCCAACGTCAAGTCCGCGAGTTGGTTGCGCAGCAATAACGAGGCGTACATTGCGGCTAAACTCGCGCGCGACGATCACCTTCTGCTGATTTCCGCCGGAAAGCGAACCGATGTCGGTGTTGATTGACGGAGTGCGAACGTCATAATCCTTGACCGCTTGCTCTGTTGCCGCGGCGATGGCCTTTCGATTCAACAGTCCGTTCTTACTGTATTGGGGCAGGTGATACGTGTTGAGGATGTAGTTTTCGGCCACCGTCATCCCCTTGATCATGCCGTCACGATTTCGATCTTCGGGAATGTGAGCGACTCCAGCCATCGCGATCTCACGCGGGGATCCTATGTGAAGCGGCTTCTTCTCGAGGATGATGCTCCCTGAGTCTGCGAGCCTGAGTCCTGTGAGCGCCTCAACGAGTTCGGTTTGACCATTTCCCTGAACGCCGGCCACAGCCAAAATTTCACCGCTGCGCACTTCAAACGTTGCGTCATTCACAGCACGTCCGCCAGCGTCATTCAAGACGTTGAGGCCTTTCACCTGCAAGATTGGTTCGGCTGCGCGTGACTTTGAGCGGCTCACGGTGAGCTGCACCTCACGGCCAACCATCATCTCAGCAAGCTTGGCGGCGGTCGCCTTCTTCGGGGTGGTTTCGCCTGCAACAGCGCCGCGTCGCAACACGGTGATCTTGTCGGCAACGGCAATCACTTCGTTCAATTTGTGCGTAATGAAGATGACGGAGGTGCCGCCTTTGGCAAGGCCGCGAATGATATCAAAGAGCTCCTCGGTCTCCTGGGGCGTCAGCACGGCCGACGGCTCGTCAAGCACAAGGATGTCGCTCTTGCGGTAAAGCGCCTTCAGGATCTCCACACGCTGTCGAACGCCGACCGGAAGGGATTCAATTTTGGCGTCTGGATCAACCTGAAGCCCGTGCTTCTTTGAGAGCTCAACGACCTGCGCACGCGCAGTGGCTCGATCAAAGCTGCCGAGTGGGCCTTTGGTTGGCTCGTTCCCAAGCACCACCGATTCGGTGACATCGAAGACTGGGACGAGCATGAAGTGCTGGTGCACCATGCCGATACCGGCATCGATGGCCTGAGCAGGATCGCGGAAGATGCGCTCCTTGCCATCAATGAGGATTTTTCCAGAGTCGGGTCGATAGAGACCCGAGAGAATGTTCATC
>Ga0214917_10007259_pt1 | contig 11265 bp, 11 predicted proteins | sample LL_1208_BB_MetaG_FD_177983 | JGI IMG/M metagenome (GOLD analysis project Ga0214917, IMG submission 177983) | Freshwater microbial communities from Lake Lanier, Atlanta, Georgia, United States - LL_1208_BB | ecosystem: Environmental > Aquatic > Freshwater > Lake | place: USA: Georgia | collected...
GCGGCCAGGGAGGCGTTGGCCCGGTCGGCGAAATTTTTGACCTGCTGGGCCAGGAGTTGCAACTTGGCCTGTTCCTGCCAGCGGGCACGGACTTCCTGCGTGATTTCCGCCAAGGGCCGGTTCCGGCCGGGTTGGTCCTCGCGCAGGTGGAGAACGAGGTAACCGTTTTTGGAAGGGAGGAAATCACTAACGGGGTCGTTGGCGGTCAAAGCAAAGGCGGCGCTGACCAGCCGTGGGTCGGTCTCCCCAGGGAAGGGGTTATCCCTGGGGGTGAAGGGGCCATGGATGCGAACGGCAAGTTTGGCGGCGGCGGCGGCGGCAGAGAACTCAGGACGGGTTTTTCCCTCAGGCAGATTGAAGAATTGGGAAGTGAAGGCAAAAGCGGTTTCCCCGGCCTGTTTCTTGGCTTCCTCGCTGTTTCCCGAGGCGATGATTTCCACCACCTCAACCGTTCGACGGGGCGCGATGGCGAATTCGGCTTCATTGACCTTGAAGAAGGACTCCAGATCGGCTTGGGTCGGCTCCGGCGGGGTGACTTTGGAGACATCCCAACGCACCCCTTGGGCTTCGACCGGCCCAAACAGGCGTTGCAAACGGTTCTCGGACTCGTTGGGTAGAAGAATCGCGGTGGAAGCCAAGGTATCGAGAAGCCGACGGATGCGAACCTGGTCGGAAACGGCCTGATTGAAGCGATCCCCGCTGAAACCCTGCGGCGAGAGGAAGTTGGCGGAGAATTTCTGAAAGAGCTCGGGATCGTATTTTCCGTCCTTGCGGAATAAGGGGTTTTCCTTGATGGCTTCGACGAGCTGCTCGGGTTGGGTGTCGAGCCGTGCGGCGTTGGCGGCCTGAAGCTGGAGCAGACGTAGCCAGGTTTGGAGGTTGATAAAGGTACCCTGTTCGGCGGAGGGAACGCGACCCGTCTGAAGGGTGATATCCAGGAGAGTAAGGCGCTGCGCGGCAATAAAATCGTTGAGGGTCAGTTTTCGGCCGGCAATCTGGCCGACTTTGGCCGATGCGGGATCTCCCCCGTGGGGAGTCCAGTTTCCAAAGAAGATGAAAGAGATGCCCACGACCGCCAGAAGAACAAGAAGGAGGCTTTTTAATTTATCGTGAAGGAATGTGATCATGGAGTTTTTTGGCTTGTGGGGGGGGTGGGTGGGAAGAGCAAAATCAAAGAATGTTGAGAGGCATTACTTTGGGTTGGTTTTTTATCACGGTGGCGGGAACCGGGCTGTTTGGGCAAGATCAAATTCGACTCAAAAGCGGCGAACTGCTGAATGGAGTGGTGGTGAAGTATGACGATGTAAGCGCCACGCTCACCTTCAAGTTCGACAAGGGAACCCTCGGCTACAGCCAAGCGGATTTGGCGGAAGTCAAAATGAAGGAGCGCCCAGGTGTGGAAGAGGGACGAAAGGCGCTGGCAGAGGGCAAGATGGAAGAAGTGATTGCGGCATGGAAAGGTCCGGCGAATGAATTTGTCGGAATCAACACCCCTTGGGTGCTGGAGTGTGTGGGGGGATTGGGGCAGGCCTATTTGTCTCAAGGGAAAGTGGCGGATGCCGAGGTCTTGTACGGAAAGATGAAAAAATCCTATCCGAGCGGCCCGGCGGCCATTCGTGCGGAGGTGGGGTTGGCCGAGGCCACGGCGGGGCGGGATACCGACGGTTTGTTGCAGAAACTCAAGGGAATGGAGGGGCAACTGAAGGAGGGGTTACGACCCCAGCGCGAGGATCGGGAGGCATTGGCGGAGTACTATTTTGCCCGGGGCGGTGCCTATGAGAAAAAAGGAGATGCCAAAAAGGCCTTGGAAGATTTTTTAAGGGTTTGCGTTTTATACCCGGACCCCCCGTCCCTGGGTAAGAGGGCGGAGAAAAAAGCCGAGGCGCTCCGGCAGGCGAATAAAGACCTCGTCACCGATTGATTTTTGTCTTTAACTTCCCCCCTATGAAATTGCCCAAGCCATCCAAATATTTTTCCCTGTTCCTATCCGCTTTGCTTTTCGCCCCGGTTCTCCTAGCCGCGGAAGGGGAGGGGGTGGCCAAGAAAAAAACGGTTTTGGACATCATTCACGAGGGCGGGGCGGTCATGTACATCCTCATCATCGCCTCCGTCATGATCATGGCCTTCACCATTGAGGCAATCATCAAGATCCGGCAGGCCCGGTTGGCTCCCCCCGCGGTTTTGGCCCAACTCAAGGACGCCATTGTTTCCGGCAATTACCCCACGGCCTATCAGGTCTGCGTGTCCAACCCCTGTTATTTGTCCCGCATCGTGCAGGCCGGTTTGGAACGGTTGGGTAGAGGACGGGAGGCCGCTGAGAAGGTGATGGGAGAAGTCACCGCCAAAGAGCTGAACGGAATCAAGTCCAACATCCAGTATCTGTCAGTCATCGGGGTGGTAAGTCCCATGGTGGGTCTCACCGGAACGGTGTTGGGCATGATCAAGGCTTTCGAGACCTTGGGCTCTTCCGGGGCGGCCGATCCCAGCAAACTCGCCGGCAACATCTCGGAGGTCTTGGTGGCCACGGGAACAGGTCTCTTTGTCGCCATTCCGGCCTTCGTTCTCTACTACGTCTTTCGCAACCGTATCCAGACGGTTTCCGTGGCCGTGGACAGCGAGATTAACCTGTTATTTGAGGACATTCCCTTTGAACAGCTGACGGGCTACCGGCTGGCCGACTATCTGGGGAATGCGTCCGCCCCCGCGGCCGCTTAAATTTCCAAGGCACCATGGCTTCACATGGGAAAAAATTCAGCGTGCATGCCTCCGGGGGGGAGGAGGAGCCGGAATTTCAGGTTGCCCCCATGGTCGATGTGCTGCTGGTACTGCTGATGTTTTTCACTGCCACCACCACCACGGAAATCAAAAGCCAGATGGCTGATCTCACCCTTCCGGATGCCCAGGAGGCGAAAGACCGGGAAAAGGGGCAGGGGCAGTTCACGATCAACATCAATAAAATGGGTGGTTTGGAGGCGGGAGGACGGGGTGGTTTGGATGAGAACGCCCTCGCCCTTATGATTAAAAACGACTACACGAACGTCAAAAAGCTGGATCCGAATGCCAGCTACCGTGTTCTGGTCAGGGCAGATAAGGATCTGGGCTGGGACAAGACCAAGGTGGTGCTGAAAGCCGCCGCAGCGGCCGGCGTGGCCAATGTGGTCTTTGCCACCACCAAAGGGGGAAAAGGGTAACGTATGGCGGGCGGAGGTGGAGGTGGAGAAGGGGAGTTTGGGCTGCAGATTGCGCCCATGCTGGACGTCATGTTCGTGTTGCTGATGTTTTTCATGGTGATGGCCGGCAAGCAGGTCAAGGAGGCTGAATTGGGGGTGAATGTTCCTGGGGCCTCCCAAGCTTCCAGCACGGCAAAGACCCCAGTGACGATCCGGGTCGGGCCCGATGGGGTGGTCACCTTTAACGACAGTCCGGTGGACAACCGGAATGATGCCGATATGCCGAAACTCCGGGCCCGTCTTCAGGCGCTGATCGAGGCCTTTGCCGAGCAATCGGTCATCATTCGACCGAACGACAAGGCCCCCTACCAGCGGGTGATCGACGTGCTCAACGCCTGTGGCGCGGCCCGGGTGAAGAACCTGACTTTCGGAGGATAGGGCAAGGTGCCGAGAGGCGGTTAGGGACTTAGTTTTTAGTGATGGAGAGAAGCGCGAGAACTCCCAACTCCCTCCATGACTAAGGGCTAACTACTAAAAGGCTAGGCACGGCCCATGTATTTCCGCTCGCGGGTATCCACCTTGATCAGTTCCCCTTCCTTGATGAAGAGAGGGACCTGCAGTTGAAGGCCGGTCTCCAGTTTGGCTGTCTTCTGGACGTTATTGGCTGAGTCGCCACGGACTCCTTCGGGCGATTCCACCACCTTGAGGGTGACGCTGGCGGGCGGCTCCACCGAGACCGCCTTTCCCTCGATAAAAAGAATTTCGCAAACCATGTTTTCGGAGAGGAAATCCTTCACGTCCTCGACCAGTTCCGGGGTGAGGGTCATATTTTCAAAATTCTCCGGATTCATGAAGGTGTAACCGGTGTTGTCACTGTAACTGAATTCCCATTTATCCCGGGAAACGTTAACCGACTCCAGCCGTTCGTCTGAAGCCAGACGGTGGTCGGAGGAGAGGCCGGAGCGAAGGGAACGGAAGGTGGCCTGAACGAAGGCCCGTTTGTTCCCGGGGGTACGATGCACCGTTCCCAAGACGATAAAAATGTCACCGTCTTTTTTGACGGCCATGCCACGTTTCAAGTCATTTGCGATCACTGCCATGGGGTACTCACTTTCTTGTTGTTCGCTTAGAGCAATCTGAAGCGGGTCAGATCCTGAGAATCCACCAGCCCGACAGGGCGATGCGACGCATCCACGACGACCAAGTCCTCGATGCGGTGTGTCTCAAAGATATGCAAAGCTTTGGCTGCCAAACTGTCAACGGGGATTGTGACGGGATTTTTCGTCATGACGGATTGAAGGGGGCGGGCACCAATGGCGGGATCTTTTTGGAAGCCACGGGCAAAATCTCCATGGGTGTAGATTCCCGCGACCTTCCCTTTGGCATCCAGAACGATGGCCGCGCCGCAGCGCTTGGTCGTGATCTCGGCCAAGGCCTTCGCCACCGTGGTTTTGAGGGTGACCAGAGGCACGGAGGACCGGGGGCGCATGATCTCGCGGACTTTCATGAGAAGATCCCTCCCGATGGCCCCGGCCGGATGGAGTCGGGCGAAATCCTCCCGCCGGAAGCCACGGCTTTCGAGAAGCACCATGGCCAAGGCATCCCCCATGGCCAGCATGGCGGTGGTGCTGGAAGTGGGGGCAAGGTTCAGCGGACAGGCTTCCTGATCCACCGAGACATCCAGCACCACGTCCGATTGGCGGGCAAGGTGTGAACGTGGATTGCCGGTCATCACGACGAGTGGCGTTCCCAACCGTTTAAGCAAAGGGACCACGCGGAGTAGCTCATCGGTGCTGCCGCTATAACTGAGGACGAGGATGAGGTCTTTTTTGTTCACCACGCCGAGGTCACCGTGGGCCGCATCCACCGGATCCAGGGTGACGGAGGTGGTTCCGGTGCTGGCCAAGGTGGCGGCGATTTTGTGACCGATATGACCGGATTTTCCGATGCCGGTGACAATGATCTTCCCGCCGGTCTCCAGTCTCTGCTGCATCAGGGCCACGGCTTTCAAAAACGAAGGTCCCAAGCGGCGGCGCACACGGCGCAGGGCGGCAATCTCGATATCGAGAACGCGACGGGCTTTTTGCAGATGACGGCCGTTGGCCATAAAGGGGATAGAATAACGACCCTCCGTCCTTCGGGCAATCCGCATGAAGGCTTGAGTGTCTTGCCGTCTGAATGCACGTTAGAGCCATGCGACGCTGGCCTGAGCTGTTTCTCGCCCTCAAATTTCTTCGCCCCAGAAGAAGTTTTGTGTCGATCATCACGATTCTAAGTTGGTTGGGGGTGGTGGCTGGGGTATTGGTCCTGATCGTGGTGCAGTCGGTCATGCGTGGGTTTGAGGATGAGTTGACCCGCAAGGTGATCGGATTTCAGTCGCATTTGACCGTAGCCGGGAACGCGCCTTTACGGGATCCTGCCTTTTTACTTGGGCAGATTCGGCAGGAACCGGAAGTGTTGGGCGCGACCCCTTCGGTTTTGGGACCGGTGCTGGCCGAGACGCGAAGCAGGATTTCCACCCCAAGGATCAAGGGTTGGGATTCAGATTCCGCACCCGCCGTGATTCCTCTCCCGGAGTGTGTGGTAGAGGGGGCATGGGCTCCGGGTCCGGATACCCTGGTGGTGGGCTCTGAGTGGGCGAAATCCAACCGGGTGGAGTTGGGCACGGAGGTGAATCTTTTAGCTCCCCAGCAGTTCAAAGATTTGTTGGGGGCGAAAACCCCGGGCGCGACTCTCCCCAAGAAGATCCCGTTACCAAGGACCTTCCGGGTGGCCGGGATCTTCACCACCGGAATGTTTGACTATGATTCGGAATATCTCATCACGGATCTTTTCACGGCGCAGGAGTTGTATGCGGTTCCCGGTTCGGTGCACGGAATTGCCATCAAGCTAAAGAATCCGGATCAGGCTGCCGACGTGGCAGATAAGCTCCGGGCCAAGCTGGGCACGGATCTGCGCGTGTTGACCTGGATGGATCACAACCAGCGTCTCTTTGCGGCCGTGGCGGTCGAAAGACGGGTGATGAGTTTTCTTTTGTTCTTTGTCATGGTGGTCGCGGCGTTGGGGTTGAGCGGGACCCTGATCACGGTCACGGTGCAGAGATCCAAGGCCATCGGCACCCTGGCGGCCCTGGGAGCCACTCCTGGCCAAATTGCCACGATCTTCACGATGTACGGAGTGGTGGTGGGTGTGCTGGGTTCGGTGGCGGGCGTGGTGGGGGCATGGGTCGTATTGGCCAACCGAAACGGTCTCAGTCATCTCATTGGAAGACTAAGCGGACAGGATCTTTTTCCGGCGGAAATCTACCATTTTGCCAGCCTGCCGGTCCGTTATGACGTGGGTGTTTTTCTGGGTGTGGCCTTGGCCGGGCTCAGCCTGAGCGTGCTGGCGGCCTTGGTTCCCGCCTGGGTCGCCTCCCATGCGGAGCCCTCTGCCAATTTAAGGAGATCATGAGCGAACCGCTTCTGGAAGTCAGGGATCTGCGCAAGGGTTATCGCCTGGAGGGAAGGGCTCCGTTGGAAATCCTGCACGGAATCAATTTTCAACTGAAAGCGGGTGAATGCCGGCCGATTTGCGGCCCCTCCGGAGCCGGCAAATCCACGCTGTTGCACATCCTTGGGGGATTGGAACCGGGGAATGGCGGGGAGATTTTGTGGAAGGGGCAGAGGATGAAAGGCTGGAGCAGATCCCAGTGGGCCTTATGGCGCAGGACGGCGGTCGGGTTTGTCTTCCAGTCCTACCACCTGATTCCGGAGTTGACGGTGGAGGAAAATGTGCGATTGCCGGCGATGTTGGCCGGGGTTCAGGTGGGTGAGCGTTGGGAGGATTTACTCGATCAGGTCGGAATGACTTTGCGACGCGACCACCTCCCCGGGGAACTGTCCGGCGGGGAGCAACAGCGGGTCGCAGTGGCCCGAGCCTTGGTTTTGGAGCCGGACCTGATTTTGGCGGATGAGCCGACGGGGAATCTTGATGGAACTTCAGCGGCGGGGGTGCTTGATTTGCTTGTTCGAATGGTGCGGGAAAGGCAAAAATCACTCCTGCTCGTCACGCATGACGAATCCATCGCCGCCAAGGTGGGAACTCCCCTTCGGCTGGTGGACGGCAAGTTGGCGGGAGAAGAGAAAGACAGATGATTATATATATCGACGGAAAGTTTTATCCGGAGGAGGAGGCGAAGATTTCGGTCTTCGACCACGGACTTCTTTATGGGGACGGGGTCTTTGAGGGGATCCGGGCCTACGAGGGTCGTATCTTCAAGCTGGAGGAACATCTGGAGCGTCTGGAGGACTCGGCCAAGGCCATTCTTCTCAAGATGCCCTGGAGTCGGGACGAAATCCGTGCCGCCGTGCTGGAAACGTGCAAGAGAAACAAAATCAAATCGGGGTATCTACGCCTGGTTATCACCCGGGGAAAGGGGTATCTGGGGCTTTCGCCCGACCGTTGCAAAACCCCGACGATCATTATCATTGCCAGCGAACTGGAGCTTTATCCCGAGAAATATTACCGGGAAGGGCTGAAGGTGGTCACCGGGGCCACATGGAGGAATTCGCCAGCCGCATTGGACCCGGGAATCAAATCCCTGAACTACCTGAATAACATCCTGGCCAAAATCGAGGGCCAGCAGGCGGGAGCCCAAGAGGTGATCCTGCTCAATCCCCAGGGATTGGTCTCCGAGTGCTCCGGGGACAATATTTTCTTCCTCCGGCACGGGGCGTTGGTCACTCCCAAACTCTCCTCCGGGGCGCTGAACGGGATCACCCGCACCACGGTGTTGGAATTGGCCCGCAAGGCCGGCTGGGAAGCCCGGGAGGACGACGTGCGTCGTTACGATCTTTTCACCTGTGAGGAGATGTTCCTTACCGGCACGGGAGCCGAGATCATTCCGGTCATTGAGGTCGATGGTCGGTCGGTGGGCAACGGAAAGCCCGGAAAAAAGACCGCCGAGCTGATCCAGAGTTATCGTAAACTGGTCACCACCACCGGGACACCCATCCCGGCCTGAAGCCAACGCCGTGGACTGCCAGAAGTGCGCCCGCAAGCCAGCCACGGTCTTCATGACGACCGTGGTGGGTGGGGATCTGAAAAAAGTCGATCTATGTGAGGATTGTGCCCGTAGTTCCGGGGTCAGCCATTCCACGGAATTCGTGGCGGCTGACTGGATCATTCAGGAGGCCTTACAGGTTGTTATTCCCTCTACGACAACCTGTCCGGCCTGCGGGTACTCTTTGGAAACACTGCAAAAAACCGGGCGTCTGGGTTGTGGAGTTTGCTATGAAAAATTCTCCGTACCGCTTGAGGCCGCTTTGATGGAGTCGCAGAAAGATCTGGTTCATCGGGGGAAAAGGCCGGCCCGCAAGAGGGCGACCCGGGAAGAGTTGGAAAAAGAGATGCAAGGCCATGTAGCCCGTGAGAACTACGAGGAAGCCGCACGTTTGCGGGACCGAATTTCCAGGATGAATGCCTCCACCACATCAAAGCCGGGGTCGGCTTGAAAGTTTCCCTCGAGTGGCTGGGGGAGTGGTGTGACTGGAAGGGAACCACGGAGGAATTGGCCGACCGTCTGACGCGTAGTGGAACGGAGGTCATTTCCATCACCTCCACGGGGATCAAGGTCAAGGGAGTGGTCTCCGCCAAGATTTTGGAAAAGAAACCGCATCCGAATGCGGACCGTTTGACGGTGTGCCTGGTGGATGATGGCAGCGGTCCCCGCCAGGTAGTTTGTGGGGCAAAAAACCATCAGGCTGGGGATATTGTTCCGCTGGCCAAACCGGGAACGGTTTTTCCGGACGGAATGACGATCAAGTCGGCCAAACTCAGGGGCGAGACCTCGGAAGGAATGCTGTGTTCGGCCAAGGAACTGGGATTGGCGGAAGATGCGGAGGGCTTACTGATCCTTTCACGTGAAACCAAGCTCGGTGTTCCGTTGGAACAGTTGTTCCCCGGGGAAACCGTGATGGAGGTGGAAATCACCTCGAATCGGCCGGATTTGGCCTCGGTGGAGGGATTGGCACGGGAGCTTGGGGCCTTGGGAGTTGCACGAAAAAACCGTCCGGCGCATTCCCCAACATCCGACAGCCCGTTGACCGGTTGGAAAATTCAAGTGGAAGACCCGAAAGACTGCCCTTTGTATACGTTGACGGCCTTGCGAGTTCGTCCGGATGTTGCATCACCGGATTGGATGAAGAAAAGATTGGCGGCTTGCGGGATGCGAAGCCTGGGTCTCCTAGTGGATGTGACCAACTATGTCCTGCTGGAGGTGGGGCAACCGGTACATGCCTTTGATGCGGAACGGTTGCAGGGTAATACCATCACGGTTCGCCGGGCGAAACCCGGTGAGAAGTTGGCCGGATTGGACGGAGGGACACATGTTTTAACCTCCGAGGATCTGGTGATTGCCGACGGGCAGGGGCCGGTTGCTTTAGCCGGGGTGGTGGGTGGCAAGGATTCCTCGGTGCACAAAGCAACCCAAACCATTCTCCTGGAATCGGCCTCTTTCCTTGCAGGGAGAGTTCGTAAGACCGGACGTCGTTTTTCATTGCCCACGGAGTCCTCACGGCGTTTTGGTCGTGGTGGGCTTGACCCCACCCTCGTGGATCAAGCCAAGCACCGGGTGATTCAGCTTCTTTCCGATTGTGGGGCGCTGGACAAGGTGGAAGGCGCGCTTTCCGTGGGATTGCCGGCTTCCACTCCCGACACCTCTGTTCCTCTGCGCATGGAGCGGGTTGAAAAAATCCTCGGCTTAAAAAAGGATCCCAAGGGGCTGGCTGACCGATTGAGGGCCCTGGGTTTTCGCGAGGAAAAGGCCGGGTGGGTTCCTCCTTCCTGGCGGCGGGATATCCGTGAGGAAACAGATTTGCTGGAGGAACTCATCCGTCTGGCGGATTTGGAGAAAGTCCCGGCGGTCCTCGATTCTCTGGCGGAGGGTCTATCCCAAGAGGATCGGCAGGATCTGGAGCGCCGGGCCATCCGTTCCTTTTTAGTGGAACGCGGGTATTTCGAGGCCCTCTCCGGCAGTCTGGTTCGCATGGAGGAAGGTAAAAACGTGCCTCTCACCGTGGCGGCAGGGCCCGAAGCGGCGGCTTATCGCGAATCTTTGCTTCCCGGATTGCTGGCTTCTGCCGGCCGAAATATTTCCCGTGGACAGAATGATCTTAAGTTGTTCGAAATCGGACGGGTGGTCGGCAAGGGGGCTCAAGAGGAGATGCGACTGGCGGTTTTGGTTGCGGGTCGGGAAAGACCCGTGAACTGGGACGATGCGGAGCTGGCAACAGACTTTTTTACCCTCAAGGGAGTCTGGCAGGAACTGCGGGAGAGATTTGCCGGACTGGATGAACCCAGATCCTTGCGCGAGGTTTCCGCAGTCGAGAAGAAAACCGTCGGCATTAAAGCGACCGTCCATGTGGCGGAGGGCGTTCTGAAGCTGGGTCAACTCCAGAGTGCGGCCTATCGCGAGGTCAGTATTTTTCCCGGGGTGCAAAGGGATCTGGCTTTGGTGTTGCCGGAAACTGTTTCGTACGCAGAGGTCGAGAAAGCCATCCGATCCTCCGCCCCAGCTGAAATGGAGGGGTTGATGGTATTTGACCGGTTCCGGGACCCTTCCGGGGCCAAAGTGCCCAAAGGGTTTCTGTCTTTAGGCTGTCGCTTGCAATTCCGTTCCCATGAGCGAACCTTAACGGAACAGGAAGTTAGCGCTTGGGAGAAAAAGATTCTCGAATCGCTCTCCACCCGGTGCCAAGCAAGGCTTCGGGGAGTTCTTTGAACCGGTTGGTTCGGTTTCACGCCCTGCCTGGAGCGTGTGACGGATCAATTTCTTTCGTCCGATAAAATAAAAAAACGAGGCCCAACCTTAATCCGAGAACGTCATGCCTTGATTGGAAGGCGGACGCGGAAGCGGGAGCCTCAAATCTGGAACATTCCAGGGTCGAAAGAAATTCTCCTAGCGCCCGGGTGGGGCGTGTTTTTTTTGGGGGGGTGAGGCCTAAGAAGCGGGAGAGGTGGGACCGGGGATGGAGGCGGCCATGGATTGAACCTTGGGCAGGTTGGCCAGAAGATCGGCTATGGCATCGTAGCGGCCGGAGAGCAGCCCTTGCTG
>Ga0214917_10007260_pt1 | contig 11265 bp, 23 predicted proteins | sample LL_1208_BB_MetaG_FD_177983 | JGI IMG/M metagenome (GOLD analysis project Ga0214917, IMG submission 177983) | Freshwater microbial communities from Lake Lanier, Atlanta, Georgia, United States - LL_1208_BB | ecosystem: Environmental > Aquatic > Freshwater > Lake | place: USA: Georgia | collected...
CCTCTTCGATTAAGAGATATTCCCCAATTGGTTCTAGCGCATAAACACCTTTTCCGTTTAACCACCAATCTTTTCCACCATCAACATCTTCAATTGCTGGCCCGTCAACACGATGCAGTTTGCCATTCAACCACCATTCTTTTGAACCATGATAGTGTTCAATTGCTGGACCATCAACACGATGCCGTTTACCATTTAAAAGCCATTCTTTTGTGCCATCAGCCCATTCAATTGCTGGTCCATCTTCACGATGGTATTTATTATTTAAATACCAACATTTTGTGCCATCAGGATATCTTACAACCCCTGTAAAACCTTCTGGAACTTCCGAATAATGTCTAACCTTAATTGTTTTCATGGTTTAAATCCCAGGCAAGTTTGGAATATACATAAAACCTGTTGCTGTCAGAACCTTGCGTTGAGTTACCCGTTTTCCTAACCACTCCACATCGGAAGGCAACCCCTCTTCAATTAAGATATAATCTCCAAGTGGTTTTAGTTCATAAATAAAATTACCGTTTAACCACCATTCTTTTTGACCATCAGCCTCTTCATATGCTGGTCCATCTTCACGGTGCCGTTGACCATTCAACCACCATCGTTTTGTGCCATCAACATATTCAATTGCTGGTCCATCTTCACGATGGAGTTTATCATTTAACCACCATTCTTTTGTTCCATCAGCCTCTTCATATGCTGGTCCATCTTCACGGTGCCGTTTACCATTCAAATACCATGCTTTTGTACCATTAAGGTATTCAATTGCTGGCCCATCTTCACGATGCAGTTTATCGTTTAAATACCAGTATTTTTCACCAAAAACATATTCAATTGCTGGTCCATCAGTACGGTACCGTTTACCATTCAACCACCATTCCTTTGTACCATTATCCCATTCAATTGCTGGTCCATCTTCACGATGCAGTTTATCATTCCAATACCATTCTTTTGTTCCTTTAATTTCTCTAATCTTGATAGTTTTCATAGTTTAAATCCCAGGTAGATTAGGAAGATACAAAAAACCATGCTGAGACAAAATCCTCTTAAAAGGAATTGGACGCTCGCACCATGTAAACGGTCCTTGACCTTCTACTTCATCAATCTCGATAACTTCTTCGTTTGCCTCAACCTTTACTTTTGAAGAAAGAAGATTGGGTTCAATGTAGAAACAGTCATTGGTATGAATGCGTCTACCATTGTAGTACCATTCTTTTCTACCCTTACCTGTAATCAAGGCGGGACCATCAGTACGATGGAGATTACCATTAATCATCCAACGAACATCTCCATTTTTCCACTTTAGGATGCCCGTGAAATTAGGAGGAATAAGGTTGAAATCGGTGTAGAATTCTCGCATCTTCATGGCTGCACCTCCCTTGACCCGTTGAAGATAAGGCAAACGGGGTATATGTCAAGCAGTAATCGTAACTCTGGGATATGGGTATCTATCATCCAGTGCTTGTTACATCAATTACAATAGCTGAAGTAATGTCGGGTTTGCCCCTTGCGGTAAACTTGGTTGTAACCACTTCTACGTTTATTCTATCATTTAGAATTTCCTTTGTTACAATCATTGGTTCTCCATTAACCTTTACAGGTCTTACAATAGAGTAACCATGTTTAGCAACTGAATCTGTAAACTCTGTTAGGGTAGGTTTACCCTTTACCATTTCTTTTAATACTTCAACTGATGCTCTTGGAATATTCATTATATTGCCTCCTAAATTTATTTTTGTTTTAAAACATGCTTTTGTGTTTACTAATCCAGTTTAGTTTTGGTTGCCCCCGATTATTTTGGTATGCCACAATACTTGTTCTATATTGTTGTTTTGGTTTACTAAACCCTTCTGTAAACTTGGCAATAACCTGTGCGGCCCAAAGATCTGTTTTTTCTTCATTCATCTTGTTCGCCTCCAATACCGTTTAGTTTTTGTAGTTTATCCGCCACTTCCAAGTATAGTGCTTTATTATAAGAACCATAAGGTCCGTCAAACAAAGTTTGCCATGGAACCCACCTTACCACTCCTGTTTCATGGACGGCAAGGGTTTCTTGTTTAATTGGATTCCAAAATTTAAAGGGCAATAAAAACGTAGCTACAGAATACCCTGTATCGTCTTTTCCAGTTCCATAAACATAAATTAAATCTTTAGGATCAACACCATACCCAGTTTCTTCGGTAAACTCTCTTGCGGCAGCTTGTTTATAACTTTCTCCAGTATCTAGTTTACCACCAGGTAATCCCATTGCAATAGGATTATCTTTTCTTGATACTGCCAAAACTAAATCTTTGGTTGGATCAACACACAGTACGGTTGCCGCTAATTTTTTACTGTCCATTTTTTGTTAACTTTAACATCTTTCTAATCCAGTTTTTATAACGGATTCCGTCAACATAAATATTGGAATTACTCATTTTTACGTAGTGTTTTATCGGTAAAAATATAATACCATATTCTGGATGCAACAGTTTTAAACAATAACCTTTGTTTGGTTCCAAGAACACATCCACGCAAATTGTTTGTTGTAATAATTGTTCTGGGTGATAGTGTCGAAAACTTTCAAAACTTAAATTTAAGTTTGTCCAAAACTCAAAACATTCATATACTGAAAATGATACCGTTGTCCCAGGAAGATTAGATTTTAGAATCTGCAATATCAATTGGATCTCCTGGGTTATACTCCCGCACATTAAAAATGGCTGTTGTATAACGATTATATCTGATGCCGTCAGGTGTTAGCCAACGTATCATTTTTGTATATCTACGATCAAAAATTTCTAGGCACAAACATAAACGAGGTTTATTTTCTATGTTTGTGTCCATTTTTTCGAAATCAACATCATAACCAGAAAGCAAATCTCCATTTAAGAGATAGGATTTGCCTGCTACGATATCAACTCTTTTTCGATCAATACTCACGTTTAGATGACATCCAAAATTTAACTACAACAGGAAATCTTGGTACTCCATCTGGAGTATAGTTCTGGAACCTTACAGAAGCAAGGGTTCCAATGTATTTGGTTTTGTTTTGTAGCAGTTCTCTGTAGCTGTCTCGGTTGCCCCTGACACCAGAACCAAAAACTGCTCCATCTTGTTTTTTAAGATAGATTGTGCCCGCCATTCCAGAACGGTTGCCTGTACCTTCTTCGATATCGTGAATCAGGAATTCCTCTTCTTCAAACTCCTTGCGCTTGAGCAGTTGTTTGGTTCGCTTGTTTTCATAGGGTGTTGTGGACAACCTTACCATTTGTCCTTCATAACCCATTTCTAGATAAACTTGGAATAGTTCATCCAAGTCCCTTGTGTCCCTAACCTTTTTGGTTTCAACCAAGGCAACATAATCACTGTTTAGTTCGGCAATCAAACCATCCAGAAATTCATACCTGTCAGCAAAGGATGCCTTTGTTGTCTTTTGGGCGGCAACCAAATCATATACATGATACTGAATCAGTTCCCTAGATTCTTTTAGGTCTTCAACTGTTGGTTTGGTTTTTCTGGTTAGGGAAATGATCTTATTAAAATCATTTACCAGCTTGTCTGTATAAAGCTCTCCATCAAATACCAATCCTGGGTATTTATCAAATAGTGGTTTGAGAGCTTCATGAACATGAGGGGCAGAAACAATAGGCTTTCCTTGCCTCGAAAACAATCCTTGTTGTGTTGCAATGCAACGAATACCATCTAGTTTTGGTTGTGAATAAACCAAACCTTTGGTATAATCTACAGAGGTTGGAGTATAATCTTCTCCAAACTTCTTGGCAAGCATTGGTTTAACATAGTTGTCTTGAGAGAGGCTATCCTCATCTAGACTATCTTTATAGTTGCCTTGGGCAAGTTTCTTTTTATAGTTTGCCTCGACTTCTAGTTGACACTGTTGTTGCGGTGTAGTGCCATTGGCTTTTCCAATGTTTTTTGCCGTGCAAACTGTCCATTCTGAATAAACAAGTTTGCCGTTCAGTTGTCCACTAACCGTGCGGAAACTATCCCCTACGGGATTAATTTCCTGAAACCATACTTGAGTTGCCCCAGTAGCAGTTTGCTTGTATAGCTTCTGAAACTCCATTACATTTACCTTTCTAAAATGAGAATTAAAACAAAATGTAACTTATTGAATACCAATTACTTTACATGGATAGCCGTCGAAATCATATAGAATATCACCAATATTGGTATTGATTGGCCCAGGTAAAGGCATCTTTCTACCATCAGCAATTCTGGCTGTAATAAACACAATTGTTTGTGGCATTTTTGCCTCCTTTCTTGTTAACCTAGTTTTAACTAGTCAAACTAGACCGAGCTTTTTAACCAAAAGGTTTAATGATTCATAAACATTTGGAGCCAGATTGTTGGCATTGGTAGTGATTGGGAAACCCCAACCATCTACAAACTTCGCCAAGTGAACCAATACGGGAGTACCTTCCACCACACAATGAGGAGCATCAGCCATCTTTTTAATCAACAGCTTAACATCTCTGATTGGGATTTCTCCAAGATCATAATGGAATGTTTCCACATCAAGAGGATCTCCTTTTGGCGGCACATAAATCATGCTAGAGTAAAGCGGTTGCAGTTTCTCTTCTGTTAGGAAGAGATTTGCTTCCTGTTCAATCTCTCGAATAACGCATTGGGTAGCGGTTTCACCCTCTTCCAGAAAACCTCCATAAAAACCCAAACGCCCATCCCAACGATGCATCATAAGAGCAAGAGGATAAGTTTTAGCTCTTACAATTTCATCAACTTCAAGATAGTCTTTATAAACTTGAGATCTAACAGTGATACAAGCAAAAGCCGCACGTTTACTATTTGCCATTGTTATTCCTTAATCAAGATTGTTCTTCATCAACATGAACTTTAAACCCATGGTTTTTAAGTTCTTGAATTTGATCTGTTGTTGCCGATCCACGCAATACAAATGTTTCATCTTTGCGGATAAAAGGGCGAGGTTCCCAGTTTTGATCCACAGAGAATAATGTATTTAATAGTTTAGCCTCAGTTGGCTTATGCTCAACATATACTGTTTTTGTCATTGGGTTTTACCTTAATCTAAATCAAAACAATCTCGTCTACAAGATTTAGATCCGCAAATTTGGCAACCTTTGCGAGTTCTTGGAGCTAGATCCATTTCTTGTTCTTCATCGTCAAAGGCAAATGATTCTTCAACAAAATCATCCCCTTCATCAAAACTAGATTGGAATGTGATTTCTCTTACACTCATTTGCTAACCTTTTGATTTTTTTGCGGCAGCTCTACATATTCTTGTTCTGCCGTGTTGTTGAGTTTAACCGCATCTTGCCCAGTGTCAACCCTTGTGTTGGTATGTTCAACCAAATCTGTCATAGCATCCATAATACCATTTTTTGCAAAACCTAGCATTGGCAATAATGCTGTAATGGCACCGTCTCCAATAACTGCCATTCCTTCAACCCTAAACTCAGTTGCCAACTCTTCGGTTATAGCTTGGAATTTTTCTGGGAAATACTCCTTAACCATTGGTAAGCAAGCTCCCATGATATAACCAACTATACCCTTACCAATATCTGTATCAAAAAGATGAGAAATACCTTGTTTGATTTTCTTTGCCTCGGATTTGCTTTTACCGTTAGACAACAAGGAAACCAAGGTATCCCTAACAACGGATACAGTTCTGCGGCAAGCAATACGAACACCTGCCTTCCTTAAATCAGATTTAAATGAAGGTTGCCCGTTTTGTGTCATTTGCTTGTTTCACCCTATAATAACTAGAGTAATGTAACCCATGGAAACATATTTATATTTGTGTTCCCAGAATTAACTGTAGTTGTAGTGTTAACAACTGCTATTTGGATAGCAGCTTACGCACTACACTATATGTTTAGTATACTGAACTAAACTCTAGTTCAATTTCCAGTTTTCTCAAATGGAAACATATTCTTGATGCGCTGATTAAAGAAAGTACCAGCACTTTCAGCAGCAGCCAAACCAACAGCAATGTGCTCAGGAACGTTTTTGTAAACGTACTTTTTGCCTGTGTTCATTGTAACAATCAAATCACGTTGATAGGCATTGTAGATTGCCGCCTGAATAAAAGAACTGTCCACATTGGTCTTAACGAGATATTTCATCACATCCAACCCTTTCTTTATATCAGAACTCTGTTGCCAACAAGTCTACTCTAAGACCTCACACTAGAACGTCAAGCACATAAAGCAAACATCAGATTCCTGGCAAGTTTGGAATATGCATTATTCCTTTTTCTGTCAGAACCTTACGTTGAGTTACCCATTTTCCTAACCACTCAAATTCGGAAGGCAACCCGTCTTCAATTAGGATATAATCCCCAATTGGTTCTAATTTATAACTGAATTCACCATTCAACCACCATTGTTTTGAACCATCAGCCCCTTCCCATGCTGGTCCGTCAACACGATGTTGTTTACCATTCAACCACCATTGTTTTGTACCATTAGGGTCTTCATATGCGGGTCCATCAACACGATGCCGTTGACCATTCAACCACCATTCTTTTTCACCATCAGCCCATTCCCTTGCTGGTCCATCTTCACGGTGATATTGACCATTCAACCACCAATATTTTGAACCATAAGCATCTTCAACTGCTGGTCCATCTTCACGGTGGTATTTACCATTCCGATACCATACTTTTGCACCATTACCGTATTCTACAACACCTGTAAAATCTGTTGGAAGTTCTGAATGATATCTAACCTTAATTGTTTTCATGGTTTAAATTCCTGGTAGATTAGGAATATACATAAAGCCTGTTGCTGTTAGCAATTTGCGCTGAGTTACCTGTTCTCCCAACCATTCCACTTCAGAAGGCAACCCGTCTTCAATTAGGATATAATCCCTAATTGGTTCTAGCGCATAAACACATTTTCCGTTTAACCACCAATCTTTTTGACCATCAGCATCTTCATATGCTGGACCATCAACACGGTGCCGTTGATCATTCAACCACCATTGTTTTGTACCATCAACATATTCCTTTGCTGGTCCATCTTCACGGTGAAGTTTACCATTCCGATACCATGCTTTTGAACCATCAACATATTCAATTGCTGGTCCATCGGTACGATGGAGTTGACCATTCAAAAACCATTCTTTTGAACCATCATCCCATTCCCTCGCTGGTCCATCTTCACGGTGATATTGACCATTCAAATACCAATGTTTTGTACCATCAGGGTATCTTACAACCCCTGTAAAACCTTCAGGAATTTCTGAATTATATCTAACCTTAATTGTTTTCATGGTTTAAATTCCTGGTAGATTAGGAATATACATAAAGCCTTTTTCTGTTAGCACTTTGCGCTGAGTTACCTGTTCTCCTAGCCATTCCATTTCGGAAGGCAACCCGTCTTCAATTAGGATATAATCTCCAATTGGTTTTAGTTCATAAATAAATTTATCGTTTAAATGCCATGATTTTGTACCATCAGCCCATTCAATTGCTGGTCCATCTTCACGGTGATATTTACCCTTCAACCGCCATACTTTTGTACCACTAGTGTATTCCACAATCCCCGTAAAACGTTTAGGAATTTCCGAATTATATCTAACCTTAATTGTTTTCATGGTTTACCAATCATGTAAACAATGGATTATGATTCTGGGGTAAGGGTATTATCGTTTATAGATCCTTGCATCTTGGTTTTAATCTCCAAGACCCTTTGGTGAACCCTATCCATTCTTTCAAGAAGAACTTTGGTTTGCTCGGCAGATTGCTTAAACAAATCCAAAATTTCTTGCATTTTGGCATCAGCGGTTTGTTTTAGATTATTTGGTTCCATTTGGATACTCCCAGTAAGTTTCATGGTTTTGTGATGGTTATCAAAAGTTGCTTTTCATTTGACTTTAGTGTTTGATCTACTTTATGTTGCCCCACAAGAGATAGTAGTTGTTGAATAATCTGTTCTCCCAAGTTACGATATTCAAGTTCTCTGCCCCGAAACTTGCAAATAATCTGTACCTTGTGTCCTTCTTCAAACCAAGACTTAATTTGGTTTGATTTTGTTACAAGATCATTATGATCTGTTGCAGGACGAACCTGTACTTGTTTGGTTTCTACAACAACTTGCTTTTGGCGTATTGCCTTGGCTTTCTTTTGTTGTTCGTATTTGTATTTCCCATAATCCATAATACGACAAACAGGTAGATTGCCTTTTGCAGAAATTTCAATTAAATCCATGCCTGTTTGAGAAGCCATGTTTAACGCTTCAGATGTTTTTGTGTTACCAATTGGTTCACCATCAGGTCCAATCAAGAATACTTCTGGTGTTCTAATTTGATGATTGATACGAACTCTTGGAGTGTCTAGGTGTGCCATGTTATTTTAGTTATTCAGTTTGCCTTGCTATGATAGTGCAGAACGGAGTGGTTGTCAAGGCTAGATTATAACCACCCAGGAATTTCGATAATTTCTGGTTCAAAAAACCTAACTTCAACACATTTGCTTTCGTGACCTTGTTGAAAAATAATTCTGTTTTTAATCATTTGATCCGTAGAACAAATAGCGTCAAGCCACAATTGGTTGTTAAACATGTTTCCAATATAAATCAAGTTGTCTATTTTGTAGACCAGACTGTTTTTACTATATGGTAAACAAAACCAATCCCAAACTTGAGACTTTGTTACTACTTTGCTTATATCATAAATACTATATTCTATAGTATAGTTGCCGTTTTCAGGATTAAAACCAAAACCCCAACCTGCTGATATAAACTCAACTGGGGAATCTAGATATGATCCGTGAATATCCCTTATATTACAGGCAAGAAACTGTCTATCCAGTTTGGGGATTAGGGCAGCACAAGCTTTAATATAGCTAAACTGATTGTTTAACAAAATAGTGTGCAAATCTTTGTATGCCGCTTTACTTGTCATGGCTCTGATTTTTTGGGCAACTTAGATGTAACAAAATCTTTTGTTTTTGTCCAGCCTTTGTTAATTGTTATTGCCGCTTTTTGTTTTATTGTTTTTGGTTGCCCCTCTTGAAATTCTTCTTCAATCTCTTTTGAGATCTCGCTAAATTTCCTAAAGGTTTCTTCCTTAAATCCTTGATACTTTTCTTGTATATCAACCAAATCCTGATCTGGATATTTTAGTTTTTTAAGTCCCAAGATAAACAATGTCTCAATCTTGCCACGGGCTTCAGCACTAAACTTATATTCATCATCCCTTGATTGAGTTTCCCCTTCAACTTCAACCTTAATTTGAGGCTTCTTAAACAACTTAGCTTTTATTTTGTTGATATCCATGGTCTTAACTATATTATAGATCAGGGTTGGGTATCTCTGCCATCTTGGGTTGTTTATGCCGCATTTTTTCCTTAATTTCCTCATAGGACACAGGCTTGAATCCCCAAGGATCAACACCAACGTCCAATCTCAATGCGTTAATATCATCTCCAAGACCACCATGACAATGCCCATGCAGCATCCATGAGCCATAAAAAGAACGATTCCAACTTAATAGGGGATAATGACAAAGCACAATATGTTGAATACCTGCTGGCGCAGTACTGTCATTTACTGTAATTTCTTTATACTCACTGTATGACGTAAACAGTTGTTTTGTTGCCGCCTTTAAATGGCTATCATGATTGCCAGCAATAAAGTGTACTTCTTTTGCCCTTAACGAGCCAACAACCTGTGCAATTGTTTCCTTGTTAACAGAGAAAATAAAATCCCCAAGAAAATAAACTACATCATTTGGCTTTACCATTAAGCGCCAATTATTTACCAATTTTTCGTTCATTTCTTCAACCGTTTGAAATGGACGTTTACAATATTTGATAATATTTTTATGACTATAGTGCCAATCTGATGTAAACCATATGGTCATGTTATTAACTAGGTTTATTAAAATTTTGATTTATTAAGAAATTTTGATGCAAAAGATTTAGGTAGTAGAATTGAGTTATCTGTAAGTTCTTTAATCTCCCCGCCTACAACCAAGGCTACTGGGAGGCTCTCACTAAATTCCGCAAGAAACTGTCTACAAGCTCCGCAGGGGCTTGCTGGCATTGGACCTTGGGTTGCGATGGCGACGGCAATAAACCGTTTTGCCCCGTTCATAAGAGCCGTGGAGAGAGCAACTCGCTCTGCACACATTGTTAAACCGTAGGAGGCATTTTCAATATTAGCTCCGTGTGTAACTTGGGTAATCCTATTTTCATCAAGATATAAAGCAGCACAACCGACAAGATATCCAGAATAAGGAGCATAAGCCTTACTTCTGGCTTTTTCAGCCAGTTGTGCAAGTTGTTGCCATTGTTCACTGGTTATGGTTTCCATTTTATTTTCTTACTAGTACTAGATTGATAGGCAACTATTTTTTTGCGGCAAATAGTATCAATACCAGCCGCCGTTACAAAGAACTTGCCACATAAAGTTTACAACTTGAAACATGGTGTTTTCTCCTTTCTAAAAATAACTACTGGTCATGTTAGTTTTCTTATACCCTGCTTATAAGCATCCCAGTCTGTAACAGATTGTATTTTGTTTAGTTTGCCTCGCAATTTATCGATGGCAACCTCCCCTTGTGGAATATAAACAGTTAACTTTTCCCCACTATTAAAATAAAACAAAAGTTTTCTTGTATCCATAACATCATCATAGGCATAAAGTCAACACAAGTCAATAGTGAACAGGGGAGTCGTTGCATCTCCATCCGTCTCTTGGACATATACGCCGCAGCAATATATGGTGAAGAGTGCTCTGCTATGAGATTACCCTCTTGAGCTACCTGTCCAGAAAATTTGCTTTAAAAGACCCCGCAGGAACAAGCGTGCCAATCTTTATGCCAAGGGCAATCAGATTTATGGGCGGCAACACTATCTGGATATGTTATGGAAGCATTAAACAAATAACTGGGGTACAAATCTGAATAAATAAAATCTGTTCCCAGTTGCTCGTTAATCAACTCTTTAAACTTACCAAAAGAAATATCCCCAGTTAGATACCTTTGCAATGGTCCGTTGATAAAATCTAAAATTAATTGTTTCTTTTCCAAGTTAGTCATCGTTATTTAGTTTCTAGTTCATAAATAAACTTGTTCCAACCTTCAATAAACCCTTGAGCATAAATTTGACAACCATGTAATCCATCACTCTTAAACAGTTGTTTCTTGGTTCCATCTTTTGCGGTGTAAACCACTTGCATTTTATAGAATGGTTTGTCGTCCGTGGTTGTAATATTTATGACAGGTTTTGGTGGTTGTCTTTTTTTAACCATACTTAAAACTGAAACTCCATTCGTGTATAAA
>Ga0214917_10007263_pt1 | contig 11262 bp, 7 predicted proteins | sample LL_1208_BB_MetaG_FD_177983 | JGI IMG/M metagenome (GOLD analysis project Ga0214917, IMG submission 177983) | Freshwater microbial communities from Lake Lanier, Atlanta, Georgia, United States - LL_1208_BB | ecosystem: Environmental > Aquatic > Freshwater > Lake | place: USA: Georgia | collected...
ATTCCAGATCATTTCTTGTCGTCGGTGGTCCTGACTGTCATGTCGAGCAGCACCACGGCGTCGTAGGCGGCATGAAGCATGATGGGCACGGCGAGGTTGTCCGTGGCCACGGCGGCCCAGCCAAAAATGCCACCCAGGGCGAAGGCGAACACGAAGTAGGCCGGACTCAGCGCGTGGCACAGTCCGAAAAGCGCGGCGGCGGCGGCGATACCTGCCCATTCGCCTCCCGGCAGCAGGCCGGCCAGCCATGGCTGGAGCATTCCCCGGAAAAGAACCTCCTCCGAGGCTCCGGCCATCAGCGAAACGGCAATGAGGTCCTGCGTGGAAAGCCCGCCAAAACGGGGTGAGATTTCCCGGTCGATCAACTTGGAAAGGTCGCGGAACATGGGAAGCGTCGTCAGCCACAAGGCGATAATGCCCATCGCCACCCCGCCGCCGCCGCCTATTGCCATCGCGTTCCAGTTCCACCGGCACGATTCAACCGGATCCAGCCCGGCCCAACGCGATAGCACGAGGCCCAGTCCCAGCAGCAGGAACTGGAAGGCGAACACATGGAGCATGAAACCGGAATTCGGCATGGCGAATCACAGAAGCCCCCAAAGCCTGCGCAATGTCCATTCCAGAAGCAGGATTCCGATAAAAGTGGCCAGGAACAGCACCAGGAAAGGCGAGAAGGAATCGGCTGACCAATCGGGAAGCCTTTCAACCACCTTGCGCGTGCGGTCGGAGGCACGGGTCAGCAGGCTCCTGAGGAACTCGCCGAGGTCGTCCCCCCTGCGGGCCATGCCACCGCCGTCGCGGGCCAGTCCCTCCAGGAACTTGAGGTCGGTGCCGAGCTTGAGCAGTTCCCGGTCGTCCTCGAAGACTTGGAACCTGGCCTCCACCTTATCCTGCACCTTTTCGCCGTCGGGCAGTTGGCCCGATGCCTCCAGCACCATGGTGTAAAGGCCCGGGCGGGTCAGCATGCCGGCATCGACAGTTCCCTGGGCCTCCTCATCCTTGCGCTGGAACGCCAGGGGCAAGGGTGGACCGTCGAGCGGTTTTCCCCCCGGGCCGACCGCCTTCCCGTCGGGCCCGGTGAGGATAATTTTGAGATCTGCCTTGGGAACAGGCGCCCCCTGGTTGGTCCTCATGCCGGCCAGGAACGCCGGGCCGCGTTCGGGCAGGACCGGCACCCTGCGGGTTTGAAGGGTTAGGTAGGCGCTGCCGGCCACGGTGTCCTGATGCGCCAGCCAGCGGGTCAGGCGCAGCCAGAACCTCTCGTGCAGCTTCTTGGAGTCGCGGTCGCGGATCCAACGGTGGGTGGTGTCGCCGCCAAAGGCCAGAACCCGTCCCTTGCCGTGCGACAGCTTGGCCACCAGCAACGGTTCATCGTTTTCCACGGTGGCCAGCACGGTGGCGTTGTTGTCGGGGCGGCCGAGCTTGCTGTAGCCTTCCAGCTCCTTGAGGCTGTCCCATGCCTTGCGGCTTTCCTCCTCCCCCGCGCCAAGCGCCATGAAGTAGGAGCAGATGCGCAGGCCGGCGGCTGTGGGTTTCATGCGGACAAACTTTTCCGCCGGCGCCCCCGGCCCCATCTGCAGCGGAATGGCGGGCTTCAGGGCGGTGGCTTCCCAGCCGCCGTTGCCGAACGCCGCATACCCGCCCAGGAGCAGCAATCCGGCGCCCTTCAAGGCCACCATCTCCTCGATTTTTTTCGCGGCCCCCGGCGATGCCGCCTCGAGTTGCTGAGGGGTGATGTCACCGATAACCACGACATCATAATTCCGCTGGTCGAGTTCAAGAAGGTCGCGGCCGGCCGGACCGTTGCCTCGCAGCCACACCGGATAGACGCTGATCACCTGGTCGCGCGCGAGCGTGTCGATGATCGACTGCGGTTCAAAGGCCCGGGGCTTGTCGAGCACCAGCACGCTGATTCCTTCCTTGGCCACATGGGCGAAGGTGGTGATGGTGTTGTTGGCCGCGGTCTGCTCACCGGGGAAAGGTTGGCCGTTGTCGGGGTGGCCGACCGTCACCTCCACCTTCACCTCGCCCAGGGGTTGCACCGGCTTGTGGCGGATCTCCACCCGCGCCGAGGTTTCACCCTGTGGCAGGACGACCTCGCCGCGAGGGTTGCCCTGCCTGCCTCCGCCGACATTCCCGGCCGTGGCCTCGACCTCCTCCCCGTTCAGCTTCAGCTTGAAACGCGCGCGGGTCGAGGCGAAGCCAGGGTAATCGATATCCACAATGACACGCATTTCCCCGCCGTGCGGCACCCGTGGCACGGGCTCCACCTTCACCTCGGTCAGGGCGATGTCCCGCCTGCCGGTGTCGGCCGCCGGGCCTCCGTAGGAAAAGGTCGAAACCGGGCTGCGGGCGCGGCGCCACGAACCGGCCTGCGCGCGGGCGGGAAACCTCCTGGCCCCTGTCTCGATGCCGTCTCCCAAAACCAGCAACCCTCGGGGATCTGTCATGTCTTCCGACTTGTCAAGCACGGCGCGCATCGCGCCGCCCAGGTCGGTCAGCTTGCCGTCGGGAGCGCCGGGATTGTCGATGTCGAGCGTCTCGACGCCGTCGGCGAACTTGAACAGCCGGGTTTCAACATTGGCCTCATTCCTCAGCCGATCGAGGATGGGCTTGGCGGCCTTCAGGTGGGCGATGGCCTTGTCGTACCGCTTGGCGCCATCGGCCTCGTCAGCCGTGCCCATGCTGCGGGAGGCGTCGAGCAGGATGGTCAATTGTCCGGGAGGTGATTCGGTGTCGGTCCGCACGAGGGTCGGGCGGATGAAGGCCAAAAACGCCAAGGCGAGCGCTGCCAGTCGCAGCATGGCCAGCATGGCCAACCGCGGCCAGGAGGCGCCCCGTATGCCACGGTAACTGGCCAGCGTGATTGCCACGACAACAATGGCGAGCAATCCCGCGACCCAAAAGACAGGCTTATTGGGTTGGACGAACGGCCAAATGGGCTGGATTTCAAACATCAGGCGGCCCTCCCGACGGAGGCATCGCCCCGCTTTTGCAACCGGTTGGCGTACCAGCCTTCAAGGGCCAACAGCAGCACCACCAGCGCCAGGAGCGGCGGCATCAACTCGAGGGTGCCGCGCCAGGAGTCGCTCAGCACCGCCTCCACCGCCTCCCCCGGCCCGACCGCCCTGACCCGGTTGGCGCCGGTGAACGCCTCGAGCATGGCGGCGTCGGCCTTGGCGCGGTCGAATTCGTCCGCCGGAACATTGGCGCTGAACTGGCGGACTTGCGCCCCGCCGGCGTCCCGTATCTGGTAATGACCCGGTTCACGGACCTGCAGGCCCTCCACCACGGTCTTGCCCTCAGGCAGCGCCAGTTCGATTCCCTCGCGCGCGGCACCGGGGCCGCGCAACTTGAGGGGCAGTCGCCAAGGCCCCGCCCCGACATCCATTTCGATATCGCGGCCGAGATCGAAATTCGCTCCCGCCGCTGCGGCGTCGGCGCCCGCCAAATGATCGGTAAGCCGGTCGGTAAGCACCAGGCCGAACGACGAGTCGGTCCAGTAGTTGTTCCAGCTCCGCAGGTCGTCGAACAGTCGGCCGTCGAGGCCCGTGGCCAGCAGGAGCACCTTCCCTTGGCCAAGGTTCTTTTCCACCAGCACCGGTTCCTCGCGCTCACCGGGCGCGGAAGGAGCCAGGCCGGCCACGACCGACCCTCCGTCCGTCACCTTGCCCAGGGTCCAATAACGATAGGCCAGAGGCTCATACTCCGGTTGGGCGAAATCCACCTGGCCGGCCTTGCCGAGGGCGGCCAGGTCGCGCGCCACGGGGTGGCTTGCGTCGGTGTGCAGCCAGCGCCTCCCGCGCGCCTTCTTGTCGAGGATCTTCAGTTCCCCCGGCAGGGCGGGCAACACCGCCGTCGCCTCGGTTCCCTGGTAGGCGCCCACCTGGGTACCCTGGCCTCCGGGAACCACCACCAGGCCGCCGCCACGGTCAACCCAGGCCCGCAGCGCCTTCCACAGGGCCTCGGGCGGTTCACGCGGTTCCACCAGCCATACCGACCGGTAACCCGCCAACGCCTGTTCGGTCCAGGCTTCCGTCCGGGCGATGGCCTGGACTTCCGCCGGGTGTTTTTTCAGGGCCTCGAAGGCGGAAAGAAGGAAATCGGCATCCGCCGTGTTGTCGGTCAATATGAGCACCTCTCGCCTCACGGGCAGGGTGACGAACCGCTGGTTGTTCCCGGGAGCGCCGTCATCCGGCTGAATGCGCAGCGTGTATTGCCAGGCGCCGGTTTTCTGGCCGGGAGGAAGCGGCGGCACCTTGCGGTTGAAATCCAGGACCACGGGTGGGTCATCGGGCGCCAGTTCGATTCCCTTGCGGTCGGGTCCCCGTCCCGGTTCCGGGTCGTTTTCCAGGCTGAGCGATGCCTGGGCCTGAACCTTTGGCCCGCCGGCGCCGTCTCCCCTCGCGATGACCTGTCCCCTAAGCATAAGGGTCGCGTCCGGGGCGGCCACAGGGGGGTCGGCCATCAGGCCCGCCGCCTGGAAGTCAGTTCCCCTCACGAATCCGACATCCATCCAAAGGGCATCCACATCATCCGGCTTTTCGGGGAACCCGCCCTCGGAGGAGACGGCCCGCCGCGTGGAGTCGGAAAGCACCACCAGCAGTTTCCTGCGCGCCTTCGCCCCCTCCGCCTTGGCCGAAAGTGCCGCGATGCCACGCCTGAGGCCCTGCACCACGGTCCCGTCGCGGGGTCGGGTTTCAACGGCCTCCAGTTGCTGGATCGCCCGGGATGGCGGCACCCACATGGCCTCGCCCTCGTGGCCCTCCCCCGCGGTCAGGTCGGTTCCACCGCCGGCCAGAAGCGCGACCCGGCTATCTTCCGAGAGGCGGGCCAAAATATCTCCGCCAAGGCGCTTGGCTTCCTCCAGCGGAGTGGTGCGCCCCTCGCGCGCCGCCATGCTCGCGCTCAGGTCCAGCACGATCGCCACATCCATGCTGGCGCCCTGCCCGAGGTCGATGCCGGGGTTGGCGATCTGGATCCGGGCCAGGGCCAGGCACGCCAACACGATCAGCGCGATGCGCAACAGCAGCAGCAAAATGTTCTGCAGGTGCATGCGGCGGCGCGACTGCGTCTGCTTCTCCAAAAGGAAGCGCATGGCAGGGAAGATGATCGGCTTCGGCTTGCCGCGCTTGAGCATGTGCAGCACGATCGGCACGGCCGCGAAGGCCGAAAGGAACAGCAGGTAGGCGTGGATCATGCCCGGGGCACCCTGGGGATCATGGGGACTGGATCGCCGTCACGGACTCTCCCGGCGCGTCCGGCCAGCAGTCCTCGATTCTTTCGGCGAAAAATTTGCGATTGGCCGACTGGAACAAGTGGATGATCACGAAGAGAGAGCAGAGCAGACCGGCGGCGGTGAGCGCCGCCACCGGCCCGGCGCCAAGCCCGGCGAAACGGGGGGCGATCACCATTCCAAGGGTGAACAGGCCCATGGCACCCACGGCGTAGAGCGTCAGGATGAGGGTCGTCAGCCCCACAAGCGCGGCCCGGTTGGCCCCGCCTCCTCGGGGAGGCCAGAACCCCTCGCGGCGGGAGCGGTGCTGGGCGCTGCCCAGCCACACCCTCACGCCGTGCCACCAGGCGGAAGCCAGGGCGATGTAGGTCACCAGGAACGAAAGACCGTAGCCCGCGCCCGCCGTGAGCACCGCCCCGCGGAGGATGGAACCGATGAAACCCAGGAACGGGGCGCGGCCGAAGCGCGCCAGCAGAATTGCCGCGACCACGCCACCCAGCAGCAGCGCCGTGGCGGCCACGGCCATTTTCCACAGGCCCCAGGACAGGTGAAACCAAAAGCACACCCGTCCCCGCCGCCAGTCTGGGTCGTACCGGAGAAGCCACCAACCCGTGGCCACCTCATGAAGCGCGAGCTTGGAGCAAAGGATCACCGCCACCAGGGCGGGCATGGAGGTGGCTTCCCAGACGACGAAGGCCATGAGGTACAAAAGGGCGACAATGCCTTGGCTTCGGATCCGCCAGGAAGACGGCCGATTTGGCGCGGGCGCGCCTTCCCCTTCGCTGGCAAATTCCGTCATCCGCGGCCCAACCCGGTGCCCGCGGGTATTCTACAACCCGCGGGGCGCCCGGTCCGGTCCACCGCGTGAACTTAAACCACGGGCAAAATACCCCAGATTTCCCGGGCATACTCGTTGATGGTTCGGTCCGATGAGAACTTGCCCATCCGGGCGATGTTGAGCAGGCATTTCCGGTCCCAGGCCTTCTCGTCAAGCCAGTCGGCGTCGATCCGGTCCTGAATGGCCAGGTAGCTGGGAAGATCGGCCAGGTAGTAGTACGGGTCGGTTTCCTCCACCAGGGTGGTGAAGACCCACGAGGTGTCCTCGCCGGCGCCGTTGAAACGCCCGGCGCGGAAGGCATCCATCAGGCGGCGGATGGAGGGGTCGGACTCGTAAACCGGCCTGCCCCCGAGAACCTTGTCGCGGCGCAGTTCGGCGATTTCCTCGACCGTCTTGCCGAAGAGGTAGAAATTTTCCGCCCCCACTTCCTCGCGGATCTCGATGTTGGCGCCGTCGAGGGTTCCGACCGTCAGGGCCCCGTTCATGGCGAACTTCATGTTGCCGGTGCCCGAGGCCTCGAAACCGGCGGTGGAGATCTGCTCGCTGAGGTCGGCGGCGGGGATCATGACCTCCGCGAGGCTGACCCGGTAATCGGGCAGGAACGCCATCTTGAGGTATTTGTTGGCGCGCGGGTCGCGGTTGATGAGGTCGGCCAACTGGCAGGCCAGATGGATGACCTTCTTGGCGGCCATGTACCCCGGTGCGGCCTTGCCCGCCAGCAGGCAGACGCGTGGCGCGCGGGGTTCGTGACCGTCCTCCACGATCCGCAGGTATTGCCAAGCCACCCTGAGCAGCATGAGCAACTGCCTCTTGTACAGGTGCATGCGCTTGATCTGGATGTCGGTGAGCGCCGAGGGATCGAGCACGATGCCGGTGGACGCGTGGGTGTGCCGGGCCAGGCGCTCCTTGTTGTGCCTCTTGGCCAGCCTCAGCTTGGCCAGGAACGAGTCGTCGTTGGCGAGCGGCTCGAGGGCCTTGAGCTTGGAGAGATCGGAGATCCAGTCGGTGCCCAAGGTGGCCGTGAGGAGCGCCGACAGTTCCGGGTTCGCCACCATGTACCACCGGCGGGGGGTCACGCCGTTGGTCTTGTTGTTGAATTTCCGGGGTGTCATCTCGTAGAAGTCCGGTACAAGGTCCTTCTTGACCAGTTCCGAGTGGATCGCCGCGACGCCGTTGACCGACTTGCTTCCGACGATCGCGAGGTTCGCCATGCGAACCTTCTGTTCCGGCCCCTCCTCGATGAGCGACATGCGGCGGACGCGGTCGTCGTCGCCCGGCCAGCGCAGGCGGACCTCCTCAAGGAACCGGCGGTTGATTTCATAAATGATCTGCAGGTGCCGGGGAAGGGCCTGCTCGAACAGGTGCAGCGGCCAGCGTTCCAGCGCCTCTGGCAGCAGGGTGTGGTTGGTGTACGCCACGCAGCGCGTGACCACCTTCCATGCCGGCTCCCATTCCATGCCGATCTCGTCCAGCAGCAGGCGCATGAGTTCGGCCACCGTGATGGCGGGATGGGTGTCGTTGAGCTGCAGGGCGATCCGGTCGGAAAGCCGCGAGTAGTCGCCCTCGAGGTCGCCGCTGTGCCGGCGCAGGATGTCGCGCAACGCGCAGGCCACCATGAAATATTCCTGCAGCAGCCGCAGGAGCTGCCCCTGCCTCACCTGGTCGGAAGGGTAAAGGACCTTCGAGAGGGTCTCGGACAAAACCTTCTGCTCAACCGCCTTGATGTAGTCGCCGCTGTTGAAGACCTTCATCTCGAAGTCGGTGGAGGCGCGCGCGGCATAGAGCCTGAGCACATTCACCGTCTTGCCGCCGTAGCCGGCGATCAGCATGTCGAAGGGAACCCCGATGATGGTTTGGAAATCCACCCACCGCTGCCTCTTGCGGCCCAGGGCATCGGTCTCCATCACCACGCGGCCGTAAACCGGCACATGGCAGGTTCTCTCGATACGCTCGATCTGCCACGGGGAACGGCCGAGGCGCTGCCAGGCGTCGGGCCGCTCGACCTGCTGGAGGTTGTGGATCTCCTGCTTGAAAAGCCCGTACTCGTAATTGATTCCGTACCCGTAAAGGGGAAGTCCAAGCGTCGCGGCCGAGTCGAGGAAGCAAGCCGCAAGCCGTCCGAGGCCGCCGTTGCCCAGCGCCGCGTCCTCCTCCGTCTCGCAGATCTCCTCAAGGCTGGTGCCCTTGGCTTCAAGGACCTTGCGGCATTCCTCCACCATCTCGAGGTTGGCGAGGTTGTTCATCAACGACCGGCCGATGAGGAACTCGGCGGAAAGGTAGTAGGCCCGCTTGGCCCCTTCGCGACGGTAACGCGACTCGGTTTCCAGCGCCCCGTCGATCAGTCGTTCGCGTACGGCCAGGCTGACCGCCACCAGTTTCTCGTGGCTTGTCAGGTTGCCCCACGGAAGGCCGAGGGTGTAGCGGGCGTGCCGCTCGATGGATTCGGCCAAGGCAGCGTGATGAGGAACAAGGTTGCGATGGGGCGCGGCCGGTTGGTTGTTCATCTTGGGCGTCCTGATGGCCAAGGGACCGCTCGGGCCCCGAATCGATCAATGCGCAAAGCGGGCCAGGCGGGGAAAGGAAGGGCCGGCCGCTGTTTCCGGCCCGACGGACCGGATGCTTTTCCTAATCGTAGCGAATCCGGGTGCTTCGCACAGGGTGGGGGCGGTTTGCCGCCCGTCTTGGCCCCATACTTGATGAGGTTTTCCTTTCCTGTGATCGCCTACGGGAGTGTTCAACCATGCCCGCTTGCCTTCTGGTCATCAACGCCGGGTCATCCAGCATCAAGGCCACCGCCTTCGCTCCCGGCGACCTTTCCGACATGGGCCACTGGCAGGCCGACCTGTTGGCCACCGCCCCGGGTTGGACCGGCGCCGGCCATGCCGAACCGATTCCCGGTGGCGCCCCTACCCAGGCGATCGGCGCCCTGGGACTCTTGTTGGCCCGGGCCGACCTGGGTCCCACACTGGTTGGGCACCGGATTGTTCATGGAGGAACGGTTTTTGTCCGCCCGGAGGAAGTCACGGATGCCGTCCTGGCCGAACTCGACGCCATCTCCCCCATGGCTCCGCTGCACAACCCCCCGGCGCTGGCGATTTTGCGGGCGGCGCGGGAGCGGTTTGCCGGAACCCGGCATGTCGCCCTGTTCGACACGGCGTTTCATGCCACCATTCCGCCTGTGAATTATCGCTACGCGCTGCCGAGGGAATGGGAGGAAAACCGGGGGATACGCCGCTTCGGTTTCCACGGTTTCAGCCATGCCTGGTCGTCCGGCAGGGCGCGGCAAATTATGGGCGAGGCGCGGTCCAAGCGGGTGGTGGTGCTGCACCTTGGCCAGGGTTGCTCGGCCACGGCGGTTCTCGATGGCCGCTCGCATGCCACCACCATGGGTTTCACACCCCTTGAGGGATTGCCGATGGGGACCCGATCAGGATCGGTCGATCCGGGCGCCCTGCTTCATCTGCTTGCCCGGGGTGACCTGGAATTGGCCGATATCCACAAGGGGTTGTGGCGCCAGTCGGGCTGGCTGGCGCTTTCAGGGGTTTCGGCCGATTTCCGCCAAGTGATGCAGGCTGCTGGAAACGGAAACGCGGAAGCGGCCTTCGCCGTCGATTACCTGGCAGCCCGTTCCAGGGAAGTGGTGGCTTCATTGGCGGCGGCGATGGGGGGGATCGACGCCCTGGTGTTCACCGGCGGCATCGGCGAGCACTGCGAACCGCTTCGTTCCCGGGTGGCAGGGGGCCTTGGCTTCCTGAACATTCCCCCGGAATCGATTCTGGTGATTCCCGCCGAGGAGGAGCGCCAGATGGCTGTGGAGATGATGGCGATGCGCTGAATTCCTTCACGGTTGCCACCGCACTTGGTGTCCGGTGAGGCCGCGCCGGGGGCAGCGGGCGAGTGCGTATTTTGAAAGGGTGAAACGGAACGCTCAATTTGGACAATTGGAAAGAAACCATGCCATGGGATCGGATTCGCGACGGAGCATTGAGCCTGGCGGCAATAGGCACCCGTTTTTTCAAGTCATTGCTGGGTTCATGGCGATCGGCCCTGACCTGGAGGAACATGCTAATCCTGATATGCGTTGTTTTCGGCGCTGCTTTATTGGTCAAATTGGTCTTCAAGAACAAACCTGTTGATTTCTCCGACCCGGGACTTCGAAATGTCAGAATCAAGGACCATGATGGTCGGGAACTCATTGTTTCCCGCACCAATCGTTTCGCCGACGATTTTGAGCGCGGCATAGAGCGCCGAATCGAAGGTTGGCACCAACACATGAAACTCGCGTCTGATTCCAATCCGGGAAATCCCGCGAATCGCGTGGAGATAACAAACGAGAGGGCGCACTCCGGTAATTTCGCTTTAAAAACCTACACTCCGAAAGATCCTCGCGACTTGCAAAAAGCCGCTTTGCTACGCGAACTCTTTTTTTTCACTCCAGGCAGCGATTGTTGGTTCTCGGCGTGGTTTTACATTCCCGGGTCGGAAAGCATTGAAAACCTGTTTGTTTTTGACCTGGAGTCCACTGGTTACCACGGGGTCGGCCGGCGCCTGATGTTCACTGGCAAAGGTGGACGCCACTTGATGCTGGAAGGCAAGCGTTCGACCGGACCGCAATATTCTCAAACAGAATCGCCCGTTCCATTTCCGAGAAATCAATGGGTTCATGTCAAGCTGCACCTGCACCTGTCTCCCGACCAAAATGGTCGAGTTCAATTGTGGCAGGATGGGAAATTGATACTTGATAAAACCGGCAGGAACATGGTGGAAAATACCTTCTACGACCGTATTGAAGTCGGACAGACGGCGAACAGCACCCACCGGGAATTGACGGTTTATGTTGATGATGTGCGAATTTCAGACGAGGTGATCGAGGACTGACACCGAGAGAATTTGAGATCACGGTTGCCATTTCAGTTGGTGCCAGGTGAGGCCGCACCGGGGGCAGCGGGCGAGGCGAACCGGATTGCCCGCTGCTTTCCAGCGGATTCCCCCCGCGTCCCAAACGGAGATGGTCCGCCCGCAGGGGCAGACCATCTTCCATGCGCGCGATTCCCGTTCCATGGATTCGCGCCAGCCTTTCGGTAGTGCGGCCATTGCCAGCCGCTGAATCCAGCTTCGGGCCATGGGCCACCCGGGTGTCAGATCAGCCTCTTGGCCGCTGTCCCGATGAGCGAATCGGCGGAATTCG
>Ga0214917_10007264_pt1 | contig 11262 bp, 14 predicted proteins | sample LL_1208_BB_MetaG_FD_177983 | JGI IMG/M metagenome (GOLD analysis project Ga0214917, IMG submission 177983) | Freshwater microbial communities from Lake Lanier, Atlanta, Georgia, United States - LL_1208_BB | ecosystem: Environmental > Aquatic > Freshwater > Lake | place: USA: Georgia | collected...
CTTGTGCCAGTAGGCTTGTGCAAGCTGGCATCCCGATCACGGCTGTTAAGGAGTATCTGGGACACAAAAGCATCCAAGTGACGCTTCGGTATGCCCACCTTTCTCCCGCCCAGCTTCAAGAAGCAACAAACGCTTTGGAGGTAGCCTAGTGAATTATGAAAAAACACACGTTGATTTGTTCAGCGGAATCGGGGGCTTTTCAGTTGCCTCTCATTGGAATGGATACAGAACCACAGCATTCTGCGAAGCAGATGCGTTCTGCCAAGCAGTCCTTAAAAAATACTGGCCATCCGTCCCAATCGTCAGCGACATCCGAGCCTTCAAAGGAAAGGACTTCCCAAGACCAACCCTGCTTACAGGGGGATTTCCTTGCCAACCATTTTCCGTGGCTGGAAAGAAACTTGGACAGGAAGATAACCGCTATCTCTGGCCAGAAATGTTTAGAGTCATACAAGAGACACAGCCCACTTGGGTCGTTGGTGAGAATGTTGTTGGAATCATCAACTTGGCACTCGACCAAGTGTGTGCTGACTTGGAAAGTGAAGGTTTCGAGGTCGAAACGCTTATTATTCCAGCTTGCGGTGTCGAAGCCCCGCACCGAAGAGATCGAGTCTGGGTTTTGGCTTACTCCAAACACAATGGACAGCTTGCCCCCTCGCAAGGAAGAGGCTTTGCAAAAGCAATATCAATCCAACCGCAAGAACAGGGCAACTCATTCAACACTTCGGGAGCAAGTTGCATACCCTCCCCCCAAAATGATGTGGCCTACACCATCGGCTTGTCCGAGGGGAGCGCACACAGGGGAGAGGAGTGGGCAAGTGGCATCGGATGGGAAAACAAGAGTGTCAGCGAAGGGGGTGAAGTGGGGTGCTACTCTGCAAACAGCGGCAAGAATGTGGCCAACACCAACCCAGAGGGATGGGAAGGGTGGCTACAAGGGGGGACGGATAAGGAACGGCAAAATCTCGATGGACACCTTGGATGTTGCCGTCCAGCATACGGACAACAAGGAGAGGCGGTCTGGCTCCTTGAACCCAACGTGGGTCGCTTGGCTGATGGGGTATCCGCTAGGGTGGCTAAACTTAAAGCCCTCGGAAATGCCATCGTCCCGCAAGTCGCTCACGAAATCATAAAACATATCAACAAAGTGGAGGAGATGAACAAATGAACAAAATGGAAACCATTCTAACCAGCGTTGTGTGCCGATTGAGTGCCACGATTAGGGAGTTGAAAAAGGAAAACCAAGCCTTGAAGAACAAATTGGATGAAACCCAGTCGGCTTTGATTGCCGCAGAGATTCGGGAAAACGATTTGTGTAAAGGGTAGGCTTGTGAAGCAAGGGGAGCTTAACAAAAATATGGTGATGGAGGGGGTATTGAAATACCGCTCCAAGACCAACAACGCCAAGGCCAAGCAGAGGGAAACCGCAAGCAACGCTGGGGCTACCTTGTTAAAGGGAGCGGTTGCCGATGTGTCCGGGGCGTTGAGCAAATGGATTGTTGAGGCATCCTCCAGGCCAGGGGTAAATCACTCCAGCGTTAAGTTGCTATCTCTGTTCGATCCAGATTTGGCTTCTTTCATTGTCTGCCGAGTCATCCTTGATTCCATCAGTTCCAGAAAACCTTTGACCAGCACAGCCATCGCCATTGGAACGGCCTTGGAAGACGAAGCTCGATTTGCCAAGATGAGCAAGCAAGATGCTCGGACTTGGAAACGTATTCGTCTTGAATGTGACAAAAAGATTGGGTTCACCTTGAAGCGGATTGTGGCCAACCACAGGCTTCGACAAGCAAACTTTGAGTGGAAATGGTGGACACCAACGGAGAAGCTTCATCTTGGGATGGCTTGCATTGAGAATTTTAGAATGGCAACAGGGTTGATTGAGATAGAGAAGCAGTTTGAAAAGCGAAGCAAGAACACGAATTACATTGTTGCTTCTTCCGACACAAAGGAATGGATGGAGAAGTATGACAAGTTCAATGAATTGCTTTGCCCAACCCTTATGCCGATGGTTGAAAAGCCAGTTGATTGGAAAGATGCCGTTCCTTATGGGGGAGGGTATGGGGATGGGGTGTTTTCGGTAAGGCCAAGTTTGGTTAAAACAGCAAGTCGTTTGCAGATCAAAAGCTTGGAAGGCTACTCGATGCCTGTTGTTTACGAGGCAGTCAACAAGCTACAGAACACCAAATGGCGGGTTAACCAAAAGGTTTTGGAGGTGGTTGAGCAGTATTGGAATACAGGATCAACAGCCAATGGGGTGCTACCCAGTTCTGATTTGCTCCCTATCCCGGCAAAGCCAGCCGACATTGGAACCAATCAAGAGGCCAGAAAGAATTGGAAGCGGGAGGCGGCAAAGGTTTACGAAGCAAATGCAAAGAGCAAGTCAAAGAGGTTGCAGACTTCACGAACGCTTGCGGTTGCCCGGAAGCTGGCTGGTTGCCCAGAGATTTATTTTCCTTACCAGATAGATTTTAGGGGCAGGGTTTACGCTTTGCCTTATTTCCTTACCCCTCAAGGGACAGATTTGGCCAGAGGGTTGCTTACGTTTAAGGATGGAAAAGCGTTGGGTAAATCGGGTTTGGTTTATCTTAAACTACACGGAGCCAACTGCTTCGGTTTGGATAAGGCATCTCTTGAGGATCGCATCGCTTGGGTGGATGCCCACCAGGAGCAAATCAAAAGTGTGGGGCAGGACCCATTTTCTGCGGCTCAGTTCTGGACCCAAGCAGATGAGCCGTGGCAGTTCCTTGCTTGGTGTTTTGAGTATTCAACTGCTTTACGTGTTGGTGTTTCGTTTGTGTCCAGCCTTCCTATAAGCCTTGATGCTTCTAACAATGGGCTTCAAATCCTGTCTCTTTTGATGCGAGACCCAGAGGGGGCAGAGGCAACTAACTGCATACCCACCCCGCATCCAAGGGACATTTACGCCGATGTAGCTACAAAGGTGCTTCGTAAGTTGGAGCAAAGGGATGATAGTGTGGCAAAGGCTTGGCTTAAGTTTGGGGTTACTCGCAAGACAACCAAGCGTCCTGTTATGATTCTTCCATACGGAGGAACATACCAAGCCTGTAGGATTTACATTGAAGAGTGGCTTATGGACGAGGTGTTCAAAAGGCCGTTCCCCTCGGATATAGGTATTTTTAAAGCCTCATTGTATCTGACCCCGATTGTTTGGGAAAGCATTAAGGAAACTGTAGGGAAAGCCCAAGAGTGTATGGGCTGGCTACAGCAAATGGCTAGGGTTTGCTACAAAAGCAAGACAACCCTTAAATGGGTTACTCCGTCTGGGTTCCCTGTTGTCCAAGAATACCCAAAGACATTCACAAAATTGGTAAAATCCAGTTTGGCTGGACAAGTAAGGTATCACAGGCTCGCCGTGGACAAGATTACCTTGAGCCTACGCCGACAGGTCAATGGGGTAAGCCCCAATTTTGTTCATTCCTTGGATTCGGCTTGCCTTCACCAAACAGTTGTTGATCTGAAGGATGTGGAAAATTTTGCTATGATTCACGACTCTTTTGGGGTAGTGGCCGCCGATGCCGAAAATATGGCCATTACCCTGCGAAGGGTATATGCAAAAATATTTCAAAAAAATGTCTTGAAAGAGTTTCGGGAGAAGATAAATAATAACATAGAGGGAGCTAAACAGAAACGAAGTAGTTGTGTATTACCTCCTCTCCCGAACTTGGGAACACTCGATGTTGCCAAGCTGGAGTTAAGCAACTACTTCTTTTCATAACAGAGGAGAAAAAATGAATACGACAGAAAGAGCCAAGTTGGTTCGTGCCGTCAGTCCGAAGGGTGTTGCCAAATACCCCAAGCTGAATGAGCCAGACAAGAAATTCAAAGCCGATGGGGAATACTCCGTCCGCTTGGTGTGCAAACGTGAGGACGCAGAGCCTTTTATCAAAGCTGTTAAGGATGTGTTCGTTGAACATTACAAAGCTACTTGCGTTAAGGAAAAGAAGAAGGAACTCAAATCCGCAGAGATGCCTTGGAAAAAGGTGACAAACGACTCTGGGGTTGAAACTGGCGAGGTTGAGATCAAGTTTGGACTTGCCGCCAAAATCGTTTCCAAGAAAACAGGGCAATCTTGGGAGCAACGCCCAGCCTTGTTTGACAGCAAGGGTCACGCCATTACTGACAGAATCGGTGGAGGCTCCGTGATTAAAGTGGCTACCGAAGTTTATCCTTGGTACACTCCTTTGCTTGGGTGCGGTGTGAGTCTGCGGTGCAAGGCTGTTCAAGTGATTGAACTGCATCAGTACAGCGGTGGAAACGCCTCTAACTTTGGGTTTACAGCCGAGGAAGAGGGCTTTGTTTCTGGGGGAGAATCTTTCCCCGACTCGGCATTCACCCCAAAGACGGAGAACACAGATGAAGTGGCTGAACCGAAAGTTCCGGGGGACTTCTAATTATCGGTCACAATTTGAGGCCCAGCTTGCACTCCAGCTTGAAAAAGCTGGGGTCAAGTTTGGGTACGAATCTGTCAAAATAAAATACGTAAAACAATGCACCTACAAGCCAGACTTTGTTGTTCCGAGAAGAAGACCTTTGATATTGGAGGCAAAGGGCTATTTCACTTCTGCGGACAGGAGTAAGCTTATGGCCATACTGAAGCAAAACCCTTGGATTGATTTGAGGATTGTGTTTCAGAGAGCCAAGCAACGCCTGTCCAAGAAAAGCTCAACCACCTATGGGGAATGGGCAACGGCACAAAAGATAGAGTGGGCTGAAGGTAAAATTCCAGAGGAGTGGTTAAAAAATGAACAACATACAGGAAGTACTTGAACACCCGATACTGCAAACCAAAGATTGTTTAGTCCCACCTCTTCCAGAGGGATACATCTCATCGAAGAAGTGGCCAGAGTTGCTTAAAAAGTATAAAGATGACGAGTCGGTAACGTCCATCTTGCACACTTTGAAATGGTATTATGATGTGCTTTGCATTGTGGTTAAGTATTACGAGAAAACTGGCCCATTGATGCACGAATACAGGACGCTTTTACACGACCTGTTGAACACAAATACCCAGCTTGTTCAGAAGCTAAACGCCTATGAGGAGGCACGTTCTCAATGAGCGGTGAGTTAGAGAAAAGCAAATTTGTTGGCCACACACCTTGCGAAAAGTGTGGGTCATCGGACGCAAAAGCTATGTATGAGGACGGACACGGCTTTTGCTTTAAATGCCAAACCTATTTCCATTCTGGAAAAGAAAGGATTGATATGCCAGAGGTAGCCCAAGGAGCGGAGTTTATCACAGGAGAGGTTGCCCCTCTTACCAAGCGGGGGATAGGCCAAGAGACCTGTGCAAAATGGGATTACAGGATTGGGGCTTTTGGTGGTTTCCCAGTCCAGATTGCCAATTACAGGGGTGACGATAATAGGATTGTTGCCCAAAAGCTTCGGTTTCCAAACAAGGATTTTAGAATCATTGGGAACTCAAAGCAGATGGGTTTGTATGGCCAGCATTTGTGGAGGGAGGGCGGGAAGATGGTTGTTGTTACCGAGGGCGAGATTGATGCCCTTTCTTTGAGCCATATCCAAGGGAACAAATGGCCAGTAGTTTCAGTTCCCAACGGAGCGGCGGCGGCTCCCACGGCAATTCAGAAAGCCGTGGATTGGTTGGAGAAGTTTGAGATTGTTGTTTTTATGTTCGACAATGATGATGCTGGACGCAAGGCATCTTCAATATGTGCTGGGTTGCTGTCTCCAGGGAAAGCGAAGGTTGCTTCACTTCCTCTTAAAGACATCAACGAAATGCTGGTGGCCGAAAGAAGTGACGAGGTAATTAACGCCATTTGGAGTGCAAAGACATTTAGACCAGATGGGATTGTGGCTGGCATTGATTTATGGGAAACCATCACAAAGGTTGACCAAGTTTCGGCCATTCAATATCCCTACTCTGGGCTGACCAAGTTTACCCACGGACTGCGGAAGGGTGAGTTAGTCACAATCACGGCTGGGTCTGGGGTAGGTAAAAGTCAGTTTTGCAAGGAGCTTGCTCATTGGCTTTTGATGCACAACCAGAAGGTTGGGTACATAGCCCTAGAGGAAAGTGTGAGGCGTACGGCTTTGGGCATTATGGGTATTGGGATGAACTTACCTCTTCATCTTGGGACAACTGGAATGGATGAGGCAAGTTTGCGTCAAACCTTTGAGCATACAATAGGTAGCGGTAAGTTTTTTACTTACGACCATTTTGGATCAACTGATTCAGAGAACTTGCTAAACAGGATTAGGTATATGGTTCGGGCTTGCGGTTGCGATTTCATTGTTCTGGATCACTTATCCATTGTTGTTTCTGGAATGGAGGGAGGTGACGAAAGGCGTTTGCTAGACAACACAATGACAAGGCTTCGGTGCTTGGTAGAAGAGCTTAAGATGGGGTTGATTTTGGTAAGTCATTTGAAACGCCCAGAAGGGAGAGGTCACGAGGAGGGTGCCGCTACCAGCCTTTCCCAGTTGCGGGGTTCCGCTGGCATAGCCCAGCTTTCCGATATGGTGATTGGCCTGGAACGAAACCAGCAAGGGGATAACTCTGAGAGGCTTACAACCCACGTTAGGGTTCTTAAGAATAGGTGGAGCGGGGAAACAGGGCTTTGTTCAAGACTTGAGTATAACCCCAATTCTGGACGGCTGGTTGAGACCAACCATACCGATATTGTAATACCAAGGGAGATAGAAGAATTATGATTGACGTTTTAACCAAAATTCAATAAACATATACAAAGGAGCCAAAATGAACCATAAAGTATGTGACGCAGTTACGTACGTAAGCCTCTTTACCAAAGAGGAGTGCCAGCAAATTATTGCAATCGGGAACGACCTTCTTAAAGAAGAAGGAAAGTTACAGCACAAGGATGGACGCTGGGCAAAGGGGACAGGTAGGAATTGCAGGATTTCTTGGTTACACAACACTACGCCTGTTGATTGGGTTTTTAAGAAACTACGAACTACCTGTAATTTTGTTAACGATCAGTTTTACGGCTTTAATTTAATTATGCCGTCTTCTGCTCAGTTTACAGAATACCGGGCATTCCAGAAATATGACTGGCATTTTGACAATGGAGCCGTAAATGATGTTCGTTTGCTTGCCTGTGTTGTTAATCTTCAAAACGCAATCATTGGGGGAGGAACCGAGATTAGGGCTAATGGGTGGATGAATGGGGAAGAGGCTAACAAGGTAGGAGCTACCACGTTTTTCCCTTGTTACTTGCTTCATCGAGCCAAAAAGGTGTGGCTAGGGACACGTTATAGTCTGGTGTTTTGGGCTAACGGAAAGGGGAAACAATGAACGATTCAGTTCTTATATTTGATGTGGAGTCAGATGGGTTGATCCCCCAGATGACAACAATTCATTGTTTGTGTGTTAAAGACACAATGCAGGGAATCACGTATCGCTTTTCTTCTCAACAGGGCAACGTCAAGCAGGGTGTTGATATGCTTGCCGAAGCAAGTGTGATAGTTGGGCATAACATCATTGATTTTGACATACCAGCTATTAAGAAGTTATACCCAAATTTTCAGCCGTCTGGTTGTGTATATGATACCATTGTCTGCTCTAGGTTGATTTGGACAGACCTTAAAGAAAAGGATTTTGCTAGGGTTGTCACCGATCCCTCCTTCCCGAAGCAACTGATTGGTTCCAATAGTTTAAAGGCTTGGGGTTATAGAGTTGGTGTTTTGAAGGGAGACTACAAGGAGTCAGATAAAGCTGACTTTTCCAAGTGGTCTAAGGAGATGGAGGATTATTGCGTACAGGACGTTGAGGTTACGGAACGTCTTTGGAAAATCATTAACAGCAAGAATTACTCTTTGTCAGCTTTAACGCTTGAGCATCAGTTTGCCGAGATTATGCAACGCCAACAGGAACACGGCTTTGTTTTTGACGTTGAGAAAGCCCAAAAGCTTTACGTGGACTTGTGCAAAAAGCGGTTGGACATCGAAAAAGAGCTTCAAAAGGTTTTCGAGCCAGAGAAGCAAGTGATGAAGTCAACCCTTTGGACTACTCCAGATGGGAAAGTTTGGGCTACCAAGAAAGAGGCTGTTTCTGCTGGATACAAGGCAAAGGACGTGAGCAAAGGACAAGCCAAGATCAAGGAAACTCCATTTAATCCTGGGAGCCGGGATCAGATTGCCGAAAGGTTTATTAAGAAGTATGGCTGGAAACCAATTGAGTTTACTCCAGACGGCAAGGCAAAAATTGACGAAGCTGTTTTGAATGAGCTTGCGTACCCAGAAGCAAAGCCTCTTTGTGAGTATTTAATGGTTCAGAAACGGATTGGTCAGTTGGCAGAAGGGAATGAAGCTTGGATTAAACTTGAAAAGAAAGGAAAAATTCATGGCCGAATTATCACAAACGGAGCGGTTACTGGGCGGTGTACGCACAAAAATCCCAATATGGCTCAAGTCCCTAGTGTTGGCAGTCCTTATGGCAAAGAGTGTAGGAGTCTTTTTACAGTTCCAAAGGGCTACAAGCTTGTTGGAGCAGACGCTTCTGGCATTGAGCTTCGTTGTCTTGCTCATTATATGGCTCGCTTTGACGATGGTGATTACGCTCGGCTCTTATTGACTGGTGATATTCATACCGAAAATCAAAAAGCGGCTGGCCTTCCCACTAGGGCAGATGCCAAAACCTTTATCTATGCCTTTTTATACGGAGCAGGGGACGAGAAAATTGGTAAAATCATAGGTAAAGGTGTTGAAGCTGGTAAACAGATTAAGTCTGCCTTTTTGAAAAAGACACCAGCCCTACAGCGGTTGAAAGAAGAGATTGATGGTGTTCTTTCAAACAGGGATTGGTTGATTGGGTTGGATGGTAGGCAGTTGATGATCCGTTCCAAACACGCCGCTTTAAACACGTTGCTTCAGTCTGCTGGGGCTTTGATTATGAAACAGGCAACAATTATGTTTTACAATGCTATGTCCCAAAGGGGATATGCTTGGGGTAGGGAGTATGCGATTGTAGCTCACATTCACGATGAAATTCAGATTCAAGTAAAAGAAGATTTGGCAGATCAAGTAGGTCAACTTGCTGTTTTAAGCATTAAGGAGGCTGGTCAGTTTTTCAAATTTAGATGCCCTTTGGATGGGGAATATCGAATTGGGAACAACTGGGCAGAAACCCATTGATGAGGAATGTAACTAATGAAGAACTCAACTACTTTGCTGGATATTTTGACGGAGAGGGGTGTATTTCGGCTCGCAATATTTATAACAAATATTTTACTATTGAAGTTCAAGTCACTAGCACGTATCCTATGGTCTGCCGTTCTTTATGTTTTGCGTTTGGTGGTGTTGTTATGTCTTCAAATCACGGAAACAGCAAGACACGTCATAAGTTCAAAAATCACAGGAAATTCTATAGGTGGAGGATTTTTGGGGCAAACGCCATCTTGGTTCTCCAAAGATTATTCCCACTTCTGCGTGAAAAAAAAGAGCAAGCAAGACTTGGGATACGTTTGTATAAGGAAAAAAACAGAATTAGAAAGTCCCAAATTGTTGCCCAAATTGCTGCTCTTAAAAGGGTGCAATATTAAAAAAGGAGTAAAAAAATGAAACCAACGTTACTAATAGACGGAGATGTAGTTGCCTATAAAACGGCATTTTTATCGGAACAGCCGTTCCATTGGGGAGACGATATGTGGACTCTTCATTGTGACCTTAAAGAAGCGTCTGGAAGAGCCATTACGTTTATTGAGGACTTAAAAACAGAACTCGATGCTGGAAGCGTTATTGTGGCGTTTTCTGACAAAGAAAACTACAGAAAGGGTATTTTCCCAACTTATAAGGCTCATCGAGCTTCATCGAGAAAGCCTGTTGTTCTTAATCAGTTGAAAGAACGTTTGGCAACTGCGTTTAGCACAGAAATATGGCCAAACATTGAAGCAGATGATGTTGTTGGGTTGTTGGCCACTACCGAATACAAGGATAAATGTATTGTTGTAAGCATAGATAAGGACTTTAAAACCTTCCCCGCTTCGCATTTTAATCCAGATAAACCAGAGCTAGGTGTTAAAAAAGTAGATCAGAAAGAGGCTGATTACTGGTTTATGTATCAAACCCTTGTTGGGGACACAACTGACGGCTACCCCGGTTGCCCAGGAATCGGTCCTAAACGTGCCGAAGGAGTTCTTGGTGAAATAGGACAAGGTAATTTGGGCTTTTATTGGGAGTGCGTAAAAGCCTGTTTTAAAAAGGCTGGGCTTGGTGAGGAAGAAGCTCTTACTCAAGCTAGACTTGCCAGAATTTTACAAAACAATGAATACGACAAAAAAACAAAAACACCGAAGCTCTGGAAGGCGTAAAAAAGTTTATATTTCTGGTCCCATGACTGGAAAAATAAACTTAAACTACGAATCTTTTCATCGCAAAGCTCACGAGCTTCGCAAAAAGGGCTATGATGTTGCCAACCCAGCAGAGCATTTTGATGGTAGGCAAGACTTGGAAAGGGCTGTGTATTTGCGTGAAGATTTGCGTCAGTTGGTGGAATGCGATTTTATTGTGTTTTTAAAAGGATGGAAAAGTAGCAAAGGGGCGGTACTTGAATACCTAGTATCGCTTGAATGCGGAATTGAGGTATTGGAGGATGAACATTGTGAACGATGTGATCGTGCGTGACTCTGGGCAAAGACAGGAGTTTGAAACAGGCTCTAGGAGGGACACTAGGGAGGGTAAGGGTCGGTATGATCTTTTACCAGCCCACGCTATCTTCTTGGTGGCGAGGCAGTTAGAAGAAGGTGCTAAAAAATATGGAGAACGTAACTGGGAAAAAGGACAGCCTTTATCTAGGTTTATGGACTCAGCACTTCGCCATTTGTTTAAGCATTTGGAAGGACAAAGGGATGAGCGTCACGATGTTGCGGCGGCTTGGAACATTCTTGCTATGATTGAAACATCACATAGAATAGAGGCTGGACAGCTACCAGATAGTTTAAATGACTTATAATAAAAAGCAGAAAACAGATGTTGACGGATTGGACGAATTTCCTAAAGTTTCGGAAGGGCTGTTAAAAGCCCTAAACAACAGCATCCCCGAAAGATGCCCCGAATTGGACTGGACTGATAGGATGGTCTGGTTTTATGCGGGACAACGCTCAGTAGTTCGTCTCTTAGAGAAGAAATACGAGCAACAAAACGAAAACATCCTAGTGAATAGTTAAGGAGATAAAATTATGTGTGGTGGCGGTTATTCAATGCCTCCTCCTCCTCCTCCTCCCCCGCCGCCTCCCCCGGCTCCACCGCCCCCCACGGAGACTG
>Ga0214917_10007265_pt1 | contig 11262 bp, 4 predicted proteins | sample LL_1208_BB_MetaG_FD_177983 | JGI IMG/M metagenome (GOLD analysis project Ga0214917, IMG submission 177983) | Freshwater microbial communities from Lake Lanier, Atlanta, Georgia, United States - LL_1208_BB | ecosystem: Environmental > Aquatic > Freshwater > Lake | place: USA: Georgia | collected...
TTAAATCTATGCAATTTAAACATAAATCAGTTTTAATTTGTATTTTTGATTTTTTCCATTTATAATAAAAAGCAATTTTTAAAAAAGCAAAATATATTTTTTGAGATTGAGAAAAAATATCCCAAATTTCCTTTTTCATTTTTTTATTTAAAAAAATATTTTCATCTATTTTTTCTAAAAAATTATATTTTTTTTTAATATTTTTTATATTTTCTTGTTTTGAAAAATAAAAAAAAAAATTTTTATATATGATTTTATTGTTTATTTTTTCTGTTATTTTATAAAAAGTATTTGTATTTGTATTTGTATTTGTATTCATATTCATATTCATATTTATATTTTTATATTTATATTTAATTATAATTATTTATTTTATAATCTTATAATTATAATTATAATCTTATAACATTTTCTCTTTTAGTTATAAAAAATAAATAATTAATTAAAACCATAAAATTTAATAAAATGGATAAATTGAAAAATATTTGATTTTGAATTCTTTTTACTCTTAATCCTTCAATTTCTGTATAATTTGAATCTTTATACATTGAGAACAACAAGAAAATAAGAGATAAACTAAATACAAAAATATTTTCACTATATAATTGACTATATAAAACTCCTTTTTTTCTTCCAATTGATTGGATAACAAAAATATTTACTGCAACTAAAAAAGATATACCTAATGTACTGCTTGTAATTTCTTTCATTCTTGATTGTTCTAAATCAATATCTGTTAATGTTCCAATAGTTGATAATTGATTAACTAAAAATAAATTTAATACAACTAACATTGCGATTGGTTTCACAAAATAAAATTTTTTATTCTTATTACTACAATAAAATATTAAGATTGATAATAAAAAAATTATTATAAAATTTAAAATAAAAAAAGGAATACCAACATAATTTAAATAAATATCACTATAATTATAATCTAAATCTTCAGATGAATAACCAATACCAATCACACCTGAAATAGTTGTAGATTGATCAAATTTTTTTGAAAATCTTTTAAAAAATGCTGTTTTTTGAACAGCACGTTTATAAAATGGATCTTCCCAGAAATAATCAATCAAATTACAGCCATTAATAATTTCGTCCATATAATACATTGAATTAATTAACTCTGGATTTGTTGGAAATTGTCCTAAGACAATATATCGATGATTTACTTGTTTTGTTTCATCTTGAAAATCTAAATTTAATAATTCTTTTTGATAAGATGCCCGTAATATAAAATTAGACTGAATATTTTTATTATCAAAATCCATATCTTTTTCATAAATAAATGAATAATATTTTCGTCCTTCAAATTCCATTAATATATTTTTATTGTTATAATCAATCCAATCTGTATATGACATATTATCAAGTAATTTTACACGTTCATTTAAAAAATTTGTCATTAAAGTTTTTAATGTATTTTTATTGTTATTATTAAAATTTATTTCTTGAATACCAATAGAATTACCTAAACGTGTTTTCCAATTTGATAAATAAAATCGATAATATAAATAATCAAGAAGTAAAATAACTATCCCTACAATAATCATTGTTTCCATTTTATAATTAATATAGTTTTCTTATATATATATATACCTTTTAATTTTACAACTTTTAGAAAAAGTTATAGCCAAAAAATATATACATCTTTTAGAAAAAGGTGTAGGCAAAATATCTAAATCTTCAATGATGTAAAAATATTTTTTGTAAATAAAAAAATATTTTTTATTTTTATAAAATATTATAAAATATTATAAAATTTTAATCTTAATATAAGATAACTTCTAAAAAGGATTATAATCATCGTTATATTCACCCATATCTGTTGACTTAATATTAATAACATTATTTTGAATCGCTAATTTTTGATTACTACATTTATCTCCCAAATCATTTGCTATTTTACCAAAGAATTTTTCAATTTCTGTATCTTGATCAGTTGGTTGATAAGTTTCATCCATTGCGTTCTGTTTTTGTATTTCTTCTATATCTATAATCACTTGGAACGCACTTGTACCAAAATATCCTTCTTGACCACACATTACATTGGCTGAAACACCTCGCAATGTATCCAATTCAGCATGCCTTGCTGCTTTCAAGAACATTTCGGGTGTTTCTTCAAAAGATGCTTTGGCAATCGGTCCTATATTGTCATTATTGATTCCATGTCTAAAGATAGAAATCATTTTACTTGTATAAGTCATACGATCACATAACACACTATAGTTGTGGTAATTTATATAAGTTCCATCAAACTCGATGACTTCTGTCAATTCATTGAAAATTGATTGACGCGCCGCTTCAATACCAAGTGTTTGATACATTTCAACAATATCATTACTAAATGTACGTGTATTATCAATATAATTTAATGCCAATACATCCATTAAATTGGTACCAACAGTATCTAAAACAATGATATCCTGTTTTTTATAAATTCCGTTTTGTTCCGTAACATTATCTTTGATCTTACGAACCATTACTTTATTTACACCTTTCACACCACGTAAAACAATATTCTGTAAAAGTTTTTCTTGGAAACTCTTCAACAAATAAATCTGGTCACTTTGATCCAATGGGCTGGCCTTTGTCTTTTTTGATGCTTTTACAGATGCACCTTTCACTTCATTCATACGAACACGAAATATTAATTTATCTGCATTATAATCACTAAAAACACAATTAATTTCTTTCTCATAAACATTATTCAATGTGAAATTAATATCGTCCATAGTAATATTTTTCTCCAACATAATTTCCGCATCCATCTCCATACGCAATACCCATTTTGATCGTTGATTTTCATCGTTGGATAAATCGATTTCCGCACATTCTGCCACCATATTTTCAAAGGCTTTGAATTGTTCCATTGTATCCTTGTCTTCATTGATCAATGTATTCAAATCATCCGGATCAAAACATATTTCTACTGATTTCACCACTTCTTCTAATCTTGTATGTTCTAACATATACATGATTGATTGTGCTTTATCTTTGTCCGTTTGATCTTCTGGTCTTAAAAAGATAGTAAGCGATGGGTTTTTCGGCTCACTTGATAAAGATAATATTTCTTCAATACGTGGCACACCACGAGTGATATTGGATTTAGATGACACCCCTGCGAAATGGAACGTGTTCAGTGTCATCTGCGTACTTACCTCGCCAATACTTTGACCTGCAATCATTCCCACCATTTCACCCGGTGTTACAATCGCTCTTTTATAAGTACTAACAACGGTTTCTAATAAGACGATTAATGCTGTGCGATTAAAACGTTTTACCAAAAGTAAATCTTTGGGTGATAAATAATAGTAATACAAGACTTTGAACAATTGGGTTGGAGGTGAATAATAATTTTTCTCCATATTTTCATAAGTCTGCTGAATTAATTCCAACGCTTCCAAAAAGGTAATGTCGACCAAAGAAGAAGAGTTGATATTAAGTTGACCTTGAATGTTTCCAATGATGTACATGAAAGCAACTGGACAATTGACTACACTATCACCTTTCTTCTTGAAAACATTGTCGATAATATTGGTACGTTCTTCCAAAAACCAATCAATGATTTTCTTACTTTCTTCCAACCATTTACCTTGTTGTTTCTTGTTTCTTGTTAGTGTATTTTTCAGGAAAATCTGTGATAACGTCTTGTTTTTTCCCGATTCTTCTGGAATGGTATAATGAGCATAAATATCTTGTGTGCTCATAGTCACGAGTGGTAGAACTTGATTTTCTACTTTCACTGGATCAATGCCGTCATCACCATAAGAGAATTGAACGATTTTGTTTTTATTGGTACGAATGGTCATATCGTATCCTACCATTAAATCTTCCAAACCTTTGATCAATCTTCGCTGTATATATCCTGTAGTACTGGTGTCACGAACTTGAAGTCCATTAGCAAGACCAAAATTCAAAGTAGAAGGAATCGTTAAATCATATACCTTTGGATGTTTTTCAACACCAATAATATTGATTTCTACAATCGGATCCAATACAGTATTGTGATAAGTGTCGAAATTACGATGAGATTTTCCCCAAACAATATTGCGTATTTTTTCATTTTTGGTTTCTTCTAATAAGTTAATTCTATTAGCAAATATTTGTCCCCACTGAGTGCGAATCGACATTCGATATGTAGGTTTGATATTTTTGGTTCCAAAATTATTTGACTTTAATTGTGATTGAAATACTTTACCAAAAATACCAAGTCTTGAACATAACATTGAAATACCTTCGATTAATCTCTTAGATGCGGAACCTACATCCACAGAATTTTTAGAAATGGTTCCGTCACCAGAATAATAACCATTCAATAATCCAATCACAAAGTTTTCTGGAGCAATAAATGCTTCTGTTGGCACATGTTTTTTATCTGCACCATGACCAACAAATTTTGTCAAAAATTGTGACAATAATGATGAATTACCACTAATAGTTGTTGTTTTTCCACCAATTTTATTAATTCTTTCGCGTTCCACATAATGAATTCCATATTTTTCATACCATTGTTTTACAAAATTGCGAATATTTTCATTGTTATTGGTAATGGTGACTACATTTTTATATGCGTTTCCCTCTGCCAAAAAGAGACCAATGAAAATACCATTTTCTTCATTCAATGAAAACTTTTCTGGAATAAAAGTATCCTTTCTATTGGCGTGATAAGGATAAATAAATCCATCTTTTACATTTTCCAAATTTGAACGAATACTTGTCCTTTGAAGAGATGATTTTTTACTGTAAGGAAGTGTAAATTTTTTACCATTGTTTTCGTTCCACCAACCATCTGGAATTTTCTTCTTATTATCCATTGCCAGGTTCATTTCATTTAAAGCACAGTTAAAATCTGTACCATAAACAAATTCTTCTTTTGGAAAATACTTTTTCATGTCAATGGATTCTATCAAAACAGGTGGTTGACAAAGTTCTGCTGTCACTGGTACGCAATCCCCTACTTTAATTTCTGGTGTAGGCATTTCCTTATATTTTTTGGTTTCTGGATTCCAAATCAATAAAGATTTACTTTCTGTAACAATGACACTTCGTCCACCACTTGTTTTAATTTCATACAATTCAGTACCAGGATCGTGACGTGTAATAGCAGTAATATTTCCCCAAGTAATATTTCCATCTTCATCTGTTGTTGGAATAAAGATGTTTTCTTTTTCTGTTTCTAATAATTCCATTTGTCTTTCTGTATAATGTTTGATTTCGTTTGGATTTTTCGCAAGTCTTTCATCAATCCACTTACCTATTTCAATATATACTGGTTCATTGTTCTCTATAATTACAATCGGTGTTTCCCATGTAACCGATTTTACCGCGGTATCAATGAGACCAACACGACCACCCATCGCATGGAAGAACATTTCTTGTGGTGTAAGTCCATTGATATACGAACTCTCTACAAATCCACGTGCACCAGGTGAATCATCATACTTGGTAAAGTGTGGTAACGTACGATTTTCAAAACCATAAGGAATACGTTTACCATCCACGTTCTGTTGACCCAAACAAGAAATCATAAAGGAAATATTGAGATCACTTCCTTTGGAACCCGCATTGACCATCGTTACAAAACGATTATTCTTACTTAGATTTTTCAAACCGATTTTACCAGATTCGGACGATGCTTGATTTAAAATATTATTGACTTGGGTTTCGAATTCTTCTTCGTTCGTTTTACCTGTCGTATTGTCAAAGACACCAATTTGTACTTGTTCAATTAAATTCTTTACTTCGGTTTTCTTATTGGTAATGACCTGAATAATCGATTGATTTGTTTTCGCGTCAGAAATTAAATCACTAATTCCAACACTAAATGCACTGGATTTCATATATTCAGTCACCACGTTTTGCAAATCATCAATGAATTTGGCACACGCCATATTTCCAAAATCATTGCAAGTACGATGTAAAATACCTTTAGAACCTGCACCTAAAACGCTCTTATCCATTTGACCACGAATGTATTTTCCATCAATGATTTCCAAAAAGGCGTTGGAGGTTTTGATATCATCTTTCTCATCATTGAATGCTTTGGTCTTGTATTTCAATGTGAGGGGCGCCATAATCTGAGTTAAAATATCGAAATTCGTTATTTTACCATGATTTTTTACCAAGGCTTGTTCTAGTTCTTGTTCATTGACACGATTAAACATCATCAGTAAATTCATCGCATCACGAGGAGTAAATTTCACATTTTCCCTAGTGAATTGATAACTCCCCAACATCGAGTCCTGATAAATACCAATAATCGGTGAATTATTGGCTGGACTAATAATTTGAAATGGCACCGCGGCCAAATTTCTCAATTCCGCCTCGGACTCTGGATCCTGAGGCATATGTAAATTCATCTCCGGTGAATTTTCTCTATAGTTTCCTATAAAGTCAGACTATACCTTAAGCCTTATTAGGTTGATTAAACCATCATTTAAGACCCATAACCGTCTAGTCGTTGAACCTTCCCCATTGCTCTTATCATAACAAGTTTAAGGGCTTGGCTGCGGATTGTCCAATCCTTCACATTATTACCATTGGGTTCGGCAATTAACCGAGTTCCCTCTGAATGTTTCCATAAAGAGGTGGTAGTGAAGGCTCTAAGGAGTTTCCCGCAATTTGGTCATGTCGCTATAAGGGAACCGTAGGTTCACCTTATAACTAGGGAGTAACACGCTTTTTACGCTCCCTGTTGGGGACAAAATGAATTACATATGTCTATCCCCATCAAAATCAGCATTGTAAGGCTTTGTCAAGCCATCCTTACCATTTCTAGTAAGGCCGGAATACACCTTGTGCCTTATCAGGTTGGTTAAACCATCATTTAAGACCCGTAACCATCTACTCTCTGAACCTTCCCCATACTCTTACCATAACGAGGTTAGGGGCTTGGCTGCTGATTATCCAATCCTTCATATTTTTACTTTTGGATTCGGCTATTAACCGAGTTCCTCATCTATGTTTCCATAAATGAGTAGTAATGAAGGCTCTAAGGAACTTCCAGCAATTTGGTCACGTCGCATTAAGGGAACCTACAGTTCCCCTAAGACCCCTCCCTAACTATTTATAAGGGGGAAGGGAGGGGTCTTAGGGGAACCGTAGGTTCCCTTAATACTAGGGGGTAACACGCTTTTAACGCCCCCTGTTGCTGACACAAAGTCTATCAGCCACATTCATTCGAAAAGTATCACCGCGCTTCATGATCCTGGCGATATGACACATCATTGACATTCTATGCAATGTCGGTTGTCGATTAAACAAAATCGCATCACCATCCATCATATGTCTGTGAACTACATCGCCTTCCTCCAGGACAATGGAATCGCGATCAATATAACGCAAAGTAATCGATTCACCATTCTTCTTATCCAATATTTTCGCACCTGGATATACATCAGGACCATTTCTTACCAGCGCCAACAAGAAATTCTTATTCATAGAATTGACGACGACTGGTTTCGTAATGTTTTTCGCAACTTTCATCGGAATTCCTAGTTCTTTAATCGAAATATTGGGGTCCGCTGTAATGACCGAACGCGCACTAAAATCCACACGTTTTGCCATCAAGTTTCCACGCATACGACCTCCCTTTCCATTCAAACGATCCTTGATCGATTTCAAAGGACGACCACTACGCTGTGCCACGGATGCGACACCAGGTATCTTATTATCGACTTGAGTAGCCACATAATATTGTAATACCGTTGTCCAATCATCAATTACATTCGCTGGTGCATTGGCCTGTATTTTCTCCTGTAATGTCTTATTGGTCTTGATAATATTCACTAAAATATGACTTAAATCATCTTCCGATCTTTGTTGTGCATCGTGTTTGACAGAAGGACGAATGGCAGGTGGAGGAACAATCATCACTTGACAAATCATCCAATCTGGACGCGACCAAAGAGGGCTGAATCCCATAAAACTTACATCATCATCACTTATATGTTTAAATATTTTCAAAACCATTTCTGGTGTTAATTTAATAACAATATGTTCTTCATCCTGATTATCGTTTTTCCATTCAGCAAAAATACTGGCTAAACCTTCCTTACGAATTTTACTCGGTTGCAAACATCCACAACCATCATCCGTATCTTCTCCACAACGTCCTATCTTGTTACAAAGTCCAAACACATATTTCCATCGACCTTCACCTTGCAATTTAAGCGCCTGTTTATATTTTTCTTTACTAATCAAAAGTTTACTACACTTAAAACAAACACAACGTAAGACTTTTTGAATGGTATTTAAGTACTGAATATAAAATACAGGACGCGCCAATTCGATATGCCCGTGATAACCAGGTGTTTTCATATAGTCTAAACCATCCGTTGGACAGATTAAACCAGGTTCTAAAACACCCATACGAGGGTCGAATAAACCACCAATGACAGGTTTATTGTTCACATAAGTATTACGGTTGTTAATCTCTGCCACCGAACTCTTACGAATTTCTTCTGGTGACAAAAGACTAAATTGTATACCAATGACTTTTGAAGGACGAACCGGAACTTTTGTTTGAAAATGATTGCCGTACATCTCTTAACTATAGTTATTATATTTATATTTAGATTGTTTTCAAAACAAATATAAATCAATTTTCCTTCCACTTTTTGGGAAAAAGTTGAGCAAAAAAATCCGTGAAAAAATTGTGAAAAGATGCAGTGTAAAATCAGTGATAGTTTTTCTATCCATTTTTTTATCCACTTTTTTATAACGAAGTAAAGAAAATGTGGAGCAAAAAATCCGTGAAAAAATTGTGAAAAGATGCAGTCTAAAATCAGTAATAGTTTTCCTATCCATTTTTTTGCTCCACTTTTTCTTTACTTCGTTATAAAAAAGTGGATAAAAAAGTGGAGCAAAAAAATCCGTGAGAAAAAACTGATTCTATTTATAGATTCAGTTTTTTTATTTACCAATCCAAATACTGATCCAAATCCATAATATCAACACCTTGTTCCAAAAATTCTACAATTCTTAAAGGATGACATTGCCTTTCTATTTTCGGTCTTCTCACTCTCTCCCATAACCAGTTTCGAAACTGATTTTTAAATTTCAAACAATAAAATAAAAATCGAAATTTGAAAAGAGTTTGATTCGTATCATTAATACAATGCAAATGATTATATTGATAAATAAGTGGATTATTATTACAGCCAAATTGACTCAAAAAAGGTGGTAATTCTGGTAAAATCGTCAAACGATTATGTGAACAATGTAATTTTCTCAAAGTAGAAGGAAGTCGAGGAAGTTTTGTCAATCGATTATTCCAGCAAAAAAGACTGATTAGTGTAGGTGGAAGTTCTGGTAATTCTTCCAAATAATTATTTGGGCAATACAAGATTTTCAGTGACAATGGCAGATCCGGAAGTTTTTTCAAATGATTGTTACAAACATTCAAACATGTTAAGTGAGTAAATCGCGTCAATTCTGGTATATAAGTGACGGCTTGGAAATCTATGTTAATTTCTTCGGCTTCGTCTGGTAAAGAATCTAAATATGCTTGATGATTAAAATACATTTTTTATTTTGTTTTTTAATAATATTTGATACATACAAGATGAAAAAAAACTTTATATATTTATTTTATAAAGTTTTTTAACTTTTATTATTCGTTATATTGAATAATTTACCATAGGATATATTATACAAATTTTATTAGTAATATATAATGAATAGTGAACCAGTATATACATAAGTAGAATATTCCAATATTCAACCAGCAATACCGGTTTATAACAAACAAGGTAAATCTACTTATTATACATCAAATTTTGAAACAGCCGATATACCAAAACTTCCGTTAAAAGCAGATATAATTAATCCAGAAGCGGATCCAGATAACCGACCAAAATCCAGAACATGAGTGAGTTAAACAAAAATATTTACTAATTTGTGTATATTACCATCATTTATTTCTGTAATCATATTTTTTTAATATATATTAGTTAATTAAAATAATATATATATCACTTTCTTTGTTTCTTTGATTTTTTTGATTTTCTTGATCCACTTTTTCTTACTTTGTTGTAAAAAGTTGATTTCTTTGTCTTTCGAAACTTTCTGGTTTTTCTACTGCCTTTTCTTCTAAGTTTTCTGGTTTTTCGCCCACCATTATAAGCAAAATCACCGTCTTCATAACCAATATTATCTGCTATTTCGGCTATTTTTTCGTTAATCAATTTCTCTTGATCAGGTAATTTTTGCATTAAATAAGTTTTTAAATTTGCCTTTCTCTGTTCGCTTGATATTGAATCTAAAAATTTATTTTCAGGTTTACTATGTTCTTTATACCAATCTTTTATATATTCAGGAATCAATATATTCGGATTTGCACCTACAATATCTTTTATTCTCTCATAATTTTCATTCAAACTTTTATTTCTATCTATTTCACTTATACAAGCAGGTACTAAAGATGTTATGATTCGTTCTAATGCACCTAATTGACAACTCATCATTTGACTTTGAACTGCCGGGTCATTCTCATCATCATTCTGTTTTTTTTCATAAGCATAACAAACGTCATTTACATAAGAATTTAAATAGATTGTCTTAAATTCGATAGACTGTAATTTTACATATTCCAATGTATAATAAATTGATTCTAGAATAATTGGTGATAAACTACTATAACTAAAAATCCTTAGTCTTAAACGCATAATTCTTTGCAGTTTTTCTTTTAATTTAACTTTTTCTTCTGTTTCTAGACCATTATCTATTCCATCAATCATTGATAAAATGGATTCATTTATGTATTTCGCAAAATTAGTTTTATCAATAACACTTGGTTCAACCACTTTAGTTTTTAAAACAGCAATTAATTTTTCATAATTTATTTTTGCTGATTCTCTATGTATTTGATTTGTGTCTACCCTTACGACAGGTGATCGTTGTTGAAAATGTGGCTTGTTATTTTCATCAATAGGACAATTTATAAACATTTGACTCATGATTGTTACATTACTCACATTCCAGTTATTTAAAGATTGATTAAAACTTGTACAATGTGCAAACATATTATTCATATTTGTTACATTACTCACATTCCATAGATCTAATGGCTGATTATAATTCGTACAATTTGCAAACATTTGACTCATATTTGTTACATTACTCACATTCCATTGATTCAACGGTTGATTAAAATCCATACAATATTTAAACATTTCACTCATGTTTGTTACATTACTCACATTCCATAGATTTAATGGTTGATTAAAATTTATACATAGATTAAACATTTTTTTC
>Ga0214917_10007266_pt1 | contig 11261 bp, 10 predicted proteins | sample LL_1208_BB_MetaG_FD_177983 | JGI IMG/M metagenome (GOLD analysis project Ga0214917, IMG submission 177983) | Freshwater microbial communities from Lake Lanier, Atlanta, Georgia, United States - LL_1208_BB | ecosystem: Environmental > Aquatic > Freshwater > Lake | place: USA: Georgia | collected...
CCGACGATTCGGGTTGCAAATCCATGGGTTGTTAGGGCCAACCAAAGCCCCGCAATTAAGCAAGCGAGGCATCCCCAGAACAGCCCCCAGTGGACATCAAGAGAGCCGATCGCCCCGATTTGAAGTCCCGGATCAAGCGGGAAGGTCGAGGGCTTGTTTAGGCTTCCTGGGTCACGCAGCGGTCCCTCGACCAGATGCTTGAAACCATTGGTGGCGACGTAGGCTAACAGTAGGCTACTGATGGTTTCGTTGACTCCGCGAAACTCGCGCAAAGCGCCGGCGAGCGCCACCCAAAGGCCGCCAGCCAGGGACGCTGCGGCCAGAAGCAGGGCAGACCCGAACCAGTTCGCTGGTAGCGTCACAACATAGGGTAGCCCCGCGCAGGCGAGCGCGCCGACGACGAGGGCGCCCTCCCCTCCGATGATGGTTAATCCTGCGCGCGCAGGGAGCGCAACGCACAGCGCCGTCAGCATCAGCGGGGCTGCTCGCTGCAGCGAATTCTGAATGGAAAACGCATCGCCGAACGCCCCAACCAGAAGCAGGCGCCAGGCTTCAAGAGGGTCGCGTCCGCCAATCGCAACAAAAACACCGAAGATAAGGACGGCCCCGGCAAGTGACAGGACAGGCAAAAGGACGGCTTCTCCGCTCGCCGCGCCTCCGCCCGAGTCTGTGCTGCGCATCGTTGATCAACCAGGGCCCAGAGACCAGGCGGCGCCTCAAATCTTGCCGATTACCCCCTCGATGAGGTAGTTCATCGATTCAAGTTCAATTGCGGTTTGCTTGTAGGTGGTGCCCTTCGGAATCACAACCTTGCCCGTATTGTCCTTGAGTTCACCGCTGAAGATGTCAAATTCACCTTTAACCATCTTCGCCTTAACCCCATCGGCTTGGGCTTTGGCTGCCGCGGTGACCATCGACCCATATGGCGAGGTCTTAACGAAACCGTCCTTTAACCCTCCGCGTACAAAGTTTGGATGTGGCTTGCCGCTCCGCGCTGCATCAACGATTGTGTTGACTGCGGTAATCCAGTTCCACTCAGCGCCGGTGAGATAAGCCTGTGGCGCCAGTTTTGATTGGTCGGCATGGTACCCACATACAAACTTTCCTCGACGCGCCGCTGTTTCCACCACCACTTTGGGGGCGTCCACGTGCATCGTGAACACATCAATGCCCTGATCGGCGAGGCTGTTCGTGGCCTCGGCTTCCTTGACAGGCAATGACCAGTCCCCAGTGAAGATTACGGTCGTCGTGATCTTCGGATCGACGGATTTGGCACCGAGCGTAAACGCGTTGATGTTGCGAAGGACTTGGGGAATCGGCTTCGCCGCCACGAACCCAATCTTCTTACTCTTACTCATGTGGCCAGCGACGACACCATTCAGGTATTGGCCTTCATCGATATAGCCAAAATAGCTGCCGGCATTGCTTGGATGCTTGCCCTGAGTCCAGAGGCCGCCGCAATGCCCGAAGCGTACGTTTGGGTTTTTTGACGCGACCGCCAAGATATGCGGGTCAAAATAGCCAAACGAGGTGGGGAACAGCAACGTTGCTCCGTCCTGCGAAATCATCCCTTGCATACTCTTTTGAACTGCTTGGGTTTCGGGAACATTTTCCTCTTCGATCACCTTGATTCCAGCAACCTTCTTCAGGGTGGCTGCGGACTCGGCATGAGCCTGGTTGTAACCAAAATCGTCGCGGGGTCCCACGTAAATGAAGCCGACGGTCAATGGGGTTTGGGAGAACGCAGATATCGGGAGGCTGCCAGCCGCGACGCTAGCACCCAGGGCACCTGTTCCAATGAGCCATTGCCGGCGATTCCAAAGATCTGACTGCATATGAGTACCTCGTTGAGAGCGCGAGTGAGTTTTAAATTGCCTGATCAGGAACGGACCAGTTCTTCCGACTGCCCGTCTTGTATTCAAGACGGAATCCCAGATGCAAGTTACGCGCCAATATTTTTTAACGAGTTCGCAGGTTTCGAGCCATTTCCTGGTGCGAGCGGGTTAGTTACTTGCCCCATGTGGGTGCGGCGCTTTCCGGCCGGTACGTCCTAGGTGCATCACGGCGTTGGCGTGTCCAACAAGCTGACGTGTGCGCTCACCACTTTCCAACCTTGAGGGGTGCGTATCCACGTCTGACTTTGACGTCCTCTGCGGCTGCTTCCCTCGCGCTGGAACTCCGTATTCGCCGTGGCGAAGTCTGTCCCGTAACTCGTAATGACGGTATTTTCCAGAGCACGTGCAAGCCCCTGGGAAGGACGCGTCGAACGGAATTCTTTAATTGCGTCATAGCCACGAAGGTTTTCTGTGACTCCGTAACGCAGGGTATGCGGACTGTCCCAAAACAACTCATCCAGCACGGGGACGTCGTTCGAGACAAGCGCCTGCTCGTATCGCTCGAATGCAGTTGTGACCTCTGCTAGGACTTCTGGCAAATTGATAGTCATCACAGCTCGACTCCCCGGACGCTGGCGACGCCCGCCGCTTGCAGTGCGGACGCCGCTCTCAGTGCAAGGTCTTCGCGCCAAGGCGCTGCGATCAGCTGGACTCCAATCGGCATTCCACACGTCCCGGCGGGCCACATCGGCGCGACAACGACCGGGCAGCCTGCAAACGAGATCGGTTGTGTCAGTAGCCCCATGGCGGGACGGCATGGGTGTGTTCGACCGTTGATTTCGATCCATTCGGTGCCAATAACGGGTGCACTGATCGGGGTGGCAGCGCTAATCAAAATGTCCCAATCTTTGAACAAGGCGTTAACCCGGTCGCGGTAGAGATGTCGGAACCGTTGCCCTCTCAGGTACCAGGCCACGGGCTGAAGGGCCCCTGCGATAAAACGATCGACCGACAACGGTTCGAAATCGTCCGCACGGGCGCGAAGCTGATCCAGATGTAGGCTGCCGCCTTCGCTCGCAGTAATGACGAAGGCCGCCGCTCGTCCAGTTGCGGCATCGGGCCAAGCAACCTCGTCGCGGGCATTTAGCGTCTCGGCCGCCAGCTTGACCACCGCTTGGGCCGCGGGACTCGCGTGGTCGTTGAAATAATCCCCAAGCACTCCGACTCGGAGACCATCGAGCCCCTTGTGCAGCTCCGGAAGTGCCGGCTGAATCGCGGTTGCATGGCAGGCTCGATCGAGCGGATCAGGCCCTTGCAAAGCGTCATAACCCAGGGTCAGCCCGGCAACGGTATTCGCGAATGGCCCCACGTGGTCAAGGCTATTGACGAACGGAAAGGTCCCGCGGCGAGACAGCCTGCCAAAGGTTGGCTTTAACCCCCAGACGCCGCAGAGCGAAGCAGGAACCCGAATTGACCCGTTCGTATCCGATCCGAGAGTCAAGCTGACGTGTCCTGCCGCAACTGCAGCAGCAGACCCACCGGACGATCCGCCCGCGATATGTTCCAACTGATGCGGATTATGGCAGGGCCCATCGTGCGTATTTTCGGTGGTGAATCCATAGGCGTACTCATCCATGTTGAGCGCGCCTAAAAGGACTCCACCAGCGGTTTCGAGTTGTCCGACCAGAAATGCATCTTGTTCAGCTGGTGGTCGGTTTCGGTTAATTTTTGATCCAGCCCGGGTAGCCAAGCCCGCGATGTCGAATAGGTTTTTCACCGCAAATGGGACCCCTGCGAGTGGCGGCAAGCGCTCCCCGCGTACGCGCATCGCATCGATGGCATCCGCTTTGGCGCGAGCTCGATCGATCGTCAACTCGGTAAATGCATTTACTTTGCAGTCGGTGCTTGCGACTCGATCGAGGCTGGCGCTAAGGACTTCGCTCGCGCTGCACTCGCCGCTGGCAATTAATTGCGCCAACTGCACGGCGTCTAGTATTGGCTTATGCATGCTCGGTTCCAATCGGTTTCACCTCCGGAAATGGAGCCGGACAGTAGATCGCAGCGAGTTCCTCTGAGGCATCGAACGCAACCCCGTCAAGAACCTCGGCAATTTGCGCGTTTCGAGCTAAATGGCTTGCGACTCGAAGAGTTCGAGCCGCGGTGAGGGGTAATGAAAGTACCGAAGACATAATATTTACGTATCGGACTGCTTCCTCGTCGGTCATGGTGATACCTCATCAAAAATTCTGGAAGCTGTCGGCGAAATGGCAGGCAACGTGATGACCCTCTGAATTGGGCACTGGCAACAACGGGGGGGCCTGTTTAGCGCAGATCAATTCAGCTCTTGGACAGCGCCCGTAAAGACCGCAGCGCTCTGCGGTGGGGTTTCGAATCATTTGGATCGGGCTTTGAGCTTCGCCCGGCAACAAGTATTGGGAAGCGTCGTGTCCCGTCGAGGGAATCGAAGCAATCAAGGCCCGGGTGTACGGATGACGCGGGTTGGTAAAAACGTCTGTTGCATTGCCTCGCTCGACGATCCTTCCTAGGTACATCACGAGAATACGATCGCAGAGCAGGCGCACCACGTTCAAGTCATGCGACACGAACAGCAAACTCATGCCCAGGCTACGTTGCAGTTCCGAGAGCAACTGAAGGATCACGACTTGGACTGAAACGTCGAGCGCTGCGGTCGGTTCATCCAGCACCAGCAACAGCGGACGCAAGACTGCCGCTCGCGCAATTCCAACGCGAGCTTTTTGGCCGCCCGAGAGCTGATGTGGGAATCGTTGCAGAAGCTCGAGAGGCAACCCGGTCAGAGTCGCGATTTCCTCAACCTGCGATCGAATGACTGATTCACGGCTGTCCGACCCTAACAGACGCAAGGGCTCGGCGATCGCATCGAACGCGGTGACCCGAGGATTCAAACTGTCCTGAGCATCCTGAAAAACCATCTGGAGCTTTGCCCGTAATGGATGTTTCGGCATTTGGGCAGGGGCGACCTCGCTTAGATTTGTTCCACCAAATCGGATTTGACCTTCGGTAATCGAAAGTGTCCGAGTGAGCAAACGCACCAGCGTTGATTTCCCACAGCCCGACTCCCCGACCAGACCAATCGCTTCCCCCGGGTAAATTTCGAATGAGACACGATTTACTGCCAGTAGCTCGCCGGGACCTTGCGGGGTTTTGACCTGGAAACGCTTCACCAGGTTCGAAACATCCAGTAGGGGGGGGCTGCCGACTCGTGGATCTATCGGTGATGGATCGTTCACGTCGACCTCGCTGCCAATGCATCGAGAGCGGCTGATTCTGGGCGCAGCGGATTGTGGCAACGAACCTCGTGCGCCCCATCCGCCCCCGATGGCAAAGCCATCTTACAAACGGCTCGGCGTCGGTTGCAGCGTTCCGAGAATCGACACGATGGCAAATCACTGCGCCGCAGGTCAGGCAGGCTCCCTGGCACTGCGATGAGTTCGCTCAAACGAGCTCGACCGACCGGCGTCGCGCCGATCAACTGTTCGGTGTAGGGATGCGAGGCCTGGGTAAAAAGTTTCTCCGTAGGCGCAATCTCGACAATCTGACCCGCGTGCATCACCGCGATGCGATCGCAATACGCGCGGGCAAGCGCCAGATCGTGAGTAATGAGCAAGGTTGACATCCGAGTGCTGCGTGCCTTTTCGGCGATCAGAGCCATGATCGCGGCTTGCGTTGTGACATCAAGACCAGTGGTCGGTTCATCGGCGATGAGCAACTTGGGGCTACACGCCAATGCAAGGGCAATCATCACTCGCTGGCAAAGTCCGCCGGACAGTTCGAACGGATACGCGTGATAGCGGCGCTCTGGATCCGGGATTTTCATCTCGGCAAGGCACGCAATCGCTTTTTCCTTGCGCTTCGCGCGGAGTGTCGTCGTGTGGCGCTCTAGGACGTCCTCGAGTTGTTGTCCGATTTTGCGGATCGGATTTAAGGCTGCCCTGGGGTTCTGGAAAATCATCGAGGCCTCTCGACCTCGTAGGTCTGCCAAATGCCTTTCAGGTGCACCGAGAAGATCAACACCGTCGAATCGAGCACTGCCCTGGGTGATTCGCGCAGCACCGTCCGAAAGCCCAAGAATTGCATAGGAAAGCACACTTTTCCCAGAGCCGGATTCGCCTACCAACCCAATGGTTTCGCCCCGCTGGACTTCAAAAGAGACGTTTTCCAGCGCGTGAAGGATTCCGCCACGGGTCTGAAACTCCAGCGACAGATTTCTGATTTCAAGGAGCGCCATTAGGTACGGCGCCTTGGGTCTGTGAGGTCTCGAAGACCGTCACCGAGAAAATTAAAGGTAAAGACTGCGAGCATCAGAACGGCCCCTGGGAAAAGAGCTACCCACCACTCGCCCGAAATAATGTAAGAGGCGCCTTCCGCAACGAGGATTCCCCATTCGGCTTGAGGTGGACTGACACCCAATCCAATGAAACTCAGTCCGGCCGCATTCAGAATTGCCCATCCCATATTCAGTGACACCTGCACCATCATCGGCGGCAAGGCATTGGGGATCAGATGGTGTAGCAAAATGCGCCAGTCACTGTTGCCCGAAAGACGTGCGGCCTCAACAAAACCCGCCTCTCGTCGAACATTTACTTCGGTGCGTGCCACTCGGACATAAAACGGAAGATTAACGATCGCGGTCGCTAGGATGATGTTGAATACGGAATTCCCGAGTGCAGCGACAATCCCCATGGCTAGAACGAACAGCGGGAAGCTCATCACCATGTCGCACAGGCGCATGACGGTTTGTTCGATCCTGCCGCCCCAAAAACCTGCAATCGCGCCCAGAAATCCGCCAACCACAAAGGAAAAAGCAACCGCTGAGAGCGCAATTGAGAGATCGACGCGGGTAGCGACGACAACCCTTGAGTAGATGTCTCGGCCAAGCGAGTCGGTCCCAAACCAGTGCTGCGCGTTCGGCGGCGTGAGCGCTTGCGCTGCGTTAGAGGCCAGTGGCTCGAAGGGTACGATCCAAGGCCCGATGATCGCGATCAACAGGAATCCCGCGAACATTGCCGCTGCTACCAGTGTGAAAGGATTTTCTCTTGCTGTTGCCCGTGCCTGCCCCCAGAAGGTCGTTACAGCCATCGGGTTTTACTTAGTGAGTTGAACGCGCGGGTCGATAACGACGTAAAGAATGTCGATACCGAGGTTTAGGAGGGTGTAGAGAAGAGCCATTGTTAGAACGAACCCCTGTACCGGCGCGTAATCGCTTGCGACCAGAGCGTCGAGCGCAAAGGAACCAACCCCGGGCCATGCGAAAACCTTCTCGACAATGACACTCATTCCTAGAAGGAATGAAAATACCATTCCAACCGTTGTTACGACCGGAAGAAGTGCATTGCGAAGGGCATAGCGAACCAAAATCGTGGGCGAAGCCAAGCCAGACGCGCGTGCAGTCCGAACAAAATCCGCTGATAAGACGGCCATCATCGATCCACGAGTCATTCTCGCGAGTGGGGCGAGGACGAAAACCGTCAGTGTTAGAACTGGCAAACACAATTGGGCCGCACAGGCCCGAAAGAGAACAATATCGCCGTGTAGGAGGCTATCGATCGTGTAGATGCCAGTGATCGCCGAGGGCGGCGTCAAAAAGGGGTCGAGCCGACCGATCGGTGATGGCGCCCAGCCGAGCAAAAAGTAGAACACGTAGGTCAGTAGAAGACCGGTGAAGAAGGTCGGCAACGAGACGCCTGCCGTTGTGACGAGTCGGCAGAGATGGTCGATCCAGGAGTTCGGATGCCGTGCCGCCATAACGCCCAACGGGATCGCGATTGAGATCGCAAGCGCCAGTGCCAGAAAAACGAGTTCAAGCGATGCAGGAAGCCGCATTCGTAGCTCCTGGATGACAGCTTGCCCGGTTGAAAGCGACTGTCCGAGGTTGCCGCTACCCAGATCCTTGACGTAAATCCAGAATTGTTCGGGCAGCGAGCGATTGAGTCCAAGCTTTTCGCGCACCTCTTCGACCGCCTCCTGGGTCCCGGCCGGCCCTGCGTAAAACGCGGCGGGATCACCCGGTAGCGCTCGGGTCAGCAAAAAGGTGATCGCGATGATGCCGAGCAGATTCGGCAATGCACCAAGTACCCTTCGGGCGATCAAACCAATCACTCGAACAATCCCGCTTCAGTCGATTTTGGTTCAGGACTTCACGATTTGCCGGTAATCCGGTTCCAGATGGAACCAATAGGTGTAGCCAGAGATGTTGGTTTGCATAGCGACATCCATCATCGGCTGAACAAGCGGGATTCGCGGAACCTCCTCATTGACGACGCGGATCATGTCCTTGACCATGCCCTCATAGAGCACCTTGCTTTCGGCAAATCGAGCATTGGTGATCAGCTTGTCAAGCTTGGGATTCTGGTAACTCATGGTGTTGAAAACGGCGTTCTGCCCGTGATAACACCAAAAGAAAAAATACTCCGGGTAGTTGAGCCATCCCCCGAACCGGTTCAGCATCAAAGGCATGTCTTTCTTCAAAAGTGCTGCTCTCCAACTCGCCCCCGGTACCTTATTGAGGGTGAGCGTGATGCCAATCTGTGCAAGTGCCTCCTGGATCAGAATCGAGGCCGGCTCGCAAACCGTTGCCGATCCAAGGTCGAAGGAAAGGACCGTTTCAATGGGCCCGACCCCCGATTCGGCCATCAATAGCTTTGCCTTTGCCAAATCAGTCTTGTAGCCATGCGCTTGCGGCCAGGTTGGCGCCTTGACGTCATTGCTCCCACCAAACAGCTTAATTCCACGCTGATAAAACGCCGAGTCGAAGAGGGCTTGATAAGGCAACGCATACGCGACCGCCTGCCTTACTTTTACATTATTAAACGGTGGCTTCGATGTGTTCATTCCAACATAGAACAGGGCGTTCTCGATTGGAAGGCTGGCGACCTTTATCTTGCTTTTTTCGCTCGCGAAGTCAGCAAAATCCTTCGGCGGAAGGCTGTAAGTCATGTCGATGTCGCCACGCTGCAGGAGCGCTCGGCGGTTTCCAGACGAGGGCACATCACGCTGGATAATGCGTTTGATTTTGGGCAAGGGGCCACTTTTCCATTCATCAAATCGCTCATAGACGATCTCTTGGCCTGGCTTCCAACTCGCCACCTTGTAGGCGCCACCTCCTGCCTCATTGTTCTTGAGCCACTCAGCCGCCCAAGGATCCTTCTCAGTGGCATGCTTTTTTGCAAGAACGGAGTTGTAAATCGACGCCACCGGAACAGCCAGATCCGGCATTGAAAGCTTATCCGTTCGAATGAACTTGACATAGAAAGTGTGGGCGTCGATCACCTTGAATTGCGCCGGGTCTTCGAGGGATCCCGCCTTCATTTGAAAAGTCGGAAATCCGCCCATGGCCAAGGCTCGCTCGAAACTCCATCGGACGTCCTCCGCGGTGACCGGACTGCCATCATGAAACTTGGCATCTTTTCTTAGCGTGAACGTAACGCCCATACCGTCGGCATCCATTTTCCAACTCGTTGCCAACTCAGGTTCAAGCTTAGCGAAGTCATACATAGGGTTACCGTCGGGGCCTTTTTTGCGCCCATAGGTCAGGAGTCGGTCATAGGCGTTCCAGGCGACCCCGTAACTCGGGCGATTCGCGCCCACGCCCTGGATATCGAGCATGTTCGCGCCGAATTCATTGGCCACAAGGAGTGTGTCTTTCTTGTCCTGGGCCAGCGCTTCACGACTGGCGGACGCGGAAAGTAGCCCAGCAGCAATTGGGCCGACTCCGGCTGCTTTCAGTAATGAACGACGACGGGTCTGGAACATGTGGGTTCCTCCTTGTGTTGTGGAGCAGATTGACAATCGAGTCGCGAAATTCAGAAAATGCCGCTCAGCCAGGTTGGCGTGACGCGAGGTACGCCCGCCAGCCACCGAGGTGAGAGATATCCAAGGCCCCTTCGGTCGCCTTGTGTTCGCACAAGAATCCTTGTACGGAACTGCCGTCGCTGAGCTTTAGCGTTCCAATCGAAAGCGGTGCCGGCACGATCGATACAAAAGATCCGTAGTGGGCGAGCGGCATTTCCCACAATTCAAGCGCAATGCGCCACCCCTTCCCCGCGTCGATTCTCAGAAGACCGGGCTTGGGCGGTACGGTGCCCGGTAACGCAAAGAACGCATAATCTGGCGCCGTTTCGGCTTCACCGATAAGGATCGCCTGACGTTCAATCAGTTGAGAATTAAGCGGCATTCCGCTCAAGTGTGCACCTACGACTGCAATTCGAATGGTGGCTGTGTCAGGTGTCGTCATGAGAGGCCCGGTATTGCGATTGGGTCGGGCAACGCCAAACCCGTTGCTCCTTGTTTTAGCGAGCAATTGTGGTGATATCTCTGGCCCAACTCTGCCAGCGCCCAGTCACTTCCGGCGAGGCCAATGAGCGTGATACCAAACGGCAGGCCGTCAATCCGAATCGAACTTGGGACTGAAACTGCGGCGTAGTCCAGCAAATTAACGAAGTTGGTGTAGGTCCCAAGGTTGCGGTTCAGCACAATTGGTTCACGAAGCATCTGGTCGATTCGGTAATGTGTTGGCGCGGTTGGCACGATCAACACATCAAATGTTTGCCAAAGCCGGCGGGCGCGCTGCATGCAGCGCTGCAGCCGATGCTGAGCGTCATAAAGATCTGCGGCGCTGTATTGGCGCCCCCGTTCGATGATGGTTCGGACGGGTTCGATCACCTTGTCCGCATTGGCATCAAAAAACGATCGAATCGCACAGTAGCGTTCTGCCACCAGGGCGCTCTCGTAGAGAAGATCGCCAGCCTCCCGAAAAGGTGCGAAGTCGACCGGGACGGCGATACCGCCGAGCGCAGTCAACCTTTCGCTGGCCTCGTGAAAAGCCAATCGAGAGAGATCGTCCCCTAGAAACTCGAGCTCCTCGGGAACGCCAAAGTGAAAAGAATGCCCATAGGGGTGGCTGCGCATTGCCCGTTGCTGGGAGTAGGGATCTTCGCAGTCATACTTGAGTGCGGCCTGAAGCACACGGGCAGCCAGACCGACGGTTCGTGCAAAAATTGAAATGCAATCAATGCTTTGCGCCGCCGGCAACACGCCGCGGGTACTGATGAGACCTTTGGATGGCTTGAATCCAACAATGTTGTTTAGTCCGGCGGGAACCCGTCCAGAACCTGCAGTATCGGTTCCCAATGCAAAATCAACTTGACCGGTTGCTACGGCGAATGCAGAACCCGAGCTTGAACCGCCGCAAACATAATCGGGATTAAACGCGTTCGGAACGATTCCGTAGGGCGATCGGGTTCCGTTCAAACCGCAGGCGAATTGATCGAGATTGGTCTTGCCAACCAATCGTGCACCGAATTCGAGCAGACGCTGCACCACGAACGCATGTTCGGAGGCAAACCGATCCAATTCGGGGCACGCAGCAGTCGTTGGAAAACCGAAGAC
>Ga0214917_10007268_pt1 | contig 11259 bp, 14 predicted proteins | sample LL_1208_BB_MetaG_FD_177983 | JGI IMG/M metagenome (GOLD analysis project Ga0214917, IMG submission 177983) | Freshwater microbial communities from Lake Lanier, Atlanta, Georgia, United States - LL_1208_BB | ecosystem: Environmental > Aquatic > Freshwater > Lake | place: USA: Georgia | collected...
AAACACAATCTGAAGTGAAATGAATTTCTTTGAAATTATTTTTAAGAATTAAAAGAAGAGCTTGAAAATCTATTTCTTTTAAAGAAGAATGATAATTTGTAATAAAGTTTTTTAAATCAAATGCTTGAATGTTTTTTTCCTCAAATATTGTGGATAGATTTTCGAGCGAGTTTTCAATTACATAATGACAATCGCTAAATGGGCAATCAAAATGATTTGAATTAAGATAAAGTAAATTGTTTTGAGGTAAAAGATGAGAGATAAATTGATATTTTTGCTCAAATTGCTTATTTAATTCCACAGAAACATTTTGCTCGATAATATATTTGTTTTTGTAATATTCAGGTTTAGAAAACCTCACCTCCACATTTCCATGATTAAACTTATCAAGTCTAAATAATGTAGAAGAATTTCTTGAAATAAGGTCTAAACCAGATTGTGTATTAAGTTGCTCGTTAAACATACAAACACAATCTGATAAATCAACAGAGGCGGAATTATTAGGCACTGCACCCATGATTTCAAAAGAAGATAAATCAAAATATTTTGATGCAATACTATTAGGAATTACAGCACATTTTTGATTAGTAAGAATGCTTAAACATTTTAATTCTTGCAGATTAAGAAAAATTTCAAATACATTTCCAGAAATAATTCTGTGATAAATCATAACTTTTTAAGAAATTCTTTAATTTTTGAATCTTTCCATCCAAGTGAAGTGAGTTTTGTTTCTAAATCTGCACCCAAATATTCTTTAATGATTTCCATTTCATCACCAGAAAATTTTCTACCATTAATGATGTGCCTATCAAAAGATTCACACGCATTTGGCACAATATCTTTTATGAGCTGATACTTAGCATCAGCAAACGCTCTTACCTCATATTGAGCATGAGCATCCATTCTAAGTTTTAAGAAATGAAACAGATTGTGTAGGTCAATACTAAAATACCATTCTGTGTAAATCGAAAGAGGTAGATTAATTCTAGCCATTTCTTTAGCCATACCACCTGAAATATATTCCTGATAATTGTCATACATTTCAAATTGCTCATCCTTAAATGATTGTAAAAATGCTTCAGCATCTTCAAGCAATTCTTCAGATGAGCCCTGCTTGTTGTCTTTAGATTGTTTTACCATTCGAGAAACATCGGGCTCATAAAACTCATCCTTGAGTACTGAATATCTTCCTGAAATCTCATTTAGTTTTGCAGTTCTGTGTCTAACAATCTGCCTTGCTACAAATATTGGCAATTTCACATGAAAAGTAAATTGCACTTGTTCAAAAGGCGAAGTATGTGCATGTCGCAAGAGATAATCTATGAGTGCCTTATCTTCTCGGACAGTTTTTGTGCCATCGCCATAGGAAACACGAGCCGATTGAACAATTCTTTGGTCAGAACCCATCCAATCCACCAATCTCACAAATCCTTTATCAAGACATTTTATTTCTTTCAAATAAGGTTTTTTTAGTTCAAATAATTGCTCGTTAATATCCATACAGATATTGTACGGATTTTTACTCTTTGAAATCCCACACAATCTGAATATTGTTGATTTTTTCTTGAATGAATTGTTTCATTTCTTCCATAGTTTTGAAAACTATTAATTCAGAATTGTGATAAAGTTTAAAAATGTTTGCTTGCTCTAGAATATCACCTTTGTTCATATAAAGCATTGTGGCTCCAGCTTTTTCTAAGGCAAAAGAAAGCTTATCTAAACTTAGCCATTTTACTTGTCTAGGTCTTCCAGTGGTAGAACCAAACTCATTTCCTAATTCTGCCACTAACTTTGTTTCGTCATTGTCTAAATCGAAATATGGGTCTGTGCCAGACCTTGTATCATACATCTTTGCCACTGCTATGATTTCATTTATCTTCTTAGGTGAAAAACCTAAAGAACAACTTGCATAAGGCAAACATTCAGAGGAAGTGACATAAGGATAATTTCCTTGATTAATATCAAGCCAAAAAGATTGTGCACCTTCGCACAAAATATTTCCCTCTAGCTTTTCATCCCAAAGGTATTTTTTGGGCAAAATTTCACATGCTCTGGTTCCAGCTCTTAATGCTTTATCTGCATAACATGGCCCAATTCCTTTTGAAGTAGTGCCTAAACTAGCCGCATAAAGGTTTGCATCTTGCTCTTTGTGTTTTTTCAAAACAATATGAGCTTTAGGGCTAATTTTTATAAGATTAACATCAAAATTCAATCTATGAAGCTCTGCCACTTCATTAAAAAAATCCTCTACACAAACTACACAATTTGGACCAATAATTGAATGTTTACCAAAAGCAATTCCAGAGGGAACTATGTGGGTTACTACTTTTTTGTTACCCACATAGAATGTATGACCAGCATTTGAGCCACCATTAAATCTGCACACATAATCATAATTTTGAGCTATTCGGGCTGAGATTTTGCCTTTGCCTTCATCTCCCCAGGAAGCCCCGAAGATTACATCTACATTATGGATGCTCATTACTGATTTTCTGTAACTTCGCCAATAAAACTGCTATGCATTTTGAAATTTGGCACTCTCACAAGCTCTTCAGGCTTCATAGCATCAACAAAAGCAAGTACTGGAATTAATTGTCTGCCTGTGTCCTTATCAATAATAGAATCTCTATTTACCACTTCATAATTCGTGCAGTTAAGTAAGAAATAACACTCTACCTCGCCAGTTTTTGAAGATTTCATGCCTGGAGGAGGCACTTGAGAAAATTGATTAGGGGTAGCCTCTTCTGCAACAGGTGCTGAAGTTGTGCCTCTTGCTAAAATTTCCTTCATTCTAGGATTGTCTTTTTGAGCCTCTACAGTAGTGATGATAAAATCTAAAAGAGCTTCGCCAGTTCCCACTTCAGCTTTAAGAAACTGTGAGGCTTCTTTAAAGCCAGGAAACACTAAAAGCTGGTCGTTATCATCAACAGCAAAGTCAAGAAATTGAATATTATCTACGGAAACTTTTTTGGCAATACAAATTTTGTCCATAATTGTTTTATACAATTTTTAGGAATGATAAAATCTTTTTTTTTGGTCTCTGATATTTTTTGGTAGATTTTTTAAAATAAATTGAGAAAAATTAAAAGATAAAGTATTGTTAAAATTATAAGAAACAAAAACTTCTTTATTCATCATGATTAAGAAACAATCAAATAACTCTTTTTGGCTTTTATAAAAGAAAACTCTTTCTAGTTGTTCAAACCATTTGAATTGATAATCTTCATAAGCTTTGTAATTTAAAGGCACAGGCAATTCAATAATTGCTCTATCTTGCTTGAATGCTTCCACAAATTATTTGTACAATTTACGTATGTTCAAGCAGATTATTGAAAAAATTTTAAGTTGGTTTAAGAAAGATAAAAATAAAAATCTTGCTATTGAAGCCAACATCATTGAAAACAGCTTTGAAGAAAATGTAACGAATAACCCCATCACAATAACAATTGATGGAAAAACTTACAACACAACAAATCAAGAAGAAATTGCTGAAATTTTAAAATATTTGGGCGAGCAACTTAGAGCAAAAAAATGATGGAAGTGTTTGGCGGATTACAAGTGGAAAAGTTAAAAACTTTTCCTGATGATAGAGGGCATTTTTCTGAAATATTCAAAACAAAAGATAAAATTTTTCCCGTAAAATTTGTTCAAGACAATTGCTCAGTTTCTAAAAAAGGAGTGATACGAGGACTGCATTATCAAATAAAATTACCACAAGCTAAATTAGTATATTGTTTGTCTGGAAAAATATTTGACGTGGCTGTAGATTTAAGAACTAATTCTAAACATTTTGGTAAATGGTATGGAATTGAGTTGTCAAGTGAAAATAATTTAGCTTTGTATATACCTGAAGGTTTTGCTCATGGATTTCAAAGTTTAGAAGATAACTCTGTTGTTTATTACAAATGCTCTAGTTACTACCAGCCAGAATATGATAGGTCTTTGCATTATGAAAGTCTGGGAATACTTTGGCATGATTTGCCTCAGATTGTGTCCGAGAAGGATAAATTAGGCAAACAATTTAATGATTGCGACAAATTCACAGAAAAGGATTTAAGTCCACTCAGCATTAAGTAAAGATTATGTGGTATCGTTATAGCTTTTCTCAAGACTGGGCAGATAAAGTTATTTTAAACTTAAAAGCTGATAACGAAAATGGTATTTTTCAAGCAACTTATAATAGATTTACAAAAAAACAAGAATTACCACAATCTTTAGAAAATACAAAAGAATGGCGAGAATTATATGTTAAATCCTTCGATAAATTAGAAAACTTATTAAAAAATAATTGGAACATTTCAGGAAATCCATCTTGGTTAGGATTTTCCTTGAAAAACAAAACAAAATTACCAGACAAAACAAATTATAAAATTTATTTTACTGTAAAAAATCCCATAGAACAATTTCAAAAATTTATGCAAACTTTGTATATATTGGCAAATAATTTAAATAATATACCTACTAAGCATAATATATCATTTAAAGTGCCATCCACATCACTGGGTGCTTTTACTCACACTGACACAATTGTAATTCATTTTGGCGATGCCAACATAAAACAGCAAGTAGAGCAAGCGATTTCATCAGCAGCAAATGCCACTGGTATTGAGAGTAGCAATCGAGAAGATTTTTATAGAACAACTCATGGAAAAGATACTGCAGAAAATTCAGATACTGAAATACTTGCAAAAAGATTTGCAAGAAATGTTTTAGCAAATAAAAATTATCTGCTTTCATTAGAAAAAGATAAAAATAAACTTTTAGATACTCTTTTGAAAATTTGGCAAACAATTAACAATGAAGGTCTTCATAGATGATTCAATTAAGTAAAGATTGTGTGGTATCGTTATAGTCAAGACCCAAATACACAATCTGACCCTAATGTAAATGAGTTAGACCCTAATAAATTTAGGCAAAATATTCCTTCTGGTGGACGACTGGAAGTAGAACTGGTGGGTGGGCAATTTAATATGGGCCCAAATGACCCACCTAAGCAAATTCAAATTAAAACTTCTAATGGTACACAAAGAAGTATTTATATACTTCACGGTACTCCAGATGGTCAATTAGTTTTTGGTGATGCTGGTAATTTGCAAAGCGGAACAGCAGATGAATTTAAAGAATGGCTAAGGTCTAAAGGCATGCAAGACCTGCCTTATATTTCTTGCTTTGGTTCCAAAATTGTCGGCTCATCTGGTGGAGCAGACCAACTTATCAATGCAGCTGGAGCAGTACAAGTGGGCACTATTCAGCAAGATGGTGTTCAAAAGTTAGTTTTCGAAGATGTGTGATTCATGGCTGAAATCTACAGAAGAAGGACGTTTTCCGTACCTCTATTGTACATTTCAGCCACAATCTTATTAACCCTGTACAGGCAATCCAGTAACTGGGTCAAGAATTGGCAAGTTGCCGTCTGTGTATGCTCTTGTGCCCCAAAGATAATTTGTTGGAGCAATAGTTTGTCTAAATGGTCGATACTTAGCAGAGCCATCAGCCATGCCATAGTTATCACCTTGATTATTCCAATTGTTGTAACCATGATACACAATTAAAGGATAATCTGTTCTTGGAGTAGTTCGGCATAGATTGAAAATATCGCTTGCGGCAAGATTGTTCCAATTCAGTGCATAAAGTGCTGGAGGTCTTACGGCACCATCTTCTTGACTGCCAAAATAAACTTGAACATTAGCTGCATCTCTAGTCACAGCATTAGTAGAGCGGTGAGACGCACTTCGTGTTGTCGAAGTGATTGAAGCAGAGGCAAGGCATGGAAGATTGCGTGTAAATCCTGCAAGCAAAATGACATTAGATACATTATCTAATTGTGTTTGGCTTACCAAAGAAATTCCTCTATTTACGTCACCAATATTTCTATATCTTGGAATTACTAATGAATTCACAGTGTAAGAAATTCTTGGCACTTGCTCGTCAACAATTGCTCCACCTCTTACATATTGCGAAGGGACAATAGCAGGGTTAGCAGTGCAAATGTTAGCCGATTGACCACCTGGGGCTCCAGCACCACTGTTATTATCCGCAGATGAGAAACAAGTGGGTGCATGACCACCTATTGTATCACCTGGTGAAACAAAAATGGACAAATTCTTTACATAAGGCATAATCATTCCAGACCAATGAATATACCCAGCATTAGTTCCGCCAAGGGCAGGATTGAACGCTCTATGGAAATAAGCAGAAGGATACATGTCATCATTGTCACCTGTGTACATGGTAATACCTAAGCTCATTTGTTTGACATTGCTTAAATCAGATGCTTTTTTAGCGGCAGCTTTAGCTTGAGCAAATACAGGGAAAAGAATAGCAGCGAGAATAGCAATGATGGCAATAACCACCAAAAGCTCTATGAGGGTGAAAGCTTTGTTTTTTAGCATAACATTAATAATTTACGATTTTGAGCAAAATAGGGCTTCTTAATTATGTTAAGAAACAATTAAGCTTTTCAAAAAATTTGTATAAGTATATTATGCTAGATAAAACAGCCGAAGACAATCTTAAAGATGTTCTTCTCACAGTGCTGAGAGTGGACACAATCGTCAATAAGTTCCATAACAAGGTTAATTTTATGAACTTGAATTTCATGATGCAGAGAATTGAATCTTGGGATGCAGAAAGAATCGAAAAAGTGAAGGAAGCGATGGGGCCAGTTTATGATGAACTATTAAAAGTTCAACAAGTAATTGATGAGCTACAAGACCCAGTACAAAATCTGATTGAGTCCTATGCTTTTGTAGGCGAGACATCAGAAGAAACTACAGAACTTTAATTAATTTCAGACACAAAAAAGGACAGCATTCGCTGTCCTTTTTTTTTAATTAGAGCCCTGATTTTGTCCGCTTCTATTACCAGATTGTCGGCCAAATCCACCTTGTCCACTAAAGCCTCCAAATCCACCCATAGTTCCACCTAGCATGGTATATGAAGATTGTGTAGGCTCAGGTGAGCCAAAATAATTTTGATTACCACTAAGCAACATGGCTATCAAAAGTGGGTCAGCAGAGCGAATAAACACTTTTCTGATTATTTTAGCAGTTTTACCAGATTGTGTAATTGTCTCATTGGTTTCTGGTAAGATTGTGTCTTGCTTTCTTTTTTTGATTACTACTAAGCCTCCAGATACTTCGTAGGTGCAATCTACTTGTCTCAAAACATTCTCTAACACAGTCTCAAGTGGTACATCTTTGACAGATACTGTCACGGAACCTTGTACTTCGGGATTAATTGAATAACTAATTCCCTCGGGTTTGAGCAAAGCAATAATCACTTCTCTAACATCAGAGCTTTTATACTCTGCTGTGATTTTTTTGGTAGAGCCTTCAAACTGAGCAAAAACTGTGTTCAAAAGCATTAAAGTGGCGATTATGGCAAACAGTAGTTTTTTCATTTTTTCCTCACTCAACTTTGAGCTTACATCTATTAAACGTTTTGTTTAGCAGATAGTTTCGTTTTCTGGAAAAAAATGGTTTTTCCATTTTTCACAATCTACACGTATAATAAGCATGCAAGTATTTGTTCCTTATAAAGATTTTCAAAAAAGCGTGGAATCATTAGACACCAAAAGGTTAGTAAAGCAAGCTCTAGAGGCCACTCAGCTGTTGGACATTATGTTCAATCTGCCTACTAAATCTGGCAAACCAAGAAAAGGCTGGATGAATCATCCTGCACTTATCGCTTGGGCGCAAACTCCTGGAGCCTTGATTGAATATACGATTCACAATTCTCTCGAAATGAAAAAGCGTGGCTGTAAAACAGATTATGTTGATGCAAAACTTTCTCAATACAAAAATTTCACCACATCACTTTTGTACCCAGTTTGGCTTGGTGATGAAGAGATACATTCCTCACATAGAGCTAGGTTACTTCAAAAAGGTTTTGAAGAAAAACTTAAGTATGGTGAAAAAGCAAATACCACTATTGAATGGTATAAACAATGGAAATGGTCTGAAATGAATGAACCTAATTTTTTTGAAAAAGAATATAGTTGGCCAATCAATATCACTGAAGCCTCATATGATAAAGAAGTGAGAGTAAGCAAAGATGCTTTGAAAACAAAACAAAGATTAATTGAAACATATGGAGAAAATCCATGGATGCAGTAAGATACGCAGGTATTGGCTCAAGAAGCACACCAGAAAATGTTTTAAAAATCATGAAACAATTGGCAATAGTTTTTGCTAATTATGGTTTTGTTCTCAGGTCTGGAGGTGCAGATGGAGCAGATAGTGCTTTTGAAAAAGGATGTGATTTGGCTAAAGGCGAAAAAGAAATTTATTTGCCTTGGAAAGGGTTTAATGGCAATAATTCTGAGCTATATACACAATGTGATAAGGCTTATGAAATTGCATTTCAATTTCATCCCAATTTATTTGGGACATCTGAAGGTGTGCAAAAGCTAATGGCTAGAAACACGTATCAAGTGTTAGGTAAAAATTGTAGAACAAAATCTAATTTTATTGTGTGCTACTGCGAAGAAGATACCAAAGGGGATTGGAAAGGTGGAACTGGTCAAGCTTTGAGGATAGCCAAAAATAAGAAAATACCAATTTTTAATCTTTACCATAAAGAACAGCTAGAAGAATTAAAAAATTTTGCAAAGCAATTAATAGATGATTTTGACCCATTCAAAGATTCTTAATTTTTACTAAAAATTTGTTGCATCAAATCTTTAATTTTTTCTTTGAATTCAGCCTCAGAGCCATTATTTTCAATTGTATACTCAAATAAATGATGATAATTATCAAGCTCAGTTTCAGAAGAATGCGTAGAAAGTGGGTCAACGGCTAGTTCTCTTTTAATGTGTACAGTATGGCCACCTTGTGAATTAATGTACTCAATCTCGTTCAAATATCTAGCATCGGTGATAATATAGATTGTGTCTTTGTCAGTCATTTTCCAAAATGCTCTTTTCACCCAATAATTTTTGTCACAAAACTCTCTTCTGATTGTGCCCCAACCTTGAAGTAAAGGTCTGGCAATTTCTTTAACGCTTTCATCTTCAAACATTCTTCTTGACAAACCATTTGGAATAAGCAAGATTGTGTCAAGTTCGTCTTTCAGCTCATCAGCAAAAGCTATCCTTACCACTTTTTTATCAGGATAAAGTTCTTGCACAATTCGGCAAAATGTATCCTTTCCTACTCTCTTCTTATATGAACAACTGATAATCATAAATTAATATACGCCAGGTTTTTGCTGAATTTTCTTTTAAAATTAGATTGTGTGGAATAATTACAAATTTTTTAAAGAAGCAAAAATTCAACAAGATATTTCAAAAATTGAACAGGAGCTTATAAGCGAAAATAAAATAAATTTTGATTCTATTTTTAAAAATAGAAACACCATACTTGAAGATGCAATTAAATTTGCAATACATAGAGCATTTCTTAAAAATAACCTAAATTTTGAATATGACCAAAATGTACATGAGTTTTTAAGAAAAGATAGGAAAGACATTTTATCAATTGCCACTTTTTTGAATAATGTAGAAACTACTAAAATAAGAACTATATTAAGGGCATTGAAGCAAGAAAAAATAGAAAATGTTGTTTTAAAAATTACAGAAGATTATCAAAAAGATTTTGAACCTTATGGAATTACAAAAAAAGAATTTTCACATTTATTACAATCTACTCGTACAGGAGTGGAATCAATACAGCCAATAATTCAAAAAATAGGAGAAGAAAAAGTAAGCAAATTACAAAAAAAAATTAGCGGAACTTACATAAGAGACTTAACCAATCCAAAATCTGGAGCGTTGACATTATTGCTTTTTGGAAGAATAGAGCCTGAAATTAGAGAAAAACTCAATACTGGTCCTGAGATTGAAGCTTTATTTGCAGAATTTCAAATGTCAGAAGGAGAAGTGAAACAAGAAGTATTGATGTCTTCGGAATTTAGCCCGATAATATATCCACTTAGACCAGAAAATTATTGGCCGCCTCTTAAAGATGATTACAGTAATATTTTAGAAACAAAAATTTTAGATACTTTTGATTTAAATAATCCAATTCCTGCAATACAAGGAATAAGCTCCGCAAAGTTCGATACTGTTGCAATTGGTGACGAGCCAAATAGAATTAAGGCTTTGTTTAAAAATCAATTCCAATCGAATGAAGATAAACTTTTAGATTATGTGGCTAATGTGTTTATTAAAAATAATAATCCTATAGAAACAGTAAAATCCTACGTTGAGCAAATTAAAAAAAATGTTGATAAAACACCAGAAGATAGCACAAAACTAAGAAGAAAAGATGTTCTTTTTCCTGAAATGGAGTCCTATTTTCTCTCAATACAAGAAAAACAAATTGTAGATTTAGTTCGTGATGAATTCAATCTTACATGTGTACAATCAGCAATGCAATTTCCAATCACTAATGATTTTACAATGAATAAAAACAACTTTATTACAGATTTTGTTATTTATTGTGATGCCTTTGATGGTTTTAAAGAAGAAGAAAGAGATGGAATAAAAATTGAAGTACCCTTGATTAAAAACAGACTACTTTTGATTGGGGAATATTACGGTTATTATAGTGATTTAAAATCAAAACCATTGAAAGAAGATTTAATAAACCCAGATGGCACACCTTTCTTGAAAGATAATGGACAACCTGCGGTGATGGGTGATGTATTAACAATTGGTGAAGAATATAAATTTAAAACCAAATATAAAATTATAACTAACGATTTTTGCGGAAAAGCAATTGGCTGTAAAACTATTTCCGTTCACCAAGCAAATAGCCGTAAAGAACAACGCTCTCAAGTGGCAAAAGGACTGGAAGAAAATAATGTTATTTACAACAGCGAGTCAAAAGATGTAGAAATTAAAAGCGGAGCATTGATAAATTTGATGAAATGGTACAGAAACGCATCAGAAGAATCAAGAAACGCTTCGAAGGCTACTTTGAGCAGATACTTTGACACAGAAACTTTAACTAAAAAATCTGGCAAAGAGTATCCTTTAGCTTTTCAAAATCCAAAAAATAAATATCTAGGCGTAATTTATGAAGCAATTCACTTTATAAAATCTAAAGATTTATTTGCAGCAATTGAACAATCCAAATTAAATTATTCGATAAAAACAATCAAAAATCCAGAAACTGCAAATAGTTATTTAATGAGTTTAACCCCAGAAATAAGAAAATTGAATGAAAAAAATAATTGGAGAATAGAAAGTTTAAAAAATATTTATAAAGAAATACAAAATATGCCTTTAGAAAACGGAAAACTACAAAATCCAAT
>Ga0214917_10007269_pt1 | contig 11259 bp, 7 predicted proteins | sample LL_1208_BB_MetaG_FD_177983 | JGI IMG/M metagenome (GOLD analysis project Ga0214917, IMG submission 177983) | Freshwater microbial communities from Lake Lanier, Atlanta, Georgia, United States - LL_1208_BB | ecosystem: Environmental > Aquatic > Freshwater > Lake | place: USA: Georgia | collected...
CTTACCGAGAGACACCTCAGCTAGATACTCTTGCTTCTCCTATGCGACTTAAACGTGCATACCGAATTAAGAGTATCAAAGAAATTAAACGATGCCTTGCTGAAGGATATCCAGTAGCAAGTCTGTTTCAAGTCTTTCCGAGCATGTTCAATATTTTTGTATATCGCTCTGGGTCAATACTTTTACCAGACACCTCTGAGGTTTCACTGGGTCGCCATGCAATGACTATTGTGGGTTACGACGATAACCTAGAGCATTTTATTGTTCGTAACTCATGGAGCAAGAGTTGGGGGGAGTACGGCTATGGTAAACTCCCCTACTCAGCATTCAAGAGAATGCACTTAGAGTCTTATTCTTTAAGACTTTAAAGCTGGCTTTTGGTATACAATAACCACTTTTTTAATGTGGTTGGTTTCAGGATTACGCTCCCATCTAATAAAATGGTCTGTGGGAGTTACCGTAAAGATATACACCTTGTCTTCGCTGATACCGCCGAAAGCAAGGTATTGGTTTTCACCTTCTAGGCCTTCCAGTCTCATTACAAGCGCAACTACATCTGACGGCTCTGTGTCTTCTGGTTCTAGTAGTGTAATTTCTGTAGCGAGAGCGCCTTCAGGAGTGTAGACGTGCTCTACAAGGCATTTAGGGCTCAGTATAATCCAATACTTAAGTCCTGAACCGTAGTTGTCTACTTGATAAGCAGGCTCACTTAGGCTCTTGGGGTACGACTCTGAAAGCGGGTTGATAGATGAAGTTGCGAGAGTTGTAGCCAGCAGTAAAGATTTGAACATATGTCTCCAATTTGGGTCACTATAAAGGTGTAGTCGTTATATTGATTATTCAGGAAGTAACTTTACGGAAAAATATGTCGTACTTTGATAATAGCTCTGATGAGCCGATTTGGCTTAAAGTGGTCGGCGACTTCCCTACAGTAAAAGAATTACAAAAGATTATTGACAATCTTGATATTGATTTCGGCGATGATTCCAAGCTGGTAGCCAAAAGCAGCAAGAAGCGTGGTTTTTATATCGTAAAGGATCCAGAAGCTTTTCAAGACTATGAAGCTGATGCTGTAAGAGATATGCTAGTAGCTTCATCTGGAATTGACGAAGTCATTTTCAGCTACGAACTGGAATCTAGTGAGTCTTTCGGCTTTTAGAATGGATGAACTCTTGGCATTCTACCACTGCCAAGAGTTTTATCTAGCTCGCAAACGTGAGCAAAGTCAAGAAGTACAGGGCCTTGATTCAGAGGCCCTTCTTGGCTATATGAGCAGTATTAAAAAGTGGATTAGCGCTAATATCTATTCAGAAGACTCAAGCTTTTTTGGCGGCGATGATGAAGACTCTCAAGTTGTGTTATACAGCTCAAGCCTGAACGTTTTTGTGAGTGTATACGCTTTAAGGTCGGTAATGGGTACAGTTGAACCTATATTCATGTCACGCTCATTACCCAGTACGATAAGAGACAATCATCTTTTGACAGCTTGTGTAGCTATTCAAGCTTTAAAGGATATTGGATTCTCTCAAGCCAATAGGGTTTGGTTAACCACAGGAGAGCAGCATCTCCCCCTAGTCCCGCCCAGTGAGAATTTCGATATTGTCACAAGGGTCTGTAGCATGATGTCTTCTGGAGGGTATCAGGTCCGCACCGGCGGAAAATGCCGTTTCTGCCCAATCAAAGACTCCTGCGATGTCTATTATAATGTAGAGCACATCAAAAGCCTGTGCGCCACAGGACCTGCCACCTTTACGCTATGAGTTTACGAATCTTAGGACAAGAAGAAGTCAGTCGCTTTCTTGAAAGCAGACTGGATAGTCTTCCGTCTACCATGCTTTTCTGCGGCCCAGAGGGATCTGGTAAATCCAGCACGGGACACGAACTTGCGCGTGAGATAGATTATAGGGTTATCGAGATTTATCCCGATGGCGACTCTTTTAAGACCAAGCAAGTACGGGACATACTAAAGCTATATCGTGAGAACACTAAAATAGTTTTTATCCTGAATGATGTAGACAAACTTACAGGAGCTGCTTCTTCTTTACTGCTAAAAAGCCTAGAAGACCCTAAACCAGAAGTCATATTCATTCTCACGGCAAAAGAGTACGCTCAAGTATCTTATACTTTGTACTCTCGCTGCGTAATGCTTGAGTTCAACTCGGTTACACAAGATTCTTTGAAAGAGTATCTTCAGGAAAAGTATAACGTTTGGAATGAGCACTACGCAAAGATTGCAAATGGCTCTTTCAAGATGGCAGACAACGTAGCTTCTGGATCCTATATAGCTTTCAGAAACCAAGTATGGGGTTTCTTGAGCGAAATCAAGTACTTGAACGAAGATAGCCTTTTAGTTCCTGAAGTACTTAAATCAGACACCGAGTTTTTTATATCTACAGGACTTAATCTTATTTACGACATTATAAAGGTACACAATCAGCAAAGAGACCTTGTAGTAAATGCAGACTTGATGGATGAGCTAGATAGTTGGTTAGACAGGTACAGTTTTGACTTTGCGGTATTTGTGATGATCTGTTTTAGAGAGATACTCAAGAATATGAGCAACTTTTACAATATTGATCTTCATCTTAAAACATTAGTTCTTAAGCTTAAGTTAGGTTCCGTTCCTATATGAGTACAGCAAAAGACACACTTAAGTCTAGACTTACAGAGCTAGGCCGCAGCTTACCAGAGTACCAGATAGAGAAGATTGTATCTTATATCGGTAATGATTCCGTATTGCTCAATAAAGCTGCAGAAAAGGTAGACCTTCTTTTAGATATTGACAGTACAATCAATATCAGAGACCTTGAAGATCTTTTTGTAAAGAGAAGCTTTGACACCTATCTCAAGATCATAAAATATATTGGCTCAGAGAATGCAAAAGCTTGCTTGGAAGAGTTCAACAAGATTGATGATGAAGGTTTTCTTTTTGCTTTCGTAGGTTACTACTTCAAATGGCTTGACAGAGCTTTTGTGTTCACAGTAAAGAAAAACAAAGGCACTGAAGACCATGAGATTAGAGAATCTATGGGTATCAGTCATTTTGAGTTTTCTAATTTGGAAAAGTTCATAAGTGGTTACAACCTGAAAAGAATAGTTAAAATCTTAAACGGATTATGTGAACTTGATATTGAGATTAAATCCAAAGGTCTACTGACTAAGGAAAGCTTTCATAACTTCTTGATTGCGGCTTGTACAGGTTCTTAGGTTGTTATTCAGCAGTCTTTATTAGGATTGTTGTAAAAATATGGCCAACGAACTAGACCAAGTTTATTTCAAAAATCACATTCATAGAAACCTACGGGCTAGTGATGATGCTCTAGGCGAGGCCTCCGCACACGGGCTATCGTTGGCTTCTAATGTGCAAATCGGAACCACTGGTGCTGCTTTAAAGATATTCAAGCTTGATTCTACTGGCAACCTGACAACGAGCAATAACTTTGTATTAGCTGGCGTAAGCGGTGCTACGGGTAATCTAGTAACAGTACGCGGACAACTTACCGTTGAGAGCGGGAACGGTTTAGTAGTCAACTCTCAGAGCGGTATAACCGTAACATCTTCTAACACTGGTAATGTATTTTTAAGACTACAAAGACCATCAAACGCTAAAGATGGTTTTGTTTACTTTACGCCCAGCGGTGGTGTTTTAAGCGCGAGTAATCCAGAGTTCCGAGTAGGTATGGCTTCTGGCACTACCGGTCTATATATCAACATTTACGATGGCACTACGTCAACGAACATGCTGACTATGACATCTGCTGGACTGGTAAACATTACTTCTGGCGTTACAATTAGTGGAAACTTGAGTGTTTCTGGAACTTCTACTCTACGGGGTAATGTAACTACTACTGGTACCCTACAGATAGGCGGGGATACCACGGTAACTGGGATATTTAATGTTACTGGAGCTTCTACATTCTCTGGGGCCTCTACGTTCAAGTCCGGTGTAACTATTAGTGGAAACTTGAGTGTATCTGGAACTTCTACTCTACGGGGTAATACAGATATACTAGGAAACTTGACGCTAACTGGGACTTTATCTACCCCATCTTACACTTTAAGCAATGGCAGCGCTGGTGGAAATACTTGGGCTAGCTTCAATAAGCGGATATACAGTAGTGCACTGGCGGTTTCTTCAGACCCATTCGATCAAACTAACGGAGCACCTTGGTATGGTTTAGGTTTAAGTACTGGTTCTTTCCCTAATACAGCAAATGCTTACGTACAGTTAGCTGGGTTCTTTGGTGTATTAATTAAGGCTGGAGGGGGCTCTTCAGTTGCTCTTCAAAGCGATGGCAAAGTTGGTATCAACACTACAGCTCCAGCTTCTGGATTAGACGTAGCTTCGGATACAGTTTTCAGGTCTGGCGTCACAGTTAGCGGTATTCTTCAGTTCAATGAATACACAAACTTTGTACCTACTAATAGTGTGTATCTAGGTTATTGGGCTAATACTGCAGCAGGTACGGTAGGGACTTGGTATAAGATTGCCAGTTTCACGGCTCCTTCAGGGACATATAGGGGTTCCAGCTTCGTAGGATCAGTTATGTTGGCTAATACCAACTGGGGAGATGCCGTACCAACAGAGCACTTCTTTGAAGGAAACATTCAGTATTACAACGGTTCTGCAGTTCTTGTAGATTCAGGTACTTTAAAAACATCTGCAAACTTCCCTTCAGGGTTGCTTCAGCTTGTAAAGACTGGGACAGCAGCCTGGGAACTCCAATTAGGACTGTATTCTCAAAACAAACAGATCTCTTGGAAGATTGAACCTATTGCAGGATACGTACCGACTTACTTTGATAGAGCCGCAGCTGGTACCGCAGTAGCTACGGGAACAACCACAGATAGTTTTGAGAGCAGAATAGGCACTACTTACGGTAGCAGTTTAGACTTAACCAGCACGCTTAAAGTAGACGGTATATCTACTTTAAATAATCAGCTTTTTGTATATACCACAAACAGTCAGATGATGGGAGTAACTCGTTCTGGTACCGCTTCTACAGGTGGTCTGAGCATTTACCACTATTTAAGAGATGACGCTACCGCATACCTACAAGATTCTACCATGTTTTACATGGGGGCGGCCCCTACCGGTGGCTTCATTTATTCGACAGCAAACTCTTCAGCTACGCACAGGTTCCACGTTGGTGGATTCAGTAGCACAGCTAGCGAGAAGATGCAAATTAATGCTCAAGGCGTGAGAATTACGTTTGCTGGAAACCAATCTGGGGCAGGTGCAGCAGTTTCTGATGAGCTACAAGTTGGTGGAGCTACATTTATCTCAGGATTGACCACTATCTTCACACAGGGTGAGTCGCTTAAGCTAGCGGGTACCAACGCCTCTTACTTCGGCTTATACCCAACAGGGGCTACTTCTGCGAGCACTAATGGTAGAGAAGGTTATATTGGATTTGCAAACGGTTCAAATAGAGACCTTTATATATTCAATGCTTCGACAACCGGGTCAGTCCGCTTAGTAGGAAGCGCAACAACTGGTTCTGCGGTCAAGGCATTCTTTAGTGGCGCAACTCAAAGCTGGAGCGTAGAAAATGACGGCGTCTTCCTTGTAGGAGACAGCTTTAATACTGGCGGTTCAGTATGGAGACCGTCTGGGGCACAGGTGATTATCGGCGGTGGGGCTGGTACTAAATTCAATCTTGGGACTGCAGGAGGTGGTACTGGCGTAAAGCTTCTAATTCATGGGCATGATAATGATGGTTCAGATATCTACCCGCTGTATATTGAAGATGAGAACTCCAATGCTGACTTCTGGGTCCGTGGTCGTAAACTTGCTGCACCGACAAGAAATACTACCGTTTATGTTGGTGGGGATCTAGGCATTGGGACTTCAGCTCCTGGAGCCGCCTTAGATGTCAATAGCAGTGCTATTGTACGAGGTGGGTTGACTGTTTCTGGAAGCTTAGGAGTTTCTGGAACGGCATCTAGTGTATTCGGTACAGCAATTACTGCAGGTGCTGTAGCAACCTCGAACTTATGGTATGAGCTTGGTACAATAACCCTTACTGCACAGTATCAGCAAGAATCTGTTCGCTTAGAATTAACTAACGATGGGGGCTCTGGGTCAGAAGACCAATCATTAACGGCTTCTGTCATGTTTAGGGTAAAGCAACAGAATGCTATGACTGGTACTGCGTTTGTAGACGTATTAGTTCCATACGCAATGGGGCGAATAGCCGCAGATGACATTATTGCTGTAGCTACACAAGATGATGCATCCGCTAAAGTCATCAAGCTACATGCTAGACTTCGTACTAACTACGATAACTTCAAATTTACCATATTGAATAATGATCTCGCTAACTTCAGCTATACGCGTAATGCTACTGGAGTAGCAGCTTTACCTACAGGCACTCAGTATACAGGCATTGCCGGTATCTATGCTAACAGTTATGGAAGCATAGGATTTAATACAAGCTCCCCTGCCTCTGGATTAGATGTAAACTTCCCTTCTACCTTTAGAACTGGGGTTACAATTAGTGGTACTTTAGGAGTTTCTGGTTTAGCTACATTTAGCTCTGGGGTTACAATTAGCGGTACTTTAGGAGTTTCTGGTTTAGCTACATTTAGCTCTGGGGTTACAATTAGCGGTAGCGTAAACTCTCTTACTACGCCCTTGCTAAACATAACCGGTACAATTTTAACTGATAATGCAGCTGGTATTACTTTATCGTTTGTACCTTCCGGTACTGGCGGTCCTATAAGGTCTACGTTAGTAAAAATTATAAAAGACAGATCACCTACAAAAGGTGGCGGGTACTTTGACAATACAACCGGAGTATTTGTATCTTTAAGGCCTTCTGATTCTTATGGGGTCCCAGCGGGGCCTGGCGCTGGAGAAGCTATTTCAGATTTATTCGTTGCTTTTCTGCGCAACCTATATCTACTTCTACTACAGGTACAACTTTTAATAACTATGGATCTTTTTCTGGTATAAGTTTCTTAGCTAGAACACCAGGAGCTACAACAAGATATACCGGTTCTACTGGAGATATAAATGCTTATGGTCTGTATGTTGAACCTCAGAAGTCTGCATCCAATATCGTAACAGGAGGATTTGGGGTATATCAAGCCGGCTTAGACGATACCAACTACTTTGCAGGATTAACAAATTTCAATAAGATAAGAATTAATGTAGGGGGTTACATATATAACGATTCTCCATCCTACTTAATTGGTAATGTTGGTCTAAATACATTTAGTCCAGCGTCTGGTTTAGATGTAAATGCTGATGCTGTCTTTAGGTCCGGGGTTACAATTAGCGGAAACTTATCTGTTTCTGGAAATTACATATGGAGACCAGTTGCCAACTTCTCAGCAACTGCAACCGCTCATAACCAAGAATGGTCGGTAGATTTAAATGCAAGTACTACTTATACAGGCGGATATTGGCAAATATGGTCTGATAATGGCGGTACAGCTCTTGCAGTTCGTGGTGATAATCGAAATGTAGGTATTCGTACAACTAATCCCGAAAGAGGATTAGATGTTAATTCTACCGCAATTTTCAGGAATGATACTGACATAACAGCAAAATTAAATATCAGCAATGGTTGGTTATATAACTCTTCTTTTTCTTACCTGTGGGGGGGTCTACAAGCTAGAGGTTCAGTAGATATTGATTCAAATAGTACTTCTATTGGAATTAGTTCCAACAATTTAGTAAGATACTCTGAAAGCTTAGATGTATTTAACATGGCTGCTAAATCTTATACTAGATTTAATTTAGCGCCAACTGGATTATCATCCACAGTATATACAAGTAATCCTTACAATAGTGGTATTTTATCAGCTACAACATTCACAGGAACGGCAGCTAACTCTTCTTTCACTTATTATTTAAACAATATAATTCCTGGGGACCATAATTTTTCAGTTTGGCTAAAAGGAGCTACTACTGGAACTGTAAATTTACAAATAGAAGATGCAGACGGTAACGGTGCTGTAACCACTGGAATTGTTAGCTATACCACAGATTGGGGAAGGTTCAATGTATCTAGAAACATAACTGGTACTTCAGCTGTTTTTAGAGTCGGAGGTGGATCTAGTTGGGCTTCGGGTGAGACTTTATCAGTGTGGGGACTACAAATTTCTTCAGGAACCTCGACAGTACTCCCTTATATCAGTAACATGACCTCCGCTTCGGCAGGTACGGGTAATACCATATCTAATCAGAAATTATTACAGGTAGAACCTTTAGCTCATCGATTAGGTATTAATGGGTCTTTAACTGTATCACATCAAAATGGAGAACAACTAACAATTAGTTCCAGTTCTGGAGATCCAGTTGCCGCCATAAGATTTTCCCCATTAGGACTATCTAGTGCAAGTGGTGGCGCGCTTATATTTACACATAGCGGTGGCTCGAATGATTTTAAAATTTATCATAATAACGCTCTTACTGCAACCCTTTCGCGTTCAGCGGTGTCCTGGTCATTCCCTTCGGATATAAGGTTAAAAGAGAACATAATTCCTATAGAGTATGGATTAAAAGATATCCTATGTATTAAACCAATAAGTTTTAATTGGAGAGGCAAATTAGATAAAAAATTAGGATTTATTGCCCAAGATATAAAAAATAAAATACCAGAGTTAGTATCGGAAGATGAGAAAGGTATGTTTAATTTATCTACTGGTGATTTAATTCCAGTTTTAGTAAAATCAGTCCAAGAACTTTCTGATAAATTAGATAGTATTGTAGACGCCCTAAAAGAAAAAGGCATAATATAAAAACCTTATGTCTACAGAAATAGATCCAGTATACTTTACCAATCACATCAATAGGTACTTAAGGCCTAGTGATGACCCGATTGGTGAAGCTTCTGTCCATGGGCTATCATTAGCTTCAAATATTCAAATTGGTACTACTGGGGCTGCTTTAAAGATATTCAAGTTAGACTCTACTGGAAACCTGACTACTAGTAATAGCTTTACGTTTAATGGAGTCGGAGGTACAGACTTAAATTTAGTCACTATCGCCGGGACTTTATCTGTACAAAGTGGAAATGGTTTAGTTGTAAACTCAAAAAGTGGTATAACAGTAACATCTTCAAACGCTCAAAGTGTATTTTTACGACTTCAAAGGCCTTCTAACAATAAAGATGCTTATATATATCTAACTCCATACTATACCACATCTTTAAGCTCTACAAATCCAGAATTCAGAGTCGGGCTAGCTAGCGGTACTACGGGTATTTCCATATACAAGTATGATGGCAGCTCTTCGACCCGACTTGTTTATATACCAGCTGACGGTTCGCTGAACATACAAGGCGCTACAACCATTAGCGGCAACTTTTCAGCAAGCGGTACATCTACCCAACGTGGGAATGCTGACTTCTTGGGTAACGTTGGCGTCTCTGGGAATTTAGGTATAAAAACATCACCATCTTTCCCATTGCACGTAAGCGGAACTGCTTTAATTTTTAAGAGCGGTAACTCGCATATTTCTGGAGTGTATGCTAGTGACGGCGAGCTTATTGTCAGCAATACAAATGTCACTGGTGCTTACATGGGATCCTTCATAACCCTACGGTCTGCATACTCAGGCGGTACAGTAGCTACTGTAGCAGGTATCAAGGGATCAATTGATGTATGGGCTAACAATGGTAGAGGGAGGCTTTCACTCTTTACTGCAGCTGACGGGGCAGCTAACCAGTTGTACGAAAGAATTACCATTGATGGTTATGGTAAAGTAGGTATAAGCACAACATCACCCGCATCAGGATTAGATGTAAACAATACTGCTGTATTTAGAAGTGGTACTACAGTAAGCGGTTTACTTTCTCTAAACACTCTAGTAACTACTGGCATAGTCAATGTAAATAGTATATTTGTAAGCGGTAATACTGTTATAACCGGTACTTTAAGCGTAACTGGTACGACAACATTACGCGGGAATGCAAATACTTTAGGTACCCTTCAGGTAGCTAGCGATACAACAGTTACTGGAAACTTAAGCGTAACTGGTACATCTATACTAAGGGGTATCGCCACAGCTCTATCTAACGTACTGGTTAGCGGTAGTGTTGGTATTGGTACAAGTTCCCCCAGAAACAATATTGAGATCGGAAACACTACAAGCAATCAGACTCTTAGACTTGGTGGTATCTACCGTGGCACAGGAACGTATACGGGCCTAGATCAAGAGACGACAAGGCATCAGATTGTATTTTCTTCATGGAGAGATGTTCAAACTGATACAATTGGTGCCAAAATTGTCGCAGTAAACAAAACAGCATACTCCTCATCCCCATGGGATCTTGTACAGAACACAGATATAGCTTTCTTTACATTAACTGGAAGTGCAGGCACTACAGATAGTACTACTGAGAGGATGAGGCTTACGGCTTCTGGGAATCTAGGTATTGGAACTTCTAGCCCTGCCGTAAAGATTCATATACAAAATGGTACAACACCATCTTCAATTTTATTCAATAACACCGATGGAATACTGATTACTACTAATTCAGGTTCCTATATAAGATTAGCCACTTCTACTTCTACCCCTACTGCAGCTAATGCTCCAGGTTTGGTTTTAGTTTCTAGTAGGGGTACCAATGACTCTCCTACGTCATCTCAAAGTGGGGATATTTTAGGAAGAGTTCTCGTTCAAGGAATTACTACTGGGGTAGTCAGACAAGAATCTTCGCAGATTATTTTCTCCGTTGATGGCGCACCGACAGGTGGTTCTGTCCCGGGTGCTATCGGGTTTTACACAGCAGCTCCTAATGCTAATACAGTTGAGCGTATGCGTATTTCCGCTTCGGGTAATGTTGGTATAGGGACAACAAGTCCAGAGACAGCTTTAGATGTTAGCGGTGGATCTGCAAGGATTAGAAATACCGTTCTAGGGTATGCTTCTAATGGCGTAAATCCAGCTTCGGATACCTACAGAAAAATCGCTACACTTCCCGCATCTTCATCCGGTACATACGACCATATACTACTAACGGTAGTAGCAGATGACAACTACCAATCTAACGGTAAGTCTTACTATACAATTTTCTTAGGTAACCGTAATACTTTTACATATTTATGGCATTCATTAGGCAATATCAGGTCTAATGCAGGTATTAAAGCTTATCTTGAGTCCGATGGCTCTGTGACTATTTGGACATATCACAAAGCATCCGCTTTTACAACTCTTACTTATAATATTGAACACGGTCAGCAAATTACAACTTTCCCTAATCCGACTACAGGTACTTCTGCTGGGACTTTAGTTTTTGATACCAC
>Ga0214917_10007271_pt1 | contig 11253 bp, 14 predicted proteins | sample LL_1208_BB_MetaG_FD_177983 | JGI IMG/M metagenome (GOLD analysis project Ga0214917, IMG submission 177983) | Freshwater microbial communities from Lake Lanier, Atlanta, Georgia, United States - LL_1208_BB | ecosystem: Environmental > Aquatic > Freshwater > Lake | place: USA: Georgia | collected...
TCGCTTCGCACATCGCGACGACCGAGAGCAGGCTCTGCTGAAGTGCAGGCAGATAGTCGTCGGTCTTGAGCGAAGAGAAGTTTCCGGGCTTCGGCCCGCCACCGTTGGCGACGAGGATGTCGACATGGCCGAGGCGTTCGCGCGCGAGGTCGACGAACATCGCTGCCCCATCGGCGGTCGACACATCGCACTCGACGCCGACTGCGTTAGTGCCTAGTTTCGCGACAGCGGCGTCAAGCCGGTCACGCGACCGGCCGCAGATCACTACGCGGGCACCCGCCTCGGTGAGGGCTTTTGCCGAGGCAAACCCCAGACCAGCGGTGCCTGCAGCGACCGCAGCGGTACGCCCTTTGATACCGAGGTCCACGCTGAATGACGGTAGCGCAGGCTTCGTAGGCTGTTGCCGTGGCGGCACCGCGCGCATCACTCGCCTCCGTGCAACAGGTTCGTGACGCGTTGTCGCAGTCGGGTTATCTGGCTGACGAGGGGCTTGCGACGGCGGTCTTTCTTGCATTGTCGCTGAAGCGCCCGCTACTACTCGAAGGTGAAGCGGGCGTCGGCAAGACCGAGCTCGCAAAGGTGCTGGCAGCCGTGCGCGGCAGCGAACTCATCCGCTTGCAGTGCTACGAGGGCATTGATGCGAGCCAGGCGGTGTACGACTGGGATTACTCGCGACAGTTGCTGCACCTGCGCGCGGCGGAGGCAAGCGGAGAAGCGCGCAGCAAGGCAACCGAAAACTTGGAGAACGAACTGTACGACGAGCGGTTCCTCATCCGTCGAGCATTGCTACGGGCGATCGAGCCACGTAATGGTGCAGCACCCGTGTTGTTGATTGATGAAATTGATCGTGCCGACGACGAGTTCGAGGCGTATCTCTTGGAAGTGCTCTCTGACTTTCAGATCACCGTGCCCGAGGTGGGCACGTACCGTGCCACCGACATTCCGATCGTTGTTCTCACCTCCAACCGCACGCGCGATGTGCACGACGCGTTGAAGCGACGTTGCCTCTACCACTGGGTGGAGCATCCTGGCTTCGAACGCGAGGTCGAAATCGTGCGACTGCGGGTTCCGCAGGTGCACGAACGACTCGCCCGACAAGTGGCAGGCGCAGTGGAGCGACTGCGAAGCATGCATCTCTACAAGCCGCCGGGTGTCGCCGAGACCATCGACTGGGCCACCGCACTCGGCACTCTCGGTGTGACGCAACTCGACGAAGCCGTAGTGCGTTCGACGCTCGGCACCGTGCTCAAGTATCGCGAAGACCACGAGCGTGTTCACGAGCAGGGTGTCGCCGACCTCGTGAAGCACGCCCTCGAGCGCGCGACCGCCAACTAGTGACTGCGGAGCGCATGGCCGTCGCCTTCGGGCGTGTTCTGCGCGGTGCAGGGCTGCGCGTGCCGCTCGACTCGGTAGTCACCTTCGTGCAGTGCCTCGACGCTGTCGGTATCACCGACCGCAATCGCGTGTATTGGGCGGCCCATTCCTCATTAGTGCGAAAGCCGGAGGATCGCGAGGCGTTCAATGTGGCATTCGCGGTGTTCTGGGAACGTCTCTCGGCAGGTGAAGACCCGGAGACAATCGGGGTCGAGTCAACAACGTTGGCCGTCGACGAAGGAGACGACTCCGGCGACGATGCAAGCGACGTAAACGAGCCGAGCGTTACCTTGCGCTTCTCTGCGGCAGAAACATTGCGCGAGAAAGACTTTGCCGACTACTCCCCCGACGAATTGATCGAAGCACAACGATTGATGCACCGATTGCGGCTCGCGGGCTCGCCACGCCGTTCGCTGCGTCAGACGTCATCACGACGACGTGGGGCAAACGTCGACGTGCGCCGAACAGTGCGCCGTTCATTCGCCAGTCTCGGCGAACCCGTGCGACGAGAGTGGCGCGAGCCGAGCGAACGCCTTCGCCGCCTCGTCGTATTGCTCGACGTCTCTGGCTCGATGGAGCCCTATGCGCGAGCCTTTTTGCGCTTTATGCACGCGGCGATGGTCGGTCGTCAACGCGTGGAGGCGTTCACGCTCGGCACCCGCCTCACACGAATCACTCGCGAGTTGTCGCACCGCGACCCCGACAAGGCACTCGCTCGCACATCTCGGCAGGTAGCTGACTGGAGCGGTGGCACCCGTCTTGGAGAGTGCGTACGCGTGTTCAACGACCGCTGGGGTGTGCGAGGCATGGCACGCGGCGCAATCGTGGTGGTGTTGTCGGATGGTTGGGATCGCGGAAACCCCGAGGTGCTTGACGAAGAGATGCGTCGCCTGCAGCGAGTGGCTCACCGTGTGGTGTGGGTGAACCCCCTCAAGGTGACCCCTGGCTATGCGCCGCTTGCCCGCGGCATGGCGGCTGCGCTTCCCCACGTTGACGCGTTCGTGGAAGGGCACTCACTCGCTGCCCTCGAACGACTCACCGAAGTGATTCACGACGACGAGCGCTCCGACATACGCGCATCATCCAGCACGCGTTCGGCCAACGTCACACTCGCAACTCGCGGAAGAAGCAACTGACCCGTGCGCGAACTGCTCGACGACCTCGACCGCTGGCGACATGCCGGCAAACGCTGTGTGGTTGGTCGCGTGGTGGGTATCGAAGGTTCTGGTCCTCGCGACCCTGGTGCTGCGATGGCCGTGAACGAAGATGGTGAGGTCGTTGGCTCGGTGAGCGGCGGATGCGTCGAAGGCGCCGTCGTCGCAGAGGCGCTGGAGATGATGCGCAAGCGCGCCACGGCAAAGGTCGTGACTTTCGGATATTCCGACGACGAAGCATTCGCAGTCGGGCTCACGTGCGGCGGCACGATTCACGTGTTCATGCAGGAGCTCACGTGGTGAGCCGCACAGAGTGGAGCCACTTCACATGGTGAGGAGCACCGCACCCCGTGGCGACTCGCTGTACGACGTGCTCGCCGCACGCCTGCGAGCGAACCAACCGACTGCTCTCCTTGTTGTTGTCGAAGGGCCCAACACCGGGGCAACGATGCTCGTGTCCCCTGGTTCGCCATCGCTCGGGTCGTTGGGCAACGCCGAACTTGATCGAGTGTCGTCGCGTGACGCCCTCGGCGAACTCGAGGCTGGACGCACCGGCACTCGCAGTTATGGCCCGCAAGGCCAGACGACACCAGAGGACCTGGCCGACGCCCCAACGGTGCGAGTGTTCGTTGAATCGTTCGCACCGCCACCGCACATGGTGATTTTCGGGGCAGTCGACTTCACCAGTGCCCTCGCGCGAGTGGCAAAGGTTCTCGGCTATCGCGTCACGGTGTGCGATGCACGAAAGGTGTTCGCTACGACGCGGCGGTTTCCGATGGCCGACGAGGTGATGGTGGCGTGGCCCGACGATGTGTTCGAGAAGTTCGGTTCGTCGCTCGGTTCACGCGACGCGGTGTGCATTCTCACGCATGACCCGAAGTTCGACGTGCCTGCCATTCAGGGGGCATTGCGCACGTCGGTGGGTTACATCGGCGTGATGGGCAGTCGCAAGACGCACGCGAAGAGACTCGAACGACTGGCTGAAGTCGGTTTGAAGGCCGAGCACCTCACCCGCGTGATGTCGCCGATCGGTTTGGATATCGGTGCCCGCACACCCGAGGAGACGGCAATCTCAATCTGCGGCGAAATCATCGCAAGACGCACCGGACGCGGCGCATCGTCGCTGTCAACAACGACCGGGTCAATCCACTAGTCGATCGAGCTCTCCCGTCAATTCACGAGTCGATCGGGCTTACCCAGCGCATCCACGACATACGTGTTGAGTCAATGCGATGAACTTCAACGGCACGCTCGCCCGAGCGTGCGTGCACGATGAGGCCAGGCACGCCAAGCGACATCATGATGTGGCCCGGATACCAGACGAGATCAGCCACCTGAGCGGTGTCACGACTGACTCGGTTGCCGCGCTCATATTGCTGAACTGAGCCGCGCTCGATTGACACACCTGCCTGTGCCCAGGCGAATCGCGTCAAGGCTGAGCAATCGAGCGCAATGAACGGTGCATCTGCATTGAGTTTGTACGGCACGCCCACTTGGCTGAGGGCAGAAAAGAGCGCAATCTTGCGCTGCAACGTCGTCGAGGTCCACGCGCTACGAAGCTCATCAACATCGGCCTCAAGGAGGTAAGCAACGAGCCCAGCAAGTTCATCGATCTGACGTTCCGCAACGTAGCGACTCTCTGACTCTGGGAGTTCACGGGCATCGCGGAGTTCGAGTGCCACCTGTCGTGACGTCGTGGCAATCCACGTGGCGGTGCGATCGCTGACCGGAACCGCAGCAACGGGCTGCACGGGCGTAAGCACGACGGCGGCGACAGCAACGACGAGCAGTGTGGCGAAGCGAACGAGCGTTCGCTTTTTGGGGCAGCGATCGGGTAAAGCCGTAGCTGCGGTGTGTTTGGGGGACATCGAAACCTCCGGATGACGCAGGGGGTGCGCCATTGGTTGGTGGATGGGGTGATATCAGGCTACCGCTGGCTGTAACAGAATTGTAATAATTCGTGCACTTGTGTTTTTGCTGGGGAAGCCCCGTGGGCGCTGGATTGACAGCCTCTCGCGAGGTGTCTTGCCGACCCAACTGCGAGGCTGACTGCGTGGCAACCGCACCCCAGCCCGCTTCTACGCGTGCCTGCGGGGCCGTCTTGCTCGCAGCGGGTGGCGGCAGCAGATTCACTGGCAACCACCACAAACTGCTGCAGCCGTTGGCTGGCAAGCCCGTCCTGCGATGGGCGCTGGAAGCGATCGCCGATGCTGGGCTCTCCCCCATCTTCGTGGTCACTGGCGCGGTCGACGTGATCGATGCCCTGCGAGCACCTCTCGCCAACGAGCCGGAGGTCATTGTGATTCGCAACGAACACTGGCGCAGCGGAATGGCAAGTTCGCTGCAATGTGCCATCGCTGCAGCTCGCGAACGAGAACTCGAAGCTGTCGTCGTCGGGCTCGGTGATCAACCCGGCATTCCTGCGGCAGCGTGGCGCGCGGTTGCTGCGACGAAGGCGCCGCTCGCCGTCGCGACCTACGGTGGCAAACGCCGCAATCCGGTGCGCATTCATGCCGAGTTGTGGTCGCATCTCCCCACTGACGGCGACGAGGGTGCGAGGTCGTTGATTCGAGAGCGCGCCGCATTGGTCGCCGAAGTAGCCTGCGAAGGCAACGCCGACGACATTGACACTGTTGATGACGTCGAGAAATGGCACGCCCGCCTTGCCGCAACACGAGAGGACACCTGATGGATCTGCATCACGAGTTCACCGTTCCAGTACCAGCTGCCGACGCCTGGCGAATTCTTACCAACCTTGAGCGTCTTGCCCCGTGCCTCCCTGGTGCGCAGCTCACAGAGGTTGAAGGCGAGATTTACCGCGGACAAGTGAAGGTGAAAGTCGGGCCCATCGTTGCTCAATTCAAAGGACAAGCCTCATTCGTCTCGCGAGACGATACGAACTACACCGCATCGCTGAAAGCGGAGGGTCGCGACACTGGTGGCAAGGGCAACGCCGCAGCCACCATCACTGCGCGCCTTGAATCGACAGGCGCCTCGAGTGCCAAGTGCACGGTGGACACCGACCTCAACATCACTGGCAAGGTTGCACAGTTCGGCCGCGGTGCGCTCGCCGACGTGAGCGACAAATTACTGCTGCAATTCGTCGACAACCTCAACGCACTGATTGCAAAAGAGGGCGTCGCAGCAAACAGCGTGACGGCCGGCGACAGGCCAACGGCAGCACCATCCGCGGCTGCGGCACCTGCGACTCAGCAACCTGCTGCGAAGAACGCCGAGCAGCCTGCCGTACGAAAGATTGAGCAGCACGACGAGGTTGCCCCGCTCGACTTGCTCGAGGCCGCAGGTGGCACCGTGCTCAAACGGCTGACGCCGGTCTTCATCGTGATTGCCGTGGCGGTGGCTGCGTTTGTCATCTTCCGCTGACAGTTCCACTTCCGTCGGTAGCGCGTCGATCGCTGACGTCGAGAGCGTCACTCGACTGCTCGGGCGTCGCCCGCAAGGCGACTTCAGCGTCGTGTTGCGTCGACCTGACGGGTCACCGCGCGTCGTTCGCAATGCACCGCTGCTCCACGACGGTACCCCGATGCCGACCAGGTATTGGTTGGTCGACCCCGATGACATTACGGACGTGTCGCGGCTCGAAGCCGCCGGCGGCGTCAACGCGGCGGAGCGCGAAGTTGACCCGGCAGAACTCGATGCAGCGCATGCAGCATACGCAGCAGAGCGCGACAAGCAGATTCCACTCACACACAACGGGCCGCGGCCCTATGGCGGTGTGGCGGGCACACGACGTGGCGTGAAGTGCTTGCATGCGCACTACGCGAACTGGCTGGTCGGCAACGCCGACCCAGTTGGGCAGTGGGTGGCCGAACGAATTGGTTCAAGCACGGCAACACCGGTCTCTCCCGAGGTGACACCGTGAATCGCAACGTGGCGGCTATCGACATCGGCTCCAACTCGACCAATTTGCTCGTGGTTGACGCAGCAGGTAACGAACTCGTTCGTGAAGTGAACGTCACTGCTCTCGGCGACGGTGTCGCACGCACCGGCGTGCTGTCGCAGGCCGCTATTGAACGCACGCTAGAGGTGATCGATGGCTATGCGCGTGTCGTCGCCAGTCACGCCGCCGATCTCCATATCACCGGCACAGCCGCGTGCCGCATGGCGAGCAATACGAGTGAGTTCTTCGTGAAGGTGAAAGCTGCGACGGGCACCGACCCACGACTGCTCTCTGCAGAAGACGAGGCCCGATTGGCGTGGCACGGCGCCGTAGCGAGCCTGCCTGCCGTGGAAGGCAACACGATGGTGATCGACATCGGCGGCGCATCAACAGAACTGACGGTCGGCACTCCGCAGCGCGAGATTGTCGACAGCGTCAGCATGCCCTTTGGTGTCGTCACACTCACCGAGGCGGAGTTGCATAGCGACCCGCCGCGGGCCGAAGAACTCTCCAACGCCATCTCGATGGTGGGTGATGCCGTCGACAATGCCGCCATCGAACGACCGACACTTGGCGGCGTGTCGCGCGTGGTTGGTGTGGCCGGCAGCATCGTGACCATTGCGGCGGTCGAACTCGGCTTGCGCGAGTTCGACTCGTCACGACTGCACGGCATGGCTCTCACGAAAGACGCCGCCGAAGACGTGTTTCGCACGCTGGCGACTGAGCGACTCGCTGACCGCGTGCACAACCCGGGCCTCCCGGTGGAACGGGCCGGTGTCATCGTGGGAGGATGTTGCATCCTGGTGGCGATCATGCGACGACTCGGTCTCGACAACATCACGGTGAGCACCCACAACCTGCTCGACGGCGTGGTGTCAGCGGCACGCCTCACCGGACAAGGCGGTAAGCCGTGAGACCTGCCGTCGGCTCACGGACACGAGCTGCACACCCAGCCGCCCCTGTCTCGGCGGCGCTGCGGCTGTACGGCCGACGCGTGATGCTGCGACCACTCGTCGCCTCCGATTTCGAGGCGTTCAGCGAGGTACGACGGCGAAACGGTCGCTGGCTCACCGACTGGGAGCCACTGCGGCCTGCTGCCGCTGCAGACCCAGCAGAGAACGTCGACGCATTCGCACGTCGGTGCGAGGTGCGCGAGCGAGAGCGCGCCGCCGGCAACGCTTATTCGTTCGGCATCTTTGTCGACTCTCTCTTTGTTGGCGAGGTCAACCTCAACGGCGTGATGCGCGGCTCGATGCAGTCAGCGACCATCGGCTACTGGATTGATCGCGCCAAGGCCGGTCACGGATACGTGCCGGAGTCGGTTGTCGTGCTCACCCGATTCGCACTCGAAGAACTGCGGTTGCACCGTCTCGAAATCTGCATCATCCCGCGCAACGACAACAGCTTGCGCGTGGTGGAGAAGATTGGCTGGCGCCACGAAGGTCGAGCTGAACGGTTCTTGGAAATCAACGGCGTGTGGGAAGACCACGACCGCTTCGGCTTCACCGCCGAAGAGTGGGAGTCGCGCAGCGGCGAGCTCTCGCGCGCCTGGCTGTAGTCGCCCACCCTGCGCCAGTTGGCGGCGCGCTCAGCGCTTGGAAATCTTTGCCTGCAGCGCAGCGAGCCGCTCACGAAACCACGGCTGGCGAGTAGTCCACACCTGCGGGCCGAGCTCGAACTCGACGGCTTCGGCGTGAGTGGGCAGATTGCTGATTTCGATGATCGTCTTTTTCATCGCTGTGAGCAGTTCCTTCGGGGCGAGCGCCGCCTTTGCTGCGACGGCCCTGGCAGTCGACATCAGCTCGTCGTCGGCCACGCACTTCCACACGAGACCGGCCGCCAGTGCGGCGTCACCGTCGAGCACTTCGCCGAACAATGTTGATGCCATCGTCGTCTGCAGGCCTGCGATTCGCAGCTGCATCCAGGTGTTACCTCCGCCGGGGTGCAAACCAAGCTGCAGGAAGCGAGTATCGAACTTGGCGCTCTTGCCAGCGATACGCACGTCGCAACCGAGTGCGAGATTCATACCAGCACCGACTGCTGCCCCGTTGACTGCCGCGATGGTCGGAAGCGGGCTGCGCGCGATACGCAGAAAACCCTCGTAGATGCCGAGCAGTGAATCGCGAGTCGCTTCTGCGAGGTTGCCGAGATTTGCGCCGGCGCAGAACGCAGGCGGGGTTCCGGTGACGATAACGACACGAACATTGTCGTCATGTTCGGCCGAATCCATCGCTGCCACGATGTCACTCACCATCTCCGCGGTCATCGAGTTGCGTTCGCTCGGGTTGTTCAGCGTGAGCGTCGCAATTCCGTCGCGCACCTCATAAATCACCATTGGCACATCCGCGATTCTCGCACACTTGTAGCGTGAAACCGTGCTCGACCATGTGTTCACCGATGCAATCGGTGCGCTGCGCGACGCATTTAGTAATGCCTTTCTGGAACGCCAGGCATTCGAAGAGCACCTGCACTCTGACATACTGCTCGGCGACCTCGTGTGGGCCACCAGTTACGGCTTGCCAGGCGAAGGGCAGCCCCCGCGCGTTGTCGCACACATCACCTTTACGTGGCCGTCATGGAGCCAAGCCACCTACCGCGCTTGGTACGTCGAAGAGATCTACCACGAGGCGCCCGTCATTGAGATGGAAATTGTCTTCCGCTTGCAGCGCTTGTCGTCACCGCCAGACACTGCGCAAATCGCCGGCATCGCGCCGCTCACCAGCCCGAGACTCGGCAGCCAACACCTCTCGCGTGAGAGCATCAGCAGCGAGACCATCTCTGCCACCGACACGAGCCGTCCCACCGACCACGCCGCCGAAATCGTCTACCTCGGTGCGTACGAACTAGCCGAGGCGACACTCGCCGACGGCACCAATGCGCAACTCGACGAGCACTTCGGTTCGCTGGGTGGTTGGGTTGCATCCACTCTCGTCAAACTTGGCGACTTGCAGTTGAGTTACCACCCCGCCGACGACGAGAAGTAACAGGCGAGGCACACGTCGCGAAGCGCACGTCACGCGTCGCACATCACGACGCACACGTCGCGCACCCAGAAGCGACTAGCGAAGATCCTCGGACAGCAACGAGGCGAGCGACACCTGCGGGCGAGGCCCCATGTGCATGATGACTTCGGCGGCGCAAATCGTCGCGATCTCAGCTGACTGCTCAAGCGTCTTGCCGTGTGTCACCCCGTAGAGAAATCCGGCTGCGTACATGTCGCCAGCACCAGTGGCGTCGATAATCGGGTCTACCGGTAGCGCCGGCACTTCGATGAACTCATCTGGGGTAACAACGGCCGAACCCTTCTTACTTCGCGTCACCACCGCGAGCGGGCAGCACTCCCTCAACTGCCTGACCGCCGCACTGAAGTCTTCAGTTCCGTACAGGGTGAGTAGTTCGTGTTCGTTGGCAAACAACAGGTCGACTTGCTCTTCGACGAGATGGAGAAAATCGGCGTGGTGCCGCTGTACGCAGAACGAGTCGCTCAATGTCAGCGCCACTTTGCGACCCGCATCGTGCGCGTATTGTGCTGCGACCCGGAACGCCTCTTTGGCGTCGTCCTTGTCGAACAGATAGCCCTCGAGAAACACCCACTCGGCGCTCTGCACTGCCTCGCGGCTCACATCGCCCGGGTGCAGCACGGCACCAGCACCCAGGTAGGTGTTCATCGTGCGCTGACCATCGGGGGTCACCACGATCACGCAGCGCCCGGTGGGCAGCCCGTGGTCTTTGGGGGCGGGAAAGAACTTCACCCCCGCCTCATCGAGATCACGCGAAAAGACGGTCCCCAGCTCGTCGTCGGCGATTTTTCCGATGAATCCGGCACGCCCCCCGAGACTCGCGAGGCCGTGACTGGTGTTGGCGACTGAGCCGCCGCTCGCCATGAATCTCGTGCTGATGTGCGACATCAAGTACTTGGACCGTTCGTCGGTGACCAGCATCATCGACGCCTTAGTGAGGTCGTGCTCGGTAAGAAAGTCTTCAGAGACCGTGGCGATCACATCGACCATCGCGTTGCCGATAGTGACAGCGTCAAGTGTTGCTCGGCTCACGGCTCTCTCACACTAGAACCGCCACTGACGAAGTATTTAGGTATATATTGTTCCCAGAAGGAAAGATTAGAGTCGTTCTCCGGCCACGCTTGAGGATTTCGCCTCGAAATGGTCGCTAAAAGGAGTGATTGGAAATGAAGGCAAAGACACTGTCTGCACAACTGAAGAAGGCGTGCGTTCTCTCGGCACAAACCGTCGCAGATCGTTTAGTCGCACTACGCGCCGAACGGGGTTTTTCGCAGGCACGACTCGCTGAACTTGCCGGGGTCGACCGCAAGACGATCAACCGAATCGAAAACGGGCACTTCTCGCCCTCGCTTGATACCTTGACCCGACTCAGCGTGGTGCTGAAGTGCCGTCTTGCTGAACTTGTCGAGCACAAGCGCGCTCGCAAGTAATTCAGCTGGCCAACGCCATCACAAGCCGCTGACAAACGTCAGCGATGTCGCCGAGTTCGACGTGAGTTTCTGAAGGCTGGCTGATTGGCCGCGAGGGTCGCGCCACCGAAGAGAACAATCCGAGCACTTCTTCTTTCGACATGGAGTTCGGCGAGACACGCTCCAGGGCGTCGAGCAGCACCGCACCGTGGATGACTCGTGCCGGCCGAGAAGGCCCTCGAAAACGCAGCGAGTCGACGTTGTCGCCGCTCGTGAAGGTAAGCAGATAGTCATAGCGCTCAGGAGTTGTCACGTGTGGCTCGCGTGAAAAGATCAGCCCGCGAGCGCTGACTTCGCGAGAAAGAATCGGTCTACGACGCGCGTTCGCCACGCCG
>Ga0214917_10007273_pt1 | contig 11252 bp, 18 predicted proteins | sample LL_1208_BB_MetaG_FD_177983 | JGI IMG/M metagenome (GOLD analysis project Ga0214917, IMG submission 177983) | Freshwater microbial communities from Lake Lanier, Atlanta, Georgia, United States - LL_1208_BB | ecosystem: Environmental > Aquatic > Freshwater > Lake | place: USA: Georgia | collected...
CAGCACATTCGCAATGTTGCGCAGCAGCCGGGAAGCCGGGATCTTGGTGGTCTCGTGACGCTTCTCACTCGCATTGCGAATGCGGGTGAGCATGTCGGAAATCGGGTCGTGGTTTGCCATGGTCGTGTCCGGAAGAGGGCTCAGTTGCTGCGGAACGGCATTCCCATCTCGCGGAGGAGGGCCCGGCCCTCTTCGTCGTTACGGGCGGTGGTCACGATGGTGACGTCCATCCCCCGGATCGCATCGATCTTGTCGAAGGAGATTTCCGGGAAAATGATTTGTTCGCGGATGCCGAGGGTGTAGTTGCCCCGGCCGTCGAAACTTTTGGGGCTCACACCGCGGAAGTCGCGGATGCGAGGCAGGGCCAGGTGAATCAGGCGCTCCAGGAAGGCATACATGCGGTCACCGCGCAGGGTGACAGCCACCCCGATCGGCATGCCGGTGCGGATCTTGAAGCCGGCGATGGCTTTCTTGGCACGGGTCACCACGACCTTCTGGCCGGTGATGTTGGCCAGCTCTTCAATCGAGGCCTCCAGGGCCTTCGCGTTCTGAGCGGCCTCGCCGAGTCCCCGGTTCACGGTGACCTTCACCACCTTGGGGACTTCATGGACGTTGGAGAGACTGAGATCCTTGAGCAGCTTGGGCTGGATCGTCTCCCTGTAGCGCTGTTTCAGTGACATGGCTGGGGAGGGGGGCGGTGCTTCTGGGCGTTGTCAGAAGCGGGGCTTGGCGAAAGGGGTTTACAGGACAGGGGAGCTGTCAGAAGTGGAGTCGGCCGGTTGCGGCGGTGCCGTCAATCGAGCAGTTCACCGGTCTTCTTGAGACGCCGCTTCTTGGTGCCGTCCTTGTCGACGACGATTTCGACGCGACTGGCCACCTGTTTGGTGGTCGAGTAGAGCATCACGTTGGAGGCGTGCAGAGCCGCTTCTTCGGTGACGATCCTGCCGGTCTCGCCCTCCTGGGTGGGTTTGACGTGGCGGGTGCGGAGGTTGATCCCCTGCACAACGACGCGGTTTTCGTAGGGAAGGGTGCGCAGGACCTCGCCTGTCTTGCCCTTGTCCTTGCCGGCGATCACCTGCACGGTGTCGCCCTTCTTGATGCGCATCTTGATGCGCTCAGGGGTCTTGGCCCTGGGAGTTGCCGTTGCCATCTCAGATCACCTCCGGAGCCAGGGACACAATCTTGGTGAAATTGCGTTCCCTGAGTTCACGGGCAACAGGGCCGAACACCCGGGTGCCCTTGGGGTTGTTGTCGTTTCCGAGAATCACCGCCGCGTTGTCGTCAAAGCGGATGGAGTTGCCGGTGTCGCGTCGCAGTGTGGCTTTGGTGCGAACCACCACAGCCTTGACGACATCAGACTTCTTGACGCCCATATTGGGCATCGCGTCCTTGACGGCCGCCACGATCACGTCACCGACGTGGGCATAGCGACGGTTGGTGCCCAGCACGCGGATGCACTGGATGCGCTTGGCGCCGCTGTTGTCAGCGACGTTGAGGAAGGTTTCCTGTTGAATCATGGGTTGTTCCTCCTCAGCTGGCGGTGGAGGTGGAGAGCACCTCGGCCACGGTCCAGCGCTTGGTGCGGCTGAGGGGCCTGGTTTCAGTGATGCGCACGCGGTCGCCCACCTTGCAGGTGTTGGCTTCGTCGTGGGCCTTGTAGCGCTGGGTGCGGCTCACCGTCTTTTGATAGATGGGGTGGGGGAAGCGGTTTTCCACCGCCACCACCACCGTTTTGTCCATCTTGTCGCTGACGACAGTGCCGACCCGTTCCTTGGTTGCCATGGGATGTACGGGGGGTATCAGGAGGCTGGAGCGGCGGCCGCAGTGGCCTCGCGCTGACGCTCGGTCTGCACCGTCATCAGGTGGGCCAGCTTGATGCGGGCTTCCTTGAAACGGTGAGGATTCTCGAGCCGGCGGGTGGCCTGCTCGAAGCGCAGGGTGAACAGCTCGCGCCGGGTGGCGTCGATCTGGTTGCTGATTTCGCCGTCGTTGAGCTTGCGCACATCGGCGATCGAAGGGCGTGCCATGGTCAGGACTCCACTGCGGTGGCGAGAGCTTCCTGATCCTCAAGGCTCAGGAATTTGGTTTTCACGGGCAGCTTGTACTGCGCCAGGCGCATGGCCTCGCGAGCGATTTCTGGGGTGATCTCAGCTCCGCCCATCTCAAAGAGAATGCGGCCTGGCTTGATCACCGCCACCCAGAATTCGGGGTTGCCTTTACCAGAGCCCATGCGGGTTTCCGCAGGGCGCATGGTGACGGGCTTGTCGGGGAAGATCCGGATCCAGATCTTCCCGCCCCGCTTGACATAGCGGGTCATGGCACGGCGGCTCGCCTCGATCTGTCGCGAGGTGATCCAACCGCACTCCTGGGCCTGCAGGGCGAACTCCCCAAAGGCGATGGTGTTGCCGCGCGTGGCGATGCCGCGCATGCGGCCTCGCTGTTGCTTGCGGAATTTGACGCGTCGTGGACTCAGCATGGTTCAGGCCTCCTGATCACTCCTCGTTGGAGCGGTCTTCGAACTGTTGCGGCCGCCGGCTGGTCCGGCGCTGGGGTGCACCACCCACGGGCAGCTTGTCGGTCTGCCCGGGGAGCACCTCACCCTTGAACACCCACACCTTGATGCCGAGCACGCCGTAGGTCGTGCTCGCCACCTTGGTGGCGTAGTCAATGTCGGCCCGCAGGGTGTGCAGGGGCACGCGGCCCTCGCGGGTCCATTCGGTGCGAGCGATCTCGGCGCCGTTCAAACGACCGGCCACCATGATCTTGAGGCCGAGCACGCCGGCCCGTTGGGCCCGCTGCACAGCCATGCGCATCACGCGGCGGAAGGCAACGCGCTTTTCGAGTTGCTGGGCGATGTACTCAGCCAGCAGATAGGCATCGGCGTCGACACGCTCGACCTCGACCACGTTGATGCGCACCTGGCGGTTGGCATCACCGAGAGTGGTCTGAATGCCGCTGCGCAGTTCTTCGATGCCGCTGCCCTGGCGGCCGACGAGCACGCCCGGGCGTGCCGTTTTGAGCTCAACCTCAAGCTGGTCGGCCTTGCGGGCGATCAGCACGTCGCTGATGCCGGCGGCGCCGTACTTCTTGTGGACGAACTTGCGGATCCGATCGTCCTCCTGCAGGAGGGTCGGATAGGTCTTGCTTGGGGCGTACCAGCGGGAGCGGTGGTCCTGGGTGATCCCCAGGCGCAGGCCGGTTGGATGGATCTTGTGTCCCATCGGTCGGTGTCCTCGGGGGTCAGGTGGTGGGAGCCACAGCAATGCTGATGTGGCAGGTCTGTTTCTTGATCGCGTAGGCCCGGCCCTGGGCCCGGGGGCGATAGCGCTTCATGGATGGACCCATGTCGGCCCAGGCCTGGCTGATGACCAGTGAGGCCGGATCCATGCCGAGGTTGTGCTCGGCATTGGCCACGGCGCTGCGAAGCACCTTGGTGATCGGCCCGGTCGAGCGGTAAGGCATGAACTCGAGCATGATCAGCGCCTCGCGGTAGCTGCGGCCGCGGATCTGATCGAGCACCCGGCGCACTTTGGAGGCCGAGCCGCGAATGAAGCGGCCGTGGGCCAGGGCCTGGTTGGCGGTGGTGTTGGCCATGTCAGCGTCCTCCTTTCTTGTCCTTGATGTGGCCCTTGAAGGTGCGCGTGGGGGCGAATTCCCCAAGCTTGTGGCCCACCATCTGCTCGGTCACATACACCGGTACGTGCGATTTGCCGTTATGAACGGCGATGGTGTGTCCGATCATCATCGGCAGGATGGTCGAGGCCCGCGACCAGGTCTTGATGACCGACTTGTCGTCGGCGGCGTTTTGCTTTTCAACCTTGCGAAGCAGGCTGTCAGCGACGAAAGGGCCTTTTTTAAGTGAGCGTCCCATAGCGGTTCAGGCGGTGAGCAAAGCGGTGTGGTTCATCAGGAATCGCGTCCGCCACGGCTCCGCTTGGAGGTGCGGCGACGTTTCCGCAGCACAAACCGATTGCTGGGCTTGTTCCGCTTGCGGGTCTTGAGACCGAGGGCCGGTTTGCCCCAGGGGGTCACCGGGCCACTGCGGCCGATCGGTGCACGACCCTCGCCACCACCGTGGGGGTGGTCGCAGGGGTTCATGACCGAGCCGCGCACTTCGGGCCTGCGTCCCAGCCAGCGCTTGCGTCCGGCTTTGCCCAGGCTGGTGTTGCGGACCTCGCTGTTGCCCACCTCGCCGAGGGTGGCGTAGCACTCGCGGCGCACGAGGCGAACCTCGGTCGAGGGCAGCTTGAGGGCGACGTAATCGCCTTCCTTGGCCATGACCTGGGCGCTGGCGCCGGCGGTGCGCACCATCTGTCCGCCGCGCCCGGCATACAGCTCAACGTTGTGAACGCTGGAGCCCAGGGGGATTGCCGACAGCGGCAGGGCGTTGCCGTTTTCGATGGGGGCATCGGGTCCGGAGACAACCTGCTGGCCGATCTCGATGCCAGCGGGGGCCAGGATGTAGCGCTTTTCGCCGTCGGTATAGAACAGCAGGGCCAACCGCGCGTTGCGGTGGGGGTCGTAGTGGATGGCTGCGACCTTGGCGACCACGCCGTGCTTGTCACGGCGGAAGTCAACGATGCGATAGAGGCGCTTGTGGCCGCCGCCGCGGTGGCGGCAGGTGATGACGCCACGGTTGTTGCGGCCCTTGCGGCGGTGCTTGGCCACGACCAGGCCCCGCTCGCGGCCGCGGCCTGTGACTTCGGCGAAGTCGCTGGCGACACGGGTGCGGGTGCCGGGGGTGATGGGGCGGTAGTTACGGATTGCCATGTGATTTCTACCCCTCAGGATTCAGGGAACAACTGGATGGCGTTGCCCTCAGCCAGGCGCACCACGGCCTTTTTGACCTGGGCGCGCTTGCCGGCAAAGCGACCGACCCGACGGGATCGGCGAGGCGGATTCATGGTGCTGATACCAACAACCTTGACGTCGAACATCGACTCGACCGCGGCCTTGATGTCGGGCTTGGCGGCGCGGTGATCCACCTCGAAGGTGTACTGATTCAGCTCGAGGGCTCTGGTGGCCTTCTCGGTGATCAGCGGCTTGCGGATCACATCCGCAAGCCTTCCTGCAAAACGCTCAGCCATCGCCGTAGACCTCCTGAATCGTTGCGAGTGCTTCGTCGCTCATCACCAGCTTCTTGGCGTTGAGCAGATCGAACACGTTGAGCTGATCGGCGGCGATCAACTTCACTTTTTCGAGATTGCGCACCGACAGGCGCACGGTCTCGGAGGGATTGTTGAGAATCACCAGCACCTTGGCTTCGGGCGCAATGCCGAAACGGCTCAGCGCGGCTGTGATCTCCTTGGTTTTCGGTGCCTTGAGATCGGCGCCGAAGCCCTTGACCACGATGATGTCGTCGATGCGGCTCATCAGGGCCGTGCGCAGGGCCAGACGACGCTCCTTGCGGTTCATCGCCAGGCTGTAGCTACGGGGCTTGGGCCCGAACACCACACCGCCACCAGGACGCAGGGGTGTTCGGATCGAGCCCTGGCGGGCACGGCCGGTGCCTTTCTGCTTGTAAGGCTTGCGACCACCCCCGGCCACTTCGGCACGGGTGAGGGTGCTGGCAGTGCCCTGACGTGCATGGGCCAGCTGGCGCACCACGGCGCGGTGCACCAGATCGGTTGCGGAACTTTCCTTGGCGACCTTGAGATCAAGGGTGGCCTTGCCGGCCTCTTTCCCTTGCCAGTCGCGAATCACACAGTTAGCCATTGTCGGTCGTCTCCTCAGCTGCCGGACTTGGCGCCCACCCGGTTGGCCGGGCGGATGTCGAGCAGGGCGCCGGGCTTGCCCGGAACCGAACCCTTGACCACCAGCAGGTTGCGCTCCATGTCGACCTTCAAAATGGTCAGCGCACGGGTGGTGGTCTGTTTGCCGCCATAGCGGCCGGCCATGCGCTTGCCGGGGTAGACGCGGCCCGGAGTGGTGCCTGCGCCGGTGGAACCCGGTTCGCGATGGTTCTTGGAGCCGTGGGTCATCGGACCGCGGCTGAAACCATGGCGCTTCTGGTAGCCGGCGAAGCCACGACCCATGGTGTCGCCGCTCACATCAACCTTCTGACCGGGTTCGAAGGCCGAGACGGTCACGGTGCCGCCGAGCTCAAGCCCTTCGACGCTGTCAACGCGGTATTCCTTGAGATGCCGTAACAGCTCCTCGCCCGAACGGGCCAGGTGGCCCTTGGCGGGCTTGTTGACAAGCTTGTCGCGGATCTCGCCGAAACCGAGCTGAACGGCGTTGTAGCCGTCGGTGCTGGTGCTCTTGAGTTGGGTGATGCGGCAGGGACCAGCTTCGATCAGGGTGACCGGAATGGATCTGCCCTCGTCGTCGAAGAACTGGGACATGCCCAGCTTCTTCCCGAGGATGCCGATAGACATAGGACGGTGATAGACGCCAGCTGGTGGATCGATGGCCCGTGGGCCGTCGGATGGGCTGGATCAGATCTGTTCAGAACTGAATCGCGTCTTGCGGGGCTCTTGAGCCCGCACCGGGAAACAAAACGGTTCGGTTTCAGCGCGGCTGTCCGTGTTGACGGACGGCGTGCTTCAGCGGAAACGAGACGTTGGCGGAGCGATGGTCATGAGCTAGCAAGACCGACCAGAGAAGTGTCTGATCAGCGCGGCTGGGACTTGTCTGAACCGGACCACATGACGTCGTCATCGAAGGGATGCAGATGTCAGCGGTGCGCTCGGGCAGTTTCCCGACGGATCAGCGCCGTGTCTTCAGGGCAAGCCATGAAGAGAGATGACGCGATTCGTGCTGGCCGTGGACGATCACCACCATTGGTGATCGTGCGTCGTGAACTGGAGGCCCGGCTAGCGGTCGGGCACAGAAATCACAACGCAGTTGAACAATTTACCTCATGACCCGACCCCGGTGGACTGACCAGCTCAGGTTCCGGGCTGCCAGACTGGTTCAGCTCAGTGTCTACCGGCAATGCCCCTGTTGCTCACTGGTCGCGGCTTCAGACAGCAGCTTGAAGGCTGTGGAGCCCTGGCCCTGTATGCACCCCTGGAGGGCGGCGCCGAAACCCGCTTGTTGCGACGACTCAGGGCTGCCGGTTATCGCGCCCAGATGACTTCGGCCCGCGGCCTGGGCGACCCCGAGGTCTTTCTGTTTGGACTCCATGGGGTTCGCCCTCCCCATCTCGGTCACCAGAGCGTGGGCCGTGGTGCGGCCGTGGGTGAGGTCCAGCGGGTCATGCCTCAGCTGGGCCCCCTGCTCGAGGGTGATGCCCCCATGGTGCTCTGGTTGCTGGAGGGCCAGGTTCTGTCCACGGCTGAGCTGGCTTCGCTGGTGAGCCTCACCCGTCGGGAACCCCGCCTCAAGGTGGTTGTAGAGATGGGCGGAGCCCGCGCCCTGCGTTGGCAACCCCTCGACCAGCTTGTCGGCGCCTGAGCTGGCCCTGGCCCAGGGACGCTGGGTCAAGCTGATCTGTGGGGCCAGCAATCAGGACCTGGCCGCTGTCGAAGACCTGGTGGGCCTTTATGCCCTGGCAGGAGTCCATTGCATCGATATCGCAGCCGATGCCGCCGTTGCCGCGGCTGCCCGGCGCGGCCTGGCCTGGGCTGCCACCCAGGGGCTGGCTCAGCAGCCCTGGCTCATGGTCAGCCTCAGCGATGGTGAGGATCCGCACTTTCGCAAAGCCTGGTTTGACCCCAGTCGCTGTCCGCCTGAGTGCCGTCGCCCCTGTGAACGGGTCTGCCCGGCCCTGGCGATCGGCCTGCAGTCCACCGGTGCGCCCGGTGTGCTCGATGAGCGCTGCTATGGCTGCGGACGCTGCCTCGGAGCCTGCCCTCTCGGCTTGATTGAGGAGCGATCCCATGTGCTCGCTGCCGAGGCGGTGCCTTCCCTGCTGGCGGCGTTGCGTCCCGATGCGGTGGAGCTGCACTGCCAGCCGGGCCGTGTTCCTGCATTTGCCCAGCGGCTTGAGCAGCTGTTGAGCAGTGGGGTTCGCCTCCGACGGGTGGCCGTGAGCATGACCGAGCCAGCGGTGGGTGGGGTTGCTGCGCTCGCCGGCGAGCTGTGGTGGCGCTTTGGTCTGCTGCGGGACGCCGGCCTGCGGCCCCTCTGGCAGCTGGATGGTCAACCGATGAGCGGTGATCTGGGCCCGCTGCCTGCACGCGCTGCGGTCCGATTGCTGCGTGGCCTGGCCCCCTGGGCGCCGCCCGGCCCCCTGCAGCTGGCCGGTGGCACCAATGCGCAGACGCTGTTGGAGCTGCACAGCAGCGGTCTGGGTCCACTGGCGGCTGGTGTCGCGTTCGGCGGTGAAGCCCGTCGGCGCCTGCAGCCCTGGTTGCAGCCGGCCCATGCCCGCGGCGCCCGCCTGCTCGACAGTGATGACCTGTGGCCTCAGGCCCTGCTCCACGCCCGCGAGCTTGTTGTCCCCTGGCTGGAGCGCCCTCAGGTCCGGCTGCACAACAGGGCTGCAGCTGTTGACGAACGACAGGGCGCTATGGGTAACTAGCAAGACACCGGCGTGGCCGGGCGTTCATTGGGCCGTCGCCAAGCGGTAAGGCAGCGGGTTTTGGTCCCGCCATTCCTAGGTTCGAATCCTAGCGGCCCAGTTTTGAAGCAAACCCCTCTGCTGGTCTTCGATTTCGACGGTGTGCTGGTCGACGGCATGCCCGAGTACTGGTGGGCGGCCCGGGGTGCTGCACTGACGCTCGCCCCAGGTATGACGCTCCCTGATATGGCGCCCGAGGCCTTCGGCAGGTTGCGCCCACTGATTCACAAAGGTTGGGAGATGGTGCTCGTGGCGGCCGAGCTGGGACGCCACGGGCCTGATGGGCTCGCTCCCCCGGTCGACTACGACCAGTGGATCCAGCAGGCCCTCGCGCATTGGGGTTGGAGCCCTCCCCGGTTGCAGCAGATGCTCGAGTCGTTCAGGGCCGACGGCATCGCCGCGGATCGCCAGGCGTGGCTGGCCCGGCATCGCTTCTATCCAGGCGTGCAGGAGCGACTGCGCGCGCTGGTGGCCGAGGGCTCCCCGTGGATGGTGCTGACCACCAAGGGTGCTGCGTTCGCCCGGGAGCTGCTGGATGCCGCTGGTCTCGTGCCGGAGGCCCTGTTCGGCCATGATGCCGGCAGCAAGCCCGACGTGCTCCAGCGTCTGCTGCTTCAGGCTGAGCGGCCGATCTGGTTTGTCGAAGATCGCAGGCCCACCCTTGAGGCGGTGCGTGCGCGTCAGGAGCTGGATCCCGTGCGCTGTTACCTGGTGTCGTGGGGTTATCTGGCTCCCGGTGCTGGCCGCGATCTGCCGGCGTCGATCGGCTGGCTGACCCCGGAGATCTTTCAGGCCCCCTTGGCATCCTGGCCCTGAGCGCTACAGTACGCCCGTACTAACCGCTTCCTCGCTGGGTCTTGGGCGCCGCCTGAAACGCTGGACGATTTTGGTGGCATTTCCCTACTGGTAGTCGCAGGATGACCCTGCGGCCCGTTCCATTGCTATTCCACCTCATGCCTGCTGATCCGAAGGCCGCTTCAGCTTCCGCGCCGCTCCCAGCCCCCTCAACCAACGCCTCCCGCTCCACGGCGGGTGCCATTACCCCTTCTGCTGCTGTGCCTGCATCCTCCTCCCCTGCTGCGACCGCTCCCGGCGGTGGCGACCGTGAGAAAGCCCTTGGGCTGGTGCTCAATCAGATTGAGCGCAATTTCGGTAAGGGCTCGATCATGCGCCTGGGGGATGCCTCCCGGATGCGGGTCGAGACCATCTCCACCGGCGCGCTGACCCTTGATCTGGCTCTGGGCGGCGGTTATCCCAAGGGCCGCGTTGTGGAGGTCTATGGGCCTGAAAGCTCAGGCAAGACGACCCTGACCCTGCATGCCATCGCCGAGGTGCAACGCCGTGGCGGCGTGGCGGCCTTCGTCGATGCCGAGCATGCGCTTGATCCGGTCTATGCGGCGGCCCTCGGTGTCGACATCGAGAACCTGCTTGTGTCCCAGCCCGACACCGGTGAGATGGCCCTCGAGATTGTCGATCAGCTGGTGCGTTCGGCGGCTGTTGACATCGTGGTGGTCGACTCGGTGGCGGCGCTGACGCCACGGGCCGAAATCGAGGGTGAAATGGGGGATCTGGCGGTGGGAAGCCAGGCTCGGTTGATGAGCCAGGCGATGCGCAAGATCACCGGCAACATCGGCAAGTCGGGTTGCACCGTGATCTTCCTCAACCAGCTGCGTCAGAAGATCGGGGTGACCTATGGCAACCCTGAGACCACCACCGGGGGCAATGCGCTCAAGTTCTATGCGTCTGTGCGTCTCGACATCCGTCGCATCCAGACCCTCAAGCGCGGCACCGAGGAATACGGCATCCGTGCCAAGGTGAAAGTGGCCAAGAACAAAGTGGCGCCACCGTTTCGCATCGCCGAGTTCGACATCCTGTTTGGCCGTGGCATCAGCACCCTGGGCTGTCTGCTCGATCTGGCTGAGGAGACCGGCGTCGTCATCCGTAAGGGGGCCTGGTACAGCTACGACGGTGACAACATCGGCCAGGGGCGTGACAACACGATCGTCTGGCTCGAGCAAAACCCCGACTCCCGCGAAGTGATCGAGCAGCTCACCCGCCAGAAGCTGACTGAGGGTTCCGAGGTCACGGCCAATTCGATGAAGCCGCTGGCAGCTGCCGCGAAGGCTGCGGCAGCTGTGCCACTCGAGGAGTTGCCCCAGGCGAGTTGAGCTTTGATCGGGGTTCATCAACGCCTTCCGGCTCAGTCCAGAAGGCTTTGATGACAATGGTCTGCTGATCGGCTGATCTGCTTGGACTGGTCTGGTGATGGTCTGCTCTTCTGATGGCCTGCACCGCTGTCGATCAACGGCGCAGGCTCAGTCCTTGCTGATCAGAACGGTATCGACCCGTGCAGGGGTGGTTTGACGCAGGAGCTCAGCCACCCGTTGCAGTTCCTGGATGGCTTCGGCACCTTCGAATTTCACCAGTTCATGGCCATCGCGCGATTCAACCCAGCTGATGCCGAAATCGGAGACCAGGAACCTGACCATATGGTTGGTGCCAGAAGCGGGCTCAAGGTTGGCCACAAAGGAGGCGCCATGACCATCACGGCCATCACCGCAGACGTAGCAGCTGGCGCTGTGACCGGCCGCAGTCAGGCTGGCGGCCAGGGCCTGAAGACTCAGAACCAGATCTTCCACGACAGAACGGTATTGCTCAGCAAGGCGGCCAAACATGGCTGGGTCCTCTGGGTCAACCCAATTTAAGCCTTTCTTCCATATTGTGCGAGGGGCCTTGGTGCCTGGCT
>Ga0214917_10007274_pt1 | contig 11252 bp, 17 predicted proteins | sample LL_1208_BB_MetaG_FD_177983 | JGI IMG/M metagenome (GOLD analysis project Ga0214917, IMG submission 177983) | Freshwater microbial communities from Lake Lanier, Atlanta, Georgia, United States - LL_1208_BB | ecosystem: Environmental > Aquatic > Freshwater > Lake | place: USA: Georgia | collected...
GATCATCGACGTCGCCAACACCATCCACCGCAAGACCCTCCGCGGCTCGGCCAACTTCATGGTCACAAGCCCCGACGTCGCCACGGTCCTCGAGAGCTCGGTCCTCTACAAGCCGAAGTACTCGATCGACGGCGAGGGTCAGGTCGCTTCGCCCTTCACCATCGGTGCAGAGGCGATCGGCACGATCAGCAACCGCTTCACGGTCTACAAGGATCCTTACTTCCCCCGTAACAAGATCCTCGTCGGCTACAAGGGCGGCAGCTACCTCGAGACAGGCTACGTCTATGCTCCGTACGTTCCGCTCATCGTGACACCCACGATCTTCGCGCCTGAGGACTTCACACCCCGCAAGGGCGTGATGACCCGCTACGGTAAGAAGATGGTCCGCTCGGACTTCTACGGCACCGTGACGGTTTTGGACATGAATATCATATAATCACAAGAGACCATGTCTGATTGGAAAAGGCCTCTTTTGAGGCCTTTTTCGTATTTTAGAGAAGATTCTGTATACAAATCATAAGATACCATGTAGATATCATTCATGATCAAGTGTAAAGAATGCGGAACAGAATGTTCTGCACAGAATGCTTTAGGATATCACATTCGTTCGCACGGAATCTCATACCCCGATTACGTCGTCAAACACGAGCATGAAGGATTGTGGCCTCATTGTCACTGCGGAAAGAAACTACAATACAAAAAAGGCGGCTTTCAAAAGTTTTGTTCGAAATCATGCGCTGCAACAGGGGTCAACAATCCGATGTCAGGAAAAACAGGAGATAAATCTCCGAATTATGGATTGAAGAGAACACAAGAGCAATTGAGGAATTATTCTGAAGGTTCTAGAAAAAGGTGGCAAGTTCACGGAGAGATGTTGCGCAGCATGATGAAGTCAGACGAATACAGGCATGCGCAGTCTAAAGCTAATAAGCTTTCATATGCCACTTCTGACAGAGCGAAACGGACATCCGAATTCGTCCATCGCTTCTGGTCCTCTTCGCCCTTCGCCGCTCTACTCCGCGCGGAAGCCTCCGCTCGGGCCGTCAAGCTCCTCGAGGCAGGCGTCATCGGTCCCCAAGCTCCCTTCAAGACCGAGTGGAAGCTCAACCCGTTCACAGGACAGGAGGAGTACATGCATTCTTCCTGGGAGACGTCGTTCCTCGAGGCCGCAATCGACCGGGGCTACAGTGTCACGAAGGCCCACGGCATCACGATCCCCTACACGCATCCTGACGGATCCCAGCGCACCTACGTTCCAGACTTCTACGCGCCAGAAGACCGTACCCTCTACGAAGTGAAGGGTCGCCATGACGAGGTGGACGAGGCCAAGTGGGAGGCAGCGCAGCGCTTCTGTGATGAAAAAGGTTGGAGGTTCGAGGTCCTGTTCGAGGAGTAGCCCTTCAGATCTCTGCCAGAGAATTGTTTGAAATACGTGATGAAAAAATTTCTGCGATTTTTTTGTGTTTTATCTGAAGCCAGATACTTAAATGTCATGAGACTCACCATAGGACAGTTCAGACGCATCATCAGAGAAGAGATCGAGAACGCGATCACAGAAGCCCCCCTCGCGGACATCCTGCCCGCGGCCGACGTCAGGAGCGACAGGTCTTCTCCCAACCGCCAGATCGACCGTTTCCATAGGACTCCGCTCTACAAGGCGAAAGCCGCCAACACGTTCAAGCAGTTTCCGTTTCCCGTCTACATCGTCCCTGTCACGGTGGACCAGAGCATCTCGGCTGCGTGGGAGAGAGTGCACGAGATGACCCCCGACGAAGCCTTCAAGTTTCTTGAGTCCTCCGGCACGCAGTACGACCTCGAGCACCTCCGCCGAGAGCTCGCCTCCGGGGCGGCGATATTCCTGAGCATGAGCACCTCAACGCTCACGAAAGGATTTCTTCCCACACCGTGGATGATAGTGCACGCGTTCCTCGACTCGCAGGAGCAGCCTGTCCTGCGGCAGGAGTTCGAGAATCTCTTCTCTCTAGTGTATGACGACCTCGGCATCTCCGTCCGATCTCTCGCTTTGAGAATGACCACGGGTTCTGCCCGAGAGGGCAAGATCGTATTAGATAGTGACGCTGACCCCATCGCTGAGCTCATGACTCAAGCCATTGTAGATAAAAGAGGCGTCACGTTCACATGGCGGGGCAAGCGCGAGCAGCCTGAAGAAATTGCTGAGATGATGGAGCACCTAAAATCCCAGATCGACGCGATGGACCTAAAGAACAAGTTTTATGCAGGTGTGCAGGGCAAGGTGTTCGCCATACAGACAGCGATAGAGTAAACACCATATAGAAACGAAAAATTCTAACCCACCCCGTCCGAGGGCATCAAGTTCTCTTATTTATTTTATATTCTCTCATATTTAATTGTCTGAAAGGTAAAAAGTTTGTATGAAGCCGAAGCTAAAAAGAAATTTTCAAGAAGACAAGATCCACGAAGGCTTTTTTGACAAGTTGCTCGGAAGGAAAGAGCCTGAAAAAAAAGAGCCTGAAAAAACGCTCCTCACCCTGAACGACGAGATCTCAACCGCTACAAATTTTAGTCTCAAAATCGCAGATCTTGTCGATCAGGCATTAGCCACAGCTGTCAAACAAAATAAAATTGATAAAGCCGCCGCCGAAGCGATGGTAGGACAGTGCAAAGAATTCTATGACAACGCAGTAACTAAGGGTGACGCATCCATCGACGCAAGCATAAAATTAGCGCAAGAATGTCTCACCGAGCTCGATAAGAAGACCAAAGATTCAGCTACTGACACTGAAATAACCGATTTCAATCGCATGCAGATCAGCGCCGCTTTAAAAGCGATGCAAAAGATATCAGACGGGATTAAAAGCGTAAAAGGTACGCCCGGTCACTTCTTATACTACGGTTTTTTGGCAGCAGGTTTCAAATCAATGTGCTACAAATGGAGCGCGGCTGTGGCTGACATTCGTCGCTATAAAGGAGACTCAGGTACAGGCCTGATGGAAGAAAAAGTTCCTGTTTTTTCTCTCGACAACTACGCAAAAACTTTTAGAGAAAGAATCACAAATCTTCATAAAAATTTTAATGCAAAAATACCGACGTTGAGCGAAACAGGCTTGGACGTGGCCCTACAGAAACACTTCAGCGGCGCCAACATGGCGCTAAAGCCTCTGTTTGGTGAAGATCTGTCTGCGGCAGCGAGCGGAAAGACGGAGTCTTTCAGGGCAGGATCAAGCGGCGAGATCCTTGTCGAACGCTGGCAGAAGCTCGCAGGCTTGATCAAGTAACGCTATAGAGTGATGCGGTGGCGGAGACGCGCAGATAACTACATCAGCAGCTTGATGTATTTTCTCAGCAGGGTCTCTGCCACGCCGCGTGCGGCGAGGACCCCCTCCAAACCTGACCCCAGCTCCGCCCTCAGAGACGTGTCAGGAACCTTCTCTATATACCCTACGATTTTTTCGTAATTATCGTCCACAGTTGTCTTGGCGGCATTTATGTCGAATTTTGTGATGCCCACGTCGGGGTTGTACTGGGATATTCTGCGGGGTAGAGGTTCCACGAGACCCCGCAGGAACAGCAAGAGAGCCGTCTCTTGTGGGAAAGATTTTTGTCTTAGGGCTCCCCGGGCCGTCTCAATGTTTGCTGAGATCTTCTGTTCAGTGCTCGCGGCTCTCTCTTCTGCCTTACTCTGAGCCGTCTTTTTTGCTTGCTTGTGACCGCCGTACAGAAGACCCCCGCTTTGAGCGGAGATGTAGTACCCACGTTTGATCGAGTTCGTGAACCCGGCGTCGAGGAGCTTCAGTTTGCCCCCGTGGATGCCCCATGAGTCGGGTTTGTAGAGGTCGCCCGTGTTGATATCCGGGTACCTCTTCACCAGGTTGCTGAACGCCTTGAGCATGTCGGGGGTGACGACTTCGGAGATCGAGATGTCTTCGTCTCTCTTCTTCTCTTTCTTTTGCGGGTTCGGGACGGCGACCTGGGTGCCCTTCATGTCGTTCTCCGAGCCTGGTAGATTTCCCTTCGCCGCGTCCTTGAGGAGAGCCCGGATGTTCTGCCACTCTTTGTCGAACCCCTCTAGCCGCACGGGTGCCGCCTTCGCGGAGGTGATCCAGAGGAATCCCTCGTGGTCGACCACGTCGCTCGTCGACGTCACGGGGACGATCACGTCCTCGACCTCAGGGTCGTTACCCAGCGACGCCTCGATACCGTTCTGCGCGAACCCCGCCTCGTTCAGCGCGATCTTGATGACCTCTCCCTCCGCCGCGATCACGATGCGCGAAGATCCCATCCCGAGCGGGGCGCCTCCCTCCGCGTAAGCCAGTACTTCGTCGACAAACACGTCGAGAGCCCCCGCGGGGGTGAGGCCGGGGGTCTTAAGTTTGTCCTTGTAGATCTCGTCGAATAGCCTCGTCAGGCTCGAAGGTTTCCTCGATTCTAGGACGGGTTTTTTGCTCTTGTGTCTCACCATCGTTAAATACCCTGTCTGTCAAAAATTATCGCCCCGCGCTCTAAAATTTCTTGCTGTCTGTGACGGTTCTTACCGCTCAAGTGTGCTTGTAGAAAATATGCACGGTAATAAACACATCCTTGCTAGATAATTAGTGCATGGGTATGTGACAAACAGATCTTTCTATAGAGATTATAGATCACGCCCCCGCCGCGCAAAAGGATAAATATGAAGACAAAAATGAACAGCAGCTTTGTGGTGAGAGAAGGTTCACTCCGCAGGATCATAAGAGAAGAACTACACACTCTCTTCGAGCTCGATGGTGATGGGAATCAGCCTTCAGGTGGCGGTGGGGTCGAGATCGAAACTTTTAAAACTTTTCTCGTCGGGCTCTTGAAAAAGAATGGCGCAGATCCTGCGGCTACCGCAAACTTATCTAGAGCTCTCGACGACATAGCGAAAACTGATGTGTCAGAGATCTTAAAAGCTCTTTCTACGCCGGAGCTCGCCGCCCTCGGAAAAGTTTTTTTAGCGCTCGTTGAGAGCGACGATCCGGCGGACATCACGAAAGCTGCGGCCTTACTCAAGAACGCAAAGCAGAAAAAATAAAAATGGGTGGATTTTATTTATCCACCCATTTTATGAGAACCTCAGGCCTCTATCACTTCTTCTCGACGCTGACGGCGGCTGACGCTGAAGCCGAAACTACAGGTGCCGCGGAAACTACCGCGCTCGCGACCGGAGCTCCACCAACACCAGCTGAAGGTACTTCAGCTGCGACGCTCTCAGCGGCGGTGGGAAGGGCCTCACTGGCTGCAGGAGCCGGAGCTCCACCATCAGATGCACAACCGGCTACAAGTGCCACAATGGCTAAAATTGACGTCTTACTCATCTCAATCATCTCCTGTGAAACTGTGTTCAAGTGTGTTCAGTTTCAAGCGTAAATATACGCAATTCTTGATTTCTGTACAAGAATAGAACCGCAGAAATTTACTCAGAGGACATAGTTTTTCTTAAAATCTACTCTCATCTCTTCTATCACGCTATCGATCTTTTCGATGGCCTCTTCGAGAGCGGTATCTGGGTTTTTTTCAGCGACATTTTTAAACTTTGAGACCGCTTCGGTCAAGATCTTCGCGTTATTGATCGTCTTGAGCGCAAAATTTCTCTTTTCTCTCGTCCACTCCTCACTAGGGCCCTTGTTTTGTTCCCTTCCTGTCGAATAGACGTTCTTCACATCAAAAACAATTTTTCTCATCATTTCACCTCATTCTTTTTTGACCTCTTTCTGCTCACGGGAAGCTCAGCCCCCCACGCGACCAGAGGGTTGGTATTTTCTTGCTCTTGTGGTTCAGGAGCCGCCTCTTCGAGCGACTGCTCTTGAGGAATAGGAACAAAGTCGTCCTCAAGATCTTCGCGCTCTCCCGTAGATTCATGAATGACCGCGAGGGGAGGTACGACCACGACGCCGTCTCCAGGTGTGGTCACCTTGTCAGGCACTTCTTTGTTGAATGACTCGACAGTGGGAATCACCACTCCCAGCCGCGTACAGATCTCGCCGAGCTCTCGGTAGGTCGTGATGCCTCTCTCAAGGAGAAACTTCTTTAAGTTTGTCTTTCTCCGCCTCAGGAGATCTTCTAGCTTAATCAGAGATTTTTTTTGGTATTTTACAGCCTTCATTTTTCACCGATTTTTCTGTATTGCTCGAGCTCGTGCAGAACATCATGGATACCGCTCTGAAACATCGGAGACTTGCTGACCCTGTCCGCCTCGACCTCGCTGAGGTCGATTCCGTTCTTTTCCACGATCGCGTCGACGAATTTTCTCATCACCCGTAGCACGTAATTCCTCGCAGAGGAGTGATTCATTCTATACCCAAGCTCAGTCATTGTTTCAGCAATGTCACGATAATTAATACCGTTTTCTTCGATCGTCGCATACCCAACTTCAAATTTTTTACCTTTTTTCATCATTTTTTTCGTCTCTTTGCTGAATTTTCGCGGTTAGGTCGAGAGAAAACTGTCTCGTCTGCAGGTCTCTCAGGCGGGTCGTCAGATCTTGTTCTATCTTTTTCTCATCTTTTTCGTCATCTTCGTCGTCATCGGTCCTCTCGAGCAGCTTCAGAATCAAGATCCACGCAATTATGGTCGAAAGCGTGTTCAGGATCATGAAGACGATGACAAAAATCTCAAACTTCATGTGAGACCCACACCTGCCTCTATCGCAGAGACCTGCTCTTGTGTGATGTCGTACGTCGGATCTTCCACGACATCCTCCACGAGTCCGAAGCGGAGGCGGAGGATGGCCGCTTCTTTTGGCGTGAGCTTGTTGATGACGTCATGCGCGATCTTGAGCATGTCTTTCGAAGAGATCAGCTCCACAGAGCTCATCTCTTGGGACTCGATCCTGTCAGCGATCGTCTCAGAGTCTGCGTCTGAAGCCACAGGCTGGTCGAGAGAGATGACGGTCCGCCCGCTCACAGAAGCCGCGTTGAACACGGCGTCAGAGACGCCCGTCATCTCTTTCAGCTCGTCGACAGAGGGATCACAGCCCATGGTGGCCCGGTACTCTTCCGCCAGTGAGATGAGCTTCTTCTGAGTGTGGACCGCGTGCGCGGGCATCCTGATGAGCCGTTTTCGCTTAAGAATATGTTGCCCGATGGCCTGCTTCACCCACCACGTCGCGTAGGTCGAGAACCGGAAGCCTTTCTTCCAGTCGAACTTCTCGATCGCCCGCATGAGACCCAGGTTGCCCTCCTGGATGATGTCTTCGATGGGCATGTTGTGCCCCTTGTACTGTTTTGCGATGTAGACCACGAGACGCAGGTTGGTCTCGATAAGCTTCTTTTTCGCGGCGGGCGCATCGGATCCGCCTTCCTCGACCTTCTTGAAAAGCTCCACCATTTGTTCGTGCTCGAGCTGTGGATGAAGCTTCAGAGAAGAGAAATACTTCGACATGACGTCGTTCTTCTCTTCTTCGTGTCCCCGGAGACGAGGGTGCTTTTCGACGTCCATCTCAGTTGGCCTCGGGAGAAGAGCCCGCGAGGTACTTGGTGTGTGCTTCCTTGCGCGCCGCTCTGATCTGTACTTCACGCTGGACGTAGCACAGTTCGACCTCCCAGGGGACCGAGTTCAGGTTCAGGTCGCCCACCCGTGAGATCGAGTCTAGAAGACCCCGCTGCGCTCCGTACAGCTCGGCGTCATCCATCGTGGACAGATCGTCGAGGTTGTTCTTCTTGGGGTAAGGGATGTGTCCGTTGCTCTGTCCGCCCTGGTTCTTCTGGTTTTTTGCCATATCGTTTTTATCTCCTGTTCGTACGGAGCGGCTGTGCTCCGTGTAGTCTTATATGTACAACACCTGCCCCGGACTTTGCACAGCGGGGTATCACAGGGGTATTTCGAAGCGCGTCGCGACGTCGAGCACCGCGAGGTTCTTCATCTTCGCTTCAACTTCAACATCGATCTCGCCGCGCCGGAGGCGCGAGAGCTGCGCGGGAGGGACGTAGTGGATCATGTCAGAGTGCTTCCGACGCTCGGTGAACGATCCACCCTCCAGACCCGGAGTCGTGTTGCTCAAGTGCTGCAGCGGGCGGACCCCATCAGGCCACGTCTCACGGGTGGCGTCGCACGCCTCTTCGTCCGTCAGGTCAGCTGGATTGAACGTGTGGTGGTGCGAGTCCCAGACGATGGGCACGCCCGTCGCGAGAGAGACCGGTAGCAGGTCGATGACGGAGTAGCACGTCTCGCAGTTCTCGAGAGTGAGGCGGGAACGTGAAGCGGGCGGGAGAGACCGGATGGCGTCGATGAGACGCGAGGCTCGGTCGGCTTTCCCGCCGTGGACATTAATCGCCGCGAGCGGGCTGCGCGGCATCCCCATCGCGTCGAACATCCAACCGTGGAGCTCGAGCTCCACCACGGCTTTCTCGACAACGGAGTCTGAGTCGCTCGAGAGGACGCAGAACTGACCCGGGTGTGTCGTGAGCCGCTGTCCCCACTTCCGGGCCACCTCGCCGACGCGGCCGAGGGCCGCGCGGACCTCGACGGAGTCCCAGAGGCGTCGGGGGACCCGGTCCGCGAGCGGAAACATCGCGGATGAGACCCTGAAGAGCCGCACGCCGGCGCGGCCCGCGCGTTCGAGGACCTCCCCGAGCATCCGGACGTTGTGGAGGTAGAGAGCGGCGATCGTGTCTTCGCCGTACGCTCCGCGCTCGTAGCGGCCCAGCTGCAGGGTACGCTCGTCGAGCTCGTTGATGACCTGTGGTTTTCCGCTGCGCGGAGCGACATCGCGGCGGATCCAGTGGCAACACACGCCAAGGGACATATACACCATATTATACCGCAGGATCCGACTTTGTACAGGGTCAGCGTCGCGGTCGCTTCCGCGACCGGCTCTCGCGGGCCGCGACCTCGTCGTTCCACTCGGCGACCGTCCACCCGGCCTGCGCGAGGAGCTCACAGAAGCACCGGTTCGCGGCCCACGGGCCCGCGGGACACGGGTGGGCGTCGGCGATCACGAACCACGCCGCCCGGAGCTGCGAGTACACGAGGGTGCGCTGGATCACGGGCGGACCCCCGCGGCGAGCAGGGCGAGCTCGACGAACTCGTCGGGCGCGTCGATCCGGCCCTCGCCGATCCAGGTCCAGACCAGCGCGAGCGCCTCCCGGGGCCCTCCGGGGCCGCGAAGCGCGGCCTCCACCGCGGCTCTCCGCGACCGTCTACCCCCCGCCACGGGGCTCTCCCTCCGACAGCATGCCCATAAGTATACTCCTCCTCCGCGGTCCTCCGCGCGCTCTCGAAAAGACCCCGCTCTCCCGGCGCATCCTAGCCCAGCCTCGCGATGAGGAGGGTCACGAGCAGCCCGAACACCACCGCGAACGGGTCGATGGCCCACAGGGCCGCGAGAGCTGCGATCCCCACGACGGCCCATGTGAACCGTTCGACGTGGGGTCTCGTCGGAAAGTGTCGCCGGTGTGGGCCCTCGGGCCGCTCACGGGATCCGTCCAAGGTCGCTCGCGCCTCCTCATGTGATAAGTATGCGCGCGGCGGATCATCCGCGAATTTTTCGAGAGAATTTCCGGGATCTCCTGCGCTCGTGCTCGGCGACACGGAGGTCGGTAGCGCTGTCAGCCCGACATGTGTGGGTCTCCTCTGCCCACCTCGCCGCCGGAGGGGAGACTACGGGGCGCGAGGGCGACAGAATTCAAGCCGGAAATTTTTCTGGAAATTTTCGAGAGACACGTGCCCTCCGGAAATTCTCAGTGTCCTGGAAATGACAGTCGTAGGGCAGTGAAAGGTGCGGGAAGTGGCGCTCCGGGCGCGAGCAAGGGGTCAATCTCGGAAGAAAATTTCCCGAAATTTTCGAGCCACCTTAGCTCCCCCCGGAGGGGGTAGAAACCCCACATAAAATGCCGGGGGGGCCCCGGCCCCCTAGATGGGGCCCTAGATGGGGCCCCGCCCCCCATCTTTTATGGGGCCCCTAGAGCCCCTCAGAAGGGGGCCCCCTCCGCCCCCTCTCAGGAGCCCCTGTCAGCCCCGCCCCGCGGGCCCCTTCCGCCGCGCCTCGGCCTTCGCCCTCTTCTCCGCGGCCACCACGTCGTGCGGCCGGTTCTTCGTCCCGGGCGGGCGTCCGCGTCCGCGCTTCACGGGCTCTCCACCGGAGGCGGGCGACGCTCCTGTCGTCCCGGGGGGAGGAGACTTGCGGGGTCGTCCCCTCCGGCGCTGCGAGCTGGGCATCCCTCCCCGGGAGGGCGGCACCTTGAACTTGAACCCCGCCGCGACGCCCGTGATGTAGTTCGTCATCGCGTGGCACTTCTCCTCGTCGTCCCAGAGCCGCAGGGTGCCCGTCACGCCGTCGATGGACTCCACCGTGTACACCTTCGTGTCGAGCCAGGGAGAGCCCCGGAGGATCGTGGCGTACCTCTCGATCACCACCTTGTCTCCCGGGGCGACCGTGAAGGTCGGGACCCCGTCGTCGTCGAGCTCCACGGCGTCCTCCAGGGCGTCGAGGACGGGCTTCGAGGCGAGACGGGCGCGCTCCTTGGCCTCCGAGGCGAGGAGGCTCGTGATGGACTCTCTCTCGGTGGGGGTGTCTTCCGCGGGCGGGAGGATCGTGTCGGTGTTCTGCATGGTTCCAGTGTACATCACGGGGGGAGAGCTTTGCACCGGCCCGAGAGCTTCTTTCGTCACGGGCAGTCCGCCCGAGGACCCCCTCAGAGGGACCCTCTTTTCTTCCGCCATGGTAACCCCTTCCCTCCCGCGCGGGTCCCTCTGAGGGTCACCTCATGGGCCTGAGGACCTCTCCGCCCCGGCACAGGTGGATCACCCCGTGCTCGGTGTCCGAGATCGTGTAGGCGACCCGGGAGACGCCGGCGGACCGGAGGCGGACCATGCAGTGGACGCAGGGCCGCGCGAGGGCGAGGGTTCCGTCCTTCCGCGTGCGGGCGACCCAGACCTCGGAGCCCGGCGTGAGCTTCGCGGTGAGGCGAGCCTCGGCGTGGGCGTCCGGGTGGGGGAAGGGCGCGGGACCGTTGGCGGCCGCGACGAGCGTACCGTCCCGCCGGATCCCCACGGCGCCGAGACGAAACGCGCGGAGGTCGGCCTTGCGCAGACCCACCCCCGCGGCGAGGAGCAGCAGCTCTGTGTCCCCGCGCACCGGGTCACTCCCTCCGCCGGCGGATCTCGCCGAGGGCTCCTCTCACGAAGCCCGTGACGGAGGCCAGGGTGACGCGGACGCTGACGAAGAAACGGCCGACGGCCCACACGAGGCGGCCGAGGGTGACGCAGTATAGGGAGTGGATGATGGATCTCATGGTCCTATCCTATCGAGGAGGAAC
>Ga0214917_10007276_pt1 | contig 11250 bp, 11 predicted proteins | sample LL_1208_BB_MetaG_FD_177983 | JGI IMG/M metagenome (GOLD analysis project Ga0214917, IMG submission 177983) | Freshwater microbial communities from Lake Lanier, Atlanta, Georgia, United States - LL_1208_BB | ecosystem: Environmental > Aquatic > Freshwater > Lake | place: USA: Georgia | collected...
AGACATCATATTGCTCACTCGGTTATGAAAGTTCCCGGATCACCTGTTGAGCGTCTGGGGATCCTTGTATCAATTCTGTGTACAAAAAAGCACGATAAGACTATTGTGTTTGCAAATACAATTGATGAGGCTCGAACAATCGTTCAACACCCATTACTTTCTACGAAGGCCAGGATCTTCCATAGCGGCCTAACACCTGTTGTCCGTGATAGCCTCTTGTCATCGTTCAAAGCGGGTAAAATCTCTATACTCGTTTGTACAGACATCACCGCACGAGGGATCGACATACCAGATGTCGATCTCGTGATTAGTTTCAGGCCACCCGTCGACGCGGTAACATATGTCCATCGAGCTGGACGAACGGGTAGAATGAAAAGCATTGGCAACTCTATATTGCTCTTTTCGGCCTCCGAGAAGCCACTAGTCGAGGAGATAGCACGAGTTGGCAAACTAAAGTTTGAGAATGAATCAGTTCCAAAATACGACGAAAGACGAGACGCAGCGGTCCAGGTGATTATTTCAGAAGCTATACAACGTGGTCAGAACGCAGATCAGAGATTGAAGTCACAGGTGGATAAACTGCTTGCTGAAAGTCCTGAATTATGCGAGACAGCTGTTAGTAAATGTATCAACGGTGTACTAGGTGATTTTGGGGAACCAATAAGTTCGAAACAACACTCAATCTTATCGGGTGAACGCGGCTATACTCCAATCTTATTTGTGGACCCCGGGCGATCGGTTTTAAAGAACCGCGCCGATTTGGATATGATCATCGCTAACTTAGGGTTGAAAATCGGTTTGGTTAGTGTCTGCGAGTCGGGTTTCATCGTGGATATACCAACTGAACAAGCTTTTCGAATTGCTCACACAGTTTCGCATAATGGATCCGTAATGGAGATTATTGTTCTCAATAAGTTACCGAAACTTCTTAAAGATGAAAATACGGTTGGTCGAAAATATCGTGGTATTCTACCATGGCGACAAGGACGGGACAAAGTCGTCGCAAATTCAAGTAGTAGAAAATAGTCAACTCATGCATTGCGGTTCGTTTCATTCTCGGTTGAATTTTCCAGCTATTTACATGTTTTCAATCACCGCGATAATCATCTTGGTGGCTTTATCATATACGTCCCGTGCAGTAGAATTCAGTGGACTCCGCGCGACACCAACCCCTGATATGACTGGGATCGGCCCGAAGCGTCAAACATCATTAGCATTAGATCAGGTTTTAGATGGTCGTAACCTTACGGCTGTCGTTGTTGGGGCTAAAGCTCTTAGCAACAATACGATCCAGGTTGTTTTAGAAGCCAATATTACATCACCGAGTATGACCCCCCAACAACTCCCGGTCCCAGGTCCTGCTCGTGAAAAACTACCGGACCGCTTGCATGTGAGGTTGATCTATGGTGCCGGGGACAATGAGTCCATTTCCATCTTAAAATCGCCTGATTTTGTGAATTTTTTCACTCGTCCTCTGATCCTCAATAATACGAATCTGGAATTGATTCCGTATGGGCGAACAACAGAAATAGATGTTAACACATTAAGCCCGGGATTCCTGTTCTGGCATCCGGAGCTTCGGCGCGGTAATATCACGAGAGTCTATCGGTGTCCAAACGGAGAGTCGGAATGTGAATCAAATCTGATTCATTCATGCGCGATTCGAGTATCACAAAATGATCCTACTATTTTTCTACCTTTTATAGCATGTATGTCTAATGCCCCGCGGGGTACTAGTCCAGAAGATTCATCCTTCAGTTGCTCAAATTCCACCAAATTTATGGAGAGCTTGAAGGACTGCGCTCTTGGTTCGGATGGTATCGAATTGCAACACAGTTTGGCTCACGAAGCGATTGGTGTACCCGCGATTCCTTCAATCTTTATAGACGGCCAGTTCCACCCATTCAACTTCAGTGGAAGTGTAGATCTACCGGGAGCTTTCTGTGATTTGATGTTCGCAAAAGGAATGCTGGATAGGGATTTATGCGAGGGGGGTAAGGACAGGAATAAGCTTTCTGCTCCATTCGAGTCGCTTCTGACTCCTGTCGTAACTTCAGGTCACGTCAATAGTAAGGTGATTCAATAGAGAATATCTACAATTCTGCCTATCTGTATCGTATCTATAACTACTGGACTGCTTTGATCTCAAATGCAACTACCCCGCACTCCTTGTCGGCACCAACTCCACAATACTGCTCATAGAGATCTACACCCGTTCTCAGATCAGTAATGCCCGGAAGCGTGTTTCGAAGACCCTCATTCACGATATAGTCCTCGAAGCTGATGTACTGTCGAATGTCAATTACTTTTACCCACAAAATCTCACCTGTTTGGCTAGCTACTCGCCATCGGTCACCAATCTGCACACTTGCCCATTTGCTCCGCTTGACACGACCTTCCACTTTTTTCGTGCCCTTCTTTACTGCTTCAAACCATGGATCCGACAAATTCACGTCCATTTTCCTATGAGATACAAAAGCGTGTAACTGGAAGGGAATAGAGTTTGACATATTTGACATATATGATGTAAATTGATTGATACGCAGATCTTATCTCACCTGACGCCGGTCAGCACTCAAAATAAGTTGGTTTTTTTCATTATTCGCAAAAACTCGGCTTCGTCCACCACACCATCTCCATTTCGATCAGCTTCGTCAATCATTTCCTGAAGTTCTTCATCCGACATTTTTTCACCCAATTCGCGTGAAACACGCTTCAGGTCTTTGAATGTTATGCCGGATGGGTTATCGGAGGTGAACAAACGGAAGGCTTTGATGATTTCTTCCTGGGGATCACGGTTCATAATCTTGATTGTCATGAGTTCTAATAAATTTATTGTATAATGTAAATATAAAACATACTCGCGAAATCTTCATAATGAATTCGACCACTCCCATCGACGTCCACTTCGGATATCATTTTCTGGACTTCCTCTTTCTTGGGTTCAAATCCTAGAGCACGCATAGCCACCTTCAATTCCTTCCCATCAATGTATCCAGATTGATCAGTGTCGAACAGGTCAAACGCTTCTTTGATCTCCTGCTTCTGTTCCTCACTGATATCCTTCTGCTTACGCGATGAAATCGCTGTGGATGTACCAAACTTTTTCATGATTCACTAGATTCACATCTTAAGAGGCGAAAATGAAGAGTATAAAAGTGAGAATGTTCGTTCAAAACCCATCATTACTCTCGCCTAAGATCTATTCTATCAATTATCTCTTCTTCCCGGTTGTTCCAGGAATTCGTAGGGCTAAGTGTTCTGTTATTCAAGCTTTGGGAGGAAGAGGATGAATCTCAAGACCCAACCCGAATGAGTGATTAAGCCTGTATTGCAATTCAACCGGGAACAAGTTCCATAAGCGTTGCCAGTCAGAACCAAGCAGCTCCCGATAAGCCAGTACAATTTTTCTCAGATCGGCCTCTAATACAGATGGCGGCGGGAAAATCGAAGCAATGAGCTCGTGAAGACGCTGAAAATTCTCGGGTATGGTCCCCAATTGTGGCGACTTCTCGATGCACATAATAAATCCACGCACAGCTGAAATCTTTTCGTCGTCGGTTCGCATTCTACGCATTGTTGTACACCACGGTTCGAACATTTCCGCGAATACCCCTGACGATACCAAATGGTCGGAAGCGACATTTCCCAATCTTCCCATGGCTATAGCGGCGTTCTGTCGGACGATCGGCCGGATTGATGAGTCGAATCTTCTGAGATTATGGAGGAGAGCCGTAGCAACAGGCCCAACAAATGGCGCGATGAACTCTCTGTCGGTCCTCATCACAATCTCCCCAATGGCCCATGAAGCGTTGTTTGTAACCAGCATCGGGCCGATTGTGATGAAAGCCGTGGTGATAGGTAGTACTGACGCGATCAACTTGTCGGTTAGGATCACATGGCAATTTTTCGCACAATCGCCCAACAATGCAAATGCACACTGTTTGACTGTGTTGGAATAATAGTTCCGCACCAATGGAATCCGGGAATTGGGTTCGAATTGGCAAATGAGCTCGCATAATAATGGGCCGAAATTCAACTCCCGTATCAGTCCACTGGCGGGCTCACCGAGACCATCAATTACCCCACAGAGTAAATCTAGCGAGCATGCCAAAATATCACCATCAGGCTTGTCTTCTTTACTCAGAGCGGAAGTGATCCGCCGGTATGCCGAAACATTCGCGTCAAGAACAGCACCACAACGAGTAACTATGTGACGCAAAGAATCAGGGGGTAGTATATGACCCACATTCGAACACGCCGCCGTCAGGCATTCAAACAGGGAAACTGTCAATTGCTTCTGCTGTTGATAATTAACTCCCTCGAATGCCCTCACAATCGGCGGAACTAACTTATCTGCAATACCGGGTTTGGACATAATCTCTGGACCGAGAGATTCAAAGAGGCACGCAATCGCGTCCAGCAATATGAGCAAATTTTTGGACTGATAGTAAGTCAACGATCTGCAGAGAGTATTGACAATATCCATCAAAAATTCATCCAAATACATACCAACCTCTTCCTCTAAACTCACGAAAGCCGACACTGCCGCTTCTTGCACTCGCTTGTTTTGATCCATCATTCTTAAAAGAATAACAGACAACGCCAGAGGAAGAGCAGTACTTCTGTGGGTATCAAATCCTATCCATTGCGCGAAACGAGAAATTGTCCAACATGATATTGAACGCAGAAGGGGTTTAGACGACTTCGAAATTGTCACGAGTAGCTGCAGGATCGCAGGCAGGTGAGGACTCAATCCCTGCATACAACCGTGCCCGATAGCACCAAGGGCCAAGAGCGCACTCTCTTGAATCTCCCAATCCTTACTACTTAAACGGTTTTCAATGATCGGCAAGACTGTTGGGAGAATACTGTCACGGTACGCCGTAGCAAGATGATCAAGAGCCGAGGCTGCAGCCTTTCGAACAGTCCATTCGGATCCCCACGTGGATGCCAATTCCCCATCGTCGTCGGCTTCGTCCTCCTTCTCCTTGTGGAATCTTGGAGCGATCTCTTCCGGCCTATCGGGTACTGCCGCGTTATCGTCAGCTAGAACGGCTTCATCCATTGCAAGGTAATCCTCTTCTGTGTAAACCATATTTTCCAACAGCAAAGGGAGTAGATCGGCAAAGAAAGCTTGCAATTGGGGGATCCAATCACTATTCAAACAAACAACCGGCCAAAACTGAAGCGCTTCGAGGCGGACGTCGAATTCGGTATGACGAGTGGCTCTCAACATGAACATTATAACGACCGGTAACGAACTGCTATAAAGGTCCGGGTGGTGTTGAGCTATGTATGTTAAACCTTTGCAAATTTGAACTAATATGTCCGGCTGCGTTTCTGATGCTGCCCATGAACCCAACCGTTCGAAATAGGACAGCAAGAACTTTCCAAGGGGGTGGTTAGGAAAGAAGAGAAAGTTCAACGCGAACGAATTGAGGATGATTATATTCCTCGATGGACCCGATGACAACAAGCTGGGGATAAGCTTCTCTTCGGCAAATTTCATAAAGTCATTCAGGATGATGGAGTTGTCCTCCGAAGAATCTTCAGGAGAAGCGATTGCGTTCTGTCTCCACAGTTGAATGAGATCCTCGCAGATTTTCGAGAGAGCATCGAATGCCCCATCGGCTATCTGGGCATCCGGTTTGTTCAACATCATCAACAGTGTACCCAGAATGTCAGAACAGGGTACTGATCGGGCAGCAAGAACCATCGTGGATGTTATACTACCAGCTGTTTTACGAATCACAGGGGATGTATCAATCAATGCCGACAGAACTTTTGCGCGGACATCCTGATCACCAGGGTTAACGGCACCTCGACCGACCGAAGACTTCAATAGGAGACCAGCACGCTGACGAACCTCAATCATATCTGAGTGGGAGTCACCGAGTATGGCGGCGAGATGGATTCCAAAGTCATTTCTACAAGACATGGACTCAATCGATCTCATCACTTGCGATTGAATTTCATTGGATGGGGATGCGGCATTGACGAGGACATTCGTTAGTTCGTTTAAAAAAGATTGATCCATGACTGATGAACTAGGTTGAAAAATATGTTTGAATAAACGAAACACAGCTGAGTCTGAAGGTACCATACATACCAAATCATATACGTCACAAGATCTCCTAAAAGCGCCGGCTAATCGACGGAAATATGGTTCAGGTTGACGCACAATTGATCACAGCAGCTCATCCTAAATGGCTCTTTGGGGAGCTTCATGAGAAGTTCAAAACTTTCGTCTGTCGCAAAAATGAAAACTAGTACCCTATTAACGAACGTCGTGCTTTCCGTGGATTCACCCGGTTTTACCATGCGGATACAAGCTTGTTGTGGGTCGTCTTTGGTGACCTCTCCGAACCAATGACAGCAATCCGCATCCGTCCCCAAGATCGGGTCCTCTGTTTTGTGGACACTCTTTGCTATTTGAGTGAGGACATGAACCAACATATCATTGGTTGGGAAGAATTCACGGGCCCGAGGATGTACATACGGTTCCCATGATCGCACAAGTGCCTCAATATCGAGTTCTTCACGGCGTTGGAATTTATCCACTTGTCTCCGCGATGGTTTTGGAATGGGAGCACCAGCACGAACTGACGGATCGGTTGTTGGTTTCGCACCATGGACGCCTAACCAGGAACCGAGAGGGAATTCAGAACAGAATCGACAATCAAGCACCATACGAATCTGGGAGAATGATATATTTGAAATGAAATCGGACGGAGTGGGTGTGCTATGAAACGCTACATTGCAGATGTGGGTTCGGATTATTCTATACGATAACCATGAGAAATAAAACCAGACACCCACGGTTATTCTTGTTGCTTCTGGGCGAGAATTTTCGACCATTGTTGATCAACCCATTCGCGTTCTTGAGCACGGAACTCTTCAACAGTACTCGATGGCCATGCACCCTGTTTGATACCTGCCGAGATTTTCTCTGAAGCATCCCATGTCGGGGGATTTCGATTGAAATACTTATCACTTCGAGAGTCATACTCATATCCGGCTTGCATGAGAAGCTCATGAGATGTGTGGTCGAGCTTTGGCATCCTTATTAGTATCTAGGAAATGTGTTTGATGTAGTCGATGAGCATTTGCTGAAAAATAAGATGGAAGGGAACACGAATCAGCATAATCATCTCTCTCATCGATCGATGGAAGCGGTGACATGTGCAGTCTCTCAATCGTCGCGTAAGCAACAGAAATAAATCGAGATTGGGTGTATAATATGACTATAACGCTAAGATACCGGAATAATATCCACGTCTTCCAGTTTGAAATTTTTTCCGATGAGTGAATGACCAAAAGATTTCGCAGCCCTCCCACATTCCACAAAGACTATGTTAACCTGACCTTCCGGTTGTGGAGCGCACGGAATGATGTGATACCAGTGCAACCATCAATTCAACCAAAAGGGCTCTTCCGAGAATCGAACCCGGGACCTCTCCGACCCGAACGGAGAATCATACCACTAGACCAAAGAGCCGACTAGCTTAATTTCCGGTTTTAGAAGTCAGTTGAATCATACCTATTGACAGTAATGTTTTTATTGTATTCTACGCAATGCGAAAATCGATGCATGATCTAAATCTAGATTAGGGGTCACAAAAGTCAACCGTTAAAGTGGCCTTAATACGATCTCATAATGACTTCCTGAATGGCAAACGAAACAAAAACACTAATTGTCGTTATCGCCGCTGACATGGACAGGTATTCGGTGGGGTACCCGTACTCAGCCGTGAGATAAATCGTCATCGTACTAACTGGAGACAGGAGCGATAGTGCCATGGTTGTGCGCTCCAGGTTTGGAAATGGTAGCCACAACCACATGGCCAGACCGACCAATGCAGCGAAAAGATACCGCAACCCGAGCGCAGTGAAGACGATTCTTAGCTCTTTGGGTTCTGTGATAATGTCCGTATAAAGTCCGATCAAGAAGTAGAGGCAGGGTTTGAACAGAAGGCCGATGGCCTCAAGTGACAAGTCCGCGACGACAGGACACCCGACATTGTAGAGGCTTAACAAGAGACCGATGGCGAACGCGGGTAAAATTGGCTGGAAAAGGATACTCGATACAACATCAAACCAAGTTCGAGAAACCTCCTTATCGAACGATTTGTTCCCTGTATCACCAAGCAGAGTAGTAATCTCAGCAGTCTCTTCCTCTAATAACTCGGCCCGGGAATGATGTTTTCTTGTGAGCTGGAAAAAGTGCGTCATTTCCTTAAACGCAAGCTGCTCATTCGTCGGCCGTTCAGTCGCAGATAGAAGCGGGCTGGAGTAGGCCGACCTGAAACTCATTTCATTTTGTAATGATTTCCTGAGGGGTGAGTAGAGTGCAGCTATGCCCCAAAGGAGTATTTGGCAACAAGGTGTATTACCCCCAATATCCCAAAGGAGACAAATTGCTACCGCTTGTTGCCCAAAATCCTCGTGATTTATCAGATTGGTGTAGAAGAAGCTCGTCAAGCATCCTTGAGAAATCATGCTTAGCCAACCTCTCATGCTCTCATCCGGAACATTCCGATACAGAAACCACCAAAAGAGGGACTGCAGGACGTGGATCGCTAAGCTCATTTTTGCAATATCATACATCGATGAGTCGATATGAGCGATCCACATGTTCCGCAAAATATAAATTGGAAGCAGAACATTGAAGGTAAAGCGTCGAAATTTGGCAGTTTTGTTCCGGTCCCAACCGAAGTACGACTTTAGGCAATACCCCAAAAGGACGAAATTCACCAATGACACTATCGGTTTCCACCATGGATGGGTCAGGTCTGTTCCGGGAACTTTTACAAGGTTGGCGCCATAATCAAAAAAGGACATACCTAGATAAAAAAAGATAAGGAGTCTTTATTATATAGCGATATCGGATTCACGGGTCTATCCTGAGTGTATGAAATTGTTTATCAATTGTGATCAGACGCTTTAGACACTGTATGTAGTTGCGAACGTGTTCGTCATTCATTATGTGTTTTGCTTCCCTAATGCGATCCAGGCTGGATCTTTCCTGTATGAAACAGTTCCCGACACCGATCAACCAGGTCTGATTTCCAACAGCAATACGCATGTATGCTTCCTCAGCTGCCAGAAACTCCTGATTAAGAGCCTTTTCAGCCAAAGCATCAAGGTTCTGTCTGAATTTTAGATCGAGCTTATCGTGCTCGATATCCGATATAAGATCTTCCATATAATGACACGATTGAATAAATGCATTGCTGTCCGTTTCTTGCTTTACAGAGCCACTGCTTCTCGTCAAAGAAGGTAACCAGTCAGTGAAAGTTGAACGCAACCATTTGTAAAATGTTGGAGCTCTTGACGCCCGTACGAGGGCCATTTGCAGCTTCTCCCAGGATTCGTCAATCGATAACACTACATTCTCAGAGGAATCTCCCTGAATCTGATTATTCGGCGGGGACTCCTCTGTTTTCTTATCGTCACTCAACTTGGCTTTGACAGCTTCCCGGCAACGCATAATACGGGAACGATCAGTCTCTCTGTCTATCTTCTTGATCAAATTCATATCCTCCATATAAGAATCAAGCGTGTGCCCGTCTTCTCGAGAGAGAACAATGTCGTCGGGGATTGTTCCGGATCCTCTCAGAATGAAATCTTCGATGTTTATAACCTCATCACTTCGATCATTTATTCTCGTTCTCAATTTTTTAAGCTGGTAGTGGGGCGTATGTGTTGAAAGGTGCCCGGGGCTGGTGATACCGTCCCGATCGACTGCAGATTCCTGTGACAAGGCCTCATGCTGAATGATAGAAGCCTTCGATTTTTGCCGTATGAGACTTTTCAGATCATTCATAGATAAAAATTTTTTCGCCGAAACGGGATGGAATGGATGAACGCATGCATAAATGGATATATCGCAGAAACGCGAGACTCCAAGTGCCTAATATGATTGTGCGATCAGAACCAGGGATCCTCGTGAGTATTGTTTCGTGGAACCACGGTGGTTGTAACTTTACTTGTGATAGCGCTTTCGATATAGCGTGCACACCTAAACCACATCTTCTGTTAGTGGCCAGCGCTGAATGTGGGGGAGTTCTTCCAGACATTACTGCAAATTCAGACGCTTTTACAAATTGGTGGCAATATTTGACTAAGAGGCTCGATAAAGTGTTCGTTCACGTGGCCACTCGTCGTAGGCAAGGTCTCGTCATCTCAGTTTGGTTAGCGATTGCGTCTGGTAAAATCGAAAAGTGTTCACTAATTGACTCCACTCATTCTGACCTCAGTTGGGATCGATCCGGGCGCAAAGGTTGTCTTCAAGTCACGATTGAATACCGAGGTTCAATTATTACGTTCGTTGCGGTTCATTTCGACGCATTTAAATTCGAGACCCGCGTGAGGCAACTACGAAAAGTGATTCACAAATCAATGAATAGCACAGTAAAGCCCCAAATCGTCTTCATTGTGGGTGATATGAATTTCCGAGTTGACCTGAAAGACCATGATGTTCTGCTTGCTACTCGTTTGGGGGCGGTACATTCTCTTGTCGGGGGTGACCAATTAACTAAACTACTTCTTTCAAAATATGACTGGCTTGATCAATGGAAGGAAGCGACCAGACCCTCGTTCTTGCCTACCTATAAAATGAGGAAGGATGATTCAGGATATGACTACCAGTCACAAAGGTTGCCTGCATACACAGATCGAATACTGGTTTGGTCCGAAGCGGGCAGCGTGTTACGAACTTTGGAATATTCAAAGGATTACAATACTCATGGAAGCGATCACTGTCCCATATTTGGTCGCTTTGTAATACAATGTCGTTGACTAATTATTAGCGCGTTTTTCTTCTTCAGATGCATGTTTGAGTAGTTATGATGACGCGTCGGTCCGGATTTCGGTTCGACGAACCAACTGAGGAGCTATACTACATACGCAACAGAATCAGGTCGTGTATGCTGCATCCCAGGGACGTTGATCTTGTGCAACATGTATATCACGAGGTACTGGAGTTTATGCACATGGGACATTATTTTGAACCACGGGACGAAATGCGAGGTTATTTACATACCCTTGGGAGCATTCTTGCAAATTGTATCGTATCTCCCTGTATTAGTAGATTTTTACGAGACCAAACTGGTGTCATAACAGGGATATGGGAGGAGGACGCTTCGAAGAGATTAGAGATGAAAGGAAGTCAGTTGGCGTGTCTACAGATGCAAGGAGTTTCCGATAATTGCTACCTGAAAGGTAGGTATGCAAGCGTCACGTCCG
>Ga0214917_10007277_pt1 | contig 11248 bp, 12 predicted proteins | sample LL_1208_BB_MetaG_FD_177983 | JGI IMG/M metagenome (GOLD analysis project Ga0214917, IMG submission 177983) | Freshwater microbial communities from Lake Lanier, Atlanta, Georgia, United States - LL_1208_BB | ecosystem: Environmental > Aquatic > Freshwater > Lake | place: USA: Georgia | collected...
ACCGCCTCGCTCCACGCCGAAAAGTTTAAACTAAACATCGCACAGAAACCGGGAATCGCCCAAACCACTCAACCAGCTGGTCCCCGTCCGACCACGGCCACCACCCTCTCCCCCCTAGCTGTTCCGGCTAACGCGACAAAACCTTCAATCCCCCTGCCTCCCCTAGCCTCTCCCTCTTCCGACCCACAGAAATCCGGCAATATCTTCAGTAAGTTCCTCAAAAAATAATCGAATCCTTTTTTTGTCTCCACGGTTCAATCCACCATGAAGACACAAATCATCCACCGTGGCGGGCTCGCCCTTGGCTTGCTCGCCTTCACCCTGCTCAACCCCGCTCCGAGTCTCCTCGCCCAAGCCTGCCAAGACGGCAATAAAAGCGCAAAAACCCTCAAACGCTTTGATGCCAATGGCAACGGCCAGATTGATCCGGAGGAACAAAAAGCCGCGGATCAGGCCCGTCAGGAGCTCTTTCAAAGGCTCCACGGCAAATATGACGCCAATGGAGATGGTCAACTCAGCGATACGGAGAAAGCAGCGCGGAGGGCCGATCTCCAATCAAAGCGAAATGAGGCTTTGGCCAAATTCGACAAGGATGGGGACGGTCGTTTAAGCCGTGAGGAACGCGCATCGGCCATGGCCGCCCGAAAAGCGGATCGGAAACAGGTGCCCGACAAGAAATCCGGCGTCTAACGGGTGACGTACCCCGCCCGTGACCGGACACGGGCGGAAGTTCGTCTCCTTGCAGGACCCCTCAGTTTGGCAATTTTTTCCTTCCGGGTGAGCTGCTTGAACAAGGCCTCTGCCCTCATCGCCTCCTTACGGTTTTTCTTTTTCCATGCCCTAGCCAGTTTCACAGGCAAACGGCTTCGAGTGTATTTCCCCCCCCTGCCCGTTTGGTGCGTCCGCACTCTTTTTTCCAAATCATTTGTCCATCCCGCATAAAAGGATCCGTCCCGACATTGCAGAACATAAACCCAGGCGCTCATTCACCTCCCCGCCATTTTCCCCGACCCGCCTTGATCTTGGCCCGATTGCGCTTTCCCTCCACCAACTCCCTCTTCGCTCCCCAACTCCGATTGGCCCTCCGACTCCGCTCCCGGGATCTCTCGGCCGCTTTGGCCAGTCGAATCCTTCTTTCCCGTTCCGCCAGGGCTTCGATCATCCGCTTTCTCGCCCTCACCCGATTGGCTTCCCTAGTTCGTTCTTCCTGGGCAATCACGGTGATCCCCGTGGGCACATGCCGCAAAACAACTTTTGTCTCCACTTTCTGGACGTTTTGCCCGCCCTTTCCACCCGACCGCGAAAACTCCTCGATCAGATCCTCCTTCCTCATGATCGGCTCTTCTTTTATTCCGATCGCAGACTTTCCCCCACGCCCGTGTACTTGGCCGATTGTTCATCCGCATGATACGAACTCCGCACCAAGGGACCACTCTCACAAACTCCAAACCCCAGAACCAGCGCCCTCTCTTTCCACCTCGCAAACTCTTCCGGTGTCACCCAGCGATCCACAGGCAGATGTTTTTCCGTCGGACGCAAATATTGACCCAGGGTCAGGATGTCGACTTTTTCAGCGGCCAGATCGCCCAGCGTCTCCTCGATCTCCTCTTCCTTCTCCCCAATACCCAGCATCAGCCCGGTTTTCGTGACAAAACCCCTGGCCTTGGCTCGGCGTAATACTTCCATGCTCCGCTCATACTGCGCTTGGACCCGGACCGGCTTCTGCAAACGTCTTACGGTCTCCATATTGTGATTCAGAATATCGGGATCCGCATCCAGAACCATGTTCAGGGGTTGCTCCTGACCCTTGAAATCAGGGATCAAAACTTCAATATGAGTCTCTGGATTCACATGCTTTACGGCTCGGACGGTCCTGGCCCAAATTTCCGCCCCGCCGTCGGGTAAATCGTCCCGCGCGACCGAAGTGATCACCGCATGTTTTAACCCCATGATCCTCACCGCATCCGCTACCCGGGCCGGTTCCCCGAAATCCACCTCTCCCGGTTTTCCCGTCGCAATGGCACAAAAACGGCAACTCCGGGTGCAGGTTTCCCCCAGAATCATAATAGTGGCGGTTCCCCGGCTCCAACACTCTCCTAGGTTCGGGCAGTGGGCGCTTTCACAAACCGTATGAAGGCGGTTCTCCTGGACCAGATCCCGAACCTTGGTATAGCCGGGTCCTCCGGGGATTTTTGCCCTTAACCATGGTGGCTTGCGCTCCATCCCAACACCCTAGCAAAACAAAAACCTGCGACCAGTCCGGCTTGTCGGCAAAAAAACCCGCGTTATCAATATCATATGCAAAAAATCCTGCTCCCTTTGATGCTCGTCCTGGCGACTGCTTCCCTCTCCTGGTCTGAAATCAAAATGGAGGGCGCGAAAGGCACCCTCGAAAAAGGCAATCAACGTTTTGCAGAAGGAAAGTCGATCGCCCACACGTGGCAGAAAGGGAACGTGGCAAAAACAGGAGCCCTCGGGCAATCCCCTTCCGTGGCCATCCTGACATGTGCCGACTCCCGTACACCTCCCGAACTGATTTTTGACATGGGCGTAGGTGACCTTTTTGTATGCAGAAACGCGGGAGGTTTTGATACCCCGGAGGTCAACGCAACCTTCGAATACGGTGTCGCCGCCCTTGGCGTGCATACGATTCTCGTTCTCGGTCACACGAAATGCGGTGCCGTGACCGCCACCCTTGAAGGCAAACCCGTTCCGGGAAATATTTCCCTTTTAACGAAAGCCCTCCAACCCGGGATCGAAGAAATCCACCAAGAACACAAGGACTTGTCGAAAGAAGATCAGCTGAACCACGCCTTCGAAGCCCTCACCCGCTACCAGATGATCGAAATCATCAAGAACAGTGAACTCCTTCAAAAAGCCAAAGCAGACGGCAAACTGCAGGTCATCGGAGCTGTCTACGATGTCGAGACAGGCCGCGTCCGTTTCCTCGACTAAGACCTCTCCGCTCGTTTCCCCTCCCGGATGAGGCTACCTTCTGGGATGGCCTCGCCACATGAACCTGAACTCCTCGCCCCAGCTGGCGATTGGGAGTGCCTCAAAGCTGCCGTTACGGCAGGGGCCGATGCCGTCTATTTCGGCCTCCCCGCCTTCAATGCACGCATCCGGGCTGAAAATTTCACTGAAGCCGATCTTCCCCTTGTCATGGATTATCTCCATGCCCGAGGTCGTCGCGGATACCTCACCCTCAATGTGCTGATCTTCCCCTCGGAACTTGCCGAGGCCGAACGGCTGCTTCGCTGGGTGGGGGAATCCAAGGTCGATGCCATCATTGTTCAGGATCTCGGATTGGTTCGTTTGGCCCGGGAAGTCTGCCCACAAGTGGAGATCCATGCCTCAACCCAGATGACCCTGACCTCTCCCGAAGGCGTCGCCTTTGCCCGGCGACAAGGCATCTCCCTTGCCGTTCTTGCCCGTGAACTTTCGCTACGCGAACTTGCCAAATTCCCATCCCCCACAGAACCCTCTGGCCTTCCCTTGGAAGTTTTTGTCCATGGTGCCCTCTGCGTCGCTTACTCGGGCCAGTGCCTGACCAGTGAAGTCCTCGGTCGCCGCAGTGCCAACCGTGGGGAGTGCGCCCAAGCCTGCCGTCTTCCGTACGGTCTTGAAGTCGACGGACAACCTAAAGATCTCGGCAATCGAGCCTACCTTTTATCACCCCAAGACCTCGCCGCTGTGGATGAAATCCCCGAACTGATCAAACTCGGCCTTCACTCATTTAAAATCGAAGGCCGCCTCAAGTCTGCCGACTACATCACGGCGGTCACTTCGGTCTATCGAAAGGCCATCGATCGCGCTTTAGCCAATCACCCCGCCCATGCCTCTCAAGAGGATAAATACAGGCTCGAGATGACTTTCAGTCGCGGCCTTTTCTCTGGTTGGTTCCATGGCGTGGACCACCAACGACTCGTCCATGCTCGTTTTGGCAAAAAACGGGGACCTTTTGCGGGAAAAATAGCGCGGACTGGACCCGACTGGATCGAGCTCGAAGAAATGCTCACTCCGCTTCATCCAGGCGACGGAGTCGTCATCGATCGGGGTACAAATACCGATAAAGAACCCGGAGGTTTTCTTTTTGGCGTAAAGGGTAGCCGACTTCTCTTTCGCCATGGCTCTCTTCCTGCCAACACCGCCAGACCCGGCGACCGGGTATGGAAAACCAAAGATCCACAACTGGAAAAGCAGTTAAAAGCCGAACGCTCCAAGGAAGCCCCGATTCAAACCATCCCATTGCACCTGAAAATATCCGGTCAGCCTGAAAAACCGCTTTATCTTCATGCGACCGCAGGGGATCAGGAAGCCCTCCTCCCCTCCTCCACACCTCTGACCCCCGCTCGAAACCGACCTCTGACCCCCAAATCCCTTCGGGAGCAATTTGGTCGGTTGGGCGGCACTCCTTTTCACCTCGGCGAACTGTCGGTTGATCTTCCCCAGTCGGTGATTCTGCCTGTCTCCGAACTTAACCGCCTACGCCGAGAACTGGTCTCCCGCTTGAACCCGAGCACAAAAACCTCCTCTGCCACAAGTGCTAGCCCCTCACATGGTCAAACCCTTCAAAACCTCCTAACTCCTATTGCCGATCGAGCAAAAAGCAGAAATCTGACAGGAGCGGTTCACCTCTCCGTCCTCTGCCGAACTCCATCCCAAGTAGAAGCCCTACTTTCTGCGGCTCCCGACCTCTTATACCTGGATTTTGAAGATCTCCGCCGCTTCGGACCCACAGTCGAGACCATCCGCCAAAAATCAAAAGTTCCCGTCTATCTAGCCACTCCCCGAATCCAAAAAGCCGGGGAGACCGGGTTTTTCCGCCTAATCGAGAACGCGACACCGGATGGGGTCCTTATCCGCAACCTCGGAGCTCTCGACTACTTCCGATCTGCCAAACTCCCCATGATCGGCGACTTTTCCCTTAACGTTTCCAATTCGCTTTCTGCCGATCTCTTCATCTCCGAAGGTCTTCAACGACTCACTCCCAGCTACGATCTCGACATCAACCAGCTCCTTGAACTTCTTCGCTCGTCTCCACCCGCTTGGTTCGAACCCACCCTCCACCAGCATATCCCCATGTTTCATATGGAACACTGCGTCTTCGCCGCTTTTCTATCCCAGGGTAAAGACCACCTCACCTGCGGCCGTCCCTGCGACCATCACCGAATCGCCGTCCGCGACCGCGTCGGAGAATCTCATCCCATTCGGGCCGATGTCGGTTGCCGCAACACCGTGTTTAACTCCCGCCCACAATCCGGTGCCTCTCACCTCCCCCAACTTATCGCTACGGGCCTGCGCCACTTCCGCCTCGAGCTACTGGATGAATCTCCTGAAGAAGCTGTCCGCTTGCTTCAATCTTATCGGGAGGCCTTGGCTGGCCAAACAGATCCCAGTCGCCTCGCCCGTTCCTTGGGTGCCCGCGACCAGCTGGGTGTACTGTCTTCACATTCCCAATGATAGGCCGGGTTTCGGCCTGGCCCCTATCCTTTCGAAAAGCCCGGTTTGCCGTCGAAATTGTAAAGGCCTTCCGTCTTCACAAACTCCACCCCGGCTTGGGTGATCCGCTCCAAAAGTTTTACCACTGCAGCGTGGGACAGGACTCCTTTCCCTTCAGGCAAATGAAAGCGGCAGGCGGTGGAATCGACCGTAAATGTCTCCTTATGCCCGCCAGGCCAGACCTTCATTCCGCGGTTCGAGAGGGATTCTAGTTTCAATCCGTCCCCTGCCAGAGGTTCCAGCTTCTTCGCCAGCTCCTCCATCGTCCCAGTCGGCCAGCAGACGAACACATCCACCCCCACCAACTCCCTCTTGGAAGTTTCCCGCTTGTACGGAGGCCGGGTCGTTAAAGGACGCGTGCTCGCCTTGCTGTAATCCACTGCCTTCAGCTTGCTCGGCTTTTGCCCAATCCGGACAACCACAGCTGCCGCAAACTCCTTGGTACCGACCTTTTCCTTGCTCACCCCTTCTTTGAAAATGTCGTAGGTATGCACCCCATCCTCAATCGTCTTGAGCCACGCATTGTGCACTTTCTCCGCCACATCCGCCTGCCCGATATGGACGAGCATCTGTACCGCACCGAGAAAGAGGCCCGAGGGATTGGCCAGATTCTGACCCGCCCGCCGTGGTGCCGATCCGTGGATCGCCTCAAACATTGCGCAACCATCTCCAATGTTGGCCGAACCGGCCAACCCGACCGACCCCGCAATCTGCGCCGCCACGTCGGAAAGAATGTCCCCGTACAGGTTCGGCATCACGATGACATCGAACGCTTCTGGAGTATCGGCCAACTTCGCTGCCCCGATATCCACAATCCAGTGATCCTTCTCGATATCTGCATATTCCGCCCCGATTTCGTCAAACACCTTGTGAAAGAGACCATCGGTCATCTTCATGATGTTATCCTTAATGAAGCAGGTCACTTTCTTCCGCCCGTAGGCTCGGGCATATTCAAAAGCATACCGGACGATCTTCTCGCAGCCCGGACGGCTGATCAGTTTGAGACACTGCATCACATCATGCGTCTGCCGGTGTTCGATTCCCGAATAGGTGTCTTCCTCGTTCTCCCGAACAATGACTACATCCATGCCAGGATGTTTCGTTCGAATATAAGGGGCATAGGCAATACAGGGCCGGATATTGGCATAAAGGCCGAAAGCCTTTCGCGTGGTCACATTCAGACTCTTGTAACCACCGCCTTGGGGGGTGGTGATCGGCGCTTTTAAAAACACTTTCGTCCTTCGCAAAGAGTCCCAAGCCGAAGGTTCAATTCCGGCTGTGTTCCCCCTCAGATAAACTTTCTCCCCGATTTCAATCTCTTCGATATCCAGCCGAGCTCCACCTCCCTTTAAAATCGCCAGAGTGGCTTCCATGATTTCCGGTCCAATGCCGTCCCCCCGGGCGACTGTGATAGGCGTGTTTTTCGACATAAGATGGAAAGAATTGCGGTTCAGTATCCAGCGGTCAACGCCAAACCCCCCGCTTGAGCGTGCCCCAAAGAAAAGTAGCATTACCTAATGCGACTTCTGCCGATCTTATGCGGGTTAAGCCTGTTGGGCTTCCCTTTGCATGCACACGATGTTGTGCTGATTTCCGGTGGACCGGCCCTTCGCTCTTTTGAAAAATACAAGAAGGCGGCCCATGACAAATACTGGGGCAACTTCATCGATTCAGCCCTCACCCGGGCCGAAGAACTCAAGAAGGATCTCAAAGCTGGGGACAAGATCGTGTGGCTGGTCTTCCGCCCTAGTTATACGAGGCGGGCTTCCGAGGATCAGACGGACTATCTCAAGTTGATCGAGGATCGAGGCGCAAAACTCGGTCTTACTCCCACCTATTTTGACAATAAGAGCCAGCTTTTCACGCTCCTTCGCCGGGACGGATCCAAGGAGAAGCCGAAAATTTGCAGGCTCGAATACTTTGGCCACTCCAACAAGAAGTGTTGGATGTTTGATTACAGTAATCGGGTGGACGGCGGAGCCCTCGAGCCCCTCGTAGTCCATGTCGATGATCTCGAGAAGATTTCCGGTTCAAGCTTCACATCGGACGCGGAGTGCGTCAGCTACGGCTGCCATTCCGGCGAGGAGTTCTCGCAGCGTTGGAGAATGATTGTGGGAAGACCTATGGTGGGTGCGGTCGGCAAAACCGACTACAGTGACGGCGGCATGCCGAAACTCTCCAACGGCAAGGATGGGTCATGGGTCTACTGATTTTATTCTCCGTGTGGATCGCAATTCCACCCGCCTGTCTGGCTCCCCCTCTTCCTACGCGTTCTTCCCCAGCTGTTGCAGAAACCAATTCTGAATCTGCGATGCCCCTCCCTTCCCGTGAGGGGCAAGGGACACCCGAGGATGAGGAGATACGGAAACCAGTTGATGAAAAAGTCGTTCGCGCCACCCTTGCGGCCGCGCACACCCCCGCCAAACACGGGGAAACAATTGGAGAGTCATGGATCGCGCAAAGAACCATGGTTGAGGACTACTGCGGTTGGGGTTGGGTAAAAAAAGACAAGGAGCCCTGGAGGCAGGCACATTGGGTGGCCTTGGAGGGCACCCCCGGAATCTGCCCTCTGCCCCATACCTTCCTCCCGCGTCCCGAGGATGACAAAAACTACCAATACCGATTCTTTGGAACCTTTGCCCCCTACCGTGCCTACGAACCCCAAGCGGACGTCTGGGTGGATGTCTTCATCCTAAAGGGGTTTATGAGCCTAGGGCCTGCCAAGGAGGAGATCCGCCGCCCACCACCCGCACAGGCCAGCTCCGGGGTAAACCGCTTTGCCGAACGGGGCGCCAACGTGCGCTAGCCTTGACCTAAACACCTTCCTTAGGCATTCTTCTCGGATGCGGGAACAGATCATTTTTGAATGCACGGAAGCACGGGCCGAGGGGAAACCCCCCTCCCGTTATTTCGGCACAAAGAACAAAAAGCTCCAAAAAGACCGGATTGAGCTGAAAAAATTCAACCCCTTCCTCAAGCGCTACACTCTCCATCGCGAGAAAAAATAATCTGCATTTACGGGCCTTCGATTGGCCCCTTCCTTGTCCCCACGGGAACCAGCACCGCCTCTTCCATTCCATGGATCAGCTTCTTGTCGGGCGGGCATAACGTTGCCAAAGCCCCTTTCAACTCTACTTTTTCGCCCGTCACCAAATAGTAAGGGCAAAGCCTCAATCTCCATTTTCCTTCGATCATCTCGCCCCTCTCCTCATTCCAAAAAGGGTGAGTCACCCCTGCGGGATGGGAATATTTCTGTAAAAGATGCGGCTGCTGCGACCATTCACCCAGCGCACGCCTGACCTCCTGAGCCCATTTCTCCTTTGAATGATCACTACCAAGAAAGACACCTCTGGATCCCCAGGCTCGGGGAGAAAAACCACTGATTTTAATGACCAACTCCCTCGCTTTTTGACTAAACCCCTCCAGTTCACTCCAAGATTGGATTCCTAGTTCAGGCAAGACTCCTTCAGGCGGAAGCTCCATCGGTCGCAACGGCCAAGCTCTTGGAACCAATCCCCTCAACTCCTTGAAGTATCCCTCCCCCAACTCCTTCCGCCACCACTCCTCCAGCGGCTTCATCCAAAAGAGCGCCCACCACAACTTCTCTTCCAGATAAGCCTTGAGCGGCGCCTCCCACTTCACCCCATCCTCATTGGATTTCCGAATCCCCTCCAACCCCATCCAGTCGAACATCTCAAAAAAACGGTAAACAGTTCCTTTTTTAGGCTGATAGGTCTCGGCATTCTGCACCCGATCTTTTCCGGCCAACCACTCCCATTCGGGTCGATAATCATCCGCCTCTTGCGAGATCACCACCTCCCCTTGTTCGCCTAAAATCTCCTCCCCGATCGACCTCATTCCATTCGCACCCCCCAGGATCGAATCCCCCATCTTCGAATACTCTTCCTGAAGCCACGCAGTTAAACCAACTCCACCCGGAACGGAATCGATTTCGGTCAAAGACCAACCACTCTCCGTTCGAATCAAGTCAGGTCGAATCACCCGAGGAAGAGCACCCTTGCCCTCACGCCCCACCCGAATCACATCATCAGGCTTCCCCAGATCCAGCCACTCCGACACCCATCTTGGCTGATGCCCTAGCACGCTTTCGCGATAAAGCCTGTCGGCCGCCTTTTGAAACACTGCGAGTTTTTTTCCCAACGTCTCTAGCCACCGAGCTTCTTCAGCATCCAGCATCCAGGGCCGATCCGACCACTTCCAACTCTTTCCTCGAAACAACCCGTTTGCTGGGATCGATCGTTTCAGCTGTTCAATCGCAACCCGCCCCTTTACCTTTTTCACTTCTGTTTCACCAGTTGTCTGGCCAAATGGACTGCCGCTATAAAACTATCCGGGCACGCCTTCCCTTTGCCTGCCAAAGCAAATGCGGTCCCATGATCCGGGGAACATCGCACCACCGGCAATCCAGCCGTCACATTCACCGTTTCATCAAAATCCAGCAACTTCGCAGGAATAAGTCCTTGGTCGTGATACAAAGCCACCACTCCGTCAAACTCACCCTTCCAAGCCCTCCGAAAAACCGCATCCGGACTCTCGGGCCCGAAAATGCGATAACGGGTTTTACTCTTCAGCTCCCGGATCGCCGGTTGCACAACTCTTTTCTCCTCGTTGCCAAACTTTCCATTCTCCCCCGCATGAGGATTCAGTCCGCACACGGCGATTCTCGGCCTGTGCACTCCCAGCTTCCTTAAGGTCTCCCCCAGATGCTTGCCCGCCCTCACAATCTGCCTGGACCGAAGACCCAATACCGCTTGCCGCAACGAAAGATGGGTGCTCGCCAATGCGACCCGAAGACGAGGCCCAATCATCATCATGGTCACGTCACCCGGCTTCACTCCGAACGCTTTGGCGTAAAACTCAGTCTGACCCGGGAAACGAAAACCCACTTTTCCTAGCCAATTCTTTGAAACGGGACCATTCACGACAGCACAGATCTCCCCGGCCCGTAAAAGGCGCACGCTTTCCTCCAGGGCTTGCCGGGCTTGCCGGGCACCTTTCAGCCCGGGCTTTCCCGGGCGAACCCCATCGGTTTTACCAATCAACCCGAGTGGGATTTTCCTGCTCAGCTTTCTTACGGCATATCGCACAAGTTCCGGTCCGATACCTGCCGGATCTCCCATCGTAATCCCAATCACCCGCTTAGCCGGATGGATTCTGCCTCCCTTTTTCAAAGGAATTTCTCGATATAAGCGTCCCGTTTCAGCCGATCAATCCACTCTTTCTGAACTTTTTCGCTTTCTGCGGCCACCAAAGTGCTCTCAATCGCATCCCGAATGCTGGAAAGCGGCGTTACCGTGGCCTTCTTCACCTCTTCGACCTGGAGAATGTAAAAAGCCTTCGCCCCTTGAGCCGTGCTTAGCGAAATAATTCCACTCGCCTGGCCGGGACGAAGCTGAAACGCCGCTTCCGCTAACTCACTTTTTAATCCATCCCTCTCAACCCAGCCGTTGTTGTCCTGGAACAAACCTCCACCCGCCCGATTGTAGTCGGAGTATTTTCTCGCCAACTGCGAGAAATCCGACCCGGATTCGACTTGGGACAACACTTCCTTGGCCGTGGCCTCGACGTCCGGACTGCTTTCGGGGGCCAGATAAATCATCCGCAGCTTGACCCGGTCTGGCTGGAGAAAGTCCCGAACATGATTCTGATAATACTCCTCCACCATGTGGGGTGAGATGGTGATAAAACGTTTGGCATTGATCTGGCGCATCTGCTGAACAATGAA
>Ga0214917_10007279_pt1 | contig 11247 bp, 7 predicted proteins | sample LL_1208_BB_MetaG_FD_177983 | JGI IMG/M metagenome (GOLD analysis project Ga0214917, IMG submission 177983) | Freshwater microbial communities from Lake Lanier, Atlanta, Georgia, United States - LL_1208_BB | ecosystem: Environmental > Aquatic > Freshwater > Lake | place: USA: Georgia | collected...
TCACCAACACCAACTGGCAGGGCTACGGTGGCGAGTCGACGATGAGCTACCTCACGCAGATGCTGGCGCTGACGGTGCAGAACTTCCTGTCGGCAGCCACCGGCATCGTCGTCGTGGTGGCGCTGATCCGCGGCTTCGCGCGCCATTCGTCGCAGGCCATCGGCAACGTGTGGGTGGACCTGACCCGCGTCACACTGTGGATCCTGCTGCCGCTGTCCTTCGTCTTCGCGCTGGTGCTGGCCGGCCAGGGCGTCATCCAGAACCTTAAGCCCTACCAGGACGTGCAGACCATGGAGGCCGTGACCTGGCAGGAACCCAAGCTGGGCGCCGAAGGTCAGCCGCTGAAGGACGACAAGGGCCAGCCTGTGATGGAGGACAAGACCTCGCCGACCCAGCAACTGGCGATGGGCCCCGTGGCTTCGCAGCTGGCGATCAAGATGCTGGGCACCAACGGCGGCGGCTTCTTCAATGCCAACTCGGCGCACCCGTACGAGAACCCGACGCCGGTAACGAACTTCCTGCAGATGCTGTCGATCTTCCTGATCCCGGCAGCGCTGTGCTTCGTGTTCGGCCGCATCGTCGGCGACCTGCGCCAGGGCTGGGCGGTGCTGGCCGCGATGACGCTGGTGTTCGTCGTCGCGGTCATCGCGGCCACCACGGCCGAGCAGCAGGGCAACCCGGCGCTCGCCGCGCTCGGCGCCGATGCTGAGGTCAGTGCCACCCAGTCTGGCGGCAACATGGAGGGCAAGGAGGTGCGCTTCGGCATCAACGCCTCGGCCCTGTTTGCCACCATCACCACCGCCGCCAGCTGCGGTGCGGTGAACTCGATGCACGACAGCTACACGCCGCTGGGCGGCATGGTGCCGATGGTGATGATGCAGCTCGGCGAAGTGATCTTCGGCGGCGTCGGCGCGGGCCTGTACGGGATGCTGGTGTTCGCGATCCTGGCCGTGTTCATCGCCGGACTGATGATCGGCCGCACGCCCGAGTACCTGGGCAAGAAGATCGAGGCGCACGAGATGAAGATGGTGTCGATCGCCATCCTCGTGGGGCCGCTGCTGGTACTGCTGGGCACGGCGGTGGCGGTGATGGTCGAGCCAGGCCGCGCGAGCATCCAGGACCCCGGCCCTCACGGTTTCTCGGAGGTGCTGTACGCGCTGTCCTCGGCGGCCAACAACAACGGGAGCGCCTTCGCGGGCCTGTCGGCCAACACGCCCTTCTACAACGGGCTGCTGGCGGTGGCGATGTGGTTCGGCCGCTTCGGCGTGATCGTGCCGGTGCTGGCGATCGCCGGCGCGCTGGCAGCCAAGAAGCGGCTGGAGGTGACCGGCGGCACGCTGCCCACCCACGGCCCGCTGTTCGTGCTGCTGCTGGTCGGTACCGTGCTGCTGGTGGGTCTTCTGAACTACGTGCCTGCGCTTGCGCTGGGGCCGGTGGTCGAGCACCTGATGCTGTTTGCGAAGCGAGGATGACATGAGCCGCCAAAACCTTACCCTGTTCGACCCGGCGCTGATGCGGCCGGCCATTGCCGACGCGTTCCGCAAGCTCGACCCGCGCGTGCAGTGGCGTAACCCGGTGATGTTCGTCGTCTACGTCGGCAGCGCCTTCACCACCGCGCTGGCCGCCGCCAAGCCCGACACCTTCACCATCGGAGTGGCCGTGTGGCTGTGGTTCACGGTGCTGTTCGCCAACTTTGCCGAAGCTCTGGCCGAGGGGCGCAGCAAGGCGCAGGCCGCCTCGCTGCGCGGGCTGAAGAAGAAGACTTGGGCCAAGAAGCTGGCGGGAGAGTGGCGGCACGGCACCGACCGTGCATCCATGAAGTGGCATCCGCTGGAAGCTGACGATCTTCGCAAAGACGCCATTGTCTTGGTTGAGGCTGGCGACACCATCCCCGCTGACGGCGAGGTGATCGACGGCGTGGCCTCGGTCGACGAGAGCGCCATCACCGGAGAGTCGGCACCTGTCATTCGCGAGTCTGGCGGCGACTTCTCGGCCGTCACCGGCGGCACGCGCGTGCTTTCCGACTGGATCGTCGTGCGCGTGGTCGTGAATCCGGGCGAGACCTTCGTCGACCGCATGATCGCGATGGTCGAGAACGCCAAGCGCCAGAAGACGCCCAACGAGATCGCGCTGACCATCCTGCTGGTGGCGCTGACCATCGTCTTCCTTGGCGTCGTCGTCACGCTGCTGCCGTTCTCGGTCTTCGGCGTGCAGTCAACTGGGGCCGGCCAGCCGGTGAGCCTGGTGATCCTGGTGGCGCTGCTGGTGTGCCTGATCCCCACCACCATCGCCGGGCTGCTGAGTGCCATCGGGGTTGCCGGCATGAGCCGCATGATGCAGGCCAACGTCATCGCCACCTCGGGCCGCGCGGTGGAAGCCGCCGGCGACGTGGACGTGCTGCTGCTCGACAAGACCGGCACCATCACGCTGGGCAACCGCCAGGCCAGCGCCTTCATCCCGGCCGCCGGGGTGAAGGAAGCCGATCTCGCCGACGCGGCGCAACTGGCCTCGCTGGCCGACGAGACGCCCGAGGGACGCAGCATCGTCGTGCTGGCCAAGCAGAAGTTCCAGCTGCGCGAACGCGATGTCGCGGCGCTCGGGGCCAGCTTCGTGCACTTCACGGCGCAGACGCGCATGAGCGGCGTCGATCTGGCCGAGGGCCGCCAGCTGCGCAAGGGCGCGGCCGACGCGATCCGCCGCCACGTCGAGGGCATGGGCGGCGCCTTCCCGGCCGCACTGCAAGCCGCGGTGGACGACGTGGCCCGCCGCGGCAGCACGCCGCTGGTGGTGGCCGACGGCACGCGTGTGCTCGGCATCGTCGAGCTGAAGGACATCGTCAAGGGCGGCATCAAGGAACGCTTCGCCGAGCTGCGCCGCATGGGCATCAAGACCGTGATGGTGACGGGCGACAACCGACTCACCGCCGCCGCCATCGCGGCCGAGGCGGGTGTCGACGACTTCCTGGCCGAGGCCACGCCCGAAGCGAAGCTGAAGCTGATCCGCGAGCACCAGGCTGCCGGCCGGCTGGTGGCGATGACGGGCGACGGCACCAACGACGCCCCCGCGCTCGCGCAGGCCGACGTGGCGGTGGCGATGAACACCGGCACCCAGGCCGCGAAGGAGGCCGGCAACATGGTCGACCTGGACAGCAACCCGACCAAGCTGATCGAGATCGTCGAGACCGGCAAGCAGATGCTGATGACGCGCGGCTCGCTGACCACCTTCAGCATCGCCAATGACGTAGCGAAGTACTTCGCGATCATTCCGGCGGCCTTCGTCGCCACCTACCCGCAGCTGGGCGCGCTGAACGTGATGGGGCTGGCCAGCCCCACCTCGGCCATCCTGTCGGCGGTGATCTTCAACGCGCTGATCATCGTCGTGCTGATCCCGCTGGCGCTCAAAGGGGTGGCCTACCGCGCGGTGGGCGCCGCCACGCTGCTGCGCCGCAACCTGCTGATCTACGGCCTGGGCGGCGTCATCGTGCCCTTCATCGGCATCAAACTCATCGACCTGGGCCTGGTGGCCCTGCACCTGGCCTGAACCGAATCGAGAGAACACCATGAACCCGACCACTCCCCACCCGACACCGATGCCTGGCCCAGGCACCACCCGCCCCGCCCACCGCCGCTGGATCGCCTGCTGCACGCTCGCGCTGGTGCTGCCCAGCCTTCACGGCACGGCCCGCGCAGAGGAACCGGCATCGCTGAGCTTCAACGTCGGCGCGGTCAGCGAGTACCGCTACCGCGGCATCTCGCAGACCCGCTTCTCGCCTGCGCTGCAGGGCGGCGTGGACTACGCCCTGCCGAGCGGCTGGTACGTCGGCGCCTGGGGCTCCACGATCCGGTGGGTGAAAGACGCCTTCGGCAATGCGCCGCTGGAAGTCGATCTGTACGGCGGCTACAAGACCGAGATCGCCAAGAACGTCACCATCGACGCCGGCCTGCTGCAGTACCTGTACCCGAACGCCAAGACGCCTGCATGGAGCGCGGCCTACAAGGACCCGAACACGCTGGAGGCCTACGGCGCCTTGAGCGTCGGCCCGGTGACGGCCAAGCTGTCGTATGCGCTGACCGACCTGTTCGGGAACTACGACTTCGCCGCCGGCCGCAGCAGCAAGGGCTCCACCTACCTGGACCTGAGCGGAAGCTTCGACGTCGGCGGCGGCGTGATGCTCACGCCGCACATCGGCTACCAGCGGGTGCGCAACATCGGCAACGCCAGCTATGCGGACTTCTCGCTCGCGGTCAGCAAGGACTTCGGGGGTATCGTCCCCAGCCTGACGCTCGTGGGCACCAATGCAGACAAGACCTTCTACGTGCCGGGCGGCGCCGCCAACAGCACCAGGTTTCTCGGCAGGACAACCGTCGTGCTGGGGCTGAAGGCCGTTTTCTGACCGCCCTCCCAACACTCATCGTGGAGTTGCAATGATAGACGTTTCCGTCCGCCGCGCGCCGGTGCTGCGCCCTGCCCTGACCCTGTTCGTGGTGCTGTCGATCGTCACCGGCCTGGCGTATCCGCTGGCCGTCACCGGCATCGCGCAGGTTGCCTTCCCCGCGGCTGCCGATGGCAGCCTGATCGTGCAGGGCGGCAAGCCCGTCGGCTCCGAACTCATCGGCCAGCCGTTCGCCGACCCGAAGCACTTCTGGAGCCGGCCTTCGGCCACCTCGCCGATGCCGTACAACGCGGCCAACTCCTCGGGCTCGAACCAGGGCCCGAGCAACCCGGCGCTGGCCGATGCCGTGAAGGGCCGCATCGAGGCCCTGCGCGCGGCCGACCCCGGCAACAGCGCGCCGGTGCCGGTGGACCTGGTTACGGCCTCGGCCAGCGGCCTGGACCCGCACATCAGCCGCGCCGCGGCCGACTACCAGGTGGCGCGGGTGGCCCGTGTGCGCGGCCTGCCCGTGGAGCGTGTGCAAGCGCTGGTGGAGCAGCACACCGAGCAGCCGCTGCTGGGCTTCATCGGCGAACCTCGTGTGCATGTCCTTCGGCTGAACCTCGCGCTCGACGGGCTGCGCCGATAGTGATGACCGATCTCTGGGCCGTTCTCGGCGCGTTCGCGGTCGTCGTGCTGCCGTTGGCGCTGGCCTGGTGGCTGCTCGGGCGCCCGCCCCGCAGCGCCCGACCTCGCCAAGGCGAGCATGGGAAAATGCCGCGCGAGGAGAAACGCTGAACCATGCTGATCAACTGCGTGGCCTACGAGGATGGCCGCAAGCTCGCCGACATTCCGATTGAGGACATCGACGCGTGGGTGAAGAAGCCGGGCTGCTTCGTCTGGGTGGCCTTGCGTGATGCGACCGATGACGAGTTGCGCCAGATGCAGCAGGAGTTCGACCTGCACGAACTGGCGATCGAGGACGCCCGCCACGGTCACCAGCGGCCGAAGATCGAGGAGTACGGCGAGACGCTGTTCGTCGTAATGAAGCTGCCCGAGCTGCGACAGGGCGAGCTGGAAAGCGGCGAGGTGGCGATCTTCGTGGGCCCGAACTTCGTGCTCTCGGTACGCAACAACAGCGCTCAGGGTTTCCTCGGCGTGCGTGAGCGATGTGAACGCGAGCCGGAGCACCTGAAACAAGGCGCTGGCTTCGTGCTCTACGCGCTGATGGATGCGGTGGTCGACCGCTACTTCCCGCTGCTCGATGAGATGGAGACGGACCTCGAGGAGATCGAGAGCCACATCTTCGACCGAGGCGCCGCGCGCTGGAACATCCAGCGCCTCTATGCGCTGAAACGCCGCGTCAACGTGATGCGGCATGCGGTGGGGCCGTTGCTGGAGGTGACTGGCAAGCTTCATGGCGGCCGTGTGCCCGCGGTCTGCGCCAGGAGCCAGGAGTTCTTCCGCGACGTCGAGGACCATCTGGCCCGCATCAACACCGCGTTCGACGGCATCCGCGAAACCATCGGCACGGCCATCCAGGTGAACCTGTCGATGGTGACGATCGAGGAATCCGAAACCACCAAGCGTCTTGCGGCCTGGGCGGCCATCTTCGCCGTGTCCACGGCTCTGGCCGGCATCTGGGGCATGAACTTCGAGCACATGCCCGAACTCAAGTGGGTCTGGGGCTACCCGATGGCGCTGGCCGCCATCGCTGGCGCGGCGGGCTTCCTGTTCTGGCGCTTCAAGCGCTCGGGATGGTTGTGACGGCGCGCGCTGGCCGATGGCGATGAACGGGGACGACAGGCCCGACCCCGACCGCCTGCTGCAGCAGGTGCAGCAGGACGAGGCGCGCGCGCGGCGCGGCCGGCTGAAGATCTTCTTCGGCGCCTCGGCCGGTGTCGGCAAGACGTACGCAATGCTCGCCGCCGCGAAGGCCGCCCGCGCACAAGGCGCCACACTGATGGTGGGCCTGGTCGAGACCCATGGCCGCGCCGAGACCGAGGCGATGGCCCGCGATCTGCCTCGCCTACCGCTCAAGAGCGTGCCCTACCGCGAGCGCACGCTGCAGGAGTTCGACCTCGATGCCGCACTGGCCTGGGCGCGCGAGCAGGCCGACCCGCTGGTGCTGCTGGATGAGCTGGCGCACAGCAACGCCCCGGGTTCGCGCCACCCCAAGCGCTGGCAGGACGTGGAGGAACTGCTCGCCGCCGGCGTCGACGTCTGGTCGACGATGAACGTACAGCACCTGGAGAGCCTGAACGACATCGTCAGCGGTATCACCGGCATCCGCGTGTGGGAAACGGTGCCCGACCGGCTGTTCGACGAGGCCGACGAGGTGGTGGTGGTGGACCTGCCGCCGGACGAGCTGCTGCAGCGGCTGAAGGCCGGCAAGGTATACCTGCCCCAGCAGGCCGAGAAGGCGGCGGCTAACTTCTTCCGCAAGGGCAACCTGCTGGCGCTGCGCGAGCTGGCGCTGCGCCGCACGGCCGACCGGGTCGACGACGAGATGCAGGCCTGGCGCAGGCGAAGCGCAGTGCAGGCGGTATGGCCCAATCGTGAGGCGCTGCTGGCCTGCGTGGGCACCGGGGACAGTGATGAGAAGGTGGTTCGCTCCTGCGCGCGGCTGGCGGCGCAGCTCGGCGTGCCCTGGCATGCGGTGCACGTGGAGACGCCCGCCGTGCAGCGGCTGCCCGCGGCGCGGCGTGAGCAGCCGCTGCGCGTGCTGAAGCTGGCGCAGGAGCTCGGGGCAACCATCGCCACGCCTTCTGCACCCCAGGCCGAGCCGGCCCTGGTGCGCTACGCGCGCGAACACAACCTCGCCAGGCTGGTAGTCGGGCGCAGCCGGTGGCGCTGGCCGTGGCAGCGCTCTGCCGCGGATCGCCTGGCCGAGCAGGCCGACGACCTCGACGTCGTGCAGGTGGCGCTGCCTGCGCTGCCGCGCGAGCGGGCGCGGCCACAGGCGTCGCCGGCGGGCCCGGTGCAGGGCGAGTTCCCGTGGCGGGGCTACGCCGCGGCGGTGGCCGCCTGCGCCGCCACTGCGCTGCTGGCAACGCCGCTGCTGGGCCTGCTGGAGCTGACAAACATCGTGATGATCTTCCTGCTCGCCGTGGTCGGCGTCGGGTGGGTCTACGGCCGCGGCCCGGCGGTTCTGGCGGCCTTCCTGGGCGTGGGACTGTTCGACTTCTTCTTCGTCCCGCCGCGCTTCTCGTTTGCGGTCAGCGACGTGCAGTACCTGGTGACCTTCGCGGTGATGCTGTTGGTGGCGCTGGCCATCGGCCAGCTCACCGCGGTGCTCAAGGTGCAGGCCGAGGCAGCCACGCTGCGCGAGCACCGCATGCGCGGGCTGTACGAGATGTCACGCGACCTCTCTGCCGCGCTGATGCCGGAGCACGTGGCCGAGATTGGCAGGCGCTTCCTCGCCGCGGAGTTCGATGCCCGGTCCACGCTGCTCGTGGCCGACGAACACGACCGGCTGGCCGCGCTACCGGGCGGTAACGCCACGGTGGACGAAGCCGTAGTGCAGTGGAGCTTCGACCGAGTCGAGCCGGCCGGCTTCGGCACCGACACGCTCGCGGCCAGCGCCTGCCTGGTGCTTCCGCTGAAAGCTCCCATGCGGCTACGCGGCGTGCTGGCGATACAGCCCCCCGACCGCGCCACGCTCGGGCCGGACCAGCGCCGGCTGCTGGACACCTGCGCATCGCTGCTGGCGATCTCGCTGGAGCGCATCCACTACATCGATGTGGCGCAGAAGAGCACCGTTCAGATCGAGTCGGAGCGGCTGCGCAACTCGCTGCTGCAGGCCATCTCGCACGACCTGCGCACGCCGCTGGCGGCGCTGGTGGGGCTGGCGGACACGCTGGCGATGACGGCGCCGCCGCTGCCACCCGCGCAGGCCGAGGTCAGCGGCGCCATCCGCGAGTCGGCGCTGCGTATGAACGCCATGGTCGGCAACCTGCTCGACATGGCCCGGCTCGAGGCCGGCGCGGTGCCGATGCACCGCGAGTGGCAGCCGCTCGAGGAGGTGGTGGGCAGCGCGCTCGCGGCCTGCGCGCCGGCACTGCGTAGCCGGCCGGTGCGTGTGTCGCTGGCCGACGGAATGCCGCTGCTGTATCTGGACGCCGTGCTGTTCGAGCGCGTGCTGGTGAACCTGCTGGAGAACGCTGCCAAGTACACGCCCGCCGGCAGCGAATTCGAGATCAAGGCGTCGGCTTCGTCATCGTCGGTGGCCGTCTTCGTCGACGACCATGGCCCGGGACTGCCGCCGGGGCGCGAGGAAGCCCTGTTCGACAAGTTCGAGCGCGGCAGCAAGGAGAGTGCGACGCCCGGTGTCGGCCTGGGCTTGGCGATTTCGCGGGCCATCGTGCAGGCCCATGGCGGCACGATCCGCGGGGAGAACCGGGTAGGCCCATCCGGCATCGAAGGTGCGCGATTCACGATCGAGTTACCGCGCGGCACGCCACCGGCCGACGATGGTAGTGCCTCGGCGGTCTAGCATCTCGCCATGGAACTGCGCGCCCGCATCCTCGTGGTCGAAGACGAGCCCGACATCCGGCGCTTCGTGCGTATGACGCTGGGGTCGGAAGGCCACGAGGTTTTCGAGGCTGCGACACTGCAGCGTGGCTTGATCGAGGCCGGCAGCCGACGTCCGGACCTGGTGGTGGTGGATCTTGGCCTTCCCGACGGCGATGGCGTGGAACTGATTCGCGACCTGCGGGGCTGGTCGCAGGCCCCGGTGATCGTGCTGTCCGCTCGCAGTGGCGAGGCCGACAAGGTCGTCGCGCTCGACGCCGGCGCCGATGACTACCTCGTCAAGCCCTTCGGCGCCGCCGAGCTGCTGGCCCGCGTGCGGGCGCAGTTGCGGCGCCAGGCGCTTACACCCTCATCGGCGCAAGCCGTCCTTCGATTCGGCCGCACGTCGGTGGATCTCGCGAGGCGCGTGGTGGAACGCGACGGCGAGCCGCTGCACCTGACGCCGATCGAGTACCGGCTGCTCACGCACCTGGCCGCACAACCTGATCGAGTTGTCACGCACCAGCAGCTGCTCAAGGCCGTGTGGGGGCCTGGCCATGCCGAGCACACCCACTATGTGCGTGTGCACATGGCCAACCTGCGCAAGAAGGTGGAGGATGATGCGTCCATGCCGAGACACCTGCTGACCGAGGCCGGCATCGGGTATCGGTTCCGCCCCTGACTTCGATCGGCGGCAAGACAACACGAGCCGCCCGGACCATGGGCTTTGGTTGACGGACTGTAAGATCACTCGATCACTTGCCAGTGGCCACCCTTGTCCGGCCCGATCCGCATCAGGCGGCCGGATTCGCTCAGCTTCCGGACGGCGCGCTTGATCGCGCTTTCCGACTTGCCCAGGATCGTCGTGATCTCTGCAGAGCTCAGCTCGGGCCGCTGCCGCCTCCACCCTGTGGCTTCAGGTCTTCTATCACACGCATGATGCCGTGATCCTGACTTCGTCCTCAATTGCAGGGGCCTTGCTATGCGCGGCTCTTGTCTCACGCATCTGTATGGTCTGGCCGCAAAGGCGCGAGGCGCTGATCGGATTGGTCTATGTGCTCGGCGCCGCCCTGGCACTGCTTGCCGCGCAGTTCAACCCGCACGGCAAAGACGACCTTCAGCAACTGCTTGCGGCAGACATTCTGTGGAGTGATGAAACGGACGCGTGGGTTGCAATAGCCAGTGGTATTAGCATGCTGCTTTTATCGAAGTGGCGTCAGGCGGTGCTTGAGAAAGATACTTACTTTTTCGCGATATTCGCAGTCATCACCAGTCTACTTGTGCAATCGATTGGTGTGTATCTCGTGTTTGTGCTTTTGATTGCACCGGCACTTTTAATCGAGCGAATGGGCATGGGTAAGGCCATGGTCTTGGTCATCAGCGCGATTGGCCTTGGGTTAGCGGCGTCTTGGTATCAAGATCTACCGAGTGGGGTTTCCTTATCTTTGACGCTGACTGCGGTCGTACTGATTGTTTCGTTAGCAAAAGCCCCGGCAACCGAAGCGAATTAGATCCTCATGCTAGTTCGTTAAAATTTCACAGTCAAAAAATCTTGGTCGTTCTGGCCGTGGGGATCTTCATTGGTCTGTCCATTCGATAGGAGTCAGGCTCAAGAACACCTGTTCTTGCAGCACCCACTCGACTGGAAAGGGCTTGAATAAGTCTTTCATCGTCAGGTGCGGTGGATGCTTACCTTCAACGATTGCCTCAACGACTCGGGGCGATAGGGTTTCGAGCCGGGAAATTCGGCTGACAAACGATGGGCTGATATTCTCTTTCTCAGCGATGTCGTAGATCGTGTTGTAAACGCCATCAAGCATCAGTCGCTGCCACCTGAATCCCCGAGCGATAGCCTTGACCATGCTGTTATCGACCTTGGCCTCTTTTCGCTCAAGGACTCGGGAGCCGTCCGGTTTGATGATGATCGTTTTAACGCCTCGGCGATAAAAGTTCATCGTGATTTCAGTGGTGGGTGTCATGCAGCCTCCAGCACGTTTTCTCTTGGGCGGACGGTCTGGTTAATCAGCGTTGCAACCCCGTCGGAGACCCATTCAATTGATGCTCCGTCAGGACGCACTGTGATCCGATGAATTAGGCTTTTAACGATCCGAGCCTGTTCGGCTGGAAAGAGTTCGTCCCAGACCGCATCGATAGATCGCAGGGTGTCGATCGCCTCATCCTCTTCAATGTCTGGTCGTAATCTTGTTACCTCCGCCACTGCCGCTGCGGTGATTTCAGGCAAGCGCAGAATTTCTTTCACCTTCTCGCGCAGATCTTGATCGTCTGCGCAAAGAAAACCAGGCTTTGAAGCAAGCACCCCAGGCGCGCGTCACCATGAAGGTAAGCAACAAAGGCGGGCTTTC
>Ga0214917_10007281_pt1 | contig 11245 bp, 9 predicted proteins | sample LL_1208_BB_MetaG_FD_177983 | JGI IMG/M metagenome (GOLD analysis project Ga0214917, IMG submission 177983) | Freshwater microbial communities from Lake Lanier, Atlanta, Georgia, United States - LL_1208_BB | ecosystem: Environmental > Aquatic > Freshwater > Lake | place: USA: Georgia | collected...
AGATCCTAGACATTTTGAATTGGAAAAATTAGAAAACAAAGAAGTTTATAGCGATTTCGATCAAGAAGATCATTTAAATTTGTTAAATCCAAAAATTCCAATAATTCCTGTAGAAATGAGAAAGAAGATAGCTAATAAGATAGATAAGTTATTAAAGTTAGCAGAAAGATTTGAGATGATGATACGATTTGGAGTTTAAAAAAGAAATCATGATTCCTGAAAACTACAAAATAGATAGGATAGGCGATAAGAATAGAATTTTTCTACGATTGGTAGAAGATGAAAAGAATTTAAGAGAGAGGGGCGTTGGATCCATATATATGGAGAAAGAATCTGATCTTTGGGAGATCAAGTTAGCCATAGGCGAATATGCTGAACTGATGTTATGCGTTGGGATGGAGCTTGCCATGGAAGAAGGGATTGGATTTCGTTGGGCGGGGGAAATGACGGATTTGGAGAGCGAAATTTGGAACAAGGTTACGGGCGGGTTAACATCGGAAGATGGATATTGGGTCAAAGAAAACGTTGAATATTTGAATGAATTGCGAAGCCGGGCAAAGATTTAATATATTATTATGAGTTATATAGCGAAATAGCGACGAGATCAAGCTATATTTTTCGCATATAATATATGGGATTTGCGAGGGAGGCAAGCGATATTAAATTATCGATTGTAGCCACTCTGCCGAACGAGCACAAGATAATAGCGGAGGGTAGTCGCCATCAATTGCACATTTCGATTCGTGGAAAGACGAGCGAGATGGGGTGTTTAAAATTGGAGAGGATGAGTGTGGATGGCAAGAACTATTGGAAAACTATTATTTTCAAGGGTTCTGGATTGATGTTACTATGGGATATAGCATTGGAGTTATCCAATAAAATGGGAGATGTGGGTGTAATTGTGGAATTCATTCCATATGATCGGAATGCATATTATATGGAATACAACAATGTTGTTTATTATTTAGACCGGGGGGAAATTTTCTACAAAAAAGAAAACGATGAAGGCAAGAACTTTATTTATTGTTATAAAAGCAATAAAAACATTATGGAAAGATTGATTCAATTAAAGTTATTATTGGTTCATATTAAAGATTAAGAAATTTAAGAATTTAACTTTGAATAATTAGACATAAAGACAGTGCAGTAAAGATTGGACGTTTTAAGGTAAGCTTAAGTTTAACCTGATGATATTTTATTGGCTATAGGGGCTTCATGATTAATGTAAACATAACAGGACCAACGGGACCTCAGGGAGAATCTGGTTCTAATGCTTTTGATATTGGCAAATGGAAAATGTCGATTGGTTCAAGTGTAGAAGACATTAATCCACTGGATGGTTATTTTAAATATTTTGAACAATCCGGATCATTGTATGTGTCATTGAGTTCAAAAAACAAAGATGATAATGATATTAAGTTATTATTATCTCAATACAAGCATTTATCTGGAAGTCAGGGATTAATATTAAAAATCATACAAGATAATAACGGTGGAATTTTTAGAACTGCAGAAATTAGTTCTATATCTTCTTTATATGCTGTTGGTGGATCGTTTGCGATTAACATTGAATCTAATATTTTATCTTATAGTGGTAGTTTTTCGGAGGGATCCACTTATAGCATTGCAGTCATGATCAAAGGTTCTGTTGGTGCCACTGGTCCTCAAGGATCTCAAGGAGTTGCAGGACATGTAGGTTCGACTGGACCTCAGGGAAATGCGGGTCATGCTGGGCATCAAGGATCTGCCACTGGTGATATTGGCGATATGGGTCCACAGGGTCATCCTGGTGTAAATAATTCTGGAGCAACTGGAGCTACGGGCGATGCGGGATTGGTTGGTTCTGTAGGTTTGCCTGGTGCGGTTGGTGCTCAAGGTCCGCAAGGACATAATGCTGCATTGGGCGGACCAACAGGCGAACGTGGGTCTCAAGGCGCATCGGGTCCGCAAGGAGATCAGGGAGCTACGGGTTTGCAAGGATCGCAAGGCGCTCAAGGAAGCCAAGGCGCAAAAGGCGCCACTGGAGTTGTTGGGGCTGGTGGTGTTGCAGGTCCTCAAGGTCATTATGGCGGAGCCCAAGGCGTTCAAGGATCGGTTGGAAATGCAGGTCATCAAGGCTCTCAGGGCGCAACCGGAACCGGAACCACGGGTCCTCAAGGATCTCAAGGAGCTACAGGGGCAGTTGGCGCCACAGGACATGATGGTCCTCAAGGACCACAAGGAGCCACAGGACCTCAAGGCGCAACGGGCGTTCAAGGTTTAGCTGGATTTGAGGGAAATACTGGACCTCAAGGAGCAACGGGTCCTCAAGGATTCCAAGGAAATCCTGGATTTGTTGGAAACAAAGGAAGTCAAGGATCGGTTGGGGCTCAAGGAGCGATGGGAGCTACAGGAGCTACCGGGGCAACGGGGGCAACCGGAGCTACGGGAGCAACAGGAGCACAAGGCGCTCAGGGTGCAACGGGTCCGCAAGGATATCAAGGATTTCAAGGATCATCGGTAGGAAATCAGGGACCACAGGGGGCTACAGGTGCTCAGGGCTCGCAAGGATTGCCTGGTGCTGGTGGATTCATTCCTGCTGGAACTGGATTAATTTATGTTAGTGGCGGTGTTGGCGAAACAGTTTCTGTTGGAAACGGATTGGTATTATCGGGATCTTCTGGGTCTAGGATTTTGAATTTAAACCGTGCTAGTCGTCCAGCCATCGATGCTAATCACATTCACGTTTGGAACTGTGATGAAGCAGCTGGGTCTACAGCATTGGTAGATTCTGGTTCTGGGGCAAAGAATTTAACTCTCTCTGGAGAAAACACTAATTTTACTTTAGGAGAAGCACGTTATGGCAATCCTAAATATTTAAGAAGCCTACAAAACAATAATACTAACTTAGAATTTGCTACAAACAATTCTCTAAGCATATCATGCTCTCCGATTACTATAGAATGTGTTGTTGTGTGGCAAGCATTCTCTGGTAGCTGGAATAGCATCATTAACATCAATAATGCAGATTTTTATGCGTTCATCGAGGCATATAACGGCTTAGTATATGGTGCCGTGGTACGTGGTGGTGCTAATACGTATACAACTCAGAACATTACAACAAAACTTTATGTTCCATATCATTATATGTTTGTATATGATTCTTCCCAAGCAGCTCCGAATAATCTCAAAATGTATTTGAATGGTGTATTAACGGGAACATCTGTGACGGGCACTGTTTCGACACCTGCAAATCCTTTAACTAAAGTATCAGTAGGTAGCGTAATATGGGCATCTAAGGGATCTGCCCAATGTTACATAAGAGATATTCGCATCTCAAACATAGCAAGATCCGCTTCTTATGCCTTAAGTTCTGCTGAAGCATTGTTAGGATTATGAAAAATTAATTTATAGGAGTTATTGTGGCTAATCTTTATATAAACGGTCCTACTGGTGCTCAAGGAACATCTGGCACTGATTTATTGGCTTTGTATTACTGGAGTATGGTATCTGGTGCCAATGTTGGCGATGTCAATGCCGCAAGTGGTACATTTAAATGTTTCGAACAAAGTGGAGTACTACAACTATCCATAAGTTCAATAAACTCTAATGGTGCTGATGTAACATCATGGCTTCATGGTGTTAAAAAAACATTCCAAGATCAAAATGTCATTTTAACATTAATAGATAAAAATAATCCTTTAATTTATAGAACTGGATTAATTACTAATGTCTCTTCGGTCTTTGCTGTTGGTGGTAACTCAGCAGTAACTGTTACACTTGAAATATTATCATCTAGCGGCTCATTAAGTGCCTCTGCAGTTCATCATATTGCCTATAGTGCCAAAGGCAATACTGGAAATATGGGTACCCAGGGTCATGCAGGTCCAACAGGAACAACTGGAGCAGTTGGGTCTCAGGGATCGCAAGGTGCTCAAGGAGTTCAAGGAGCAGTGGGTCCACAGGGTGCTACTGGACCACAAGGTCCACAAGGAGTGCAGGGCTATGGCGGTCCAACCGGACCCACCGGAGCCACGGGTGCTACGGGCGCAACGGGTGCAACAGGTGCAACTGGACCGCAGGGTCATCAAGGAAATTATAGCGGAGCACAAGGACCGCAAGGCTTTACAGGACCACAAGGAGATCGTGGAGCTAAAGGAGCCACTGGTACTACAGGGGATTCTGGCGCTACTGGTTCTCAAGGTCCACAAGGATCTGCTGGTGCTACCGGTACTACAGGACCTCAAGGAAGTCAAGGATCTTCGACAGGTCCGCAAGGAAATCAAGGCGCTCAAGGAGTTACAGGTGCTACTGGTTCTGTAGGTGCAACAGGAGTTGGTCCAACGGGTCCTCAAGGATTCCAGGGAAATACAGGTAGTACAGGTCCAACTGGATTGGTCGGAGCAAATGGACATCAAGGTCCACAAGGAACGCAGGGTCCACAAGGACCACAAGGAGCGGTTGGTTTTGAAGGCGCAACGGGCAATCAAGGTGCCCAAGGTCCGCAAGGAAATCAAGGAGTTCAAGGAGCTACGGGTGTTACTGGAGATAATGGAAATACTGGTGCTACAGGTGCTACTGGATCTACTGGATCTGTAGGAGCAACAGGAGCATCTGTTACTGGTGCAACTGGAGCCACTGGTAATAGCGGTCCTCAAGGAAGTCAAGGCGCTCAAGGATTTCAAGGGTCGGTGGGCGACATGGGTCCTCAAGGTTATCCGGGTGCTACAGGTCCGCAGGGAGCGCAAGGTACAGGCGGAAACATATCTGGAAGCGGATTATTGTATGTAGATAGCAGCGTTCTTGAAGGAGTTTCTTTAGGCACTGGAATATCATTAACTGGATCTTCTGGGTCTAGAATCCTTCAATCATCAAAAGCTAGCAGACCTGCATTAGATGCTAATCACATTCATGTATACAATTGTGACGATGCAGCGGGCTCAACTGTTCTTGTTGATTCTGGAAGCGGTGGAAAGAATTTAACATTAGCAGGTGGGGAAGGGACCTTATATAGTCTTGAAACGTATAGGTTTGGCTCATCTGTACCATGGATCAGATGCTTGGTAGATGGAAGCTCAACATCATTTGCCAGCAACAGCACATTAAGTGTATCTGCGGCTGGTATAACAATGGAATGTGTTGTAGCTTGGACTTCAAGAACTGATGGATCTGCTTGGAGAAATCTAATTCAGCTTCGAACGACCACAACAACTCAGGCATTATATTTAGAAACTTATAATGGATATGTATATAGCGTTTATCATAAAGATGGACAGGGCGATACATTTACCCCACAAACATTTAGACCAGAATTAAACAGACCTTATCACATCATGCTTGCATTTGATTCTTCGATTGCAAATCAATCAGAATCAATGAAAATTTACATTAATGGATTATTATATACTGGCAGCGTTCAACAACTTCAAGCAACGGGCGCTGTTTCATCTTTAAATAACTTGATATTGGGTGGGCAATCCGTGTTCAATGGAAAATCCACACAGTTTTATATTCGCGATGTAAAAATATCAAACGTGGCTCGTGACGCCACTTATGCATTAAGCTCAGCTAAAGCTTTACTTTCACTATAAACAGGAGATATTGTGATTAATGTTAATATAACAGGACCTCAGGGACCTCAAGGCGAAGCTGGGAATGATCTATTATCAGCTTCGGAATGGACATTTGTATCTGCGAATAGCAATTCAGATGTTAGTCCATCAGCTGGAACTTTTAAATTCAGACAAAGCGGCAGCTTATTGCAAATTGCAGTTAGTTCAATGAACAAAAATTCTAACAATATGTTGGATTTATTGACTGCTGTTAAAAATTCTTCCCGAAAGAATAATTTAGTTTTAACAATTATCAAACAAAATGACACTTCTGTTTATAGAGTTTGCTCTGTTAGCACGGTGTCTGATAATTATCCATCCGGAGCACAATATGCTCAATTAATTACTGGCAGCGTATTATCTTCTTCGGGATCTTTTAGTGCTTCAGATACTTGTGTTATTTCATTGAGCATTAAAGGCGAAGCTGGAGATACAGGCGAAGCTGGTCCACAGGGAGTTCAAGGCGCACAAGGCGCAACAGGGACACAAGGAGCACAAGGCGTTCAAGGACCTCAAGGTCATTTCGGTGGATTAAAAGGTGCTTCGGGCTTACAAGGGTTTCAAGGAATGCCTGGCTTGGAAGGCGTTAAAGGACCTCAAGGCTCACAAGGCAATCAAGGATCACAAGGTGCTACAGGTGCAACGGGTCCGCAAGGATATCAAGGAAAATTTGGGGGTCCACAAGGTCCAATGGGCGAAGATGGTCCACAGGGAGCCAATGGAAGTTTAGGATCTAAAGGATCAACCGGCGCTACAGGTCCAACAGGAACAACTGGAACAACCGGACCTCAAGGTCCGCAAGGCGCTGCTGGTCCTCAAGGCTATCAAGGATCGGTTGGTCCACAGGGATCGCAAGGAAATCAAGGTCATCAAGGTCCTCAAGGAGCTACAGGAGCTACAGGTCCTGGAGTTTCTGGAAGCACTGGACCAACTGGTTATACGGGACCTCAAGGAGCACAAGGTTCCCAAGGAGCAACTGGAGCCACGGGTTCGACAGGAAATTCAGGTCATGCAGGTTATCAAGGCTATACTGGATTTGCGGGTTCGCTTGGTGCAACTGGACCCACAGGTAATCAAGGGCATCAAGGTCATCAAGGAGCACAAGGTCCGCAAGGTTCTGTTGGGGCAACTGGAGCAACCGGAGCCGCTGGAAATTCAGGAGCTACTGGAGCCACTGGAGCCACTGGTGCAACTGGTGCCACAGGAGCTACGGGTCCTCAAGGAGCTACAGGTCCTCAAGGATTCCAAGGGAATCAAGGATATGTTGGAGGACCAACTGGACCAACTGGAGTATCTGGAGGTCAAGGTCCGCAAGGATATCAAGGCGCTGATGGGACTGCTCCTGCTGGAACTGGATTAGCTTATGGACAAAGCGGAACATCTGAGTCTGTAACGGTAAATTATGGACTAAAATTAGCAGGTTCTTCTGGTTCAAGATCTTTGTTAATATCAGGAACTTCACGTACAGCTTTGGATGCAAATCATATTCATGTTTACAATTGCGATGAAACGAGTGGATCTACGCTTGTTGATTCGGGCTCGGGAGCCAAGAATGTAACTTTATTGGGAACTGCAGGAACTGATTATTATTTAGGTTCTTATAGAGCTGGTAAAAATGCAAAAGCAATAAGAATCTTAGCAGATGGCAGCGCCACAGGTGGAGGCAGGACCGCCAGAACATGCTCAATATCTGGAGGAAAAGTTACAATTGAATGTGTTGCAATGAGGGTCGATGCACCAGGAGCCAATCAGATGGTCGCCACAGTCGATGCAAGCAATGATGGAGACTTTACAGATGGCATCTACATAGCAGCTAACTCTTCAGGATGCTGGTTCGCAGGAATAAGAATGGCATCAGGTTCTTGGTACGAAACAAGTTCTACTGCTGCACCAATCGCTTATTCGCCACAGCACCTTATGGCTGTATACGATCCAACAGGATCGCCCACATTTAAATTTTATGTTGATGGATTATTAGTTGGTTCGGCAAATGCTTCAGGCACGCTCGTTACGATGACTCGCGTCACTATCGGAACTTTTGCTGCAGCGCCTATCGCTTGGGGCTCAGCATCTTCCAAATCCCTCATTCGAGATGTTCGAGTCTCAAATATTGCCAGAAGTGCATCATATGCATTAAGCTCGGCAAATGAATTATTAGGATATTAATTTAAATCTTCATTAGATCAGCTATTACATATGGGATCTCAAACTTCCAAGGATGAGGTCCCATATTTCTATTTTCTTTATAAATTCTCACCGGTTGAAATTTAGCTTTAGCTTCAGGGCAAGCTGAAAGCAAAAACGGTCTCAATTGATCCGAGCACCAATACAAAAATCTTCGCTCATCCCATTGAGATCGATGAGATGGATCGCATGTTGCCCCAATTCCTTGCGCATGAGGCGTATAAGATAAGAACCATCCACCAGGAACTAAACAACGATAAATTTCATCCATCAACCAAAATGCATCTAAATTCTCTCCATGTTCTAGAAAATCAAATGCCCTAAATGAACCTACTGAATTATCTTCAAAAGGTAACTTCTTGGTTCCAAAAACATCCCATTGAATATCTGGCGATCCAGAAACATCCAATGTTTTCCAACCATTAGCTCCAAATATTCCTCCACCTAAATCGATCTTGGGCAAATTTTTTAATTCACATTCACGTTCTACAAGACTGTGAAGATATTTATCTCTTAATGGCATAGGTTGACCTTCAGCGGGAATAGATAAATCTTTGCCTTGACCGCATAGATATTGAATTTCTTTGTTATGAAGAATCCAAGTATTAGCGCCATCGGACCTTCTTCTATAGCCATATAGACCTTCTGGGATATGTTTAAATTTAGTAACTAAATAAGTTCTGCACATTAAATCAAAATCATCGGCAACTTGTAAAGAAGCATCATGACCACCAAGATCATCATAAACTTTTTTTCTCCAAGCACGTAAATGATTTGGTGCATTTAATATTTGACACATATTACGAGCCGTGGCTGGTTTTGATGCGGTAGCTTTTAATTTTCTTCCTTGAATTTCACAAGGATAACTTTTCCATCCATAAGCTTCAGAATAAGTAAAAGGTTCCCCGGTGGCATCAATCCATTCTGCGGTATCGGAATATACAAAGCCAATCTCTGGATCTGCAAATGCCTCTGCTACTTTGGATAATGCATTTTCTGCTAAAATATCATCATGATCTAGTTCTAAAACAATTTCACCAGATGCCAGATCGCATAAACGTTTTTTAGCATCGCCCACACCTTTCCACTCACCAAGAAGAATTTGTTTAATTCTTGGATCGTTTGGAATTTCTGCAATGTTTGCGCCGTTATTAATACCTATTAACCATTCGAAATCTTGAGATTGATTTTTAATAGAATTCCAGGCTTCAACAAGCCAAGTTGTATTGTTTGTTGGGGTAAATATGGAAATTAACATATAGCAATATATATCCTGTAAAATATATTCTAATATTTTGACATTAAAATATGACTTCACGAATAAATTCATTAGATCAAGCATTAGATATTGCTGGCTCTTTAATTAAAAGTGCCACTTATACCTTATTAGAAGAGCCTAATTCATTAGGAAGCCCTGTTAGCGGACAGTTTGGCATTTCTGCTCAAGTCACCGATGTTACTTCTGGTATTGTAACATTAGATGGCTTGTCTGGAATGACTGTTAGTTCAATTGGAAGATTTATTACAATTGCTGATGCGGCAGATCCAAATAACAATGGTACATTTTTAATTTCATCTTATATTTCAGCAACATCTGTTACTATTGTTAATGCATCTGGAGTATTTCCAGATGCCAATAGCGGTTCTTTAACATGGACCGAAAGAAACCCATATTCATTAGAAGATGATTTAAATTATATAAGAACTGATCGTGCTGCTATTAAAGGTGTTAATTATTACGATAGTATCCCTACCTATGTTCGACCAACTGCTACAAATATAAATTTAGATGCTAACTTATCAAATATTTCTGGTCATACTACAGATGCAAAAGTTATTGTTACCAATAGAAAATTTGAAAACGTTACTGTCAATGAAGGTGATACTTACATCACCTTAACGGATGTTGGCAATTTAAAGCACGCTGATGCAATTGATATTACTGGTGTTCCAATTTGGGACGGATACGATTCTGGAAATTGGAATTCTTGCTATGTAGAATTTGCTTCAAATTTAGAAACGGAATTAATTGCTTATGGAGGATTACCAGACGGTTATCGTATTTTTGGAAGAGTTAGAGCTGGATCAGGGGCATCGCCTGATAGCATTGAAATTGAGTTTCGTGCAGTAGAGCTTGGCGCAAATGTTTCTTCATCTATTCCATATACATGGGACGGATATCAACCAACTGTAATTGATGTTTATTATCCATATCGTGATATGTTATCTCGTTTGGATGAAAATGCTTTACGTATACTGTTGGTAAATGGATTGGTTAATGATGCTGGCAAAGATACAAATCTATATTCATTAATTGGTGCCCCTGAAAATTCGACTAATTTAAATGGCTTACTTAATAATACAGGCAGTTTTTATCCATTTTATAATTTGCCGAATGCAACTCCTTCGGTTGTAGACGCATTAAATACGTTAAATGAACAAGTTGGTGATCGAAATTATACTGGAACAATTCTAACGGATGGCTATAGTATAACTGCATCTTTGCAAGAATTAGCAAATGCATTATCAGATGCTAATTGTGTAAGAATCATTGAAAGGGTTAATAGTGCAATTCCAGCAGGGACTACACATACATTGCCTGGCGGTGCTACATATACAGTAGATCCAAGCGGAAATGCTAAAAACATGTGGGTTTTTGCAAGAGGCGTGTTAAGAGATCCTGGCTCAGTATCTGACGGCAATGAATATCAAGAAACATCATCTACTAGCATTACATTTTATTTTAGAATAAATGCTAAAGATCATATAAATTATATTATCTATAAATGAAGCCTGACATCACGATTAAGCAAGTTTCAAGTCCAGAAAACAGATATTGCAGTTCTGGGCATGTTGCAGATATTACTGTTATATTAGATAATAAGATTGTTGATAATAGATTTTTTTCTGTTATCGGCAAAAATATAAGCGGTATATATTGTGAACATTGTTTGTATTTAGCAAACAAAATTAAAAGGAGCAAGTTATGAGTTATGCTGAAGATTTGATTAATTTAAGGAAAAGATTAACTGATGCAATTGGCGTTGGATTAATTGACGCATCGCAAAAAGATTTTTTTGAAGCATCTTTGATTCAGATTATGAATGACGCTGAAAAAAATAAACAAATTTGTTTAACTACGGCAGAAAATTTAAAAAAACAAGCAGCGATAGCTGAAGGTCAAGCTCAGGCATTTTCATCAGTAAGTAGCATTGTATATAATGTAATTAATGGATTAATTGTTCAGACAGAAAAAAATAAAGAAGATGAAATTCGTCGGGCAAATGAATTAAAAGAAATTAAAGAACACAAAGAAAGCAAAGAAACTAAAAAAACTAATAAATCTTAAGCGCATTATTTAATATAATTGCAATGGTATTGCGCAAAGAGGATATTTATGATTTAGACTTTTTGAGCCGTGACGAATTAATTTCGGACGGCTACAAAGTCTATGCCAATGGTTTTGTAGT